>OGXT01000565.1_pt1 | contig 45419 bp, 39 predicted proteins | sample 1576361 | NCBI WGS metagenome assembly OGXT01 (sample SAMEA3541514, study PRJEB24748) | human gut metagenome | biome: human gut; feature: human-associated habitat; material: faeces | place: China | collected 2012 | reverse complement strand
TCAGCTTGCCATTGGACACGCCATCACCCGAAATCGAGACGGAGGAGACCGGAACGGTCGTGTCGCAGGTGATCGCGGCCAGGGTCGCGGAGGAGCCGTCCCACTTCACGATGCCGCCGTTGTAGTCCAGGCCCGGCTGGCGGGATCCCGGATACTGCTGGCTGCCGCCGTCGTTGAAGATCACCTTCGCGCCCTTGGCGAGGTTGTCCGGAACAACGTACTTGTAACCGGTCTGATCGCAGTTGTCGGCCACTTCCATCTTCTCGCCCGGCCATGCGGCGTTGTTCACCGCGGTCGCGCCGTCGCCGGTGTACACGTAGGCGTACATCTGGCTCCAACCCGCAGGCTTGGTGGCGTAGATGGTGTTCGCAGCAACCGGCGGCTGCTTCTTGATGCCGGTCACCGTAACGGTGATCGAAGCGGTGGCCTTACCGGACTTCGCGGTGATCGTGGCCTTGCCGGCCTTCACCGGGGTAACCACACCCTTTGAGTTGACGGTCGCGACCGCCGTGTTGGAGGAGCTCCACGAAACGGAGTTGCCTGCCGGGTCGGTGGTGGCGGTCAGCTGCTTGGTGGTGGCGCCGTCGGTGATGTCGGTGGTGTAATCACCCTGGTTGATCTTCACGGACTTGGTTTCGACCGGAGGCTCTTCGCCGCCGATGTTGGCCATCTTCACGCTGAACATGTCGTCATCGGACTTCTCGAAGGAGTTATTCACCTGAGAACCGGTGTCCGGCAGGTCGGCATTGTCGTTCATTGCCAGATCGTACGGCAGGGAATCCATGGCGGACAGACCGAAGGTGGCTGCCAGCTCGATGCCGATACCGTTCGAGGCGATGCGGTCAGCGGTGGTGCCGATCTCTTCCAGCGGGATGGCGATCTCGTAGTGATCATCCATCTGAGCGGAATTGTGGCCCTTCTCGTTGAAGTTGACCCACTTGGCCTTGTCCTGGTTCTCGGCCTTCATATCGCCGATGACTCGGCCGTTGCTCTCGCCCCAGCCGCCGTCGATGCCGATGACATCCTTGCTCAGAATGCCATTGCCATAGCCGAACTTGATGCCGGACTTCTTGGTGTTGGTCTTGGCATTGGCAGCCGGACCATACGCGGCGTTGGCGTTCAGACCGGTCTCGTCACCCTTGTAGATCCACGGGCCGTTGGAACCGTTGGTGGAAATGGTCACCACATTGTTGAGCTTCTGCTCGCCACCCCAAGTGATGTTGGACGCCCACAGGGAACCACCGGTCTTCAGACCACCATTGTTGCCGACACGGGTGCTGTCATCCTTGGTGTCGATGGCAATGTGGAACGGCAGGTTCTGGGTCTGCCACAGATGGCCCTGGCTCAGCGGGTAGTCATCGCCAGTGTCGACGACATCCTGCACGTTGGTCATTTCCCACATGAGGTACAGGTTGTCGTCATCGTAGGCGCCATACAACGCATACAGATCGATCGGAACCTCATACATGGAATTCGGGCGGTACACGCGCGGGTCGTCGTTGGCGGCGCCCTGCGCGATCAGCATGGAGCTGTCCCAGTCAGCGATGCTCGCGTCCTTTCCGGCGTTGAAGTTGATGGTCTTCTTGACGCCCATGCCCACCTTGTTGGTACTGTACTGCGCGGCAAGGTTCTGCTTCGGGACCTCCACCTTCTTCACGGTCACGGAAGCGCTCAGCGCCTGACCCTTCTTGACCTTCTTGCCATCCTTGGCGGCGGTGCCGGTCACCTTGACGGTAGCGGTCTCGCCGACGGAAAGAGTTTTACCAACGGAAATGACCTTTCCGTCAGTGAAGGAGCCGCTCTCGCCCTCGGTGGTGGTGTACTTCAGATTGTCGGCATCCTGCGCGCGCAACGTGACCTTGACATTGTCGGAGGAGAATTCCTTGGAAGCCGCTTCCACGGACACGTTCGGATCGGATTCGCCCTTCACGTAGAAGACGCTGACCGCGCCGCCCTTGGCGGTACCGGAAACGATCTTATGGTTGGAGACCACAAGCCGGCCGCCATTGACCTCATCCGGGTAGGTGCCATCGTCAAGTGTGGTGTCCATGCCGGAAAGGCTCTTGTCGCCGCCCATGTTGGCAATGACCACACCATCGTTCTGGATGCCGTCAGACGTGGAGCGCTCAATCATCAGGCAGGACTTGTCGCCGCAGTTCTGCAGGTTCTCGCCCTTGCCATCCATGGCGTTACGGAAGTGGTTGACTGCCGCGACGGACTTGTTCTTCCACATGTCGTCACCGGCGTCGCCCAGCTGGGACTGCTCGGCGAACTGCGGGTTGGTGCCGCCAGAGCCCTTCGGACGGTTGAAGTACAGCGGAGCGCCGGCCCTACGGGAACCAACGACCGCCCAGCCCATCATGATCTGATAGTCGGTGAGGCCGGTGGATTCCTTGTCGCCGTTGGCGTAGTTATCGTGGGACTCAACCCAGGTGACCAGCTGGTCTTCGCTTGCGCCGCCGGTATCGATGTTCTTCACCATCTTGACGTCAAGGTTGTTCGAGCCGACAGCGGCGCGAATGGTCTTGCCGTAGTTGGAAGCGGTGTTGCCGCCGCCATCGGAGGAATTGTCGCGGAACATGTTGGCGTATGCCTTGTAGTCAAGGCCGGAATCGCCCTGCAGCACCTCGCCGTACTGGAACTGGGAGCCGTTCTTCAGAATGGTGTTCCAGTAGTTCGACTGCTTATTGTCGAAGACTTCGGTCGGCAGCTCGACGTGCTTGGCGGCATCGTAACGGAAGCCGTCAACGCCGTCCGCCACAGCGGTCTTCAGGAACTTCTGCATACGATCGGCAACAGCCTGGTTCTGCGTATTCAGATCCCACAGGCCAAGCAGGTGGCACTGCGTCACCTTGTAACGGTTGGAATAATCGTTGATCTCGCCGTTGGGGCCGTCGCAGCCGGTACGCTTGTGGAAGTAGTCCTTGTTCTGCCAGTCGGTGTCGATGGCGTTCCAATCGGAGGTGAAGTGGTTGGCGACCACATCCACGATCACGCGCACGCCGTACTTGTGGGCGGTGGCGGTCATTTCCTTCAGGTCAGCTTCAGTACCGACCACGAAGTTGCCGATGGAGGTGTTCGCCGGCTGGTACACGTAGTACCAGTTCTCGGTGAACTTCTTGCCGTTGGCGGCGACTTCCTTGATCTTGCTCATCGGCTCGGTCTGCACGGAGGTGTAGCCGGCCGCGGCGATCTCAGGCATGTGCTGCGTGATGGTCTTGAACGACCACATCCATGCGTGCAGGATGGCGCCGTTCTTCATGTGCTTGGTCAGACCGTACTGGTTACGGGCCGACTCGAAAGAAGGATTTCCGATGGTGTCCTGATAGCTGTCACGATCGGCGGCAAGTGCGGTGGATGCCACACCCATACCGCCGAACAATGTGGCGACCGCCACTGTTCCCGCTGCGACCTTCTTCCAGGTCTTGACGGCGCGTGCTTTACGGGCCGCGCGTCTGCGCTCCGCACGAGTCATCAGCTCAGGCTGATCCTCATGAGGAGGCTCTTTTCTGGTGAGTGCGTTCGCCATACCCGCGAACGTATGAGTGCTAAGTCGCACCTTACCCTCCCTGCTTCCTTGCATCTTCGATATGATAACGTTTGCCATTAGCATACGTTGCGTTAAAAATACCACATTTTTCCTTTGAAAAATGAGTGATTTTTGTTGAAAACAAGGCGTGAAAATGACATATTTTTCTGCCTTCTTGCGAACGATATCAGCAAGGGTCACACCCCTACAGTCACCCAAACAACCAATAATTACTGCAATCTCACGCATGCAAACGTTTCAGAAAACATGCTCAATCCACCCGTCGAATCCAGATAAAGAGGCACGATACAATAGACCAAGCGCGTTAAAGGAGCTTGAAAAATGAATTTCAATCGGTACATCGCATTACGTGCGATCGTCGAATTCGTGGGTGCTGTAGCATGCGCAACGCAACTGTTTCAGCACCGTACCTGGCCAGGCATCATCATGATGTCGTTGATCGCCCTGTTCTGGGCCATCGGCGAATTATGGCTCACCATGGTGTACAACCGCGCTCACCCCCGCCGAGACGAACTGTCTGACGAACATCAGGCCACCGCAATCCGCTTCACTTTCTTCGTGCTGGTGGTAGTATTGGTGGCCCTGGGATTCGCGGGAATGATCATCTCCCTACTCAAGCATACGCCGTTCACGATTCCTTCCATGACGCTGCCAACCCTTGGCATGCTGGCATTAGCCATCGCCGACGCACGTTACCTGTGGTTGGAGCACGCGGGCAACGAAAGCGGAGAAGACGATGAAGACTAGTCTGAAATTCAAACGTATGGAACGCGGGCTCAAACAGTCCGACCTCGCCGACCTCGTCAACGTGCGCCGCGAAACAATCGGACGACTCGAGCAGGGTCAGTACTGCCCATCGCTCAGGCTTGCCATGGATCTGGCAAAAGCGCTCGACACCACCGTCGAAGACCTGTTCAGTTTCGACGACGAGGAATAGCTTCGGCGTGTCGTTTTCCAATTTTCCTCAAGAATGGCGAGTTCCCAACGAAAATTCGATATTTGACGATTTGGGGGCATGTGCGGAGCTCGTCACACGATGAGACATCGACGTCACATATGTGCGAATGGCGTCACACCACGGGAAGGGCGCCATTCCAAGCGAAGCGTATAGTCAAGGCAGTAGCAGGGAACCGCAAGGCGAACTGCTGAAGACACTTCCACTTATTAGAGAGGAATTACGATCATGAAGAAGAAGATCGTTGCAATCCTGGCTACCATCGCCGCCGTGTTCGGTTTCGGCTTCGCCGCCAACTCCGCAATGGCTGTCGACCAGTACGGCGCAACCGGCAAGGTCGAAGGCTCCACTGTCACCTTCACTTTCACCAACCTGCCTAAGGGCAGGTACTACGTCGCTTCCGAGTCTGAAGCCGTTTCGGCCATCACGCTCGCCGCCGCCAAGTCCAACATCGTGTCCATCACCGTTGACAATGGCACCGCCACTGCCACCTTCACCGTCAAAGCTTCCTGCAATGACACCAAAGTGACCGCCACCCTGTACAACGCTGACACAAACGAGGCGCTTACCAGTGCCGACGTCACCGTTCCCGCTACCGGCGATTGCGAAACCACCACCAATGGCTCCGCTCAGACTGCTAAGACCGGTGCTGCCATCGCTCCGTACGCTGTGGCTGTCGTGCTGCTCGCCGCTGCTGGCATCTCCCTGGTCGCCGTTCGTAAGAGCTCTGCTCGCTGAATTTGATTCAGCCGGAACAACCGGAAAATAACTGAACATAACGTTCATAGACAAAAGGGGCTTGGGCCAATCCCAAGCCCCTTTTCTACATCTGGATCGCAAGCATTGACAATACTAAGTCAATGAAAAAACGTGAATCCACACAGTAAAAAAGGAAACCGATGAAGGTTCTATTCGTTTGCACCGGAAACGTCTGCCGCTCCCCCATGGGAGAATTGCTTCTTCCCAAGTACATGCCCGACCTTGAATCCGACAGCGCGGGCACACGCGGCCTTGACAATCACCCCATCGCACAATCGAGCGCAAAACTCATGACCACACACGGCATCGACTCGAGTGCGTTTCGTTCCAAGCGCATCACCCCGCAACTTGCGAACAGCAGTGACCTTATCCTGTGCTTCGAACATGAGCAACGCAACGAAATCGCAATAATCGCTCCAATCACAGCACGTAGGACCTTCCTTATCAAGGATTTCGCCAATATGTGCGCGTATTGCAAAGAACAGGGGTATATGGATGGCGATACGCGCGAGGAACGACTCGAATCGGTCATCGACAATGCCAGCATGATCCGTCCTATGATTCCCGATACCGCCAATATCGAAGATCCTATGGGTAAAGATTACGCGGTCTACGAGCGTTCATATCAGGAGATTTGCAAGGCTTTGCAGACCATTGCTGATACCACTACTCGATAACCCCTTACTGTAGGGGAGTCAAGCTGAAACCATGGTCACGCTCAGTTGCCTCCCCTACAAAGAGCTTTCCCCCATCTGGGAGGGCTCCTTGCTATTATGAGTTTGTTTTGGATTTTGAAAATCTCTGAGAGGGAAACATGGCCGCAGCAGAAAGTACAGCGCCACAAAACGGTCAGGTAGTGGTTGAGCCTACCGAAACGGAAGACAACGGCATCACCCTGATGGACCTGTTCCGTATTGTCCGCAAGCATATTGTGGTCGGCATCATCACTTTTGTGGTGGTCTTCGCCGCCGTGTGCGCCTACACGTTCCTGGTTCCACCGAAATATTCGGCCACTTCCCAAGTGTTCGCCACGTACAGCGATTCCTCGGTGCAGGATAATAACATTTCCAACATCAACAGCGCCAGTACGTACATCACTAACCAGATTCAGTCGTACCCGACTCTGGCCACCACTGAATCCGTGCTGAAGCCAGTCATCGATGACTTGGGTCTCGACACTACTGTGGCGGGTCTTGCTGGTCAGCTGACGGTCACGAACCCGACGAACACCGCCTTCGTGAATATCACCGCGCAGAGCGGCGATGCGAAGCAGTCGTCCGACATCGCCAATGCGGTAGCCGAATCGTTGAGCAACGTAGTGGAAAAGTCGCTGTATGCGTCTGGCAAGGAATCACCGGTGAAGCTGTCCATCGTGCAGCGCGCCAGCGTGCCGGTCTCCCCCAGCTCTCCGAAGGTCGCACTGTATCTTGCCGTCGGACTTGTCGGTGGTCTGATTCTCGGCGTCTTCGCCACGCTGATTCGCGATCTTATGGCCACCCGCGTGGAGGAAGCCAGTGACCTGCAGGATATCATCAACGCTCCAATCATGGGTCGTATTCCGACGGATGAGTCTTTGCAAAGCAACAAGCCCATCATCGTCTCCTCCCCTGCCGGCCGCGTGTCCGAAGAATTCCGTCGTATCCGCACCAACTTGTCGTTCACGTCAACGGTTGAAGGCTCCGACGCGCGTATGATCGTCATCTCCTCCGTCGGCCCGTCCGAAGGCAAGACCACCGTTTCCGTGAATGTGGCCGCAGCCTTGGCTGAGAACGGTGCCAAGGTGCTGCTCATCGACGCCGACCTGCGTCACCCGTCCGTGGCCGACCGACTTGGTTTGGAAGGCGGCGCTGGCTTGGCGCACGTCCTGTCCGGACAGGCCACCGTCAAGGATGTGGTGCAGCGCTATTGGAAGCCGAATCTGCATATCATGCCTGCCGGTCCGAAGCCGCCGAACGCTTCCATGCTGCTGAATTCGAAGACCATGACCGAAATGCTGGACATGGCCCTGCAGACCTACGATTACGTGATTGTGGATACCTCCCCGATGGTCGTGGCCAATGATGCCGCCGTATTCGGTGCGAAGAGCGATGGCGTGCTGCTGGTTTCCGGCCGCGACGTCACCATGAAGCGCGACCTGAAGGATATTGCCGTGCAGCTCGAGAACCTCAACGTTCCGGTGGTTGGCTTTGTGTTCAACTTCGAGAAGGAGCGCAAGGTTTCCAACAACGATAACTACTACTATTACTACTATTACGATGAGGACGGCAAAAAGAGCCACAAGGCTCACAAGAGCAGATCCAAAGCTAAGCGTAAGAAGTAGTCGAAGTAGTCAGTAACTAGTTAGCACTAGTCAGCAACGCCTGCGTTTTGCGAATGCATTCAGGCATCAGGAAGGGCGAGAACCGCAATGGTTTTCGCCCTTCCTTTATTTATGTCTATCTTTTGTTGCTATCCATTGTCATCTGTCGGCAACGGCACGACACGTCGGTATTATGTGCGTATGAGACTTATTGGCAATATTCTGTGGCTGATTTTGGGCGGTCTGTTTCTGGCCGCAAGCTGGGCCGTCATCGGACTGGTGCTGTGCGTCACCATTATTGGCATTCCGCTGGGCGTGCAGGCGTTCAAAATGGCGGGTTTGACGTTGACCCCGTTCGGCAAGACCGTGGTATATGGCGGCGGTGTGGGATCGGTGCTGGCCAATATTGTATGGTTCGTGTTGGCTGGCGTATGGATGGCGATTGGTTACGTATTCGCCGGTTTGCTGAACTGCGTCACCATCATTGGCATTCCGTTCGACATTCAGTCGTTCAAGATGGCCAAACTGGCGTTATGGCCGTTCGGATCGCAAATCCGCAGCCTGTAATCGCTCCAAAACACTCCAAATCACTTCAAATTACTTCATCCAACGTAGACGGCCATCAGCCGCCGTTTTGCATGTAAGTATCGAGGAGCTGCGGTCCGATTGGGCCGTAGCTCCTGCAGTTGAGCAGAAAGCTCCACCGTGGGCCGTGCCAAGCGATGTGGCCGCTGGAGCTTGTTGTTGCTGCCGTTGCTGCTGTTGTTGCTGAGCGACTTGGGCCAGCCTCTGCTCCTCCTGGGCCTTCTTCTTGGATTCCTCCCGCTGCGCAATGTTCTTCTCACGCTCGTCGAGCTGCGATTGGCGCTGGTCCTGCTCCTGCTGTTTCTGATCCTGTTGCTGTTGCGTCTGGTCCTGTTCGGACTTCTGCTCGTCAAGCTGCTTCTGCAACGAATCCTGTTCAGTTTTCTGCTGCTCCAGCTGTTTCTTGAGGTCTTGGATGCCGTCCAGTTGCTGGCTGAGCTTGTCAACTTGATGTTGCAGCTTGTCGTTCTGTTCCTGCTGCGAAGTCAATTGCCGCTGCAGTTCCTTGTATTGGCTGCTTTGCGTCGGATCCGCGCTCATGTTGCCAATGGCGAGCGCCACGATGGCAACGAGAATGATGACGATCCACCGTTTCCAAGAGCCTGGCTGCTTGGATTTCTTCGTATGCTTTCCACCGGTTGGAGGGTCGGTTGACCTGTCTGGGTTTAAAGGCTCGTTGTTTGAGACGGGCGGAGTGTTGGCCGAAGTCAGATTGTTCGCATCAGAAGGATATGGCATGACGGTGGTTTCCACCGGCGCAGTGGTCAGCGGCAACTGTGCGGTATCTGCTTTGGACTGCTTTGCGTTGTTCCTGGTTTTCATCGCCTTGGCCGGCTTCTCATCTGAGATTTTTTGGCTGTAGCTGATGCCGGTTCCTGGAATGCTGGCTCCAACATAGGTGCCACGCTTCCCCACTGTCACATGCGGCGCTCCACATTTGCCGAACGTGACACTGCTGACGCCCTTTTTGCCGAGATTGATGCGCACACCCTTGCCCAGGCTGATGCTTTTGCGGATCCTGAACCCCATAGCTCTCCCCCTTGATAGCGTCTCTCTTTAGCCATTATATGGCTTCAGGTTTCGCTTAATTATGTTCGACACCACACAAAACATACATTTTCATCAAGAGAAGTACATTCCGACCGACATTTTTTATACATTTTGGCACCCCCTATTGGAAATCGGGGATCCAGCCAAGCACCATCTTCAAAACCAGTCAGTAAGGCGTGTACGTAATTACCAATACCGATAATGGGAAACTGTATGTGGGAAGCGCCACCGGAAGGAACGGCATATATCAGCGGTGGAAAAACTACATAGACTATGACCGCAGAGGCAATACGGAACTGCGCAAACTTGTGGAGCAGCAGGGAGAGGCGTACGTAGAGACGCATTTCCGCTACACGCTTTTGGAACATTACGATTCCACCGTACCCAAAAACGTTGTTCTCGCTCGAGAAACCTATTGGAAGCAGGCACTGGATACCCGCAAACACGGATACAACGATAATTAGGCCTTGCCAAATATAGATAGCATCCCGAGAATTTCCTTAAATCATTGGTAGTGACCGGCACAGGTTTCCATCACCATTCCGCCACGTCCTGAAAGTAACGAAATACATGCACCCAGCTTTCCCATTTTGCTTATATGTGGCAGATTTCGGGAGATGAAAACTCCCATTTCGCTTATATGTGGCAGGTCGCAGCAGGCAAAAGCCACTTCGGGGGTACATTTTTCATAGTTAGAGGGTATGTGTACGCCGACCACCTGCCACATATAAGCGAAATAACATTTTTCCCACGGCTCAAATACGGCACCCATCATGTTCAAAAACCATCAACACTAATTGCCTAAAACATTGAATCAAAGTCACACAATCAAGCAAACCCATCATTTAATCTCGATAGACATCAAGAAATCACTACTTTTAGCAAAAAATTGCAAAAAATGGTCATTTCTGAATATAATAGCTCCATAGAAAGAGAACCAAACAACGAGGCATCCAATGCTGATTGACTTTAGCTTTTCAAATTTCAGGAGTTTTCGAGACGAACAGGCTTTCTCCATGACTCGTGACGAGAAATTCATGGACCCCGACGGTTCAGAGCAATCTCCAATCACTGCGATATACGGCGCCAACGCATCAGGAAAATCCAACTTCCTAAAAGCACTACGCACTATGAGCAGCATGGTAGCGAATAGTTACAGCCAGGGAAACGCGGACAGCATCATCTATCGCGAGCCTTTTCTGTTACAGAAGGATCCGTTCGCACAACCATCCTCCTTTTTCCTTGAGTTCATTGCAAACGATGGCTTGAAGTATCGCTACTGGTTTCGTTACGACAACCAGCAAATTTTGGAAGAAGAATTAACCTTCTTCAAAGACATAAACGGACGTTTTTCCACGCATTCATCGTTGCTGTTTTCCCGCTCCGCAGATAACGGAGTGAAGTTCGGAACCTCATTTAAGGGTCCGCGCACCCAGGTGCGCAAAACCATAGAGCTCCGCCCTAACGCGCTTCTGCTTTCCGCCGCGGCGGCCGCAGGCATCGAATCCATTCAGCCCGTATTTTCATTCTTCCAACGCGGCATAGCCTATTATGAAGCGAATGCTTTCGACCAGGAGCTGCCGTTGCTGCTGGACGAATTCAAGAAAGAAACCCCACTGTCAAAGAATTTGGCTACTTTGATTCGATATGCGGATTTCGGGATCAGCGACGTGAAAAACGTTCCGATAAATGTTCCTCCGGAGGTTTGGTCCCGGGTTAAGGAAGAGATGCACAAACGCTTGGGAATAGATGAGGGAAAAGTAGAGGAAACATTCAACGTCAAGAACGCTTCACAGCTGCAGTTCACGCATACTGGCGATTCGTCGTCCGCAGGTTTCAGCCCAGATGACGAGTCCAGAGGTACCGTTGCCGCACTGTCGTTTTTCTCACTTGCCATCCGCCAGTTGTCGAGTCAGTCGGTAACGCTCATCGATGAAATCGACACCAGCCTGCATCCAACGTTAGTAGCAGAGTTAGTAAAGCTGTACGCTGATTCTGAGACGAATCCCCATGGATCCCAGCTTATTTTCACGACTCATGACGTATCGCTAATCAATCAATCGGGCTCGGCGAGACGGCTGCTACAGCCCGATCAGATATGGCTCGTGGAGAAAAATACGGACGGAGCATCAGAGCTCTTCCCCGTTACGGATCTCGGCATCAGGAAAGGTGAGAACATCGGCAAAAATTACCTCAACGGCGTATACGGAGCCACTCCAAAGCCTGACTTCCATACCGCGTTCGCTCAAATCGTGAACGGAGACGAAAGCTGATGTCCAAGAAGCGAAACATGCCCCAACATGGACGTAAAGCCGCAAGACCACGCCGGTCACGCAAGAAGCGTTATCTTGTCGTGGCCGGTGGAGCCGTGACCGAAAAACGATATTTTACGCAACTTCAATCTTTATACAACGTCAATATTGAATACCAGTACAAGAACAATAGTCCAGCCCAGCTAGCGAAATATGCAGCCAAACTGAAGGAAGAAGACGAACGGGACACTTCCACAGATTGTTACGAGAAAGTCTGGGTGGTAGTCGATGTCGACAACTTTCACGACCATGGCCAAGCCGCCAAAATTTGCAAAGATAATGGAATCGAGCTTGTCATTTCAAACCCTTGCTTCGAAGTATGGCTGTTTGATCACATCAGTATCTGCCCGTCGAGTTTCACATTGACGTCCATTGTTGAATCAGCTGCGGAAAAAGCCGGTATCAGTAAGGGGAACCGTGGCAAAGATATTAATGCCAAACTAATCGACAGCGGTCATATCAGCAACGCCATGCACAACGCAGAACGGCATAACACAGTGGAACATAAGCACGGCCGCGATAGGCTCATACCACAGCAGGAGCAGAAATACGCTCCATGGACCGACATGCCAACAGTGATTAAAACACTAGAGCAGTCCAATCACCAATATTCACGGTAAACACGGAAGAAAAATATTGCGATTTTGATATAGAAAATCCGTGCGATTTGGGGTTGGCAATCGCACGGATTTTTGTTATGCAGAGAGGGGTGGTGACGTTTTCTTGGACTCCCTAACCGGGAAGAGAAACACCAACTTGACTGATAATGGTTATGCCGGCCCCAATCTAAATGCACCTTAGATTCGGACACCTTCAAGCCAAGCCTGCTGACCTTGGCGGTCAGACTGCGTTCGTAGTGGCCGGCACGGTATGCCTCCCACCTTCCGGAACGCTCGTATCTGACACAGCTTCGGCAATCTCATCGGCCTCGGCGTCGAACCGTTCAAGTCTGGTCTCGAGCAGGTTCTGGTCGATCTGTATGATGTTCGAGGGTCTTGGTTCCGTCTCCTGTTTTCTAATCGCGGTTTTTGTTTTGGCGAATGAAAATCGTACACAGGACGCGGACCATACCCTCTTACGTCAGAACCGGAATACGAAAGTGCGCAACTTTTCGGACGTTATCCGGAACCCGTCGTAGTGGCGTTTCCTTCGATCCTCACGCATACGAAAGAACCGCATCTCCGATCATCGAATCTGAATTTCTTCAGGCCAACAATCGGGGTGCGGTTCAAGGTTCTCGACCTTCCCCTTTTTTGTTTCCACCATTCGTTTTCATAATCGGTTGTTGCCTGTTACCGCAATCACAAACGCCCTTTACTGGATATGCCTGCTCACGCAGCTTGCTTGCTGCGAAGATAAACAATGGCAGTGCGGCGAACGCGTAGTTCTCGCATTGGATGTACAGGTACACGATCAAGACAAGCCAGCAGATAACAGTTTTGCTCCAAATACCGCGCTTGGCAGTGGTCGCTTTGGAAACGCTTGGCATCCAATCATCATCCAGTGTCTGGCTGGCATCCGAGGTCCAACCGTTGCCCGGCTCCCGAACTTCCATCGGAAGCGCAGCCATACAAGAAGTAGCGCGCCCACGCATCATGGAAACCACCGAGGCAATAACAAGCAGAACCAGACCAATCAGCCCATACTCGGCAATAACGCTGGTGTACGCGCACATCGTCCACACGGTGTCCGCATTCATGCCAGTCGCGAATCCCACTGCCGCACTGCCGTTCATACCCAGACTGTTCAGCAATCGTCCCGCGCGGCCCGCGCCGGCCCACACCGCGTTGATGATGTTGCCGGCGCCATATCCGGTAAGCACCGTCCACGGATGGGCGAGCAGCCCGCATATCGGGTCAAGACTCTGGTAGATCCGCGCGAAGAACGAACCATCTCCTTCGGCACCGTTTTCCGCAATCGAAGATAGTCGGGAATCGGCGAGTATGCCTAGCAGACCAAGCGCGCCCGCGCCAAGCAGTTGCGCGATGCCGCGTACGCGCTGTTTCCCGTCATGCCACGAGTTGTGCACGATGATGGCAATCAGCAGTGCCACTACCGAATCGAGAATGATGCGGGTGCCGGCCTGCATGAGCACGGCGCCGATGGCATACATGACGATGAGGTTGCGCAACCGTTTGGCATAGATACGGTCACGCCCGCGCATGAGCCACATAAGCGGCAATAAGACGCCGAACAGATGCATGCCGATATAGCTGGGCTCCGCGAACAGGAACTGCGGACGACCACCGCCCCACACCGAGCTTTCATTGATGTACTGCCGGTACATGAGGTGCGCGAAATAGTCGGTCAACGGCTTGATATGCAGATGGATGGATAGCCATTGCGCCACGCCCACACCGAAAGAGAACCAGTAGGAAGCGATGAGGATCCGCAGTGGCGTACGCCATGGAATGCGTTTGACGTCGAACGCGATGGCAAACGCACCTAATGTGGCAAGCACGCCCAATAATCCAGTGACACTCATGAAAGCGGCGTTGAGGTGGACACCGAATTTCACCCATCCTGGGATGGACAGGATTATGCAGGCCGCCGGCAGAAGAAACATTGGCAGGTATCGGTTGGCCACGATGCGCAGTTGACGCCAATCGCATAGGCAGTACACGGCGAACAGCGCCGGACTGATTGGCGACCAAAACGGCGCGTACAGGCCGAGCGCGGTGCCGTCCACCGGAAGAAAAGCGATGGCCAGCAGCAGCCAGATGATGTTGCGTTCCCGCGTTGTCAGAAATCGCAGGAACGGCCGATATTGCGGCCGGCCATGGTGGTTGCCCGTGTCGATGGTGTTGTTGTGTACGCATGCCTGGTTCATGTGATTCCCCCTCCCCGTCAACCTTACTCGTTCATCATGATGTATGGTGCCACCCTAAGTTCTAAATAGAAGCGCAACGCCTGTTCTATGGTTGGAAGTGTTCAAGTCCTAACTCAAGAAGGTGTTGCGCTTCATTTAGAACCCGGGGAACAGACTTGTTATCTGAATACATGTAGGATTATTCCGACTACCCATTCGAACAACGAGGTCCAAGAAAACATCACCACTTTCCCTTATCCCAAAGTCGAGATACAAAAACGTTCCAAATGCAAGGAGATATCATGCAGAGCAGAGAGCCCAGAGAGTTCACAGTTACAACCACATATTTCAATGAACCATTATTGGACGACGAGTACAGAACCATCGCGGAAGCGGTAAATGGAATCTGCACATCCAACGGCAAAATCGGAGGTGACTCAGCAGACGACGAGTGCAACACAATAGAGATAAACGGCAAACAACAAACTTCATGCACCAATGCAAACACCCGTTTCAAATCAGTGGCTAAGATAACCCACAAGAAAGCAGACACTTCAAGCGAGAAAACATACACATTCGTCTTTTTACATGAGAAAAATAAGAAATATGGAAATTACCTATCGGCAGAATTATGCCCAAACGTTCCTAAAGGAGCATACCTTCTAGAACACTTTGACCATTCTGAACCAGGACATGAGCGTGCCACTTTCTACATGCGGAACGGCACATATAAGTACCTCGGAATTTACAGATATGTTGCAAAGTTTAAGCTAGACGTAATGAAAGACGGAAAAACACAAGAAGAAACATACACACTGTGGCAGCGGATGAGGGAGCATTTCGAAAACTGAAAATGCCAACAATTCAAATGCCGGATCTAATTAACAATATACATATTGGCATGTTTATAAAGAAGGCGAGGACGACTGGAACACCGAGGCTGCCAATATAGAGTCTCTCGACTCCGTGAACAATACAATAAAATTAGAGTCTTTGCCAGTTTGTGTGGTGGGAAAGCCCCGGCGTCCGTTGCCGGGGCTTTTTCGCGTGCAGGTATGGAAGGGGGGGCATTCTCCTGTTAGGTTTGTTTCCGCCAAGAAATAGAACCGAGGAACAGAGGGAACGCCTGATAACGCCCGAATTTTTGTGCACTTTGGTTTGGGCTTGAGATAGGGGCATGGCCCGTGTCCTGTGTACGATTTTCTGTCGCCAAACATAAGAAAACCGCGATTGGAAAGCAGGGCACAAGCCATGTCACATCTACAGGTCGACCAGGCCATGTTGGAGACCACATTGGACCGTATGGTCCGCAAGAGCGTCGAGGAGACCTTGAACGCGATGCTCGACGCCGAAGCCGACGAGATCACCGGCGCCGTGGGCGAATTGCTGCCCGGCGCCCGTTACCAGCGGTGCATGGTGCATTTCGAGCGCAACATCCTCGCCAAGGTCAACCCCGGGAACAAGGATTGGGCGGCCGACGCGCTGAAGGCCGTGTTCTCCATGGAGTCGAGGGACAAGGCGCTGGAGAAGGCGGAATCGTCGCCAAGGACATGGAATCGAAGAAGCTGAGAGAGGCCGCCAAATGCCTCGGGGAGGCCATCGGCGAGACGACGACCTACCTGCTCGACGACTATCCCCGCGAGCATAGGAGGCGCATCCGGACCAACAACATGATCGAACGCCTTAACCGCGAGATCAGACGACGCACACGCGTGGTCGGCTCATTCCCCGACGGGCGCAGCGCCCTGATGCTCATATGCGCACGCATCCGCTACGTGACCTCCAACGAGTGGTCGACGCGCCGCTACCTCGACATGTCAAGGCTCGGTGAGAATGTACCGGCAGCGAACTGATCACCGCCACAGGGACGGGCGAAAACCAAAGTGCGCAAGATAGCGGACACTACCGGCAGCTCTACCGCGCCTGGCAGCTCAAGGAACTATTGAGGACCCTGCTCAGACACCTCTTCGAACAAGCCAGGGCCGAGTTAAACCGTCGGGTGTTTCGGGCATCCCACAGCCGCATCCCCGAGATCGTCGGGCTCTCCAAAAAGATCCGACGCCGTCGGCCCGACATCCTGCGCACGATCCGACTGGGCTACTCCAACGCCAGGCTCGAGGCCTTCAACAACCGGATCAAGGTCACCATTCGCATGGCCTACGGCTTCCGCCACGTGAACAATCTCATCGCGCTCGTCATGCTCCGCTGCGGCGGACCCGACCTTCGATTACCGGAACCAAGCATCTAGCCCACGAAAACAGCAGAAGCCTCCTTTAATACGACGCTATTGCTGGCTAACTGGATAGGAGCAGAGTCGAGGCCTATTCCATCTTTCTCTCCAATAAGAAAAATGCCACCCTAGTGTACTTCAATGAGAGGCATTGGTGGCTTTTTAACATCGCTAATGTTAGCAGACACGATGCCATCTCTTCAAGAGAATACACTCCGCATATTTAGTAGCCACAATGACGAGCAGCCACTAAATATGTTTTCATATCCCAGTCTCTGTCCCTGTTGCTTTGTACCTAGCCTCGGTGGCGGCCTTGTCCGACTCCCACATGCGTGCTTCTGTATACTTGATTGTCTGCCCCGGGCCCTTCTGGAAGCCCATACGAACCGATTCCAGCCCAACTCAACCTGCAGCTTATGCTGTCAATCGCATAGCGGCGGTCGTTGCCGGGACGGTCCTTCACCCAGTCGAAATCATTCGGACTTTGCCCATCACGATCAAAATGTCACACAGTACGGCGACGTTCTTGTACTCACCCTTCGTGCCAATCAGATACGTCTCGTCCGAACAATCCTTGGTCAGGATCGTCCGCACGCCGGTAGAGCGGTCGTCCGCATGAATCTAGTCGCGCGTATTCTCCCCGTTACCGTACAGCTTCAGGCGAAAATCCTCGAGGATGTTCTGCATGTCAGTTACATTTTCCAACCACTCGAACTACCAGTTCCGACACTTTTCCGGATACACGGAAGCTTGGCCAAATCCTCACCCATCCATATCAAGCACTATGCGATTCTAAAACCGACTAACGGATTGGGGCTGCGGAGTGTCAAGCTCGTTCATTTTCCCGCCGATAAGTCATGGAACATCGCTATGACAACGCCAGCATGAGTTCATCAAGAGGACTTCTGCCAGGCAATGAACGTCATGACGGACAGTAAATATCAATCCGACGAGGAGCCGGCGCTATCGACATCGTACATTTTCTGCGAAACAACAGGTTTTCGGAAGATGATGTGACACTTTTCTTCGAAGCGCTGATCTTCAACTACATCAATGCCGGGTCAGACGCTCACGCCAAGAACTATGCGATTCTGGAACCGGTCAACGGAACGCTCCAGCTGGCACCGCTCTATGACATTGCATCCCTGTTCGCCTACGACACGCAACGCAAGGACCGCAAACTCGCCATGAGCATCGGCGGAGAATACCACTGGGAACGAATAGACCTTCACCACTGGCAACGATTCGCCGACTCATGCGCAGGACATTCCGACTGGTAGACACTACGCCATCTGCTTATCGACCTCGCGGCCCGAACACTCCCCACATTTCTCCAAACCGCTCAGGAAGCACTCGATTTAGCGGAAACCATGCCGCAGACCACCAATAAAGACCAAGCAAACAAGCACCGCACGATCGAACGCATACGAGACAGCATCGCGACACAAAGCACACGCATTCTGCAATGGTTCACCGATGCTGAGTAATGGCTATAAACGACCTGCGCATATGACACAAGTGTCCCACACGTCCTCAAGGGGGCCCATGATAGGAGGTATATGGCTCTGCTTCATCCCCGTGCATGCACCTCGCATGATAGCGAACACACATATGTAGCAGAGCGAACCTCCGAAAAGGCAGGATGTATCGCCCGATGACAGATAACGCAACAGATAAAGCCCGATATTCCACGCCAGCCAGCAGGCCAATCTACATCCGACATCTGGATGTCACAGACCGATCGGACTACTTGTTGTATGCGGCACTCGCCTTGCTCCCAGTAGATGGCACGGTCCTGGGCTGGTATATGCCGTTCTGGACACCCATAAGTCCATGGCTGCTCATGCTGTATACGGCCCTTAACTGGCGCTTGATTCCGCAGGTGTATCGCAGATTCCGTACGTTCTTCCTGTTTCCATTATTGCTCGTAGCACTCTCCTCGTTCGGATGGTTCACGGTGGCGTTCCACCCGCTGCCGGCCCTATGGTCATTACTCGGCATCGGTGGCGCGTTGGCCTGTCTCGCGTCACTTGGAATCGCGGTTACCATCAAGCATCTTGACTGGCGGCAGATGATTCGCATCATCCTCATCGCATATTGGTTTGCGTTCGCGGTAGGTGTAGTCCAATTTCTCTCCATTAAGCTGGATATCACGTTCGTACGCGACTGGTTCAGCGACCTGATGTCCCGCGAATATATCACTGCAGACTCCGCGTGGGGTGGCAATCGCCCGCAATTCCTGTTCGCAGAACCAAGCTATATCGGCATGCACCTTTACGGCGTGCTACTGCCGCTCATGTGGCTTATGCGCAGACGGGACCGCATCTATGCCAGGCGACTGCGTGATCTTATCATCGTGTTCGCAGCCGGCAGCATCATCATGGGCGCAGGAGTACGCATTATTCTCGATACCGGTGTTGCGCTGGTGATTGCGATCATCGTGGATACAGACTTCAAGAATCACAAACAGGCGCGATTGGCGTGGGGTACGTTCGGCGTGATGGCTGTTGCCGGCGTGGCAGTGGCACTGCTCAACAGCAGAATACGAGCGATATTGGCGCAAGGGCCGCTACTGGGAGACGACTCAACTTCAGCGCGTATCTCTCAGACCATGACGCCATTAGTCGCCTTAATCAAACACCCCGCAAATCTTCTTTTAGGATTTGGTTCAGGCAATATCGTCGAAGCCAATCGTCAAGGTACCACCGCCGCATACGCGATACTCAATGGGCCAGATGCAAAAGTCCCATGGTGGGTATGGAAGAGCCTGACCCCGACCAATGTCTTCACCATGAGTTCCTATACCAGTTTCATTACCGAATTCGGGCTCATCGGCTTCATCGTTCTTGTATCGATTATCCTCCGGTACATCACACGTCAGCATGCTTGGAGTAAGACGACCACATATTGGCTGATTCTCACCGCATATCTATATCTGCAGTTCGAGGGATATGCATTCTATGTAATTCCTCTGTTGATATGGGCCTCACCCAAAATAGAAGGACGCTGCTGACTATATAACAGCGTCCGAAATAAATTCAAACTGAATTGTCCAAAATCCCTAGCGATGCCTCACCATTGCGATGGCCCTACTCATCACCGAACGGCATGAGAACACCTGAAGACCACATATCGCGATGGTCAGCACCCATGAAACCACTAAATACGAAGGCCAGTGGATAAGGCTCACCATGCATTGGGAAATCAATAGCAACATGGTAACAATCACCGACGGCCAGTCCACCTTGAAAACAAGTATCTTCTTCGCGGTGATGACGCGAAGTACCAGTACCAGCGCATTGCTGATGACCATGGCGATGCCAGCGCCATAAATACCGGCAATAGGAATAAGCAACCATGTACAGATTACACTGCTCACAGCACCTGCAACTGTGGTGGTCATCAAATGCTTTGTCTTCATCGCTGACGTGTATATCGTGCCATAGTAAGCATTCAAAATGTTGAAATAGAACGCAAGAATCATGACGGAAATCATCGGCCATGCATAATAGAAATCCTTTTGTAACATGAAGGAAGCAAGCCACTGAGCCAATGCAATGATACCCGTGCTCACTATTGCGATTCCACCATGATAAAGTTTGAATACCGTGGCAAAGAAGCCCGATATGTCTTTCTTCTTAAACTCCTGAAACGCGGAAAGTTGCCACGCCTGCTGGAAGATTCCCGAGAACGTATTCAACAAATTAGGAATCTTCTGTGCTGCTGCAAACAATCCAGATGCACCAATGCCAATCATGCCAGTAATGAAAAAACGGTTGATGCTAACACCAATCCACCAAAACAAGGCATTCGGAATCATCGGAATCGAATAGGCAAGCATCTTTTTCAATAGGATGAGATCCATACTGCTACGGATGAACTGAATATGATGGTACTGCTTTCCCGCGAATACAAAGGTGAGTGCACCACATGCATTTCCAATAATCAGCGACCAGAAATAACCCTCTGTCGCATAGCCCATCTTGGCAATAAGCAATACCGCTAAAACTCCAGTCACCAATGTGGAAATGATGGACGCCGCCGGAATAAGCTTGAGTTGATTTAGCGCACGGGCGAGCAGACCACAGAAATACTGGCAAGCGCTCACCACATAGCACAAGAAGAATAATCCTTTATACTTGCCTAGACCTCCAAGGAATTGCAAATCCAATAGCGGCAATGATACCGCTACGACAATAACGCTGCAAGCGATCAGACCGACACCAAGAGAAATGTATTTGTCTTGATTCTTTTTGTCATCAATTACGAATCGCAATACCGCATCGGATGCAGATAGTGTGACTAAAGGCAATAGAAGCGCAATCACCGTGGAGGACATATCGGTAACACCGAATTGCTCCGTCGTCATGTAGTACGTGTATAGCGGAACCAAAAAGAACGTGATGAGCTTGGTCGCGAACTGACTGAATGCAAACAGCCCAGTGTTGAGCAACAAGTTCTTGTATTTGTTCACTGTCAGTCACTCCCCTTGAACCTGCATACGAAGACCGGTGAACCCAGCGAGGCTCCGAGACATGTCATCATAAGCCCCCTGCAGTAGTTGTCGCGTGCTCTGGGAACGAGAAGTGTCGCAGTAAATCAGCTCAGCAATGAGATCTTCCGTGACTGCCTCGGGAACCGTAAGCCTCACGTAATCCAAATCCTTAATCCACTGGTTCACACCTTCAACCTTGCCGTTGATGTTGTTGAAGGCGATGCACGGCGTGTGCGTAATCGCACAGAACACCATCGCGTGAAGACGGTCAGTAATGACGAGCTGAGAGCTCTTGAACTCGCGGAGTTTGTCGTGGACCTCGTCCTCGCGCTGTGTGAGCGGAAACGAATGGTCGGCGACCGTGTCCGTGTAGTGGTGGGACAGCTGCTGCCTGTCAAGAAGCGCGACGATATGCTTCAGCGAAGCATCATCGGAGGCCTTCTCCTCATCGTGGCGGAAGCACAGCGTCACGCCGTAGCGTGCTTGCTGCCCGATGGGGTCATCCAAGAACAGCGCGATGTCAGGTGTGTAAATCGTCCTCGTCTTGGCAAAGCTGAATTCCTTCCGCATGAAATCGTAGCTGCGGCGGTCTCGCATACAGAAGAGAGTGTTCTCATGCGCCTGATAGAATTTCTGCCTTTCTTTCAGGCTGACGGCCGCTGAGCCGCCCTCGTAAAATACGGTCTGGGGGAAGTAGACGCACGGAAGATCTCCGGCATGATTGATTTGGCTCATGGCGTTATTCTCCTCGTTGCCACCCCAGAGGGTCCCCATGTAGCCGCCTCCGTGGAGGAATACCGCTTCGACGTTCGGCATGGAGTACTTGATGTCCAGACCGCGCATGTTACGCCACTGAGGTGCCGTAATCTCGATGACCTGATATCCGGGGAAGTAGTGGTCGAGGAACGCGTATTCTCCCATTGTGATAGCGTGGTCGCCGAGATTCCTGTATGCGGCAGTGTTCGTCAGAAGAATCGCCGGCTTGTTCTCATCGTTGTGCAGAGAGGATAAGAACTCCTTACGGTTACGAGGTGCCTGCACGGCGTTGAGTGATTGCTTGATTAGTGATTTCGCTTCGGAAAGCACGGACATACTACTTCCTCCCTATTGCCTCTCCATGAATCAGTCCCAAAATGGCTGCAGGATATCGTTTCGCTGCCTCCTCGAATTGCTCGTTGGCCCACTGGAGATCAGCACCGCGTTCCTGATCAGACGTTGCAAATCTCCTTTTCGCAACACGAACGAGTCCTCTGAGAATTGCATCCGCCTTGATGCGTCCGAGCCTACCGGCCCGGTAATGGCGAAGTACATCCCTCGCGGTCTTGGTGTATTCTGCACGAGGCTGCAGCACATCATCGCGCACCGCGTTCTCAGACAACGTCTTGTCGATGTCTTCACAGGGCAACCCTGCGCGTGCAGCGGCATCAAAGAAATCCACGATAGTGCCGCTGAGCACCTCATATGCCTTGCTCACAGCCGCCGAATCGTCACCATGAACTTTATGCCAAGCAGGAAGCTTCGAGTATTCGGCAAGACGGACCGCGCGCATCTTCATCCGATTCCAGTTATTGGTAATCTGACTACCACTGGCCCTGCGAATCTCAATGAACCCTTGGTTGCAGAACATGACGCGGTTCGCCAGATACGCGCACTGGTGGCGGAAAATCGATTCCATTTCCGGCCGCGTGGTGGCGAAGGTAATATTGTTGCGCAGCACCAAATCGGCTGAATAGACATTGGTCGCCAACTCATAGGGAATCTTCCAAGAGACCGGGTCATGACTAGGGAATATACCGTTGGTCGGGATACGGTCGAAGCGGAGATCGCCAAGCTGTTCATTGCTGCGCACGCGGGAGTTGACAATCATCTCGATGCCCGTGGACTCGCACTTCTCCAAGGCCTGACGCAGCTCTTCGGTGTACACACCGGGGAACATCACATCGTCATGGTCGAGGAAGATAAGCCATTTGCCACGCACATGGGGATAGCCAAGATTGCGGTTTTGGCCGAGTCCCACGTTCTCGTGAGTGAAGAAGTGTACCCGATTATCCTGCGCAGCATACGCTTCACCAATCTCTCGGGTTCGATCTGTAGAACCATCATCGATGGATAAGCACCTCAAAGTCGCCACACGGCTGACTCAAAACGGAATCCACCGCCTGCCTGAGGAAGTTCTCTCCGTTATACACGGGAACCATCACCGTAATGTACGGCCGATCTTGCATGGTGTCGTTCATCTTCCGTTCCCAACCCTCACTGCTCTTCCGTTGCTGCCCGGTCTGACAGGCTCTCCCGCTCGCCAAGGAAAGCATCCAGTGCCGCGAACTGGCACTGCGCTGCAGCAATCACGTCATGCACGTCGAAGGCGACGGCATCGCGCACGGGTGACACCGCAGCAAGTTCATCGTCAGTTGTACGCTTCAGGTCGACTGCGTCGGCCATGTCGAAATCGATGTCCTGTAGAACGTGCTTCGTCTTGTCGCTGTACATGATGGGCAACACTCTCGCACCGGCGACGAGGCCCAGAATCGTTGCGTGGAAACGGGTGCCGACGACGATTTCCGAAGCAGCCAGCTCTCGAAGCACCTCATCCATGTTGTCCGTATAGAACAGGGGTTGCACATCAGATCCTTGCCTCGATGCCTCTTCAGCCAGCCTGCTCACGGCCTTGACGTCACCTTCCGGCTCGGAGAACGATGCCAGAACGACATCATAACCGGCTTGAGAACACTCGTTAATGGACCGAAGCAGCCAATCCTCGTACTGCCGTCTACGGTCACGCAACGCCCCGAACTTACCATCATTGTCCAGATCGACAACCGAGAAAAATGCCTGCCTGCGCTTGGGGACGCTTGGCAGATCGGCTGTGAACAGCACATCAGGAGCGCTTCGCACGGACTTCACACTGGGGAAAAGGCCTGCGGAATAGGTTTCCCGGAAGCAAACGTCATCGCATCGCCGTTCGAAGAACCGTCGATACGAATCCAAATATTGCTGTGAATAGTAGGGGCCGAAGTTCGCGCCAAGAATGAAATAGTGACCAGCCGCCTTGGCATATGACGCGTCTTTGCAGGAACGGTATAGCCGCTGCAGGCGTTCCTTGGGACCTCGTGCCTTGGATTCCATGTAGATCGAACCGCCAATCGTCACCATGGCATCGGCTTCCCGGATAAGCGCTACACGTTGTCTCATAGCGGAACAGACGCGCATGATTTTGTCGGCGGTTCCAAAACGAGAAGAAGAAGATTCAACCGATGTAATGAGCTTTACATTGGGAAACCGATTGCTCAGATACTCATACGAACGATCCGCGTACACCGTAAAATTGACTTTCGGATAGCGAGATACCAAAGTGAAGAAGAACAAATCATCGCCAAGATTATGCGATAGAAAACAATCCACGAATACAGACTTATCAGCCATAGTCAAAACTCCATCTACATCATTCAGCGATTATATATCGACAGTCTTGTCATTGACGCGCTGCAGCACCTGTTGAAACAATTTGCATTTTTGATTGCAGCAACCATTTTCGAATGGTACAGCATATCAAACCAATGTCCTTACGACGGTCAATAGTGAGTGCAAACAACAATTACCTCTGTCAAATCGAGCCACGTCAAGCCCACTACTCAGTGAATTACCTTCAATTCAGCAATACGCTACGAATACCACCCGAATTCCTCAATGCATGTAGTCCCTGATGCAGTAATATATACAGCCTGTAATGACCACCAATCAGCAAACGATATTTCAATTGGTTCGCAGCCTCTTGACAATAATACGGATTCCTCTGCCATGACGGGAAATGAGTTTCCATATATTCGATTAGCTGCGGTATGACTTTGGAATGAATTCCTTCCCAATCAAGCGCGCGTACTACTCCCGCGTATCGCACCTGCTTGATTGCCTGATATTCGATTTCATTGTGGTACTTTTCCAGATCGTCGCCTACATGCTCCAGAACGAAATCCATTGCATGCGTGATGTCCAAAAGCATCTGAGGATGTGGAATATGCGTGATACTCGAATCATGGTCGATGAAATAGTATAAATCGACATCAAGCACTGCGGCGCTCCTTGCAACGGTCGCCAAAGAAAGGATGGAGGCGAAATCCTCACCGATATGGATGCCTTCGCACAAGACGATTCCGCTGGTCTCGAACAACTCACGCTTGACCAGCTGCGCCCACATGGCTGCGCATTCGGTCATGATTTCACGCTTGTCGATCTCGCGGTACTCCCCGTCCCCATGTTTCGGCGGCCAGAAATACACGCCTGCCTCGGTCATGCCGACGACGTTGATCTGCAGAATGTCGGGCTTGTGACTGGTCAACGTCTCCAATACGCGCTGCTGAGCATCCCAATCCACATAATCGTCACTGTCGACGAATTCGATGTATTCGCCTCGTGCTTCCGCTATACCACGGTTACGGGCCGAACTCTGCCCGCCGTTGGTCTTGTGAATCACGTGCACGGTATTGGAACATTCGGCAGCGATATCGTCCAGCAGATGTGCTGTTTCGGCGCGCGACCCGTCATCGACCGCGATGATCTCCAGACGAGCGTCCTTCGCCTGAGACAACGAGGCAAAGCAGGAGCGAAGGTCATCCGGCTTGGTGTTGTACACGGGAACGACCACGCTCACCAACGGTCTAATCGATTCAGTCATCTGATCTCCATTCCACTCACCATAGGAATCCGATATGGTATGCATCATCGCGACGCTCAGCCTTTGCGCTGAGGCCGGATGCATCCGTCATACAGCTTCATGAATTGTCGCACTTTATAGTCTGTGGACAGCGTTTCACGGTATACCTTGCAATGCTCCACAAGTTCATCCAGATGCGCGTCCAGATATGCCAAGTCATCCTCATTCCAACCGTCCTTGACGATGCCGAGCTCATGGCTTCGTATCTCCGCGGCGTTCAACGGCACCGACGTGGTAATCACCGGAGTAGCGCTGGCAATCGATTCCACAATGGACAGCATACTGTTGTCCTTCGAGGTGTTGACCAGCATCGCCTTGGCCTCACTGAGATACCGTTGCAACTCGTCGTGCTCCAGTTGCCCCATGAATTCGATGGAGTTCTCCAAGCCCAGCGACTGCGTCAACCGCTCTAGGTCGGTCCGACGATCACCGTCACCGATGACGTACAGCTTGCAGTCCGCATCGTAACGGCGTACATAAGCATCGAAAGCCTTGATGATGCCGTCGATGCGTTTGCGGTCGATGAGCTGGGAGACTACACAGAATGTATTCGTCTTATGAAAAGCGGTACGGAACACATCGAGATTGACCCCGTGTCCGATGACCGTCTCGCTGACTCGTGCGCAATACCGGGAGATGAAGGCGCGGGCCTCCTCGCTTCGTCCGACTACCAGAACCTTGCGCATGAACAGCTTGGGAATCACGTTGTACCAGAAACGAGACAGCATTCCGCCGCCCATACGGTTGTGTTTGGCCATCTCATGCCAGATGATGGTCTTGTGCCTCGCGAAGACCGAGCAGATCAGTGAATCGACGGAGAACACCTCACTGGTGATGACAAGATCCGCATCGCTATGTTTCAGATAACGGATCAGTCCCAAATTCACCGGTATGCGATGAATGGGGAAGAACCTCTTCCAATGGCTCTTCATCCACACCACATGGAATGGGAAATCCGTCTGTCTGATCGGCTTCCACTCCTCGGCTGCGACCAACGTCATATCTATGCCTGCGCGTTGGAAGGCAAGGCACAAATCGTAGCTCATCGTGCTGGTGATATTGTCGACTTTGGGGATTGACGCGTTCTCCGGCGTATAGACGATGGGATTGACGAATACGATTTTCATAGGGGATTCCTCGCTGTCTGGTATCGCGTGATTCGTTCTTATCTGCAATTACAGGTTTCTATGGTTCAACGGCGCTTACGCCATAGCGACCAGCCATAATCGATGGCCCTCTTCGCCAGCACCGAGAAACCCGTCACTCCTACAATCACCAGAGCGAGCGTCATAAGATAATCGACTGATGGGATACCGGTGAGGTGAGTGAGATGTAACATGTTGAACACCTGGAAGATGAACAGGTGCGACAAGTAGATCTCAAAACTGATCCCGCTGAAGAACTTGGCGATCCGGTTACTGAAAATCCTATGGTCGGATGCGATCGCGAACACCATCCAAGGAACCCACAATACCAGCTGCCTGAGGTTGGTCGTCCAGGCGGGACCGCTGACATACAGGAGAGGCAACGCGCCAATCGCAATCACCAACGTGACGATTCTCCCGATCTTTCCCATTGAACCGATGCGGTCCTTATAGAGGAACAAGAGTCCTCCGGCGACGAAGAACATCGCCTGATAGATGAAGCGGCGGTCATCGAGATTGCCATTGGTCTTGTGGAAGTAGAACACACAGGAGAGACTAAGCGCTATGGAGACCGCGAACGTCAGCCAGGCACGACGCTTGGTGCTGATGGTGTACACGAAGAACGGGAACAGGAAATAGAAGAGGAATATGACGCCGAGCGCCCATCCCACTCCGATGACCTCGATGTTCAGATCGGGCAGCAGATTGAAGACCATGGTGATGTCGGCGAACGCCTCCCACAGGGAATCCTTACCGCCTGTGCCGATGATGTCCAATAGCACAAGAAGCGCGAAGAAGGGCAGCAGTTTCGCGATGCGCTTCGTATAGAAACGTTCAGGCGTGATCTCGGCGTTCTTGATGCGGTCGTAGTAGCCACAGCACAATCCGAATCCGCTGATGATGAAGAACAGCGTGACGAAGGTGCCAAGCGAAGACACTATGGTCTGGATGAGACTCAGGAGATCGGTCCCATCTCCATGAGCGAGGTCTGCACCATACGCACCTCGAAGAAACACATGCATGACAACGATCGCGAACGCCGCGATGGCGCGGAAACCGTCCAAATCGTTGTAGTGTCTGCGTATATCTGTCTGAGGTGCGGTCATTCGTTCATGTCGCGGCATATCATCGCTCTTTCCTGGCTAGAGAATACGTTTCATATCGCACACGGGCGAGGCAGTCATCGTCCGATGTAGGCGAAATAGCAAGCAAGCTTCCAAAGGCGGTAGTTACGGGTTCGTAAGGCAAGCTCCATATCCCGCCATACCAATGCCCGTTTGGTGGTGAGTCCCGTGAATTCGGTGGTGGTAGTGATGAGGTTCGAGCATGCAAGGAAGAAGATCCTGCGGTGGGCTTCGCTCCAGCCGTCGATACGACTTGCCCCCAAGGCACCGAACTGTCCTATAGTCTGCTCGTAGAGTGTCTGTCCTATCGGCAATCCCAACATACGGCATTGTTCCAATGTCGCTTCGACCACCCAGTAGGCGTCCGCCGATTTGTTCCGTCTTGCGCTGTCATGCGATATTGAGTTTCCACGAATCCTGTACCTGGTCTGGGCAAGAGGTTGCCTAGTCTCACGGTGGAAAGGAACGATGCAATACGCCTGCAGGGTGTCCTCAAACCAATATCCTTCAAGGAAACGCAGGCTATCCCATATCGAGGCACGATACACACGCCCCCAAGGCATACCACAACTGCCGATCTGATAAGGCTTTGAAATCGGCTTCCCGGATTCGTTCACCCTGACATACGATCCAGACACATAGTCGGCGGATGAGGATGTGAGTGTGTCCATCAATAATTCGACAGCATTGGGAGCCAGCATGTCATCGGAATCCAGAAACATGATGTTGCTACCGCGGGCATGGTCGAGGCCAGTATTTCTCGCGGCGGCCAAACCGGCATTCTTCTGCCGGTATACGACCAGATTGTCATGCCGTTGCTTCCACTGATTCAATTTATCGGCAGTCGAATCTGTGGAACCGTCATCGACGGCGATTACTTCCATCGAATAATGGGTCTCCTGGCCAAATATGGACGTAAGGCACTCATCGATATAATCTTCGACGTTATAGCAAGGCACGATCAGCGATAAATCATAATCGGAAGCCCCGCCCACGCGATAATCAGGAACGAAAGGAGACGAAGAACGTGGATGAATGTCCGACAACTCATCAAGCGCATCGACGTCGCATGCCAGAGGCTCGGCATTTACCGCATTGATTCTCAAGATACGATATAACAAGTCGTTCCCAGGAATACACGGAAGCACACGAGGCAGCACTTTCTGCAAAGAAACCATGATATCCGTCCGTTACAGTCAAATCCTTGTATTTATTTACGCAACAACCGATTGAAGGTTCGCACAATCGAGAACTCGGCAAGTGAACGCCAGCGAAGCGCCCTGAGCAGCATGTGAAGATATTCCTTGATGGTGTAGTTCCAAGGCTTCACTTTGCCCACGAAATGAACAACGTAGATATCCTTCGTGGTTGCCAAATATCCTTTTCGGAGGTACTCCGGGACAAGGCTGATGAACTGATTGTAGGTTTCAGGCAGGTGAAGGTTATCCTGTCGATCCCAGTCATCGAAGTAATGGTTGATAATGTCCTGATCGCCGATGCCCTGCCCGTTCAGCATATCCGCGGACGGCTCCCCCTCGATGAGGTCGACAAGATTCTTCTCCAATGCGATGGACGGTGTGAACACCATGAGACCGGAATTCAACTGGTTCCATGTCTTGTTGAAATGATGCCCCGCCGCGACAGCACTCATATGGAGCTTGTCGAAAAGATGATCGATGTTCCTCAGCACAATCATGTCGGAATCAAGGTATACAAGCGTATCGAATTGGGAGAGGCCGAAAATACGAAGCTTGAAGAAAGTGTTGCTCCAATTGGGGGAACCATTCTTGATATTCAGATTGCGAATATATTCGCTGGGAACGATATTCTTGGCAGTCAGATGCCGAATGGATTCATTGGCCAATGTTTGAACGCCGGACTCGGACATATTACCAGTTGTCAATACGATGAGCGGATACTCGGATTCGACCGTTCTCAATGAGCGATTCAACGCAACGACCCCAGGCAAATACTTGTCATCAGTACAGATGGTGATATAAGCCTTCCGTGGATTATCGGAATGCATCGTCATAACATATTTCCTCTCTCATCATTTCATTCGAATAACGTATTAAACGGGATAAACTAACCGCGCTGCCATTTGGCGAATAATCTGGATTGCTTGGCCGCTGTCACTGCAGGCCCGTGAGCGTAAACCACCATTCCAATGAGGATGTAGCAGACAGCCCAAGCGAACATGGCGCTGATGGAATCAGCTGTAGTAAGGTTAAGGAAATTGAAAACCATCAATAACGAGCAATACAGATTCCTGCCAGTGATGTTCCAATAATTGTTGATGAACAACAGCACCGCAATCGGGCTGAGCTCGAAGGTCATGCGAACAAAGGCCATCTCTAAGCTATGTCCCAATGAGGCCTCTACAGATCCGAATCCAAATGATTGAAATCCACAATTCAATAAGGCAGCGAGAAAATCCGACCGCCCCATGGTCATCTTACCAATGTTTAAATGCAGAGACCCCTGCAAAGAAGTTGATGTAGGAAGCATCAAATAGCAATAGAACATTGCAACACCAAAGAAAACTCCTATAACAATAGGAGTAGTCCACTTTGGCATTTTTTTATCTCTATCGACCATGATCGGGAAAAAGAAAGCTATGACCGCAAATATAATTGCCATTCTCTTGAATGTCGCAATCGCATATACAGTAGCTAGAGCTGTCATCCATTTGCTACTGCGATAATAGCAAAAAAAGAAGCAGAACATTATAGCAATGGCTGAGAAATCATTAGATTCCAAAGGAGATGTGGAATCGGAAAAACTTGACTGAAAAATATCGTCAAAAGTAACACCACGCAACATCAGCTGAATAATATATCCAATAACCGAGATAACCAAGGCAATCTTCAGGCCCTTAAACAGCTGTTCAAAAGAGAGCACATTCAACACAACGTAGGCAAATATCATGGGGGTGATAAGATTGAGAATATCTCTAATCTGCCATTGAGCATACTTGTTCTGATATATGATTAAAGCAAGTGTGGCAACAAGGAAAACCAAAGCAACTGTAATCAGTTTTCTGAACTCGTTCCAGAAAACTCGATTCTTCTTATGCCGAACCATATAAATGAGCCCAAAAAAATGGTCCCACCCATGGTTAGATATTTGCTATCAGTAATTGCCCCCTTCATACCTTGTGTAACGAAAATACCATCTGTTAAAGCTTTCAGCACAAAAGTGATTACGAAAAAGGCCATCGTCATCATGGCAAATATATCAGCATTTTGAAGCCGTTGTTTTTTCATCTTGGATGGTATAGCAGGAATAGCTGCCTCACTCACATTTGCCATGTAAATTCCTGTCATAGATATCACCGTAAACTTGTTCAAGTTTCTCTACATACCCGCTCTGCCGGCAACGCTTCTGCACGTACTGGTCACACTGCCGCTGCATGGTGTCGTAACGCGACTCGTCCACATTGACCGCCCTACGCAGCGCCACAGTCAAGCTATCCAGATCACCGCTTTCAAAGCGGAAACCGGTCTTTCCTTCCACCACCAGCTCGGGGATGCCACCGATGTTCGCGCCGATCACCGGGGTCTGCGCGGCCAGCGACTCCAGACCGGAGTATGGCATGTTCTCCCGCCATTCGGAGCTCAGCACGGTGAAGCGGGCATTGCCAACTTCGCGTTGCAGTTCCTCACTGCTCTTGTATCCCAGCAGATGAATACGTGCAGCGGCTTGTGGGCCGGCCGAGGCTATCAGCTGCTCAATCGCCTCACGTTCCGGACCGTCACCGACGATGTGCAGATCCCACACTTCGGGAAGCATCTGGGCATCCTGGTCACTGCTCTGCGTATCGGCACTCCCATTAGCAAGCCCCGCAGCCCGCAGGAACGCCTTCACTAGGGTAAGAATGCCCTTCTCCTTGGAAAGACGGCCGAAGAACAGGAAATATGGCCGTGCCCCAGCCTGCGTATCCTCAAACTTATGAGTGTTCGCCACCCGAGCGCCCATCGCCATTTGCGAATCGGTCAGGAAGTTCTGCATCGCAACAGTCTTGCCAGAGAAGCCACCCTCATCAAGCTTGTTCTTCATAAACTGCGAAGGCGCGATAATCAAATCAATCTTGTCATATGAGTGGTGGAGCTTCAGGAATTTGGCCTCCATGGTGGCCAAGGCGCTCTTGGCGCGAGAGCCTTTCACACACACGTTCTTCGTAGCGTGCATGAAATGCCTGTCCAGGCAGGCATCGCAGACCTCTCCCCTACCATTCACCATCGTATAGGCCGGGCACAGCAGAATGTAGTCGTGCGCCGTGTATACCACTGGCACATGGTGCTTCTTCAAGTACGGAGCATCCAGAATCGACAGCGTAAGCTGCCGGTGCACATTATTCATATGAATGATGTCGGGCTTGAACTCCTCCAGCAACGCCTCGAACTTACGCTTTGCTTCGAACGAGTAGATCAGTGTGGAGGCTTCCTGCACCTTCTTGAATGCGGAGATCTCCCCCACATAGTCCTTTTCAGAAACGAAGTATTTGCTCCAGTAGCTCGGCTCGTTGTTCGGGTGCTTCATGGAGGAGAACGCCACTTCATGGCCGAGTGCTTTCAGACCTTCAGCCAAGGCAAAGAAATAGGTTTCGGCACCGCCCTTGCGGTAGAAGTACTTGTTGACCAGCAGAATGCGCATCAGTTGCCGCCTTTCTCGCCGGTATACAGGGCCAAGGTCTGGTCCACTACCGAATCCCAACTATATTTGCCGGTAATGAAATCGGCCGCCCGGCCCTTATACTCCTGTACCTTCTGCGGGTGCTGAATCAGATCCTGCAACGTCTCATACAGCGCATCGGCGGATCCATGCGCAAAGGATGCGGCCTTGTCCTCCACCACTTCCGTGCATTCGGCGATATCCGAGGTCAGGCAGCAATTGCCGTAGCGCATCGCCTCGAGCAGACTCATGGGCATACCTTCAAGGTCGCTCGGCAGCACATAGATGTATGCATTGCTGTACAACTCCTGCAGCATGCGCCCTTGTACGAAGCCGGTCAGTATGATGCGCGGATCCTTCGCCGCCATCTGCTTGATCTGCTCATAATATTCTGCCGAATCGGAAGACCCACCGGCAATCACCAGCTTCTTATCCGTATCAAGCCTGCGGAACGCCTCAATCAGATAATGCACGCCCTTCTCAGGAACAATGCGGCCAAGAAAAAGAATGTAGTCATCCTTGTGCAAGCCGTATTCACTGGCAATATCTCGGGCTGCAGCCGGCTGCTTGCGTTCTATGCCGTTGGGAATGAACCGGGTATCGCGCCCGTACATGTTCTTGAAGTATTCCTACATATTCCGGCTAAGCACAATAACCTCGTCCGCACACTTGGCCGCAGTACGTTCGCCGAACTTCAAATAGGTAGAAGCGAATCTACCCCATTTGGCACGCTGCCAGTCGAGACCATGGATTGTGGCAACCGTGCGAATTCCCGCCCAATGAGCCAGTCGGAGCATCACACATGGACCTTCGGCATGGTAATGAATCACATCAGGTTTGGCAGCAATCGCCTTCAATGTAGCGAAAAAAGACGAAGTCAACGCTGCCATTCCCTTAACATCAACAGTGGTTACCGGAATAACATGAACGCCTTGATAGAAAAACGGCTTGTTCGAAGCATTTTCTGCGCTGTCGAACTCGGCTCCAGCAACATTATGGCCCTTGCGATTGTAAACAATAACGTGGTTGCCACGGGCAGCCATACGCGTAGCGAGTTCATCCACCACGATTTCAACGCCGCCTTCCCTTGAGGGGATGCGCTTGTGCCCAATCATCGCGATTTTCAGCGGACTCAAAACTTCCAACTTTCTCTTTACCACTGCATCAGTACGCCAATTCCAGTGTCTGCAATACTCCTTTCAGTATGCACCCTTATGGGTAAGCACCGCACCGACCGTGCGGAAAAGCAACACAACATCCCCTAACATGGACCAATTCTGCACGTAGGTAACGTCCAGAGCCTCGGATTCCTCCTCACTCAGGTTGGATCTGCCGGACACCTGCCAAGGGCCGGTGATGCCTGGCTTGACCAGCATACGAGTGGCATAGGTCTGGTTGTACTGGGCCACTTCCTCGGGCAGCGGCGGGCGCGGGCCCACCACGCTCATATCGCCCCTCAACACGTTCAGGAACTGCGGGAACTCGTCGATGGAGAACTTGCGGATGAACCGGCCCACTGTAGTGACTCTGGGATCGTTCTTCATCTTGAAGATGAACCGTCCCTTTTGCCCGGTCTGCTCCGCCAGTTCCGACTTCATCTTGTCGGCGTTCACCACCATGGAACGGAACTTGATCATCTTGAACGGCTTGCCACGGCGACCCACACGGGTCTGAGTGTAGAAAATAGGCCCTCTATCGGTCACCTTGATGGCAATGGCCACCGGGATGGTAATAATCGCGGTGCCAACCAATGCCACCAGCGACACCACAATATCGAACACACGCTTCTTGAACATGGCCCACGGCGAATACTGCGGCAGGCTGATGGTCATCACCGTGGAACCCTGAATCACACGGATGTTGGTCTCATGGCCGCTCACATCCACCGCGGAGGTAATCAACGCCACTTCCAAGTTCATGGCCTCCACGTCCAGCACAAACGTGTTGAAATTGTCCGAGAACCGGTGCATCACATCCGTTACCATCACCGTCTGCACGCCCATGGACGCGGCACGTTCGGCGAAGTTCTTGCAATATGGCAACGTGGCGATATCCCTACCACAAATCTCACGGATCCGCTGCTTAAATTCAGCGGTAACATCAACGGCCTTCACATAGCCGGTCTGCGCATCCAGCCCAATCGGGCACACCGCAATGGCATGGTAGTTCAGCTGGCTCTTCCGGCTCAAAAACTGCAAGGCATGCTCAATGCCCTCCAGCGAGCCGACCACCACGGTGCCATACGAATACGCGCCCTTCTCACGGCTGAACAGCACGCACTGACGAATGATGAAACGTTCGACAATGGTGACCAGCAACGCGCACAGCAGCGCCAATCCAGTGGTCACCAGAGGCACATACACGTTGAGAATGGAATTCAACGCGCAAACCATCAAACCCGCGAACAGCGCGCCCTTGATCAGGAACGCATTGAGCTGGTAACCATCACCCATCACATGACGGTGGTACACGCCTACGCTGTGCAGGCAATATATCCAAATCAGCGACCCAACAAGCATATACGCCCACAAAGCAATATGGAAGTGGAAACGCGTGGAATATAAATCACCGGTATTCCGCACCACGTATACGATCGCCGAAGCGATGATGAAGGCAGCCATATCGCACAACACCAACAGGGCGTTGACGAAGAAACGCCAGTAGGCAACGCTGAGCACATGCCTGCGTGAGGTCTCGCTCAGTTTCTCCCCACTATTGCCACCGTAAGCCATTCTTCTTTCTCTCCAAGACTAAAAGCCATTACCCCCCCCCCTGATTTGTTGGGGGCAATAAATTAGATTACTCGCCCTTCCGTATAAAAGACACTCTCCGCTTGGCCGACACGCTCACCTGCCTTCGATAAGCGGAGTCTGGCGGACGGTGAGGGCATTCTTCGTGTTCGGAGCGGACTGCACGTGCAAGGTGATCTCATACTCCTCCCCCGGCTTCAACGTGACCTTGCCAACGGCGAGCGTCAAACCGTCATGCACGGTCACGCCCTGGTAATCGTTCTGGTTCTGGAACTTCCAATCCACCAAGCGGCCATTCGCCGGCGCGTACAGGAACAAGGCCGTCCGGATATCTCCAGGCTCGGTTCCATCCGTGCCACCGGTCACATAATTCGGAGCCGTGGCCAGTTCCTTGGCGGTCATCAGATTCTTCATCTTGATATGCACCGTGTACTGGTTGGCGCCGTTCGCCGCCACCTTCTGGAATTCGGTGGTCACCTCGCGATGCAGATACCAATCCATCTTCGACTGCGTCTCGTCGGAGATGTACACGCCCACCTGCGGCTTGGCGCCTTCGGTAATCAAGCGGCCGGAAATGTCGGATTCGGCGATCAGATCCTGCTCGTCCTCGTGCGCGCTCCACAACAGCAGATGCCCCTGCTTCACGGATTGGGACAACGCATTGATATAGGCTTTCGGATCGCCGGAATTCTGCGTGATATGGTCGAACGCGGCCTGCGCGGCATCAGCGAAATACTTGTCCGTCTCCGCCGGAGTCATCTTCGCGTACACGGTGTTCAACAACGTCTGCGCGGTATTCGTACCGTCCAATACGGAGCCGTCGGGCATGGTCACGCCGCCGGTGACGGCAAGCATGTTCTGCAGGAACAGCGGGTCGATGGCAAGCACGCCATCCACCTGTACGCCATACTGCTTGGCCCACATGGCACGCACGATCTCGCCGGTACGCGGGAAATCGGGAGTGAAGTTCACATCGCGGATATCCGTGCCCAGCTTGTTGGTGAACAGCATCCGTTCCTCGGCGGTGAGCTCCACCACCGGCTCGTCAGCCTTAGGAATATCCGCGTCCGAGACAAACGGTTGCATGCTCAAATGGCCGCCCTGCACGGTGACCACGCCAAGCGACCCGGTCAGGCCGCCGGACGGACGGGCCTCCGCATTGGTCTGCGCCAGAATCAGATAGTTGCGCGGAGCGTCATTGGCATGGCTGTCCGTGCCGAGCATGCCGGGCAGCAGCTGGGCTACGGTGTTCAGCGTATGCACGGTGCTGTTGAGCTTTACACAGTAGGTCTGGGCCGAGTCGAGCGCATCGGCGACCTTGTGAATGTGTGGCCGTTTCGCCGCCTTGATCTCACGGGTGCTGTTGTCGATCACCTTGTCGGCAACGCTCAGCGGCTCCTGGGAATCCTCCAAACCAGGAAGGGAGACCGTGCCATTCTCCACGTGGATATTGCTCAGATTGACGTTCTTGGAGACCTTCGCCAATTGCGGCAACGCCTGCGAGGAAATATCCTCCAACGAGGCGACCGTGGTACGGACCGCGGAAACATCATCCCCCACATACGGAACATGCGATGCGACCGTCCATAGGAAGGACGACGTCTGCTTGTACGCCTTGTCCACATGGCCGGAGAATTCGTTAACCTTCGTGTCAAGCTGTCGGCTGTCGGCCTGGGTGATGGTGCTCTGCAGACCCTTCGCGCTTGCCACGGCCTGCTGCAGTTCGCTCCTGGCGCTCATGACCGACCATACGAACGCGACGGCAAAGGCGGCGAGCGCCAGCAGCACGGCGACCACAGCGATCAGGATGCGGCGGTTGCGGCGTTTGCGTTTGATGCGACGGATGTGTTCGGCGCTCATGCGGCGGCGGACGCGGCGGGAGTGCGGTTCGGAGTCGGCGCTGTCTGGGGCATCTTCATTGATGTCGGCGTTGGCGTAGGCATTGGCATCGGCGTGCGCTTCGGTTTGATGCTCGGGCTGGTATTCCGCCTGGTTTTGAGCCTTTCCAATCTGGTGTTCGGCCTGGTTCGCTGGCTCCTGCCATGTTTCATCGCCATCGTGTTCGGACATATTTCGTTACTCTCCCCATCACAACGTTGTTTCACGTATCGCTCCGGGTTTCCAGTGTAATTGCTGGAGCCGATGAACTCGTACTCCCCCAAGAATTCGACGAGGACACTCGGCGAAGGCCGTCAACAAGAAGCGGATCAGGCGACTTCGAGGGTGGCGAGGAGCGCGCGGTGGTCGGAACCGGGGATGTGCTTCGTTTCGAGGTCGCCCACGACCACGCCCTTGTCATGCACGATATGGTCAATCTCGGCCACCGGCAGCATGGCCGGGTACGTCATGTGCAAACCCTCGCCGGCCTGTTCGCCGGAGTCCAGGAAGCGGCTGCCAAGAAGATACCGGAAGCTGACATGATCCCATGTGGAATTGAAATCGCCCATCAGCACGTACAGGCTGTCGTAATGCTGCAACTGGGCGAGTGAATCGAGGCTACGATTCCACAGGCCTTGGTTGCTGGGACGTGGCGAGAAGGGGTGGACCGAGCCGAACCGTACTTTCGTGCCGGCGAAATCGATGGTCGCCGCCGGAACACTGCTCGACTCCACGGGAATCAGGTTCTGCTTGACGTCTTCCATCGGCGCCGCGCTGTACAGCACGTTCACACCACCATTGTCGTGCCACGTTTGCTGCGCGGTCACGGAATACGGCAGATAGTTGGCGATTCCGGCGTTGGCGAGCCGGTCGAGCAGACTCCATGACACTTCCTGCAGGGCGAGTACTTCGACATGCTCAGCCTTCACGGTTTCGACGATTTTGCCGGCGTCGGCCGCACCCTGTTTGGTGTTAAGGGTCATGATGCGTGCGTATTTGTCGGACGTGTCAGGCAAACCATCGGTTTCCGTCTGCGCGACGGCTTGGCTGGCGTTCTCGGAAATCGTCTGTCGCGGTTCGATATACCCCCAATGCCAGCCGACCTGCACGACCACGCACACCACGCCGATGATGGCGAGCGCTGCACGTCCTCCGATCTGTCGGACGGCGAGTGCGACGATCGCGATAACCGCGGACAGGAAACCCAGCCATGGCATCAGTGCGACGATGATCGGAATGTAGCGTTTGCCGTCGAGGCTGTTGGGGAGCATGCGGAGCAACATGGCCAGCAGGATGACGGCGGTGGCCAGCCAGAGTGCGATGGTCAGGATGCGCAGGATGGCGCTGCGCCGGGACATGCCGCGTTGGGCGTGGTCGAGGCCGCTGCGACTGGCGCCGGCAGCGTCGAGTCGCGCGCCCAGATCCTCGATCTCGCGTTCGGCTTCGTTTTCGTTGCCGCTGCCGCGTTCGCTGGTGCCTTCACCTTGTTCGCTGGTGCCTTCACCTTCGCCGGTTTGCCGCATGCTTGCCTTTCATTACGTTCCCGTTCACCATACGCAACGCGATATGGATTCGTTGTAAACGGTCCGCGAGGTTCACAGTGCCTTTACGTGCTCACCGTTCTTCGCACCGTCTTTTCCACCGTCTGTACGCCACCGTCTGTACGCCACCGCACGAACGTCGAAACTGAATCATCGCAAGAACTCGCCACGTGCAGCATCACTCAACGAATATCGAATCGGCCGTTTTCCATGTGCTTCCAGCAATCCCGAGTCCATCAACGCATCGAGAGCGGTGCTCACCTTCCGCTCCCCCACACCAAGCCATTCGCGCATCAATCGCCGTGATATGGAATTCGAAGTATCGTCGAACAGCTCCTCCTGAAGCAGGAAGAACAGCATGTCCCTCTGCAGTTCGGGAACGTCATGCGCATCGGCGTACCGTTCGAGATTGTCTTTCGCGGCATCGAGCATGGCCTTCTTCTCGCTCAACACGGAAATGATGTTTTCCTGGGCTGTGGCGACGAAATGGATCATCCGATAGCAGAACAAAGAAACATCGGAACAATTCAATGGATGCTGCACTTCATCAAAAGCCTTGTAATACTGCCCTTTCGCTTCAGCGATGGCCGAGCTCAGGCTGACCGCCGTCGGTACGGACAGGCTTTTGCTTAATTGCAGGGCGAGCAGGAACCGTCCCGTTCTGCCGTTGCCATCGTAGAACGGGTGAATGCATTCGAACGCGTAATGGCACATCGTGGCCCGCAGCAACGGCGGAATGGCCTCGTTGGAAAGCAATGCCAGCCATTTTGTCAGCTGCACCTGGATCTCTGATTCCGGCCATGCGCCCTTATGAATCACCCTGTCAGCACCGTCATAGACCGAAACCGTTCTGGCTCTGAACAGCATGCCGTCAGGTTTTTGATCATCCTTCAATTCGCCGTCCATCACCTGATCGTAGATACTGCGTATATCGTTCAGTGTCTGGGGCAGGTCAAGGCGTGCGATCCCCTCGCCGGAAAGGCCGAGGAACAGTTTGGCGAGTTCGCTCAACCGCTTATGCGGACCATCGGCCACTGCGGAATCTAACGCGTCTGCAATCTCCTCGCGCGTGATATGCACATTTTCTATCGTGTTCGTGTTCTGCATTTCCGTACCGATGAGTTCCATCAGATATGCCTTGCGGGCGACTGGCGGCAATGTGGTCCACAGCGCTTCAACCCGCACTTCCATACCGCGCACGGAATCCATGGCGTTAAGCAGTTCCCTGAACGCCACGGCGAACATCTCATGACCATCGAATACGATTCCCGACCGATACGTCGAATAGCCGTTCAGCCTGCTTTTATATTCCTTTTCGGCAGCATCCTGTGGTTTGAGTGTGGATGATGACGTCGCCAACGTCTGCCGTATGCTCTTGTATTCCATAATCGCCATCCCTGAATCGTCATTCTCGCAAAAACGTAAGTATGAACCGTTTTATCCGGCGTTGACATACCTGCGAAAAGCTAAAAACGTAGGTATAGAAATGACCACATAGTATATCTATACCTACAAAATGTCAAAAATGTAGGTATAGGAATAGGTGATTGGTGCGACTATGGCTGCGGAATGGCGTGAGCGTGGGCATAGCGCAGGCATGGGATAGCGATTGATGTCAGGTTACGACGTCAGTCGCGACGCCGGCTGCGGCAGCCGACGTCGACCACAGCAGCCAAGCCGCATCAATCGGACAGACTCAGGCCGCGGTGTGGGCGTGCATGCGGCCAAGGGCGCGCTGGACGGTGTCGCGGGTGGATCCGGCGCCGTTGCCGCGCACGCCGAAGAAGACCATAAGCACCATCACGAAGCAGATCGCGGCGCTCACGCGCAGCGCCCACTGGATGCCGAACACGTTCGCCGCGGCGTACATCTTCTTCGCACCGCCGATCGCGGCCCAACGCAGGGACGTGAATGTCTCCATCAGAATCACCAGCACCGGGGCACCGATCGCGCCGGCAATCTGACGGACCGTGTTCGTGACGGCCGAGCCGGCGCTGACCTCTTCGGGCTCAAGGCAGTTGAGCGACCATGTGGTGATCGGCATCAGCACGAATCCCATGCCGATCTGACGGACGAACTGCCATATCGACACCCACCAAATCCATGAGGTCATGGAAATCAGGCTCATCATGATGGTGCCGAACAGCAGGGTGATCGAGCCGATCAGCGCCACCGGACGCGCGCCGAGACGGTCGAGCGTCTTACCGCCGAAGAACTGCGCGATGCACTGGCCGAACGCGCCGGGCAGCATCACCAGGCCGCTGATCGTGGCGGAATAGCCTCGGCAATCCTGAATGTAGAGCGGCATGATCACCATGATCGAACTGAACGCGAAGAACGACAGCGCGGCGGTGACGGTGCCGACGGTGAAGCTCTTGTTTTTCAGCACGCTCAGGTTGAGCAGCGGAGGTTGCTTGGACGGGTCGGCCGACTGCCGGCGAGCGCCGTGGATCTGCCGCAGCACGAACCAGACGATGCCGACCACACCGATAAGCATGGCGAGCCACACCATCGGATGCGTGAACGGATACGATTCGATGTTCGTGAAGCCGAACATGAGTCCGCCGAAGCCGAAAATCGACAGGCCGACGGAGAAGAAGTCGGCTTTGGCGGACGCGTCGCGCGTGCCGAAATTACGCAAGCCGAAAATCGCCAAAAACAGTGAAATCACGCCGATAACCGTCAGCGTGAGGAAAATCGATCGCCAGCCGTTCAAATCGGTTTGCACACCACCCAAGGTGGGGCCAATCGCGGGCGCGACGCTCATGGCCATGCCGACGGTGCCCATCGCCATACCGCGGCGGGACAGAGGATAAATGGAGAATACCGTGATTTGCAGGACCGGCCACATCACGCCGGTGCCGACGGCTTCCAGCAGACGGCCGATCAAAACCAGTACGAACGATGAGCCGAGCCAGGCGAACACCGAGCCGAGCGTGAACACCGCCATCGATGCAATCACGATCTGGCGGGTGGAGAATCGGCGGGTCAGGTAGGCGGTGAGCGGCACCATAACGCCCATGACGAGCTGGAAAATCGACGTCAGCCATTGGCCGGTCGTCACGGAAATGCCGAAATCGGACACGATGGTGGGCAGTGCGGCGCTCAACTGCAGCTGAGTGAAGTTGCCGACGAACGTGATAAAGGTGAGAATGGCGATCGATACGAACGCGGCATGCGTCAAATGGTCGTTTTTATACGATTCCTCGCCGGTAAGTGGCTGGGACAGGCCGTGGGTGCGGCCCTGTTTCGCGTTTATTTTCTTTTCCGGCTTCACTTCCGACCTCTTCTCCGGTTTCGACGGCAAACCGACCGCCCTCCATCACTCATCCGCGCATACTCGCAGCGTATTGCGCAACTCCTGCAAAAACAGACTCAAAAAGTCTAGTACTGCGGGTGGTCGAACGCGAGATGAAACTATTCGAACACGTTCAATTCCAATTCAACCGAGAAAAATTGGCAAAACTTCGTATTTGTTCATCTCGGGGTGGTATACATATGCGTTGGCAGTAACGGCACGATACAGGGAAGGAATACGCCGCGCAGGGGGTTAGGAAGTATGACCGTAGTCACGTTATTCAACATAGCGATGGAGCTATGGGGCGTTCTCATCTGCATCGTTTGCGCAGGTGGCGTCTACGTGGGCGCGATACGTAGGACGCGGCGTACCTATACGAAAGTTTCCATGCAGCTTCTATGTGCGCTGATGCTGCTGGCCGACGTGTCCGCCTGGTATCACAACGGCGGCTGCGACAAGCTTGACTTCTACATGACGCGCATCGGCAATCTTGGTGAATACCTGATCAATTTCATCTTCATCGCACTGTTCGCCAACTATATCTGGCAAACCGTCAGCGGCGACGACATGCTTGAAAACGTCAGCCCGCACGAGTGGAGGGCCAGAATGAGCGGCGGAGCCAAGCGTAATCGTAAGAACCAACGTTCGGCCAATGCCCGATCCAAGCCGAAAAAGCCGCGTTCGAAGAAGCTTGACGTCATCTACGCAGCGTCCGCGCTCGGCATCGTACTGACGATTGCCACGCAGTTCAACCATATGGTCTACTACATCGACAGCCAGAACTACTACCGGCGCGGACCACTGTTCGCTATCCCGCAGATACTGGGTCTGGTAGAGCTCGCGCTGATTGTGATGCTGATCATCGAAAACCGCAAAAACCTCAGCCGACCGCTGTTCGTCACGTCGCTGTCGTTCTTCGTGCTGCCGATTGTGACAACCATCGTTCAGATTCTCCATTACGGACTGGCGTTGCAGGCCATCGCGATCACGATTTCAATCCAGTTCACGTTCGTGGTCGACACCATCGAAATGAACAAGAAAATCCGTTCGCAGGATGACGCCTATCAGAAGGCCAGCTACGAGGCGCAGCACGATGGTCTGACCGATTTGTGGAGCAAGAGCGCCGGCCGCGAGCAGATTGAGAATTATTTCGCGCACATGCAGGAAGGCGACCAAGCCGTTCTGATTTTCGTTGACATCGACGATTTCAAGCAGATCAACGATACGTACGGCCATAAAGTGGGCGATTTCTGGATTCGTGAAGTGGCGCAGACGTTGAAGCGGCTGTACCGGCATGATGACATCATCGTCCGTTTCGGTGGCGATGAGTATGTGGCGCTGATAAAGAACACCGCGAACGAGCGCGTGATCGAAAGCACGCTGGACCTGTTCCGCCGCCAGTTGGCGCAGGCGTCCGCGCAATACGGGCAGGACGTGCATTGCAGTATCGGCGCATGCCGCGTGCTGTCCGGCAAGAACGTCGATCTGAACCTCTGCTTGGGATTCGCCGACCATGCGTTGTACCAGTCCAAGCGCGAGGGGAAGGGCATGTACACCGTGGTCGATTATGACAGCGGGAAAGTGCAGGCAGCGTAGGTTTCGTGGAAAAATCCGCGGGAAATCTGCGGGAAAAACCCTAGAAAATCAGCTGAGAAACTACGAAAAAAGCACCGCAAATCCGCCGGAGATCGACGTAAAAATCACGGAAAATCAGGCTTTGCCGAGCATTGTCAGCACAATCAGCACCACGTTCAGAGCGACGATCAGCACGGCGACCGCGATATTGACGACGTGCTTGACCGGACCGTCCACGTACTCCCCCATCAGCGTGCGGTCGTGCGTGTAACGCATCAGCGGAATAATCGCAAATGGAATGCCGACCGACAACACGACCTGGCCGACGATCAACGCTTCCGTCGGATTGTTGGCGAACCACAGCACCACCAGCGCGGGTACCAGCGTCACCACACGGCACGCCCACATCGGCGCTTTGATGCGTAGCAGGCCGTGCATGATTTCGCTGCCGGCGTAAGTGCCGACCGACGTGGAGCTCAGGCTCGACGCAAGCAGACCAATCGAGAAAATCGTGCCGATCACCGGGCCGAGCACATGCTGGATGGCCCGTTGCGCGCCTTCGATGGTGTCGGTGCCGGTCATGCCGTACAGCGAGTTCGCGGCGAGGATGAGCAGCGCGAGGTTCACCGAGCCGGCAAGTATCAGCGCCCAGGCAACGTCGATTTTGCTGCCGTGAAGTAGCTTTTTGATGCTCGGCTTTGCTTCGCCGGGGGCGTAATGGTCGTTGACGAGCGTGGAATGCAGGTAGATGGCGTGCGGCATGACCGTGGCGCCCAGCATGGACGTGGCCATAAGCACGGTGTCGGTGCCTTTGAAGCGTGGAATCAAGCCGGCGACGACTTCTTTCGGATTTGGCGGGGCGATGAACAGACCGGCGATGAAACCGAACGTGATCACCAGCAGCAGGCCGATGATCAGTTTTTCGAAAATGCGATGCGTGGCGCCTTTTTCGAAAATCAGCAGCACCGTCGACACCGCGCCGATGATGCAGCCGCCGACGAACAGCGGCAGGCCGAACAGCAGTTTCAGCGCGATCGCACCGCCGATCACTTCCGCCAGATCGGTGGCGATGGCGATTACCTCAGCCTGCATGAAAAACATGAAACGGCCCGCGTCGCCGAGGCGCTCGCCCAGGATTTCCGGCAGGCTTTTGCCCGTGACGATGCCGAGTTTCGCGGACTGGTATTGGATAAGCACGCTCATGCAGTTGGCCAGTACCAGCACCCACACCAGCAGGTAGCCGTAGCGCGCGCCCGACGTGATGTTCGCCGCCACGTTGCCCGGATCCACGTATGCGACCGCCGCCACGAACGCGGGGCCGAGGATGCCGGCGAGCGCGTGGCCGTGGTGGTGGGACGGCCGGGCGGATCGGTCATGCTGCGCAGTGATCGTCATATTCTTCGAATCCATATCGTTCTTCATATCCGCGCAACGTTATAGTGCATTTTCCGCGCAGAATTGTTACGTCTGTTACGGAAAGCTGAACAGCTGCCGAACATGCGCCGATTGTGGGGCGGACAGACCGCGATCACGGAAGCCGCTAAACTGGTGCAGAGAACATCGCATATTCGATTCAAAGGGTTGTTTTCATGGCTACTTTCCACACTCCGATGATCACGCTTTCCGACGGCAATCTGATTCCGCAGATCGGCTTGGGCGTGCTGCGTATCGACGATGAG
>OGXT01000564.1_pt1 | contig 45455 bp, 45 predicted proteins | sample 1576361 | NCBI WGS metagenome assembly OGXT01 (sample SAMEA3541514, study PRJEB24748) | human gut metagenome | biome: human gut; feature: human-associated habitat; material: faeces | place: China | collected 2012 | reverse complement strand
ATAGCTCGTTTGGTCGACTTACGCGGTATTGCAAATAATATATATACTCTTATTATATTAAATGAAATTTAGTGTAGCTGTTTTTTTGATCCGTTCCCAAAAACAGGTGCAAAAAGAAATGTCCAAAACGTACCAAAAGGAAACGTCCCAAAAGGTAAAAAAAGAAAATAAATTTTCATCAAATTCTTGCAAATAAATAAGTGTAATGATAGAATTGAAATGGGAAATAACGTAATCTTAAAGAAAGGATGTTAAAAATGGCAAAAAGAGGGAAAAGAAAGAAATCAAATGTAAATTCAATAGATATAACAGTAATTGGAATAATTGTAGCTAGTATTTTACTTGCTGTTTTAATATATACAAAATCAGGCTTTTTAGGGGAAACATTAAGCCCCGTGCTTGGTGGAATAATGGGATTTATTAAGTACATTATCCCAGTTGGCACTTTTTTAATAGGAATATATTTAGCTTGTAACAAGGAAAAAGAATATGTTTTTTCAAAAATGGTGTTATATATAGCCTTTTTACTATGCATAGCAGTTTTACTTAGTGTTTTTCAAATTTCAGCAGGAAATATCGGAACAACTAATGATATGGGAAAAAATTTAGAAGCAGCATATAAGTTAGGAACTAAAGATATAGGAGGAGGAGTAATAGGAGCTATAATTGCTATTCCACTAATAAAGTTATTAGGAAGCTTGGGAACAATAATATTAGCAATAGGAGTAGCAATAATTTCTTTAACATTTATATTTAAAATAAATTCAGCTAAAATTATTTCTAACATAGTAGAAGATATAGAAGAACGCAGAGAAATTAAGAAAGAAGAAAAAGAAAGGGCAAAAACTTCAAATAAAAAGCAACATATATATAATGTTCAAGAAGAAATGCCAAGAAAAGAAACAGCAAGAGAAAGAAAACTAAGAGAAAAAGAAGAAGCAAGAAGAAAAGCAATGGAAATTGATGAAAATCAATTAAGCATAAACTTAAGTGGTTTGGAAGATGAAATGAAAAGTGGCAAGTTAAAGAAATACAATCATGACAAAGATGATTTAAGACCACTTGGAATGGAAAAGACAGTAAAACCTAATCCAAACGAACTTGGAAATTTATTTAAACAAGAAGTAGAAACAAAAGAAGAAAAAGTTAAAGAAGTATTAAACTTAGAGCATACAATGACTACAGAAAGTGAAAACGAAAAATATGAATTCCCACCGATACAAATGCTTTCAGAAGGAAGCAAACAAGCACTAAAAGGCGGAAAAAAAGCAGTAGCAGATACAGCAGCCAAATTACAAAAAACTCTATACAGTTTTGGTGTTTCTGCAAAAGTAGAAAATGTTTCAATTGGACCAGCAATTACAAGGTATGAATTAAAACCAGCAGAAGGCGTACGTGTTAGCAGAATTGCAAATTTAGCAGATGATATAGCACTAAACTTAGCAGCAGAAACTATTCGTATAGAAGCTCCAATTCCGGGAAAACATGCTGTGGGAATTGAAGTTCCAAATGCAGAAAATGAAATAGTTCATTTAAGAGATATAATAGATACACCAGAATTTGAAGAACATAAATCAAAACTTGCATTTGCACTAGGAAAAGATGTAGCAGGAAAAGAAATAATTACAGATATTGCAAAAATGCCACACGTAATGATAGCAGGTGCAACAGGTTCAGGAAAATCAGTATGTATAAATACTTTAATTGCAAGCATAATATACAAAGCAAAGCCAAGTGAAGTAAAATTGGTAATGGTAGACCCAAAAGTAGTTGAACTTTCAGTATATAATGGAATACCACATTTATTAATTCCAGTTGTTACAGACCCAAGAAAAGCAGCGGGGGCACTTGCATGGGCAGTCCAAGAAATGGAAAATAGATATGCAACTTTTGCAGCGAAAGGAGTAAGAGATTTAAAGGGCTACAATGAAGCAGTAGACAAAAAAGATGGAATTGGAAAATTGCCACATATAGTAATTATTATAGATGAGCTTGCAGATTTAATGATGGTGGCTAAAAAAGATGTAGAAGATGCAATTTGTCGTTTAGCTCAAAAAGCAAGAGCAGCAGGAATGCACTTGGTAATTGCAACACAAAGACCATCTGTAGATGTAATTACAGGTTTAATTAAAGCAAATATTCCATCAAGAATAGCATTTGCAGTGTCTTCACAAGTAGACTCTAGAACAATATTAGATATGGTAGGGGCAGAAAAATTGTTAGGAAAAGGAGATATGCTATTTTTCCCAACAGGAGCACCAAAGCCAACAAGAATTCAGGGAGCTTTCATTTCAGATGGAGAAGTAGAAAAAATTGTAAACTTCTTAAAAGCAAATGGAGAAGCAAAATATAATGAAGACATAATTGAAAGTATAGAAAATTCAAATAAAACAGATAAAGAAATAGCAGAACAAGCAGAAGACGATGACGAAACAGACCCACTTTTAATGGAAGCAATAGACGTAGTAGTTGAAACAGGTCAGGCTTCTACATCTTTTATACAAAGAAGATTTAAAGTAGGTTATGCAAGAGCAGGAAGAATAATAGACCAAATGGAAGAAAGAGGCATAATTTCAGGATATCAAGGCAGCAAACCACGTGAAGTTTTAGTAACAAAAGATAGATGGCAAGAGTTAAAAATGGCAACTACTCCGGTTCCAGCAGAAGCAAAAACAACTGAAGTAGGAACAGCAATAAACACAATAAAGAAAATAAGTGAATTAAATGGAACAGAAGAAGAATACTAATATAAAATAGACAAAAGAAAGGCAAAAGAAAAATGGCGAAAGAGGATATTTTTTCGAAAATAAATTTAAAAGATTATAATAATATTTTAGAAAATGTATTAGAGCAGAAGGCTTTTTCAGAAGATGTAAAAAACCTTCTGCTTAGTATGTTATATAAAATAGAAAATGGGTATGAAGACTACAAAACAATAAAAGTAAATGTTTCTAGCAAAAAAAATTATGTAAAAAAGATAATTGAAGTAATAAAAGAAGAATGCAAAGAAATAAAATTAGTAAAACCATTATCAGATGAAAGTAAAGTTTTAGAAGAAAAAAATGTCAATTACATTGTAGAAAAAGAAAAAGGAAAAATAACAGTATATCCAAATGAAAGAATGATGTTAGAGGCACTAATAGAACTAAGTCAAAAGGAAATTGAGCTAGAAGATGAGTATTATTTATACAGTTTGGCCATGAAAAATGTGCTAAGTATAGGAAACAAAATGAATTATGTAGAAGTAATACGTGACTTTAACGGATGGTCTTGGGATATAACTACTAGTCAAATGGAAAGCAAAAATATAAATATAGTGTACCAAAATTTGTTAATTCTTTTAGGAAATCATTTTTTACAAACATGGATAATAAACAACGAAGAAGACGAAGAAGAAGTCGAAATGCCAAACAATGAAATATTAAGAAGCAAATATAACGAAAATTTTGGAATGACAACAGAAGAGATGCAAGAGGAAAAAGACTATGTAAATAAAATGCAGGAAATATTAATAGAAAAATATGGCAAGGGAAATGCGCAAAACTTTTGGAATCAATTAATAAAAACAATATTAGCAATAGGAAGCAATATAAATAAAGAGCAAAAAAGGATATTACTAGAGGAAAAGAAAAAAGTAGAAGAACATTTAGAAAAAATGCAAGATAATAAAAAATATGTAGAAGAATTATCAAAAACAAAAAAAGATTTAACTAAAAAAATAAAAGAAATAGATACAATTCTTAGTGATGAAAAATTATTAAAAGAAGAGTATGAAAAAAGAAATTCAAAACTTGCAAATAAAGACAAAATATTTAGTGTAAGTCATTTAAATATTATGTTAGAAAAAGAAAGAGAAAAATATTTAAACCAAATAAAAGAATGTAATTTACAAATGCAACCAAAGGAATTTGTAGTAACAAAGCAAAAATTAGAAAATCAAAAGGAATTTTATGAAGAAATAGATATAAAAGAAAGCGAAAAAACAAATGAAGAAAAACAAATAGAAGAATTGCAAAAATACTTTTTAAAATGCTTAGAAGAAAAAATAGACAAAGCAGAAGGCAAAAAAGAAATAACAGACTTAATATATGAAATAAGATATTATGAACAACTTCCTTACAAACAATACAATATAAGCAAAGAAAAAAAAATAGAAGAATATGTAACAAAAGTAGAAAAACAAATAATAAAAAAAGCTTGTGCAGAAAAAGTAGTAATAAGATTTACACAAGAAGAGGAGCTAAATTATAAGATTTTAAAAAATCAATTTCAAAGCAAAATAATAAAGCTAGAAAACACAATATATGTATTAAAATACAAAAAAGGAATCTTAAAAATAGAAATATATGACACGAACATAGAAGAAGAAACAAAAGAAATAGAAATAAGCGAAAAAGTAGAATTAAACGTGAAATTGAACAAAAAGATAAAAATTTGGGAGTGACGCGTTGGGACGTTTCTTTTTGCGTCACAATGTTCAAAAGAACTCGAAAAATTAAGAAAAATTAAGAAAATGAAGCAAAATGGAGTTTGCAAAGCAAAAAGAAACGTCCCTTTTGCTTCACAAGTGGGAGGTAAAGAATGAAAGTTACTTTTTTAGGAGCAACAAAAACAGTTACAGGCTCTAACTTTTTAGTAGAGGCTGCAGGAAAGAAGTTTTTAGTAGATTGTGGAATGTATCAAGGAAAAGCTGAAGACGAATGGGAAAATTCAGCACCTTTTGCATATGATGTACATGATATAGATTTTATGCTATTAACGCATGCACACATAGACCATTCAGGAAGAATTCCAAAACTATATAATGAAGGTTATAGAAATCCGATATATGCCACAAAAGCTACATGTGATTTATGCTCAATAATGCTACCAGATAGTGGGCACATTCAAGAAATGGAAATTGAGTGGAAAAATAGAAAAAGAGTGCGTAAAGGTTTAAAACCAGAGCCACCTTTATATACGGCCGAAGACGCTACAAAGTGTTTAGAAATATTTAGCCCAATAAAATATGACGAAATAATAGATATAAGCGATAATATACATGTAAGGTTTAACGATGCAGGGCATATGTTAGGTTCAGCAATAATAGAAATTTGGGCAGATGAAAATGGAAAAAGAACAAAAGCAGTATTTACAGGAGATTTGGGCAACAATGATATTCCACTTTTGTCATCACCAACAATGATAGATGATGCAGATTATTTAGTAATGGAATCAACATATGGAGGAAGATTGCACAACAGAAATGACGATAAAGCAGAAATGTTTTTAAATATAGTTTCAGAAACACTAGACAAAGGTGGAACAGTTGTAATTCCTTCATTTGCAGTAGGAAGAACACAAGAAATTTTATATGAACTAAATAACTTAAAAGAAATAAGAAATGATGAAGAGTTTATAAAAAAATACGAAACATTAATGAGAGTTCCAGTATATGTAGATAGTCCACTTGCAATTTCAGCAACTCAAATTTTCAAAGAAAACATGGACATATTTGATGAAGAAACACAAGAAATAATGAGAAGAGGGGACAATCCACTAGAATTTCCAGGGCTACAATTTACACAAACAGCAGAAGAATCTAAAGCTTTAAATGAAAAAAATGAGTCATCAATAATAATTTCAGCAAGTGGTATGTGCGAGGTTGGAAGAATAAAACATCATTTAAAACATAATTTATGGAATCCTAATAGTACAATATTATTTGTAGGCTACCAAGCACCTGGTACACTTGGCAGAAAAATTGTAGATGGGGCAAAAAAAGTAAAAATATTTGGAGAAGAAATAGCAGTAAATGCGCGAATTGAGTATATAGAAGGATATTCAGGTCACGCAGACCAAGAATGGCTTTTAAACTTTGTGTATTCATTTATAAGAAAACCAAAAACAATATTCTTAGTACATGGGGAGCCAGAAGGACAAATAATATTAAAGCAAAAATTACAAGGAACAACACAAATTCCTGTTATAATTCCAGAGTATGGTGAAGAATACGAACTAAACGAAGAAGTTCAAAGACTAGGAAGAGTAAAAGGAGCAAAAGAACACGAAAAGAAATATATAAGATTAGAAGTATTAGACAGAATACAAACTTTAAAAGAAGAATTAGAAGACATGTCAGACATAGTAAAAGAAGAAATGCTTAGTGAAGATGCAAAAGACCAAGACATAGAGCAATTAAATAATAGAATAAAAGAATTAGAGCAACAAATAGTAAAAATAATAGAAGGGTAATAATAAAAGATGAATAGAAAATACCTAAATGAAGCGATAATAGGCAATAATGAAATAGTTGCAAGTTTTAGTAAAAAAGGAGAAATGCTAAGGCTATTTTATCCAACGAGAGATTATAAGCAATTTGTAGATTGCATGTACACAGGGGTAAAAGTAAACGACTCTGCAATTATATATTTGCATGATGATATAAATAATGTATATAGTCAATATTATACAGAGAATACAAATATATTAAACACAAAAATAAAAAACACATATTTCAATTTATCAATAATGCAAACAGATTTTGCAGCTATTTCACAAAATATTCTTGTAAAAAAATTAGTACTTACAAATGAAAATACAATAGATTTAAATGTGAACTTTATAGTATATTCAAAATTATTATCTGATTTTAACAATATGGTAGGTTCAAAAATAGAAAACGACATTCTTATGCAATATAGCCACGATTTTACATATTGTATATTTTCAAAAGCACCAATACAAGGACATCGTTTAAACAACAGCAAAGAAGAAATAAAGTCAGGAATACTTAAGGATAAAGATTACATAGGAATGTCAAATGATTCAGCAATAAGCTTTGAAATAGGAAACTTAAAAGCAGGAGAAAGTAAAGAATTCGAAATTATCATATATATAAACAATAATTTAGAACAATATCAGTTTGATGAAATAATAAGCGACGTAGAAAAAATAAGAAAAATTGATATAAACAAGGAATTAGAAAAAGTAGAAAAATATTGGCAAAATTATGTGAAAAAGCATGATGGATTAAAGGTAATAGAGCAAAAAGAAAAGTGGCAAAAATTAATAACAGGCCAAGAAAATTTAGATGAAACCACATATAAAAAGTATGAGCAAATGAAAAATGTATATATAAGAAGCATTTTGCTATTTCCATTACTTACAAATGCAAAAACAGGAGGAATATCAGCCGCAATAGAAATAGACGAAGAAAGAGAAAAATCAGGCAGATACTCATATTGCTGGCCAAGAGACGCAGTATTTGTAACAAAAGCCTTAGACATTTTAAATATGAAAGAAGAAACAACAAAATTCTACTTAGAATTTTGTAAAAAAACACAAAGTCAAAACGGAATGTGGGAACAACGTTTTTACACAGACGGAAGGCTAGCACCATGCTGGGGCTACCAAATAGACGAAACAGCAAGTATAATATATGGAATTTACGAACATTATAAAGAAACACAAAATAAAGAATTCTTAAAACAAGTCTATCCAATGTGCCAAAAAGCAATTGACGCATTGGGGACGTTTCTTAATGTGTCATCTGTCCCTTTTGCGTCACAAAAAAATAAAGAAAATATGAAAAATTTTCTAACTCATGAAAGCTACGATTTATGGGAAATGCACGAGGGAGTACATCTATATTCTATGGCAGCAATGTATGCAGCTTATGAGGCAATGCTTGAAATAGAAAAAGTGTTAGAAAAAAAAGAATATGTACAAGAAATGGAATTAATGGCCGAAAAATTAAAGGAATATTGTAAAAAAAATCTATATAATGAAGAAGAAAAAACATTAAAAAGAAGTAACAAAGACAACATATGCGACATAAGCATATTAGGTACAGTAACGCCATTTAATATGTTCAAGCCAAACGAAAAAGAAGTAATAAATACAGTAGAAAAAATGAACATGACACTTAGAACATATACAGGTGGATATATAAGATTTGAAAATGACAACTATATGGGAGGCAACAATCCATGGCCAGTAGCGACATTATGGATGGCACAGTACAATTTAAAAATAGGAAAAGCAAAAGAAGCGATTGAGCAAATAGAATTTGTAATAAAAACGGCAACAAAACATGGCTTTTTAGCAGAACAAATAAATAATGAAACAATGCAAGCAAATTGGGTAATAGGACTAGGCTGGTCACACGCCATGTTCATATTAGCCCTGTCACAATTAGGGACAGTCCCTAATTGCGAAAAAGTAGCAATTGGGGACAGAGTAATATGAACAGCGCATTAAAAATTATAAAATTATGTTTACAAATCAGAAAAAATATGATATTGTAAGTAACATAAAATAAAAAACATTATAATATTATTAGGGTTAGTGTAAAAAAGAGACAGATATAAAAATAAAATGGGGGCAAATATAAAAATGAAAGAAGGTATAAAGATGCCAAGAAAATCAAGAATGTTTGGCCCTAAAAAAATAAATCATATAGTTATGAGAGGAATTAATAAACAAGATATATTTTTAGACAAACAAGACAAAGAAAAATTCATAAAAGAAATAAAAAATACAAAGGATAAATATAATTATGAATTATATGCATATGTAATTATGCCAAACCATGTACATTTACAACTATGTGACAAAGAAGGAAATATATCAAATATAATGAATAGCTTACAAACGAGGTATGTCAGTTATTTTAATAAGAAATATGAAAGAGTAGGACATCTATTTCAAGACAGATACTTTAATAAAATAATAGAAGATGATGAATATTTTGGCAATACAATAAGATATATTCATAAAAATCCAGAAAAAGCATTTTTGTCTACAAAAGAAAAGTATAAATGGAGCAGCTATAATGAATATCTAAATAATAATGATTCTTTAGTAAATATTAGTATGTTTCTCAATTTATTAGATAGTAATAGGAAAATATCTTTAAAAAAATTTAAAGAATATCATGAAATTAATGAAGAAGATAAAATTGCAGATTATATAAAATATGAATTACAAAATAAGTTAACTGATGAACAGTTAATAGAAGCGCTAAAAGATAAGCTGAAAATGGAAAATATTCAAAATATACAACAATATAATAGTAAAGTAATAAGAGAGTTACTTAAAGATATAGTAAATATATCATATATATCTATTAATCAATTATCAAGAGTAACAGGAATTAATAGAAAATTATTAAGTACAATGAAAATAGATATAAAGTAAAGGGTGAATCTCATTGTAACATATTCCCAATTAGGGACTGTCCCTAATTGGGAATATGTTACAATAAGGGACTGTCCCTAATTGGGAGGAAAGTATGGCGAAGAGTAAAACAGTTTTTGTGTGTAATGAATGTGGGTATGAATCTGCAAAATGGCTTGGCAAGTGCCCTGCGTGCAATGCATGGAATAGCTTTTATGAGGAAAAAGTTGTTAAAGAAAAAGATGGTTCTTTTATTTCAGATAAAAAAACAAAGAGTAGCAAGCCAACTACTTTGAATAGTATTGAGGGAAAAGAAGCTGCTAGAACTTCAACAGGTGTAGGAGAATTAGATAGGGTTTTAGGTGGAGGACTGGTTAAAGGTTCTCTAGTTCTTTTGGGTGGAGAGCCAGGGATTGGAAAATCTACTTTAATTCTTCAAATTTGCGATAAAATGCAGGGAGAGGGCAAGGTTTTATATGTTTCAGGGGAAGAATCTGCAGAGCAAATTAAAATAAGAGCAGATCGTTTAGATATAAAAAATGATAATATTTTATTTTTAGGCGAAACTGATATAGATTTAATAGCAGATGCAATAAAGGAAATAAATCCAAAACTTGTAATTATAGATTCTATTCAAACTATGTATAGTGATGAAATTACTTCTGCTGCAGGTACTGTAAGTCAGGTTCGTGAAATAACAGCTAGAATTATGAAAATTTGTAAGCAGGAAGCAATTACAACTATTATAATTGGACATGTTACAAAAGAAGGAAATATAGCAGGACCAAGAGTTTTAGAACATATGGTAGATACAGTTTTGTACTTAGAAGGAGAAAGATATTTTTCTTATCGTATTTTACGAGGTGTAAAAAATAGATTTGGTTCTACAAATGAAGTTGGAATGTTTGAAATGCAAGAAAAAGGAATGATGGAAATTACAAATCCTTCATCAATTTTAATTTCGGAAAGGGAAGATAATCCACCAGGAAGCATTATAGTGGATAGCATGGAAGGAACAAGACCTCTTTTAATAGAGCTTCAAGCGCTAACAACGCCTACAGTTTTTGGGCTTCCACGAAGAACTGCAAATGGAATTGATTATAATAGATTAACAGTTTTAATGGCTGTTTTAGAAAAAAGAGCAAATATGAATTTAGGTTCTCAAGATGTGTATTTAAATGTTGTTAGTGGAATAAAATTACAAGAACCTGCAATAGATTTAGGCGTAGTTTTAGCTGTTAGTTCATGCTTTAAAGGTATCAGCATTCCAAAAGATGTAGTTGCAATAGGTGAAGTTGGTCTAACAGGCGAAGTAAGGGCAGTAAGCATGATAGAAAAGAGATTAAAAGAAGCGGAAAAATTAGGATTTAAGAAATGTATTATTCCAGAAAATAACAAAAAACTATTGAAAGATAATTATAAATTAGATATAATAGGCGTTAGAAATATTAACGAGGCATTAAAAGCAATAAAATAGTGCTCCATTTGGGACGTTTCCTAAAGGTAAAAAAAGTCCCTAATGGTAATTTTATTTATTATAATGCACCAAAAGGGACTTTCTTAACCAAAGAGAAATGTCCCCAATGGAGCAAAGAGGTCAGGAGTTGAGCTGAAAAAATGGGTACATTTAAAGAAAGTAATATAGCAGATGTATTAAAACTAATTTCACCGGGAACCCCTATTAGAGATGGACTAGAGAATATTTTAAAGGCAAAAACAGGAGCATTAATAATAATAGGAGATAGCAAAGAGGTGTTAGACCTAGTTGATGGTGGATTTAGGTTAGATATAGATTACACACCTTCTAGGTTATATGAGCTTGCCAAAATGGACGGAGCCATTATCTTAAGTTCAGATTTTAAGAAGATTTTATATGCAAATGCACAGCTTATACCATCACCCGGAATAGCTACAACAGAAACAGGAACAAGGCATAGAACTGCCGAACGTACTGCAAAACAAACAGGTGAAATTGTAGTAAGCATTTCTCAAAGAAGAAATATAATAACAATATTTAAAGGATATTCAAGATATGTGCTAGAAGATACCTCAAAGGTTATTTCAAAGGCAAATCAAGCACTTCAAACAGTTGAAAAGTACAAGAAAGTTTTTGATAGTAAACTAAGCATATTAAATGAGTATGAATTTAATGATATTGTAACTTTAGAAAATGTTGTTACCTGCATTCAAAGGGCAGAAATGGTAATGAAAATAGTAGAAGAAGTCCAAAGAGCAATATATGAATTAGGACAAGAAGGAAGATTGCTAGAAATGCAGTTAGAAGAATTAATAGGTGATCTTGAAAAAGAGGAATTGCTTATTATAAAGGATTATATTGCACCGGGCAAAAAGAAAAATTGTGAAAAAATCTTAAAAGAAGTTAAAAGTTTAACGCATGAAGATTTAATGAAAGCGCAAATTATTGCAAGGCTTTTAGGGTACGAAGATTTTGACAACTATGATGAAGTTGCAGTATATACGAAAGGGTACAGAATTTTAAATAAAATCCCAAGAATGCCAAGCAATATTGTTGATAATTTGGTAAAATCTTTCAAATCTTTCCAACATATTTTGGCAGCAGATATACCAAGCTTAGATGACGTAGAAGGAATAGGAGAAGTACGAGCAAAAGCGATAAAACAATCTTTAAAAAGGATGCAAGAACAATTTGTTTTTGACAATTTAATTATATAAGGAAAGTAGGAGTAAGAATGAAGAAAAATCTATTAGAAAAAATATTATGTATAATAGCTATTATAGTTTTAATAGCTATAATAGCATGGGTGGGATATGGAATATACAAAAAGAATACGAAAAAAGTTCAAAATCCAATAGCAACTATTGAAGTTCAAGACTATGGAACAATAAAAGTAGAATTATATCCAGACCAAGCACCAAACACAGTTACAAACTTTATTGCATTAGCAAACCGTGGATATTATAATGGACTTAACTTTCACAGAGTAATTTCAGGATTTATGATTCAAGGTGGAGATAAAAATGGTGATGGAACAGGAACGCCAACTATAGACGACTTAAAAGGTAATGGAGATACAACAAAATATGCAATAAAAGGTGAAATGATTGCAAATAATTTTACAAAAAATAAAATAAAATTAACAGAAGGTGTTATAGCAATGGCACGTTCAGATTACAGTAATATAAGCAGTTCTCTTACAGAAGAAAGCTATAATTCAGCAGGTTCACAATTCTTTATTATGCATAAAGACAACACATCTTTAGATGGAATGTATGCAGGTTTTGGAAAAGTAATTGAAGGGATGGATGTAGTAGATAAAATTGCAAACACAGAAGTTACCTACAAAAGTGCAGACTTACAAGATGGAGAAGAAGCTCCAAAAGATGAAAATGGAAAAAAGTTAACAGCAGACATGCCTATAAATAAACCAGTAATAACAAGTATTACAGTTGAAACATATGGGGTAGACTATGGCGAACCAAAAACAATGAAGACATTTGATTATTATAACTATTTAATGAAATACTACCGCTCTAGTTTAAATAAATAAAAAATAAAAATGAAGAGAGCTTAGGTTTAAAAAACTTGAAACTTCACAATGTGTTCTTACATTATTAAGAACAAAAAAGAAATGAATTCTACGAATTAACGAGAGAATTCATTTCTTTTTGTAAATTATTATAAAGATTTTGAAATATAAAATAAATTACTTTAACTCAACAACAGTAACACCCATTTCACCTTCGCCAAAAGTACCAAGCCTAAAACTTTTTACATGAGAATTTTTGCGAAGAAAATTATGAATTCCTTCTCGCAATTTGCCAGTACCTTTTCCATGAACAATGCGAACAGGGCTAAGTTTGGCAATTGCACAATCATCTAAATATTTGTCTATTACAAAACATGCTTCTTCAATGTTTTGACCAATAACATTTATCTCTGGAGTAACCTCTTTAGATTTAAAGGAGGTTACAGAAGAAGCTTTAGAATTAGTATTTTTTACATTTTTGTCTTTAATGTTAATTTCCACAATATCATCTAAAAAGATATTTGTTCTAATATTTCCAACCTGAACTTGAAGAACATTTTTCTTGCCAGATAAAGAAAGAATAGTTGCAATATTATTAAAGTTTGACAATTTGATTTTCATACCAACTTTTAAGTCATCTTTAGAAAATTGCTTAATTTCAGAACTATTTATATTCTCTATATTTGAATTAGTACTACTAAATTTATCAAAAGAAGCATTTAATTTATTTCTATATAAATTGGCTTGCTTTAAAGTACCTTTTTTAAAATGACTTTTTACGAAATTAGCAATTTGGGTGTCAGACCAATTTTCAAAATCAATCTCCTCAAAATCTTTTAAATTATTATACAAAATATCTAATTCTTTAATAGTGCTATTAGCTTCTTCTTTAGCCTCTAAAAGAAGATTTTTGGCTTCAATTTTAGCTTTTTCGATTTTATCTTCATTTAAGCTTTTTTGACTATTTTTGTCTTGTTCTAAACTTTTCCTTAAAAGTTCAATCTGATTTTTATTTTTTATAATTTCATCTTTTTCAGTTTCAATAATTAATTTATCATCATAAATATTTTTTAAAAGCTCTTCAATACTTATTTCGTCATCCTTTAGAAAACTTTTGGCTCTATCTAAAATATCGTTAGAAATTCCAAGTTTTTTACTAATAGCAAAGGCGTTACTTTTACCGGGAATACCAATCAATAATTTATAAGTAGGCTTCAAATTTTCAATATCAAAATCTGAACTCGCATTTTCAAAACCATCTGTCACTAATGCATAATTTTTAATTTCTGGATAATGAGTAGTCGCAAAAGTGATAGCTCCTATGTTATGAAAATGCTCTAAAATACTAATAGCAAGGCTAGCTCCTTCAATAGGGTCTGTACCAGAACCAAGCTCATCTAATAAAACAAGGCTATTAGAAGTGGAATTATTAATAATATAAACCACATTGCTAATATGAGAAGAAAAAGTACTTAAAGATTCTTCAATACTTTGTTCATCGCCAATATCAGCAAAAACATTGTCAAAAACATATATACTACTTTTTTCTTCAGCAGGAATAAACAAACCACTACAAGCCATTAAAGTTAAAAGTCCAACAGTTTTTAAGGTGACCGTTTTTCCGCCAGTATTTGGACCAGTAATAATTAAAGAAGAATAATTTTTGCCAATTTCAACATCAATAGGAACCACTTTATCCTTGTCTATTAATGGATGACGTGCTTTTACTAAATTAATGTATTTGTTATCATTTACAATAGGGCAAATTGCATTCATACTTTTAGAAAAACTAGCTTTAGCAAAAATAAAATCCAATTTGCATAAAAAATATACATCATTGCTTAATTCAGCTGTTAAATCAAACAATAAAGAAGATAAAGTAGCTAATATTTTTTCAATTTCAATAGATTCCTCTACTTTAATGTTACTAATGCTATTGTTTAATTCAAAAACAGCCATAGGTTCAACAAATATAGTAGAACCACTAGCAGATACATCATGAACAAAGCCTTTAATTTGACCCTTAAAATCCTCTTTTACAGGAATAACATATCTATCATTTCTGATAGTAACAATAGGGTCCATTATGGCCCTAGAGTTAGAGTGAATTATTTTATTTAAAGTATCTTTAATTTGATTCTCTAATTTTCTTCTGTTTCTTCTCAAATTAGCCAAAACAGTTGAAGCATCATCAGCAATAGTATTCTCATCTATAATGCAAGAAAAAATTTTATCTTCTATAGTTTTATTTGAATATAGTCTACAAAAATAAGAATCTAAAATAGAAAAATTAGATAAATCAAAATCTTCATCTTTATAAAAATATTCTTTTAAATCTCTTGAAAGCCTTAAAATATTTGCAGTATCAAGCAAAGCCTTTGAACTTAAAGAAATATTACTTTTCAAATTTTTAATAGGTAAAGAAATATCTTCAAAATCAGATATAGGTAAATTACCTTTGCGTAAAGAAAGAACGCAGGCTTCATCAGTTTCTTTTAATAAAGTTATAACTTTATCTTTTGAAGTTGCAGGCTTTAAATCTAAGCAAAGTTCTTTACCTAAATAAGTCTTCGAATTAGCTGAAAGTAAAGTTAAAATTTTATCATATTCTAATTTATTTAAATAATTTTGCATTATAAAAAACTCCTTATTTTATGCGTGTTTACAAGTATATTATAATTCGCAAGCAAGATATTTGTCAAGCTGACGTAAAAAGAAACGTCCCCATTGCGTCAAAATTAATAAAACAACTTTTTTGAATCATTTTTATTTGCATAAATAAAAAAATATGATATAATTACCAAAAAATAATAAGGAAGAACAAAATGCAAAAATTTTTTATTGAGGAAAATCAGAAAAAAGAAGAAACTATAGAAATTATAGGTGAGGATGTAAAGCATATTTCTAATGTTTTAAGAATGAAAATAGGAGAACAAATTCTAATTGGAAATAGCAAAAGTTTAGAAACATATTTAACACAGATAGCAAAAATAGAAAAAGAAAAAGTTATTGTTAAAATTATAGAAAAATTAGATATACAAACAGAGCCAAATATGGAAATAGACTTGTACCAAGGATTACCAAAGGCAGATAAGATGGAGCTTATAGTTCAAAAAACAACTGAAGTAGGTGTAAATAACATAATTCCAGTAGATATGGCAAGATGTATAGTAAAGCTAGATGAAAAAGATGCTAAAAAGAAAATAGAAAGATGGCAAAAAGTTGCCGAAAGTGCAGCTAAGCAAAGTAAAAGAAGTAAAATTCCAGAAGTAAAAAATAAAATAAAAATAAAAGATTTAGAAGAATTGATAGAAAAATATGATATTTTTATTGTTGCATATGAAGAAGAAAAATGTACTAAATTAAAAGAGGTATTAAGGCAGAATAATGAAAAAGCAAAACAGTTTGAGCAAAAAGAAAATAGTAATAAATATAAAATAGGAGTACTAGTAGGTCCAGAAGGTGGAATTGCGCCAGAAGAAGTGGAAAACTTGAAAAAATGGAAGGCAAAAATAGTTACCTTAGGAAATAGAATATTAAGAACAGAAACAGCGCCTATTGTACTTGTAAGTAATATAATATACGAATTTGAAGAATAAGAAAGGAAGAGAGTTTTATTATGGCAGAAAACAAAACAGAAGAAAATGAAGTTAAAGAAGTTAAAAGAAGAGGAAGACCTAAAAAACAAGAAATTAGTGCTAAAATAGAAGAAAAAAATGAACCAATAGCTAAAGTAAGCCAAAAAGCTGAAACATCAAAAACAAAAAAGACAACAGCAGCAGCTACTAAAGCAAATACAAAAACTGCTAAAAAGCAAACAGCAACTAAAACAGCAGCAACAAAGCAAACAACTACAAAGAAATCAGCAGATACAGCTAAAAGTACAGCAGCAAAAGCAACAGAAATCAAAAAGAAAACATCAAGCAAAAGCACAAAGGAAAGCAAACCAAAAACATCTACTACTAAAAGAATAACAAAAACTACATTAGCTAAAAAAACAAACAAAGAAGAAAAAGTAGATATAATAGAAAAAATAGAAGAGCTAGAAAATGAGCCAATAGAAGTAAAGAAGACAGAACTTAACAAAGAAAAAATGGAAAAAATAGAAAATGAAATAAATAAACAAACAAAATTACCAGAAGAAACCAAAAGAAAGATAAATGCAAAAGTATTTAAAAACATAGTAGCAGCAATAATTGTAGTTTTATATTTCATATTTATAAATTTAGGTTATAAAAATATAGAAGCAGATATCTACCTAACAGACTTAAAAGTATTTAGCGCAGTTGCAATAGGAATAACAATAGTACTATTTGAAAAGGCCTATAAAAAGGACAGCGATGAAATTGCAAAATCAGGAATAGAAATGTTAGTAATTTCAATAGCCACATTTTTAACTATATATGTTTACAAAATCTATAATTCAAAATTTATATATATAATGGCTAGTATGGGAATGTTATTTGCAATATACTATGTAGCAAAATCTATAAGAATATATGTAAAAATGAAAAAAACAGCATTAGAAAAGGCAAATGACGTACGTAAAATTGTAGAAAAAGTAGAAGAATAAATGGAAAACAGGCTTTAAGGAAAGGAAAATAGAAAAATGAAAAGTATGACAGGCTTTGGCAGGGCAAAGTTAGAAAAAAATGATAGAATATATAATATAGAAATAAAATCAGTAAATCACAAATACAGTGACATTTCAGTAAAACTTCCTAAAAGCTTAATTTACGTTGAAGATAAAATAAAAAAGCAAATAAGTTTAAAAATTGCAAGGGGTAAAATAGATGTTTTCGTAAGTTTTGAAAATTATAGTGCAAAAGGAAAAGATATAATAGTAAATGAAGAACTAGTAAAAAAATACTTAGAAAAATTTAAATTATTAGCCGAACAAAATAATTTAAGCCAAGAAATACCAGTAGCAGAAATTATAAAACTTCCAGAAGTTTTAACAATAAAGGAAACAGAAGATGAAGAAGACGCAATACAAAGTGAATTATTAGAATGTTTGGAGCAAGCTATAAACAATTTTGTAGAAATGAGAGAAGCGGAAGCAAACAAAATAAAAGAAGATTTAGAAGCACGAATAAATGATGTAGAACAAAGCGTTCAAAAAATTTCTACGTATTCTACTAGACTTGTGGAAGAATATGTAGTAAAATTAGAAGAGAGAATAAAAGAAATACTAAAAACAGATGTAATAGATGAGGCAAGACTTGCAATGGAAGTGGTACTATATGCAGACAAATGCTCAGTAGAAGAAGAACTAACAAGGTTAAAAAGTCATATAGACCAATTTAGAACTCTAATAAATAGTAAAGAAGGTCCAGTTGGAAAGAAATTAGATTTTCTAATTCAGGAGATGAACAGGGAAACAAACACAATGGGTTCTAAATCTGGAAGTTTAGAAATAACAAATTTAGTAGTAGATATAAAAACAAAGCTAGAAGATATTAGAGAACAAATACAAAATATAGAATAGGAGGAATTTAAATGCAATTAATTAACATAGGATTTGGAAATATCGTATCAGCTAAAAGAATTGTTGCTATTGTTAGCCCAGACTCAGCACCAATAAAAAGAGTAGTGCAAGAAGCAAAAGATAATGGGAATGCAGTAGATGCTACATATGGAAGAAGAACAAGAGCAGTGCTTATAATGGATTCAGGACATATAATTTTATCTGCTGTACAACCAGAAACAGTAGCTAGTAGACTAGAAAAAGATGAAGAAGCATATGAACAATAAAGGAAGAGGAGGAATGTAATTATGATGGTAAAACCAACAACAGCTGAATTATTAGCTAAAACAAAAGAAAATAAATTTGGATTAGTAATTGCAACTGCTAAAAGAGCAAGACAAATAGCAAGTGGAAGCAAGCCTTTAACAGATGTTAAAGAAGAAGCTCCAGTTACAATTGCTGCAAACGAACTAGGAGAAGGAAAAGTAGAGATAATAAGAGAAGATGATGATGAAGAAACAGAAGAATAGATAAAAAATAAGGCATGTACAAATAAAACATGCCTTTAAAATTTATATAAGAAAATTTTTATAAATGAAAGGAAAAAGATATGCTAGTATTATTATCAGGAGTATCTGGCGCTGGAAAAGATACAATAAAAAAAGAGTTAATAAAAAGAATGGAAAATGTGGAGTCATTACCTTCATATACTACAAGGGCTATTAGGCCTGGTGACGACGCACCGGGAATAACCTACAATTATGTAACAACAGAAGAATTTGAAACAATGATAAAGAACAATGAATTTTATGAGTACAATGTACATCACGAACATTATTATGGGACTTCAAGAAAGCTAATGGGCGAAAAAATAAAAAGTGGGAAAATAATTGTAAAAGATATTGATGTAAATGGAGTAGAGAATTTAATTAATTTATTAAAAGAAGATACAAAAGTAGTAACAATATTTTTAAGAGTTCCAAAGGAAATTTTGATGAAAAGATTGGAAAATAGAGTAGATAAGCCAAGCATAAAAGAAATAACTTTAAGATTAAATAGATTTGACTATGAAGAATCTAAAATAGGAATGTATGACTATGTTATAAAAAATAATAATTTGGAGAAAAGTGTACAAATAATTCAAACGATTATAGAAAATGAAAGAAAAATAAAAGATGCAGAGTTCTAAAATTTGCATTTTGTTAAAAAGTATGTTATAATAGAAACAGATTTCGCCAAGGCGAAACAAAAAAATATAAATTCAGGAGGTCACGCATAGTATGATGACAACAAAAGGAAAGAAAGGATTAAGTGATTACTTGAGGAGTCTTGAAACAACTGAAAAAAAGGATTGTTACGTCCCTGATGTAGTAGTAACAGAAGAAAGAGGATGCAACCGTATAAAAGAAGGCTCAGGTAAATGTGCAATTTGCCGAAGAAACAAAAATAATGCGGGTATACCGTGTTATTGATCCTGAATTAAAGAAGACTTGAAATATAGTCTTCTTTTCATATAATTACAAAAAAAGAATTGACATAAAACACAAAAAATAGTATAATTATGTCATCCGTAAACAACAGTTGTTAATTGCCTAATAAAATAATTGGGCGAAGTTAAAAGGAGGAGAAATTTATGAAAATGCTTGCTTATGACGTAGATGCAATCGGCAAAGAATTGCACAAGCTTACAAAGGAAGAGGCATTGGAGTACTTGGAAGCAGGCGTACCAGTGGTATGCCGGATTCACCAAAGAGAGTTCGTGGAACTGAACACCGAGGCGGACTTAAAGCAGTGTGAGTATCTGAAAGAAGAAGGAATTTATGAAAAGACAGAGCTTTACATAAGCTAAAGTCGGATTCGAGTGGCCATGGAACAAGTAAAAAAAAGAGTAAAAACCAGTTTTACAAGAGTAAAGCTGGTTTTTACGAACTAAAACGACATGACCTAAATAGTTCCAAAAAAACTTATTTTGTTATTGTACAAAACTTATTTTTTTGATATACTAGTGCCAAAATGAAAAGGAGGGAGAACATGATTGCAGAAGTTATATTAAATTCAAATGCAAAAGATTTAGACAGAACCTTTGACTATGAAGTGCCAGAAGAAATGAAAGAAAAAGTAAGCTTGGGCAGTCGTGTATTAGTTCCTTTTGGATATAGAAAGCAAGTAGAAGAAGGCTTTGTAATCTCATTAAAAGAAAATTCAGAATATAAAACAAAGCAAATAGTAAAAGTAGAAGAAAATCCATTTTTAAATGAAGAAAAAATAAAACTTGCAAAATGGATTTCAAAAAGATATTTCGCAAATTTATCAGATAGTTTAAAATTGATGTTACCACCGGGGACAACAACAAGAAACTTTGAAAATAGAATAAAAGAAAAAACAAATCAATTTGTATTTTTGAAAAAGACCGAAGAAGAGATAGAATTTGAAATAGAAACAAAAAAGCTAAAATCAGAAAAACAAATACGAATACTTAAATTTTTATTAGAAAATGATAGTGTTCTAGTAAGTGACTTAGAAATATTTACAGATACATCAAGAGCAATAATAAAAACTTTAGAAAAAAATGGATATATAGAAATTTTAGAAAAAAGAGTAGACAGAAATCCTTTTATACATAAAGTTGTGAAAAAAACAGAAAAGCTAACCTTTACAAAAGAACAACAAAATGCTTATTCAAAAATAGAAGAAGCAATAGATGACCAAATGAATGCAGAGTTTTTAATTTTTGGAGTAACAGGCTCACGGAAAAACAGAAATATATTTACAAACAATAGAAAAAGTTTTAAAACAAGGAAAATCTAGCATAATGTTAGTGCCAGAAATTTCACTTACACCACAAATGGTAGATAGATTTATAGAAAGATTTGGTCAAGAAAAAATAGCAGTATTACATAGTAAATTGTCTGTAGGAGAAAGATTTGATGCTTGGAATAGAATAGTAAAAGGTGAAGCAACTATTATAATAGGAGCGCGCTCTGCAATATTTGCACCAGTGAAGAATATAGGTGTAATTATAATAGATGAAGAGCACGATTCATCATATATGTCTGAAATGACGCCAAAATACAATGCAAAAGAAGTGGCTAAATTTGTTGCAAAAGAAAATTCATGTCCTTTAATATTAGGAAGCGCAACACCAGATATGAAGACATATAAAAAGGCACAAGATGGAGAAATAGAACTTTTAGAATTAACAAAAAGAGCTAATAATTCAAGTCTGCCAAAAGTAGAAATAGTAGACTTGAGAGAAGAACTTGCAAACCGGCAATCATTCAATGATTAGTAAAAGATTACAAAAAGAAATACAAAAAAATATAGAAAATAAACAACAAACAATTTTGTTTTTAAACAGAAGAGGGTATTCTACATTCATAATGTGTAGAGATTGTGGTTATACTATAAAATGTAAAAACTGCAACATAACAATGACATATCATTTAAAACAAAACAAATTAAAGTGTCATTATTGTGGATATGAAGAAGAACCAGTAACAACTTGCCCAGAATGTCAAAGCACTAATATAAGATATTTTGGAACAGGTACACAAAAATTAGAAGAAGAGGTAAAAAAACTATTTTCAAATGCTACTACAATAAGAATGGATGTGGATACAGTAACTAAAAAGAATTCACATGAAGAAATACTAAACAAATTCAAAAATGAAAATATAGATATTTTAATAGGAACGCAAATGGTAGTAAAAGGGCATCACTTCCCAAAAGTAAGCTTAGTAGGAGTTATAGCAGCAGATAGTTCACTAAATATAGAAGACTTTAGAGCCAACGAAAGAACATTTCAAATATTAACACAAGTAGCAGGAAGAGCAGGAAGAGAAGGCTTAGAAGGAAGAGTAATAATTCAAACTTACAATCCAGATAGCATAGCAGTAGAACTTGCACAAAAACAAGACTACAAAGCATTTTATGAAAGTGAAATAGGAATAAGAAAACAGTTGAAATATCCACCATTTTGCGATATAATAGTAATTGGATTAAGTGGAGAAAAAGAACAAGAAGTAATAGAAGAGGCAAAGAAAATACATAAGTACTTAAAAGAACGAATAATCACAGAAAAAATAGGGGTTTTGCTTTATAGTCCAGTTCCAGCACCAATAGACAAAATAAAAAATAAATATAGATATAGAATGATAATAAAATGCCTATACAACAATCAGATAAACGAGTTACTGGAACAAACAATAAAAGTAAACGAACTAAAAAAAGATGTACGATTATCTATAGAAATAAACCCACAAAATATGATGTGAAGCAAAAGTAAGAAAAGAGGGAGTAATAAATGGCAATTAGAAAAATAAGAGAAGAAGGCGACGAAATTCTAAAAAAGAAATCAAGAGAAATCGAAGAGATAGATGATAGAATACTAGAACTATTAGACGATATGGTAGAAACAATGCATAAATACAATGGAGTAGGTTTAGCTGCTGTACAAGTAGGTGTATTAAAAAGAGCCATAGTAATAGATTTATATGATGATAAAGGACCAATAAAATTAATAAATCCTGTTATTGTTAAAGAAGAAGGAGAACAAGAAGTAGAAGAAGGATGCTTAAGTTTTCCAAATAAATATGCAAAATTAATAAGACCAGCAAAAGTAACAGTAGAAGCATTAAACGAAAAAGGTAAAAAAGTAAAGATAAATGCAAAAGAATTATTAGCACAAGTATTATCACACGAAATAGACCACTTAAATGGCATTGTCTTTGTAGATAAAATGATACCGGGAACTTTAGAATACGTAGAACCAAAAGAAGAAAAATAAAGACCTGTTTTTTGGGGACGGAGCAAAAAAACAGTTAAAAAAATTAAAATAAAAAATTTAGATAAAAAAGAAAAATATAATTAAATTTTTTAGCCAGTCCATAAAAATTTAAGAGGAGTGTCCCATATGTTCCGATTTCGGAACGAAAAGGACCGTCCCTACTGTTCGGAGGAGGAAATTATGCTAAATATATTATTTATGGGAACACCGGATTTTGCACAAGAATCTTTAAAGTGTTTAGTAGAAGAAAATTACAATATAATAGGTGTTGTTACAAAACCAGATAGACCAAAGGGAAGAGGTATGAAAATGATTGCTTCTCCTGTAAAAGAATATGCATTAGAAAAAGGCTTAGATGTGTATCAACCTGAAAAAGTAAAAAACAATACAGAATTTATAGAAAAAATAAAAGAATTAAATCCAGACGTTATTTGTGTTGTGGCGTATGGAAAAATACTGTCAAAAGAAATATTAAATATTCCAAAGTATGGATGTGTAAATGTACATGCATCAATTCTTCCAAAATATAGAGGAGCAGCGCCAATACAATGGGCAGTTTTAAATGGAGATAAACAAACAGGAGTTACTACCATTTATATGGATGAAGGAATAGATACAGGAGATACCATTTTAGTAGAAGAAACAAATATAGGTGAAGATGAAACAACTGGAGAACTATGGGATAGACTTTCTAAAATAGGAGGAAAACTTTTAGTTAAAACTTTGCAGGAAATAGAAAAGGGAACTGCACCAAGAAAAAAACAGCCAGAAGACTTTTCAATGGCTCCAATGATAAATAAAGAAATGTCAAAAATTGATTGGGAAAATAAAACCGCAGAGGAAATTCACAATTTAGTAAGAGGACTAAACCCAATAATGGGAGCGTATGCATTTTTGAATGGAAAGAAAATAAAAATTTGGAAAACAAAAGTAAGAAAAGAAAAAGAATTATTAGAATTATTTCCAGAATTAGAAGAATATTTCTTCAAAGTGAAAGAATTAATGCCAGGCACTATAATGTTTGCTTCAGATAAAAAAGGATTGTTTGTTAAAGCAAATGAAGGAATTGTAGAAATAATAGAAATTCAAGGTGAAAACGCTAGAAAAATGCCAGTAGGAGATTTCTTAAGAGGAAACGAAATAACAGCAGGAGAAATGTTTGAAAGTGTTGACTAAATAGAAATTTATTAGTAAAATGAAAGTAGAGGAACAAAGGAGGAAGAAACAAAAAATGAATATGAAAATAAAAGGCGTGGAAAGCCTTGAGGCTGTACACACACACACACACACACACACACACACTTATAGTTTCTAAACAACAAGAAAATAAAATAGAAAAGAATAACAAAGGAGTAACATTAGTAGCACTAGCAGTAACAGTGGTAGTTTTGCTAATACTAGCAGGAGTAAGCATAAGGTTAGCCTTAGGAGATGACGGAATAATAGCAGAAACAAAAAAGACAAAAGAAAATGCAGAGCTAACGCAAGTATCACAAGAAGAACAGTTAAATGAGTTGTACATACAGCTAGGTAGTAACCAATTTAGTTCAGACGTGGACACCGATTTATTAAATGAATATGCAGAGTTTAGGCAAGGAATAGCTGATGCAATAGGAGATGCAGGCGGAGTAAAACCAGCATATGGAGCAACTTTAAGAAAATTCCAAGAAGCAATAAAGGCGTTAAAAGGAACAGATACATCAGATGCAACAGCAACAGCAGCAGACATAATAGCAGGAAAAACCGCATATGTAGCAGGGAATAGAGTAATAGGAACCATGGAAAAAAGAGATTCATATACAAGTTCTGTATCAGTTGGAGTAAGTGAAAATTATGCATATGTAAGAATTCCACAAGGGGCATATGTAACAAATGCTTCAACAGGATACCCGGAAATTAGAACACCACTAGAGGAATTTCAAAATGCGACAGGTTATAAATATACACAAACAGATATAGACAATGCAAAAGCAAGCGGAAAAACAGAGGGAAAGACAGAAGGTTACAATGAAGGCTATGCAGCAGGGGCAACAACTAGGAGTATAAAACTAACAAATGTAATATGCAGTAACAACAGAGGTGACCAATGCGGGAAATATGATACAACAATAGATATTTCAAACTATACTAAAATGTCTGTAGTTCCAGGAGGATATAGCGGAACAGCCGCAACATTTGGTTGTGAAATCTACTTAGATGGAAATAAATATACAACATCACTAACACCTAGTATTACTGATTTAGATATATCATCATATAATACTTGTAGAATATATTTGTATTGTTATACCGGTGATGGCAGTGGCTGGATAAAGCTAAATTCAGTAACTTTTGAATAAAACAAATATAGAAAAGATAACAGCTAAGAGCAATCCTTTGTAAAAAGTTATATGTTCTTAGCTATTTTTTATATAAAAACTAAAGAAAACAAAAAGGAGGAAGAAAAAATGAAATATAAAAATAAAAACACGAAAAAATCTGTAACTGTATATGCGCACACATTTATAACTTCTAAACAAAGAAATAAAATAGAAGATAATAATAAAGGTATAACATTAGTAGCATTAGCAGTAACTATAATAGTATTAATAATACTAGCAGGAGTAAGTATAAGGTTAGCAATAGGAGATAATGGAATATTGTCTGAATCTAAAAGGACGAAAGAAAATGCAATATTAGCGCAAACCGAAAAAGAAACACAATTAAATGAACTATATGTTCAACTTGAAGAAGACCAAGTGGGGGATGAAACAAATTATGATTCTTTAAAAGAATTAGCGGAATTTAGAAAAGGAATAGCAGATGCAATAGAAGAAGCAGGAGGAAATAAACCAGCATATTCAGCAGCATTAAGCCAATTTCAAGAGGCAATAAAAGCACTAAAAGGTGAAGATACAACAGATGCAACAGCAACTGCAGCAGATATAGCAGAAGGAAAAACAGCATATGTAAGCGGTGGAAAAGTAACAGGAACAAATGTAAATAAATATACACAAGCTCAATATGATGAAAACTATAATAATGGTTATAATGCAGGGGTTAGTGCAAGTAAAGTAAAGAGAGTAAAATTAGGAAGCTGTTCAAATTCTGCAACTTTTAATGTAACAAATTATTCAGGCTGGCAGAATTTTACTGCAGAAAATTTTGCAGTTATAATAACCAGAATAAATATGTCAGGAGGATATTGGAATCAAGTAACACAATATAACCAATCACAATCTATATCTTACAATACTTCTACGGGAGTAGTAACAGTATATACTGCAAGAGGAAATAAAGAAGTTAATGTAGCTAATGATGCGAATACTAGAGTGCAAGCTGATGTAGTTTGCGATGTGTATCTATATTATTAAAATAAATTTTCAAAAAACTGTTGTAAAAAGCGAAAGATATTGGTATACTTATAGTGTATAAAAATACACAAAAGTACAAAATATAGGGAGGTATATATTATGGAAAAAGAAGTAAAAAATGAGGAAGTTGCAGAAAACAACGATGAAATAGCTATATCTACAGAAACAAACGAAATAAAAATAGCAAATGATGTTGTAGCAGTTATTGCTGGTGTTGCAGTATCAGAAGTACCAGGAGTAGCAGAAATGGCAGGAGGATTTGCCGGAGGAATTACAGAAGTACTAAGTGGTAAGAAAAACCTAGCAAAAGGGATAAAAGTAGATGTTGGAGAAAAAGAAACAAAAATAGATGTTAATATTATAGTTGAATATGGTGTTAGAATTCCAGATGTAGCATTTGAAATTCAAAATAGAGTAAAAAAAGCAGTAGAAACAATGACAGGTTTAAGCGTACTACAAGTAAATGTACATGTACAAGGCGTTGACACAGAAAGCAAAGAAGCACCAGAAGAAAATACAGAAGAATAAGAAGTAACGTAAAAAGGGTACGGGGAGTTTTCGTACCCTTTAGTAAATAAAAAACGGAGGAAAAAATATGAAAACTTTAGATAAAATAGGATTAATTTTATTTTCAAACCTTATACTTATAATATCAGTAATAATATGTGTATTAATATTTGGATGGGTAACACCAGAGGCAATATATGAAATAACAAAAATAGCACTAAACGACCCGATTACAACAAATAGCGTATTAGTTGTAGCAATAGCGAGCATTTTACTTGCAATAAAATGTATATTCTTTAGTTCAAACAACAATGAAATAAATGGAATAAAAGATGGGATATTATTACAAAATTCAGACGGTCAATTAGTAATTTCAAAATCAACCTTAGAAGAATTAGTAAATAATATTGTAAAAAGTTTCGATAGTGCACAAGATGTTTCTTCAAAAATAGTATTAGACGAAGAGAAAAATCTAATAGTATATGTAACATTAAATGTTAAAGAAAATGCTGTAATTAAGGAATTATCAAACAATCTTCAAACAAAAATAAAAAGCGCTATAAAGAAAACAGCAGATTTGGAAGTAAAAGAAGTAAATATTAGCATAAAAGATTTAAATTCAAAAGAAGAACAAGGATTAGAACAATAAAAAAGAGGTGTTAAAATGCAAGAAATAAAAGATTTTTTAATAAAATACAGAGGGGCAATCATAGGAGCAATAATTGCAGTACTTATTCTATGCACAGGTTTTTATAAACTAATAATAGGACTTATACTAATAGGAATGGGAATGTATGTAGGAAATTACATTCAAATTAATAAAAATGATGTAAAGGAAAAAGTGAAAAAATTTATAGATAAATTATAAAAGGGGAAATTATGAAACGTACTGAAACAAGGGAACAAGTATTTAGACTAATTTATAGTAGCTTAATTCAAAAAGAAATGAATGAAGAGCAAATAGAAATATTTATAGAAGAAAACAATTTAAGAAAAGAAGAAGAATATGTAAAAGGAATCTTCTATGGAATACAAACAAACGAAGAAGAAATAGAAAAATTGATAGCTAGCAATTTAAAAGAAAAATGGAGCATGGAAAGAATTTCAAAAATAGACCTTGCAATACTAAAATTAGCTATTTTCGAAATGGTGTATTCAGGTTTACCATATAAAATTGCAATAAATGAAGCAGTAGAACTTGCAAAAAAATATGGTGAAGATTCTTCAAAATCTTTTGTAAATGGAGTACTTGCAAGCATTGTAAAAGAAAGAAATTTAGATAAAGAGGAGTAATATAAAATGACATATCATCCAATAAGTGTTACACAATTAAATCTTTATGTAAAAGAAAAGTTTCAAGAGGATGAGTTTTTAGCAAATGTATTAGTAAAAGGGGAGATTTCAAATTTTAAACATCATTATACAGGTCATATGTATTTTACGTTAAAAGATGAAACCTCTCTTATTAAATGTGTTATGTTTAAAACATACACTTCAAACTTAGACTTTGTGCCAAAAGACGGAATGAAAGTTATGGTATTGGGAACTGTTTCTGTTTTTGAAAGAGATGGTGTTTACCAAATATATGCAAAAGCTATGCAACAAGAGGGTGTTGGAGATTTACATGCAAAATACGAAAAGTTGAAAGCAAAATTAGAGCAAGAAGGACTGTTTGATGCATCACATAAAAAGCCAATTCCATTCATGCCAAAGGTAATAGGAGTATTAACCTCTAATACAGGAGCAGTTATTCGTGATATTATTAATGTATCAACCAGAAGAAATCCAAATGTGTACATAAGGCTTTACCCTGTTCCAGTTCAAGGGCAAGGAGCAGCGGAAAAAATAGCAAAAGCAATAGAGGTAATGAATAAAAACAAATTGGCTGATGTATTAATAATAGCAAGAGGAGGAGGTTCGCTAGAAGACCTATGGCCATTTAACGAAGAAATAGTGGCAAGGGCAATATATAATTCAGAATTACCAGTAATTTCAGCAGTAGGGCATGAAACAGACTTTACAATAGCAGATTTTGCAAGCGACTTAAGAGCGCCAACTCCATCGGCAGCAGCTGAACTTGCAGTTCCAAGTATAGAAGATGTAAAAAAGAAAATAGAAACCAACAAAAATAGGCTTCAAAATGGACTAAAAAGAAAAATGGAATTTGCAAAATTGCGATTTGAAAAATGTATGAAATCATCTGTATATACAAATCCACTTCAAAAAATTAACGAAAATTATATGTTAATAGACAAATACACAAAATTATTAGAAAATAGCATGAACTTAAAAATAAAAGAAAAAAAGACATATATGGTAGAATGGATTAGTAGACTAGATGCTTTAAGTCCTTTAAAAACCTTAACAAGAGGGTATGTAATGGCAACGAACGAACAAGGAAAAATAATAAAGTCAGTAAAAGAAGTAAATAGTGAGGATAAAGTAAGCTTGCGTTTTACAGATGGAGAAAAGAAAGCTCAAATATTATAGAGCAAAGGTGTAGCTGAGTTTACACCTTAGGAAAGGAATGTGATTAAGTATGGAAAGAAAAAAGGTTATAATTGCAATCATTTTAGTAATAATGGTTATACTTATAGGAGTATTTATATTTGGAGGAAGCCAAAAAACTAACAAGGCAAATGAAACAACAAATGCAAATGTAGCAAAAAATGAAAGCAGCATAAACAATGTTGCAAATGAAGTGACAAACGAGGTAGCAAATACAGTAGTAAATGAAATAGCTAACACAGAAAATACCAAAAACAATATTCAAAACACAGAAACATCATCATCTACAGAAACTTTTGAAGAAGAGCCAAAAACAGCTGAAGAAAAAGCAATAAATATTGTAAAAAAAGACTGGGGAGAAGACAAAAGCGTAGATGTAGCAGTAGATGGAATGGATAACAATGGTAATTATATAGTGGCAGTTAGAAATTCAGAAACAACAGAAGCAAAAGCATTTTATACAGTAAATGTACAAAACGGAACTTTTGAAAAAAGAGAGATGAATTAAAATTAAGGAGGAAAAGGCTAACAAAAAAGGCCTATGTAAAATATATGAAAGAAATGTCATTTGAAAATGCAATGCAAGAATTGGAAGAAATTACAGGAAAATTAGAAAAAGGAAATTTAAGCTTAGATGAATCAGTTGCAAGTTTTGAAGAGGGTATGAAACTTGCAAAAAAATGTAATAATATTCTTGAAGATGCAGAAAAGAAAATAAAAATACTAGTACAAAAAGATGAAAATATAGAAGAGGAAGATTTTAAAATAGAAGAATAGAAAAGGGGGACCGTATTAGAAAAAAAATCTAATATGGGAAATGCATGGATTTTTTTACACAATATAAATATTTAATAGTTCCAATAGCAGTATGGTTTTGCATACAATTATTTAAAGTAATATGGGACTTAGTAGCAACACATAAATTTAATTTTAAAAGAATTTTAGGAGCAGGTGGAATGCCAAGTTCACATTCAGCGGTTGTAACATCATTAGCAACTATGGTAGGAAAAGATAATGGAATAGATTCTGCAATTTTTGCTGTTTCATTAATATTTGCATGTATAGTTATGTACGACGCAGCAGGAGTTAGAAGGGCTGCTGGAAAGCAAGCAAAAATATTGAATAAAATAGTAGAAACACCGGGACTTACAAATTTGCAAGTGCAAGAAAGACTAGTTGAAGTATTAGGTCATACTCCAACACAAGTAATAGTAGGAGCTATTATAGGTGTTGTAGTAGGGCTAATTTGTGGATAAAAAAGCAGGTGATAAAATGGAAGATATTGAAATTGCAAGAAATACTAAATTAGAAAAAATAGAAAAAATAGCTAAAAATATTGAAATAGATGAAGAATATATAGAAAACTATGGGAAATATAAAGCAAAAATCTCGTTAGACCTAATGAAGAAAATAGAAAAAAATAAAGAGGGAAAATTGGTATTAGTTACAGCAATAAATCCTACACCATTAGGCGAAGGAAAAACAACCATAGCAATAGGCTTAGCAGATGGATTAAGAAAAATAGGAAAAAATGCTGTATTAGCATTAAGAGAACCATCATTAGGCCCAGTATTTGGAATAAAAGGTGGAGCGACAGGAGGAGGCCACTCACAAGTTGCGCCAATGGAAGATATAAACCTACATTTTACAGGAGATATCCATGCGATAACATCAGCAAATAATTTGTTATCAGCAATTATAGACAATCACATATATCATGGAAATGAACTAAATATAGAAAAAGTTACATGGAAAAGATGCGTAGATTTAAATGACAGACAACTAAGAGTAATAAATACAGGTTTATCAGGTGAAAAGAACATTGTTCCAAGAGAAGACGGTTTTGACATAACCGTTGCATCGGAAGTAATGGCAATTTTATGTCTTGCAACAGATTTAGCAGATTTAAAAAGAAGACTAGGAAACATCATAATAGGATACAACAAAGAGCAAAAACCAGTTACAGCACATGATTTAAAAGCAGAAGGAGCAATGGCAGTATTACTAAAAGATGCAATAAATCCAAATTTAGTTCAAACATTAGAACATACACCAGCCTTCATTCATGGTGGACCATTTGCTAATATAGCACATGGGTGTAACAGCGTAGTTGCAACCAAAATGGCGCTAAAGTTAGGAGAATATGTAGTGACAGAAGCAGGATTTGGAGCAGATTTGGGAGCAGAAAAATTCCTAAATATAAAAACAAGAAAATTAGGAAAAGTTCCAGATACAGTAGTAATAGTAGCAACAATAAAAGCATTAAAATATCATGGTGGAGTAGAAAAAGGAAAGATTGCAGAAGAAAATGTAGAAGCAGTAATAAATGGCAGCAAAAATTTACTAAAACACATAGAAAATCTAAAAGAAAAATTTGGAGTAAATGTTGTTGTTGCAATCAATAAATTCAATCAAGATACAGAAAAAGAAATTGAAACCTTAAGAAAAATACTAGAAAAAGAAAATGTGGAATTAAGTTTAGTAGAAAGCTGGTCAAAAGGAGGAAAAGGAGCAAAAGATTTAGCAAAAAAAGTAGTTTGCTTGTGTGAAAAAAAAGAAAAAGAATTTAAATATATATATAATTTAGAAGATACTATAAAAGAAAAAATAGAAAAAATAGCAAAAAACATATATGGAGCAGAAAAAGTAGAATACAGCAAAGAAGCAGAAGAGCAAATACAAAAAATAGAAAAAATGGGATACAACAAGCTGCCAATATGTATAGCAAAAACACAATATTCACTTTCAGATGATGCAAAAAATTTGGAATGTAATTCATCATTTAGCATACATATAAAAGAAGTACAACTAAAAGCAGGAGCAGAATTCATAGTAGTGCTAACAGGCAAAGTAATGACAATGCCAGGATTACCAAAGCATCCAGCAGCAGAGCAAATAGACATAGACGAACAAGAAAACATAGTAGGAATATTCTAAAGGACATTTGGGGACGGGTCACTTTTGTCCTTTACATAACATTGAAAAGGAAGTTTAGAGACGGATCAAGTTTATCGTTCACATAAAAAATAGGGGGTTAATAATTTTAAGGGCTTATATAAAATCATTAAAAAGGAGTTGGAAACAATGGGGAGAAAAGCAAGAAAAAGTTATGAAACCTCTTTTTTTCATGTCCTAATTCAAGGAATTGAAAAAAAGTATATATTCAAAAATAATCATTATATGGAAAAATATATTGAATTAATGAATAAGTATGAAGCTGAATTCAATATACTGGTATTGTCATATTGCATAATGAATAATCATGCTCATTTAGTTATATACGCGGAGAAAATAGAGGATATGTCAAAATTTATGCATAAGATAAACTCAATGTATGCAGAATATTTTAACTACAAAGAAAATAAAAGAGTAGGATATGTTTTTAGGGATAGATTTAAAAGTCAACCAATTTATGATATCAGATATCTTATAAAATGTATAAATTATATTCATTTAAATCCAGTTAAAGCATTAATAGTATCTAAATGTGAAAACTATAAGTATTCTTCATATAATTATTACTTTAAGAATATAGATAGTAATATTGATAACAAAAAAATTTTTATAAAAGAAATCTTAGGAGAAAATTATAAGGAAGTTTTAAATAAGAATTTGAAAAATACTAATTTGTTTTATGATGTAGATGCAAATATGCAGAATTTATTAGATAATAAAATTTCATATTTCTTAGAAAAAGAAAAAATACCAATAAGCGCTATATACGAGGATGAAAAGATGCTTAAAAAAATAATTAAATATTTGTATAATGAAGAAATCAAAGTTACAAGAAAAGATATAATGCAAAAGTTTGGAATTTATAAAAATTTGTTTTATGAGCTAATAAAATAAATGTTATGTAAAGGACAAAAGTGACCCGTCCCCAAATGTCCTTTGTGAAAAGTATGTGAATTTTAAAGAAATAGTATTGACTTTTAATAAAAAAGGGTATAAATTATTAGCAGTCTAAACAAATGACTGCTAATTTTAATATTAAACATGTTAAAGTTAGAAAAGAATAAGGAGGTAATGTAAAATGTTAAAACCATTAGCAGACAGAGTAGTAGTAAAAATGTTAGAAAATGAGGAAACTACAAAGAGTGGAATTATATTAGCAGGTAATGCACAAGAAAAGCCACAATTTGCAGAAGTTTTAGAGGTAGGACCGGGAACAGAAAAAATAAAAATGGAAGTGAAAAAAGGAGAAAAGGTTGTTATAAGCCAATATGCAGGAACAAAAATAAAATATGAAGGTGAAGAATTGATAATAGTAAATCAAAGTGAAATATTAGCAATTGTTGAATAAAGTGAAACTAAATGGGTCTGACCTAATCAGTTCCAGAAGTTGAAAATAAAAAGTTAAAGCGGAACAAAGTTAACCTGACAAAAATAGTTCCGGATGGAAGGAGAGATTTTTATGGCAAAAGAAATTAAATTTGGCGAAGATGCCAGAAAAAGTTTATTAAATGGAGTTAATAAATTAGCAGATACAGTAAAGGTTACATTAGGACCTAAAGGAAGAAATGTTGTATTAGATAAAGAATTTGGAGCACCTTTAATTACAAATGATGGTGTTACTATTGCAAAAGAAATAGAACTTTCAGATGCTTTCGAAAATATGGGAGCAAGACTTGTAAAACAAGTTTCTACTAAAACAAATGATGTTGCAGGTGATGGAACTACAACAGCTACAGTTTTAGCACAAAGCATGATTAAAGAAGGAGTTAAAAATGTAGCAGCAGGTGGTGACCCTATGGCTATTAAAAGAGGTATAGATAAAGCTGTAGAAGCCTCTGTAAAAGCATTAAAAGATATTAGTAGCCCTGTAAATGGAAAAGAAGATATCGCAAGGGTTGCAAGCATTTCTGCAAATAATGAAGAGGTAGGAGAACTAATTTCAGAAGCTATGGAAAAAGTTTCTAAAGACGGAGTTATTACAATAGAAGAATCTAAAACATCTAATACAGAATTAAATGTTGTAGAAGGAATGCAATTTGACAAAGGATATGTTTCTCCATACATGGTAACCGACACAGAAAAAATGGAAACAGTAATGGATAACCCTTATATATTAATTACAGACAAAAAAATAAGCAATATTCAAGAAATATTACCATTACTAGAGTTATTAATGCAAAATTCAGGAAAACTTGTAATTATATGTGATGATGTAGAACAAGAAGCATTATCAACACTTATCTTAAATAAATTAAGAGGAGTTTTAAATGTAGTTGCAGTAAAGGCTCCAGGTTATGGAGATAAGAGAAAAGAAATGTTACAAGATATAGCTGTTTTAACAGGAGGAGAAGTTATTACATCAGATTTAGGACTAGAATTAAAAGATACTACAATAGAACAATTAGGTAGAGCAAAACAAGTAAAAGTTCAAAAAGAAAATACAATTATAGTTGACGGTATGGGAGATAAGGGGCAAATTGCAGACAGAGTAGGTCAATTAAAAGCTCAAATAGCAGAAGAAAAGAGTGAATTTACAAAAGAGACTCTTCAAGAACGTTTAGCTAAAATAGCTGGTGGAGTTGCTGTAATTGGTGTGGGAGCAGCAACAGAAGTAGAGATGAAAGATAAAAAACTAAGAATAGAAGATGCTTTATCTGCAACACGTGCAGCAGTAGAAGAAGGTATTGTTGCAGGTGGAGGAACAGCATATTTAAATATAATTCCAGAAGTTGAAAAAGAGGTTAGCACTTTACAAGGTGATGAAAAATTAGGAGCAAGTATTGTATTAAAAGCCTTAGAAGAGCCAGCAAAACAAATTGCTGTAAATGCAGGATTAGAGCCAGCAGTTATTGTGGAAAAAGTAAAAACATCAGAAAAAGGCGTAGGATTTAATGCAGCAAACAACACTTATGTAGATATGAAAAAGGCAGGAATAGTAGACCCAACTAAAGTTTCAAGAAGTGCACTTCAAAATGCAGCATCTGTAGCATCTATGGTTCTTACAACAGAAAGTATAGTTACAGAGAAAAAAGAAGAGAAATCATGCTCATGCGGTGGTCACGATGCGGTTCCAACAGGAATGGAAGGAATGTATTAATAAAAGTCTTGAATGTTATGTAAATAAATGCTATAATAAGAAAGTAGTCTTATTATAGCATTTATTGCAAGTGAGGTAAATGCAATTTTTAATTATTTCAGGAGGAATTTAACATGAGGTACGAAAGTATTGAACGGAAGCTGTTAACAAGCAAATGTTTGAAAGAGTACTTTAACGAAGACAAGGAAATTTTAGTAGACGCAGATAGTTTAGAAGTAACGTGTTTTCCATACTATATGTACAATTTGATATTTTTCGGAAACAAAATACTGTTCAGCCAAAGAAGCATAGAAATAATGCAAAGATATGCCAAAAAGAATGTGAAAGATATGCAAAGGAACATACGAAACACCAATTGTAGGTATATACTAGAGTATATTGAGAAAAAAGGAGAAATTTGGCAGAATTGTTGTAAAGTAATTTCAATGGAAAAGTATGGAGAAGCCAGAGTAGAGCAGGTATACAACTTCTTGGAAGCTGGAAAAAATAGGCTGTATTGTACCGCAAATGAAAAGGTATACACACTTCTTTGCGAAAGAGGTATAGCAAAGGAAAGAATTATACTTGTTGAAATGGGAAAAGTAGAAGTAAGTCCGTTTAAAAATCGTTTTATTAAGTTTGAAACCATTGGAGCTATAAAATTTCAAAATGGAAAAATGGTAATTAAAAACAAAAATTATCAGGGAAATGTTACCATCAAAGTCTATAATTCCAATGGAGAAGAACGAAAAAGCTCTGAAAAAGAAGTGAAAGTAAATGATTTGGTAATAATAAAAAATGATAAGCCAAATATGAACACAATTGGGCTCTATGAAGTTATAAGTAAGCACACTAGAAATCATGCATTGAAAGTCATTTGGACAGATATAGAAAAAGGCCAAAATACTAACAAGTATGTTAAAAGACTTCCAAATTTGTATCAGAGGTTAATTAGCGAAAACTGTAGTGAATAATTAAAAGAAAAAACGTCCTTAAGAAAAGTTAAGGGCGTTTTTTGAACAAAAGGGACGGTCCTTTTCGTTCCGATTTCGGAACACTAGGGACACTCCTTCAAATTTTAAATATTCATTCTGAAATCGGAAGTCGGAGGTCAAAATCAGAAAACAAAGTTTTTAGAAGGATTTTCAGATGGGAGATGTAAGAATTTGAGAGGAAAGATGGTAATGAGAGAAACAAGAGAAAAAATAAAAAAAGCAAACCGTGAAAGCCTTGAAGCTGTACACACACACACACACACACTGATAGTTTTAGTGAAATAATAAAATGTTTTAGAAAGAGAAAAAAATCAATAATAAATGAAGGCTCAAAAGAGCAATTATCACTAAATAAAAGAGGGCAAGCCGCTATAACATTAGTAGCAGTGGTAGTGACCGTAGTAGTTTTAATCATTTTAGCAGGAGTAAGCATAAATTTAATAATAGGAAATAATGGAATAATAGAAAAAGGAAGAGTAGCAAAAGAAAGCCAAGAATTAGCTAAATACAAAGAAAATATGAGTATGTTTATACAAGAAAAATATATGGAAAATGCTGATTTTAGTGCTTCAACAATAACTGCATATAAAAATAAAGTATATTACAATACCAAAAATTCAGATAGTGAAGAAACAATAGAAGAAATATTAGGAAATGTAAGTAGCAATTATATAGAAAAATTGGAGATAATAAAAGGAGAGCTATATATAAACACCACAAATGATGTAGAAAAAGCAGCAGCAAGTAAAGCAGAAATAAAAGTAAATGGCTTAGAAATTTCGAATGGAGAGTTAAAAGCTTCAGACAAAAATTTGGATTTAAAAGATAGTGACGGAACTTTGCTAATACCACCTTCAGTTACTAAAATAGGTGCAGGAGCGTTTTCATCAGTAGAAAATTTGAAAAAGATAGTAGTACCAGGAACAGTCGAAGAGATAGGAGCAAATGCTTTTTCAAACAATAACATGATAGAAGAAGTAATAATAGAAGATGGGGTAAAAAAAGTAGGAAATAGTGCTTTTGAAGGTTGCACAAGCTTAAAACAAGTAGAGTTTCCAGATAGTATAGAAAGTTTAGGAAATAATGTAATGCAAAGTTGTACTAAGTTGAGTCAAATAAGATTGCCAAATAAAATTACTGAACTTGGAACTTATTTTTTTGCGAACTGTACTAGTTTAGAAAAAGTGGAACTGCCTTCAAATTTAGAGAAAATTGGAAGCTATGTTTTTGTTAATTGTCCAATTAAAGAAATTACATTTCCTAATAAATTAAGAGAAATAGGCAGTGGAGTTTTTTGGAATATTAAAAGTCTTGAAAAAATAAACATAGATGAAGTCAATGAATATTTTAAGTTTGAGAATGGATTATTACTTTCAAAGGATAAAACAAAAGTATATTTTGCATTAACAAGTTTAAGTAATATTAATATTCCAGAAACAGTAACTACAATAGTAACAGACTCGTTTAATGGCTCAGAAGCAACGAGCATTTATGTTCCAAATGGTGTTACAGAACTTACTGGAACTACTTTTGGAGGAATGAGTAATTTAAAAGAAATAAAGATAAAAGCAGATAATTTAAACTATAAAACTGAAAATGGAAACTTGTATAGTAAAGATGGAACAGTGCTAATTATGTATTTGCAAGAAGGAGATGTAATAAATATACCAGAAGGGGTAAAAACGATAACAAACAAAGCTACAAAGTCAATTAAAGCAAATACTATAAAATTACCAAGTACATTAGAAACATTGGAAGGTTGGGGATTATCAGCAATATATGGAGTAAGTTCGATAGAAATACCTGAAAATGTAAAGCCCTTTGACGCTAAGGTATTTGGAACAGATGTAAAAAAAATAAAAGTAAGTGAAAAAAATAAAAATATAAAAAGCGTAAATGATACGATGATATTAAGTAAAGATGGCAAAACTTTATATGCAATAGCCTTAGGAGTAAACGAGTTCAATATTCCAAATACAGTAGAAATAATAGAAGAATGTAGCTTTTATATGGATAGAAATATAAAAAATATAGATTTACCAGCTAGCGTAAAAGAAATTAAAAAACATGCATTTGCATATTCTTCTTTAGGAAAAATAACGATTCCAGAATCTACTGAAAAAATAGAAAGAGGAGTATTTGAAAGCTGTTCAAAGCTAACAAGTATAATAATAAATAAAAAAGCAGGGAGTATAGCAGGAAGTCCATGGAGTTGCCCTATTGCTGAAAGGGCAGTAAAATGGCTAAAATAAAAAAAGCATTATAAAAAATATTTAGAAAATGGATTGTCATAAATCAAAAATTGTGATAATATAGTATGCGTATAGAATAAATGAAAATCCAATTAAAAAGCAAAGTATGTAGCAAAAAAATATAGTAAAAGAGAGCAAGGTGATGCGCTGAAAGCCTTATAGCCTATATAAACTACAGAAATTTCACTTTTTAGGACTACTTTTGAAATAATAGTAGGAAGTAGCGTATACCTGCGTTAAAGGTTAATAAGGTTAATGAAAGCACATTAATAAAATTAGGTGGTACCACGAAAATAAAGCAGTTCGTCCTATAATTTATAGGAAAGAACTGCTATTTTGTTCATTTCCCAATTGGGGACAGTCCCTAATTGGGAAATGGTAGCAATTTGGGACACCTTTTATAAAATAGAAAGGAGAATTTTTTAATGAAAGAGCAAATTGAGCAAATCAAAGTAAATGCACTAAAAAAAATTGAACAAGCAAAAGATTTAAAAGAACTAAATGAAGCAAATGTGAAATATTTAGGTAAGAAAGGTGAACTAACAGCAGTATTAAGAGGAATGGGAGCATTATCTGCAGAAGAAAGACCAGTTATAGGAAGCTTAGTAAATGTTGTTAGAGATGAAATTCAACACAAGTTAAATGAGAAAGAAGAAAAATTTAAAGCAGAAGAAATGGAAGCAAAACTTGCAAAAGAAAAAATTGATATTACACTTCCAGCAAACAAAATTAAAAGAGGTAGCAAACATCCATTAAATAGAATAATAGAAGAAGTTGAAGATATATTTGTAGGAATGGGATATGATGTAGTAGATGGTCCAGAACTAGAAACAGATGAATATTGTTTTGAAAGATTAAATTTACCAAAAGGACATCCAGCACGTGACATGCAAGATAGTTTCTACATAACACCAGAATACTTATTAAGAACACAAACATCAGCTGTTCAAGCACGTGTTATGATGGCAAACGAAGAAAAATCTCCAATACGTGTTATATGCCCAGGTAAAGTTTATAGAAGAGATGATGATGCAACACACTCACATCAATTTGCACAAGTAGAAGGATTAGTAATAGATGAAAAAATTAGCTTAGCAGACTTAAAAGGAACCTTAGAAGTATTTATGAAAAAAATGCTTGGAGAGAAAACTCAGTTAAGATTTAGACCAAGTTATTTCCCATTTACAGAGCCATCTTATGAAGTAGATGTAAGCTGTTTTAAATGTGGTGGAAAAGGATGCAATCTTTGCAAACAAACAGGCTGGATAGAACTTTTAGGTTCAGGAATGGTACATCCAAATGTATTAAAAATGAATGGATATGATCCAGAAAAATATACAGGATTTGCTTTTGGAACAGGTTTAGACCGTTTAGCAATGTTCAAGTATGGAATTACAGATATTCGTTTATTGTATCAAAATGATGTTAGATTTTTAAATCAATTTGATAGAATGGACTAGGTAAAAAAAGGACAATTGGGGACGGGTCAATTTTGTCCTTTAAAAAAAAAGTTAATATAACAAAAAAAGAAATTATGTAAAGGACAAAATTGACCCGTCCCCAATTGTCCTTTAAGAGAGGAAAAGAGAAAAATGAAATTAAGTACAAATTTTGTTAAAGATTATGTAGATATAGATGTAGATTTAAAAACACTTGCAGAAGATATGACAGGTGTTGGAAATGAATATGATTCTGCCCAAAAGTTAATTAATGCAACTAATTTGGTAGTTGGTGAAGTTATAGAATGTGAGATGCATCCTGATTCTGACCATTTACATGTATGCAAAGTAAATGTCGGAAATGAGATTTTACAAATAGTTTGTGGTGCACCAAATGTTAGAAAAGGGTTAAAAGTAATAGTTGCTTTAGTTGGAGCAGAATTACCAGGAGATTTTAAAATAAAAGCAGGAAAAATTAGAGGTGTAGAATCTAACGGAATGCTTTGTTCAATCGCAGAATTAGGTTTAGATAGCAAATTTTTAAGACCAGAAGACAAAGAAGGAATACATGAATTACCAGAAACTGCTGTTCCAGGAGAAGATCCTATAAAATTAATGGAAATGGATGACGGAGTAATAGATTTTGAATTAACAGCAAACAGAGGAGATTTATTAAGTATTTTAGGTATGGCTTATGAAATAGGTGCAATATATGATAAAAAAGTTAAAGATATAGATTTATCATACAACCAAAGCAATGAAGATATAAACAACTCTTTTAAAGTGAATGTAAAAACAGGTAATTGTTCAATATTCTTAGCAAAAAGAGTTGAAAATGTAGTTATAAAAGAGAGTCCAACATTTATAAAAAATAGACTAATAGCTTCTGGAATAAGACCAATAAATAATGTTGTAGATATAAGTAACTATGTAATGCTAGAAGTAGGTCAACCACTTCACTACTATGATGCAGACACATTAAATGGATGTTTAGAAGTAAGAATGGCTGAAGAAAACGAAAAATTAACAACCTTAGATGATGTAGAAAGAACATTATCTAGCGAAGACATAGTAATATCTGATGGTAAAAAAGCAATAGGTCTAGCAGGTGTAATGGGTGGTGCTGAAACTGAAATTACAGAAAATACAAAAAATATAATGATAGAATCAGCAATATTTGATAACGTAAAAATAAGAAAAACATCAAAAGAAATATTAAGAAGTGAAGCAAGTAACCGTTTTGAAAAAGGCTTAGACCCTAACAGAACCTACATGGCAATAGAAAGATCTTGTCATTTGTTAGAAAAATATGCAGATGCCAAAATAGTTGGTGGACTTGTAAAATATGATGATACATCATTAGAAGATACAAAAATAGATGTAAGTTTAGAAAAAGTAAACAGAGTATTAGGAACAACAATATCTAAAGAAGATGTACTAGATGTATTTAGAAAATTAGCATTTGAAACAGAAGTAAATGGAGATAAAATAACAGTATCTGTACCAAAAAGAAGAATAGATATCTCAATAGAAGAAGATTTAATAGAAGAAGTTGGAAGAATATATGGAGTAAATAACATAGAAGGAAAATTGCCAAGTCTTCCACTAAAACAAGGTTCTTACAATAAAACATTAAGAAACATAAGAAACAAAATGATAGATTTAGGACTAAATGAAACACTTTCTTACATTTTAGTAAATGATAAAGAAGCTACAAAATACACAACAGACGACGTTGAAATAGTAAAACTTTTAGACCCTATGACAGAAGAAAGAAATACATTAAGATATAGTATGATACCATCTCTAGTAAAAATATATGAATACAACAAAGCAAGAAGCCAAAAAGATGTATCTATATTTGAAATAGGAAAAGGATTTTACAAAAAAGATGAACAATATGGAGAAAACTTAAAACTTTGTGCATTAATGACAGGAGAAAGATATTTATCTGTAAAATCAAAACAAGTAGATTTCTATGATATTAAAGGTGTAGCAGAAGAACTATTAGATTACATAGGTTATGGTGGAAGATATAGCTTTGTAGTAAAAGATGAATTACCACAAGAATTCCATCCATATCAAACTGCACAAATTAGTGTAAATAACGATATTGTAGGAATTATAGGAAAGCTTCATCCAAACTGTACAAAGGACAATGTATATGTATTAGAAATCAACTTAGATAAATTACTAGAAAAGAAAACAGGAAAAATGAAATACAAAGAAATATCTAAATTCCCAAGTGTAAAGAAAGACTTAGCAGTAGTAATAGATAAAGATATTACATCAGAAGAAATAGCAAAACAAATTAAAAAACTAGCAGGAAACCTATTACTAGGAAGCAAAATATTTGATGTTTATACAGGAGAAAACATTGAAGAAAGCAAAAAGAGTATTGCATATTCATTAGAATTCGGAGCAGCAGACAGAACATTAACAGACGACGAAATAAATGCTATATTAGAAAAAATAATTACAGGACTTGAAAAACAAGGTGCAATAATAAGGAAATAATTGAATCGAACGTAAGGGACGGACCTTTTTGTTCCAAATTCGGAACAAAAAGGTCCGTCCCTTACGTTCACTTGCTAATTGTCTGCTTTTATGATATAAAAAGGAATATAAAGGAGGGAAAATAATGAAAGTATTATTCGCAACAACAAATCCAGCAAAAGTAAAGAAATATGCAAAAAGATTAAAAGAAAAAAATATAGAAGTATTAACTATTAAAGATTTAGGAATAAATCTAAAGCCAGAAGAAACAGGAAAAAATGCTATAGAAAATGCTTATATAAAAGCAAAAGCATATTATGATGAAACCAAAATCACAACTATAGGCATGGATAATAATTTATATATAGAAGATTTGCCAGAAGAAAAACAACCAGGAACACACGTAAGAAGAGTAAACGGAAAAGAATTAAATGATGATGAAATGATTGAATATTATTGTAATTTAGTTAAAGAATATGGTGGCAAATTGAAAGCTAAATGGGTATATGGAATGGTAATATATAATGGAAAAGAAGCAAAAGAATATACTTGGAGCAAAAGTCATTTTTATTTTGTAGACAAGCCTTGTGAAAGAAGAAACCCAGGATATCCTTTAGACTCAATATCAATTATGCCAGAATGTAATAAATATTTTGTAGACTTAACAGAAGAAGACAAAAATAAAAACAAAGAAAATTATAAAGAAGACGACGTTATAGAGTTTATAGTAAATAATGTGTAAATATGTTAAATAATAAATTGTAAAGGAGAAAAAATATGGAATCTTTTGATGTACTTAATGAATATGGTGAATTTACAGGGAAAATAGCAACTAGGGAGGAATGTCATAAAAATGGTTATTGGCATAGAGCAGTATATGCCGTTATTATTGATAATAATGGAAATGTATTGTTACAAAAAAGAAGTACAAATAAAAAATTATGGCCTAATATGTGGGATGTAACAGTAGGTGGTCATGTAGATAGTGGAGAATTTGGAAGACAAGCTCTAATAAGAGAAACTAAAGAAGAATTAGGAATTGAAATATCAGATGAAGATATTAAATACTTAGTTGGTTCAACATCAATAAATGAACAAGGAGATATAATAAATAAACATTATAATGAATGCTATTTAATTACAAAAAATATTGATGTTTCAAATGTAGTAATCCAAAAAGAAGAGGTATCAGAAGTTAAGTATTTTTCTAGAGAAGAACTAATAAAAAGAATAGACAATAATTATGAAGGTTTAACTGAAAAAATCGGTGCATGGAACTTCTTGAAGAAGATTTTAGAAAGATATGCTATATAATTGGAGGACATATTATGAAAGTAATAACGCTATGTGGAAGTTTAAAGTTTCAAAAAGAAATGATGGAAATAGCAGAAAAAATGGCTTTAGAAGGTAATTGCATTCTTACACCCGTTTATCCCGTGTTAGAAAATTATGAGAGAACAGATGAACAATTGGAAAAATTGAAAGAAGCTCATTTTAAAAGAATAGAACTATCAGATGCTATATTTGTAATAAATAAAAATAATTATATTGGAAAAAGTACAAATTTAGAAATTGAATATGCAAAAAAACTAGGAAAAGAAATTATGTATTTAGAACAAGATTAGAGAGACAAATAGTAATTTGAAAGTGAGATGATATTTTTGAATAAAGACATATTATTATCTAGTATATATAAAATTCATACTACTGAAATGGGGATTGATAGAATTAAGAAGAATCTAAAATTGAATACTAATGATGTAGTTGAATTTTGTAAAAATAAAATTTTAGATAAGAATTGTAATATTTATAAGCAGGGTAAAAATTGGTATTGTGAAATTGATAATATTAAAATAACTATTAACTCTTATAATTATACAATTATTACAGCACATTTAATCAAATAAATTACAAGTTATAGGAGAAATAAATGATAAGAAAATTTGAAAAAAATGATATAAATACTGTAATGCAAATATGGAAAAATGAAAATATAAAAGCTCATAAATTTATATCAAAAGAATATTGGAAAAATAATTATAATTATGTAAAAGAAATTCTACCAAATGCAGAAATATATGTTTATGTTTTAAAAGGAAATATTGTAGGATTTATAGGAATAAATGAGAATTATATTGAATGGATTTTTATTGATACAAATAATCAATGTAAAGGAATAGGTACATCTCTATTGAATAAAGTAAAAGAAAACAGAGATAATTTGACATTAAGTGTATATAAGAAAAATATAAGTGCTATCAATTTTTATAAAAAGAATGATTTTATAATTACAAGCGAAAATATAGATAAAGATACAGCTGAAATAGAATACACAATGACTTGTAATAAGTAAGAGCCAAATTACAATAAGTAAATCAAGTTACTTTAGCAACATTAAAATAAGTAAATGAAAAAAAAATTACGAGGTATTGAATTTAATCAATATCTCTTTTCAAGTTTAAATGATGACTTTAAGTAATGAAAAGGTAAATACTTTAAAAGAGATATTTTGGGCGATGAATGAAGTTACTTTTACAAAAGATGTAGAAAGCCATCAAGAAACAATAATACATTTAACTTGGACAGAGCATAAAACAGTTACACATACAAAATTACATATCAATATAAATCATAAAACAGCCAATGAAATGGTAGAACAATCAAGAACAGAAAAATCAGTTAGCAGAATTTCAAAAAGAAGAATATGCAAGTATGTGGTCAGCTGTAATCTATGGTAGTTCAGTAGGTAGTAATGATATTGTAAAAGTTGCACTAGAACAAGTTGGAAATGTTGGAAGACAACCTTTCTGGTCTTGGTATGGTTTTGGCTCACGAGTTGAATGGTGTGCTTGTTTTGTCAGCACGGAGATATTATATTTTTCGATTGGGAAAGTGATGGCACTTCAGATCACGTTGGAATAGTTGAAAAGTGTGAAAATGAAGAAGTATATAC
>OGXT01000562.1_pt1 | contig 45494 bp, 39 predicted proteins | sample 1576361 | NCBI WGS metagenome assembly OGXT01 (sample SAMEA3541514, study PRJEB24748) | human gut metagenome | biome: human gut; feature: human-associated habitat; material: faeces | place: China | collected 2012 | reverse complement strand
CTGCCGTCAGCGACTTGACAAACGTTTCAGACAGCAGGCAGAAGATGATGATGGTAGGCAGGACGATCAGGATGATCGCCGAAAACATTCCGTTCAGATTCTTGGAATACGCCGTAGTAAATTGTCCAAGCAGCGCGGGGAGCGTCATGTTTTCCTTCGACTTGAGCAGAATGGATGCAAAGTAATATTCATTCCAGTTATTCAAAAACGCCATAATCGCCGCCGTTGCAAGACCGGGCCTCGCAATTGGGACAATGATACGGAAATATGTGCTGATATAACCACAGCCGTCCATCATGGCAGCCTCCTCCATTTCCTTCGGAATGGAGAGGAAGTAACTGCGTAGGATAAAGAACGTGACGGCGATGCCAAGACTTGCATATACAAAGATAACGCCGGTCAGCGTGTCCTTGAGTCCGATGTCGGAAAGCAGTCGGTAAATCGGAAAGCTGATGGAGATTGAAGGAATGAAAAGCGTCGATGCGAACATCAGGGTCACCAGGTTTTTTCCTTTGAAAGACATTCGCGCAGACACATATGCGGCAAGGGATACAGCAAAGACGCTGATCACCGTAGATATGACCGTAACGATCAGACTGTTCAGGAAATACCGACCGATATTAAGCTTTGTAAAGATTGTAATGTACCCGTCAAAGACCCACGTGTCCGGGAGTCCCAATCCGCCAGGCGTCTGCTTAAAGGAGTTAAGCAGAACCCAAAGAATGGGATACAGGGAGATTGTCAGTACAAACGCTATCAGCAGATAACGCAGCACATTCACGAGTATTAAAGAAGTAGAGTTCAGTTTCATATTCCGGTTACTCCTAATCTGATGTATCCGAACGGAACGCACGGTTAATCAGGCAGACAATCACAATTCCGAGAATGAACTGGATTACGCCGGCGGTGTTTCCGCGCGCGAAATTCAGCTTTGTGCTGCCGAGGGATGTTTTGTAAATATAATAACTCAGCGAATAGGTGGTGTTGTCGGGACCACCGGACGTGATAAGTGCGATTTCATTGTAAAGAAGCAAACCATAGTTTGCCGCCATGACCGAAATCGTACCGATCATCGGTCTTAGAAGCGGCAGCGTGATATACAAGTCAATTTGACTGTCGGAGGCTCCCTCGATGCGAGCCGACTCGTAAATGGCGGGATCAATAGAGAATATCTGCGTCAGCAGCAGAAGGCAATTGGATCCGCCGAAAAGAATAAATGTAAATGTGATTCCCCAAAATGCATACTTTGCGTTTGACAGGACACTCACATCCGAGCCGGGCCAGATCAGGTTGCATAGCTCTGTGACAATGCCACGCGCAGGGCTGTAAAGATTCAGGAATATCAGACCGATTGCTGCGGTAGAAATGATGTTCGGAATCAGGAACATATTGCGCGCGAATTTCCAGCCGCGCATTTTCCTGGACAGTGTAAGGGCAACCAGAATCGTAAACGGAACCTGTACTAGCAGCATTAGAGAGACCCATTTCAGAGAATTTATCAGAGCCATCTTGAAATTCGCGTCATAAAGGAACAGCTTTATATAATTATCAAAGACGTGCTCCCAACCGAGAAACTCCGGCGCTGTGAAATTCTCATAATTCCACGAACAGAAGGACGTCAAAAAAATCGTAATCAGTGGGTAGGCATAAACGATTAGAAACAGAATCGTGCATGGCGCAAGAAAGGCCAGAATAAAGCCTTCCTTTCTATAACTCCCCAACGTTCGGGAACATGTGTTTTCAAGCCTTCCAGCCTTCATTGGAGACCATCCTTTCTCTGTCCGGGATAGAGTGCGAAGGGGGCAAATTGCCCCCTTCAACTCAAATCGGATGCATCACTTTGCTGCGATGACGGCGTCGAGCTCACTTACCACATCGTCAACCGTCTTTGAACCGTCCTTCAAGCCGGCGTACTTGGCCTGAATTTCACCCTCAAAATCACCAAACTGGTTACCCAGGACAAGAACCTGATAGTCCGCTGCCATGCAAAGCTGACAGGCGGAAACCAGAAGCTTTGCCTCAGGAGCGTCCACCATGTCGATTAGCGACATATAATCCACATTGGTGTTAGGCGCCATGCCGATGCCGTAGGAAATGATCTTGTTGGCGATCTCCTCGCTCGTCATGTATTTGATGAACGCAATGCATGCCGTCGTCTGCGCCTCGGTCAGGCCGCTCGAAACGACAAGACCCGTGCCGCCGGACATGATAGACGCACGCTTGCCGGGCTCGTTTGTCGGAAAGTTGGCGGGCTTGATGTTTTCCGCACCTGCCATGCAGCCCACACTTCCGCCGGCATCCCAAACACCGTTAAAGAGCATCGCCGTCTTGCCATCAAAGAAATCGGTGCGATACTGCTCATCGTCATCACCACCGGGACCGAAGTTCGAGGAGTCGATCTGCTGGAGAACCTTTTCCTGCATGAAGGTCATGACCTCACGGAATGCGGGATCGTCAAAGGACATGACATCCGCACCCTTCGCCCAGAACGCACGAGTAGCGGCGTCTGCCTGGAAACGACCCGTGATCAGAATGTTGGTGGGCCAGCCGGCATTCAATCCAAACGGGGTGATACCGCCGGCGACCAGGATCTGAACGGCATCTTCAAAGTCCGCCCAGGTATTCCATTCGGCAGGAACCTTTGCGCCAGCCTGCTTAAACAGAGCCTCATTGTACCAGAAGCCAGCAGTCTCAATCTGCTCACGGACGGAATAAATCTTGCCGTCTGCGGTCAGGTTCTGATCATAACAGACGCCGACACCGGCCTTGAAATCGGCATCCTCATCGAGATACGGCTTCAGGTCAAGGATCAGGCCAGCGGCACTTGCGACCGGAACAATGTTCCAACCGCCGAAGTCGGCAATGTCATAGAATTTACCGCCGCTAATGTCATTAAGCGCCGTATTGTAGATACCCTCTGTGCCGGACTCGTCAGGAACCGCAATAAAGGTGAACTCGTCCTTGTGCATATCGGCAAAATCCTGATAGATCTGCCGCATCTGTGCAGCGGCAGGCCACTCGGACTCATCGTGGTAGAAACCGTGAACAAAGGTGATTGTAGGCTTCTCCGTGTCCATCGACATTCCGTCTGTCTTTTCACTCGTTTCCTTCTTCGGCGCTTCATTGGTGGCTGTACAGCCTGCAAACAGGCTGATGACCAAAATCGATGCCAGCAGCAGTGCAAATAGCTTTTTCATAATACCCCTCCATATTTTTATTTTTGATTGGTCTGCGGCCGTTAAGCCTTAAAACCATGATTAGTTTAGTGGAAAACCGTTTGAAACTCCATAAAGGATTTTGATGAAACATTGCGTTTAACGCACCTAAAGAAAGACGATGCGCCTTCGGATTGTTAAATATACACAATCCGAAGGCGCATTAAAGTAGGTTGTATGTAATATTTTGATATAGTTGCGATATTTTCACATCTGTTGAGCTTTTATTCAATATCTGCTATAATAGAAATAATCGGCTGCTGGACTGGTTTCCCTCGCAAAAGATCTTCCAGGCTCTGTTCTAGTTGCGCGCTTTTTTTGGCGGGCAGGACCGTGTAGAGCGTCAGGATTTGCTGGTCTGCTTCCTGACAGACCTGCATGGCCTCTGCCAGAATCGGCACCTGCTCGTGAATCCATGGCTCCGAAATTTTCGGATTGCTTGGCGCTTGATGCGTTTTTATGACAATCTGTTTCTGTACGTCCTCACTGAGCATATATTTCAGAAATCGTATACTGGCATCGATCTGTTTTTGGGAACCATCGCTGCTAATGACATAGCCGGTAGCAGGGTTGGCGTATGCGATTGTTTCCCCGCAAAGACCGGGGAATGCGGCATAGCGGATTTCCTGTTTTGTCGTTGTTTCCGTAAATTCCGTGTTTGCCCAAACGCCGTCGATATAGATGGCACTCTTTCCATCGAAAAAATTCTGCCGGATATCCAGCGCCGTTCCGCGCCGCACATCATAGGACAGTGCATTCACGAGTTCCGACACCGCGAGCTCCGCATCCTCCCTGTGGCACACGGGCGAGTCCTTTTGCATATAGTTCAGAGCATCCGCCGATACGGCGGCCAGCCTGGCTCCAAGGAAGAACCCCATCTGGCTGACCTGAAGCTGAAGCGGCACGGCTCCGGTTTGCGGTGAGATTTCCGCCAGTGCATCGCACGCGTTCCAGAACTCCTCCCATGTCCGCGGGAGTACAACCTTCCCGTTTGGCGTTCCGGTATCCGTGATTCCAGCCTGTCGGAACAGCGACGCATTATACCAGTAGCCGATGTATTCCACCGCATCCGGGAGCGTATAGATTTCCCCGCTCGGCTCTTGAAGCGCCTGTAAAATATGCGGACTGATGTCCGATGCGAAGGTTTCATCTTCCTGCAAGTATGGCATCAGATTCAATGCCACGCCTTTCTTTCTGGCGTTTGAAACATACTGCACGTTTCCATTGGTGCTGATAATGCTTGGTGCTTTGTCAACCGCAAGCATATCCGCAGCCTTTTCCATGACGATGCCTAGATCGGGCGAGGTGTCGTAGACGATATGGACATCTGGATTCAACGCCTCAAATTCGGCGAATAGTTCACGCATCCCGACATGATCAAAGCCGCTTCCGCCCCAGCCGTGCATGAAACTGATGGATACCGACTCATCCTTTGATACAGTGGAACAGGCTGTAAGCAGGAAGCAGAAAAGAATAAAAATAACCATGCGTTTTTTTCTCACAAGAAATCAGCTCCTTGTCTAAGTTTTCTTTTACTGATATAATAACAGCAAGAGTGTCAAAAAAGCAAGAGAAAGGTAAGGATGTCCTCATGCAAAACGCATATAAAAGATGGATACACGCTCCCTCCCTGCGAGGACGTCTGATCTGGCTGTGCGTCAGCTCCGTGCTTGTAACGCTTTTGGTCAGCCTGTTGGTGCTGGTGCTGCTCATCAGCAACGTGATGGAGCCTTTTGTCAACCGGGAAGTTGAATTTGCCATGCAGGCGGTGAGCCGGAGCCTTTCCACAAAGGTACAGTTGCTGGAGGACACTCTTCTGCGAACCTGCAAAAGCCACCAAATGGCCACCGATGCTTCGGAAGCCAGGAGCGAGACGTTCAAGAGCCTCGTTGATATTTACTCGGATAAAAATATTGTCGTACCTGGGCTGCCTTTTGTGGAAATGGCATATTTCATTGATTTGACCGGCGCTTTCGACGTTGTCTGTTATCACGAAAACCTTTCAAATGAGCAGACCAGACTCAACAAGGAAAATATGGAGAGATACCGCGCTTTTCAGAAAAGCGGCAGGGATGTGCAGTGTATGGCAAGCGAGCCATATCTTCACATCATCTTCACCGTCTACGACCGATGGGCAGACCCTTTCGGCACAGTGATTTTCGTTTTGAACCAGGCTGCGGTCGAGTCGATTATGAGCAAGCTCTCCGATTATCAGGACTCTTTCTGGTATCTGTTTGACAAAGACGGTTCGATTGTTCTATCGGAAAGCACTCTGCACCTGCACCCTGAGGAGCAGTTCGCCCTGTCGGAGACAGGGCGCAACGCCAGCTATACACGAAAGATCGGTAATAGCCGGTATCTTCTGTTCAGTGAGGCTTCCGGAATGGGGCTTCGATGCGCCGTCGGCGTTCCATCGGTACAAATTCTCCGGCTGCTGTATCAGGTTGCCGCGCCGTATGTGCTCTCCTGCGTTTTGCTGCTGCTTGCAATTGCGGTCATCGTGTTTTTTGCCGTAATGCATCGACTCCGTCCGCTTCAGGAAATGACGCTTCAGCTCCAGCAGGTCGCACAACAGAATTTCAGAGTCAAGCTTCCACAGTATGACTGTCAGGAATTCTCTACCATGAGCCAGGCGTTCAATGCCATGACGGATGCCATTGACCATCTAATTAACGATATCTATGAAAAAAAGCTCGTTGCTATGGACAGCGAACTCCGATTCCTGCAAAGTCAGGTAAACCCCCATTTTATGTACAACGTTCTGTGCAGCATGGCACTCATGGCACAGTTAGATGGAAATCCTGAGATTCAGAGAATGGCGAGTAATTTCGCAGGACTCACGCAGGCACGCCTTTCCAGCGGCGGCGATATCAAAATTCCGCTGGTTCAGGAACTTCAATATGCGAAATTCTACATTGAATTACAGCAGATGCGGTTCGGTGAAAAGATATCCTATCAAGTGTCTGTTTCCGAAGACGCTCTGCTGTCCTGTCTTGTTCCAAAGCTCACAATAGAGATGCTGGTGGAAAATGCGGTTGGTCATGGGATAGAACCAAAGGAAAGCTCAGGAACCGTGCAGGTTTCCATCAGCAGCGCTGACCCTGAAACGCTGAAAATCGTTATCAAGGATGATGGCGTTGGGTTCGAAGGAAAAAACGGAGAGATCAAGCTGCCGCTCGACTTGCCCGCAGCAGGGAGCCGTCATAACCGGGTAGCCTTAAATACGGTATACAAAATGCTCCGGCATCTGTACGGCACGGAATACGGAATCCGTATATCCAGCTTTGAAAACAAAGGAACAACCGTCACCATTCTGCTTCCAAAGGAGGATAGTCGCTATGTACAAGATTCTGATCGCAGACGACGAGGCGCTGATGCGCAAGGGACTTTGCACACTGATTGATTGGCAGAAACTCGATTGTCAGATCGTTGGCACTGCGGAGAACGGCTTGCAGGCAAAGCAGGCTGTGCTTGACCAACAGCCGGATATTATCATCGCTGACATCAAAATGCCGCTTCTCAACGGGCTGGAGCTTGCGCAGTGGATATATTCCACGCAGAGGCATATACAGGTCGTCCTACTCACAGCCTTTGCGGATTTCTCCTATGCGCAGCAGGCCATCCAATACGGCGTCAGCGACTATGTAACAAAAACCGGAAACCTGGAGGAGATAATCGCCGCAATAGAACGATGCAAGCAGAAGCTGGAACAGCAGCGGACGTTTCACATGGATGTTGAGAGCCGGATCACTTCAATGTTGAATGCGGTTCTCAATGGCACCATACATCGGGAGTCGGATATTCTGCGACAGGCGGAATTGCTGGGCTTGACCACTGGTGGCTATGCCGTTGCGGTTGCCGATCTGATTGACGTAGAAGGCCAAAATCAATCCGCTGAAGTGCGGATAGGTCTTAAAAATCTTTTTTACAGCTTGTTGCCGAAGGAACAATTGCATATCTGCCCTCATGGAAAGCATGAGCTGTTTATGGTTTTTTCAAATTGCTCCGACACCCAGCTTCGAAGATTCTGCTTCAGCTGTGTTTCCGCGGCAAAAAAGCTGCTGGGGGGTGCCTTGTATCTCGGTGTCAGCGAAAATGATACATCTCTGTGCGAATTGTCCTCCGCACTAAAACAGGCTCAGCTTGCGCTGCAGGATCGTTTTTTCAATCAACAGGAGCTTCACTTTTTCCGCAACGCAAAGGTCAAACTAACCCCCACACACGCCGCTCACTTCAACTCGCTTGGAAAAGCGCTCCGAAGTGCCGACGTGCAGCAAGCAGAGCTTTCTTTGGAACATATTTTTGATGTACAGCGGCATCAGCATCCGCCTGTTTCACAGGTCAAAGACACGGCGCTGATGGTTTTGCACATCTGCCGCAGCACTCTGGAGGAGTTTTCTGCCGATTTAAATGCGGTAGATCTGGATGTGTCAGAGTGGAAAGGCCAACTTCAGCAAATGCAGTTCCATCATGAGTGCATCCGGCACCAGCAGCAACTTGTGCGCGCTGTTTGCCAATATGTTGCGCAGCTTTCCGCAGAAGGCGGCACACTTCTGTCGGATGTCCAAAACTACATTGACTCCCATTTCTGTGAATCCCTAACACTCGGAAAGGTTGCCGCGGCTGTACACGTCAGCCCCGGATACCTCAGCCGCTTTTTCCGTCAAAAAACAGGAAAGACTGTCATGGATACGATTACGGGAAAGCGGATCGAATACGCACAGCAGCTCCTGGATGAGGGCGCTCTGAAAATATTCGAGGTTGCTCAGAGAGTTGGTTTTGAGGATTCCACTTATTTCAGTCATGTTTTCAAAAAATATACGGGGATTTCTGCCAAAGAATACCAGGCACAGGCGCAGCGCCGGAGAAGCGCTGCAATGAGGCAATCTACCTGAGGTTCATCGGCACAGAAATCGTAACGCCTCCCCGAAAAGCAGGTGCGGAGATTTTGATGAGCCCATGGCTCTTCCCATATGCGCTCGCACAGAAAAATGGCTCTGCTGACCGCTCTCAAGTCAGCAGAGTCATTTTTTTCATTTTGTCGGATTCTGAAATTCCACCTGAAACGTGTACTTGTCCCCCCGAACAATCGATTTTGTGTACTCGATCAGCGCGGTGCTCTCGTAGCTGAACCGCTCCAGCAGCATACACGGTGTGTTCGCGGAAATGTTCAGCAGCGTGCGCTCGTCCGGCCGGGGCATGACCGGGCGCAGCGTCTCACTGGCGCGATCCGCGTGGAAGCCGTAGCGCGAACGCAGAAAATCATACAGCGATCCGTTGGACAAAATCTCCGTGTCCAGGCTCATGAAGCGGTTCTTGGGCAGATAGGTCGTTTCGATCATCAGCGGATACTCCTTTGCCGAACGCAGGCGAATAAGCTTGTGAAACACCGTCCCCACCGGGTAACCCGTGGCGACCGACAGCCCCTTGTCCGCGCGGACGATCGTGCAGTCGATGATCTCGTTCTGAATCAGAATGTTGATGCTTTTCAGGGAGTCCGTGAAGGAATAGAACTTGGACAGCGGCTGGGCAAACATGTGGGGCTTGACATACGCACCGTTGCCCTGCACGGAGTAGACGACGTCTGCGTCCTTCAGCATGTCCAGCGCCTTGTGAACCGTGGTGCGGCTGACGTTGTAGCTGCGGCACAGACTTTCCTCGCTGGGCAGCGGCTCGTTCTCAATATACTTTCCGCTCTGAATGTCGTGCAGTAATTCCTGATAAATGGAAATGTAAAGCGCATTGCTCGCCATAGGAAAGCCCCCTTTCGTTTCCTGAGAATATTTTAGCGCATCATGTCCAAAATTTCCAGAGTTTTTTTACATTTTCCCGATTCCGGCCGCAATTTAGATACAACTGCCCCAGTTGTATCTAAAAAAAGAGGATACAACTGGCTGATTTGTTCTAAATCCCCAAAACGCTGGACATTTTGCAATCGTTTATGTATACTATGACCAAGCGCAGGGAAAACAGCGACCCGCCGGAGCGGGAAGCCGTTGAACGTGCTTGACTGCTGGCAGGCCAAAATCTACTAGGGTCTATCTGAAAACCGGAAATATGACCAACAGCGAGGGATTTTTCGTCTGATGAAGCCATTTTTCCGCAGGAATACTTTGTGTATTGCAAGGGAAAATGGTGCACAGCAGACGGAAAAGACCCGCTGTTTGGGCGTGTTGACGGTTTTCAGATAGACCCTAAAGAAAGGAATGAGAAACATTGTTTTTGACGGAAGAGGAAATCCTCGGCACGTCTGCGGCGCTGAAGCTGACCTGTGACTATTTTGGGCAGAACGCGGAAATGATCGACGCATTTTTCGCGGCGAATGCCCAGAGGAAGTTCACGGTCATGGGCTGCGGCTCCAGCTATATGCTGTCCAAAAGCGCGGCGGCGGTGCTGGCTTCCTTCCCGGAGACGGCGGCGAACGCGATCCCGGCCGGCGACTATATTGCCGACCCCGCATTCTGGCAGGATACCGTCCGCGGCAGCATCGTCCTGATGCTCTCCCGCTCAGGCCGTACCTCGGAAATGGTGTGGGCTGCCCGGAAGATCAAGCAGAGCCTCGGTTGCCCGATCATTTCCATCAACGCGGAAGCGGACAACGACATCACGCCCATGAGCGATCTCGAGCTGAGTATGCCCTGGTGCCACGATAACAGCGTTTGCCAGACCCGCACGGTCACGAATCTCTACGCGGCGGCGCTGCTGCTGGCGGCGAGATACGCGAAGGACGACGGCCTTTGGCAAAGCGTGCATGACGCGGCGGCGGGTAACGAAGCGTTCCAGGCAAAGTACCGCCCGGTTCTGGAGGAACTGGCGGCGCGGGACTGGGATAACGCCGTTGTGCTGGCCGACGGCCCGGTGTGCGGCATCGCTGAGGAGGGCGCGCTGGCCTTTACGGAGATCGCCATGCTGACGGGACGCTACTTCCATCTGCTGGACTATCGCCATGGCCCCATCGTCATCAGCGGCGAAAAGACGATCACCGTCATGCTGCTCAGACCCGGCGAGGAAAAGCTACAGGGTGCGATGGCGCGGGACGTGATCCGGCACGGCGGAACGGTCGTGACGGTTTCCGAGCGAGAAGAAAATGTTTACGGCGCTGCGGCGCACATTCAGATCACCGGCATTGACAATTTTGCCGCATGTGGCATTCCGTTTATTTACATACCCCAGATGACGGCGCTGCTCAAGTCGGTTTCCCTTGGGGGCAACCCGGATCAGCCCAAGGGTCTGGACGCATATATTTCCCTGAAATGACAGAAACGGAGGATTGGGCAAGTGAATAAAATCACATTTTTGGGCGCGGGCAGCAGCGTTTTTGCGAAAAACGTTCTGGGCGACTGCCTGCAAACGGATTGCCTGCGTGAATACGAATACGCGCTGTTCGATATTGACCCGGTACGTCTGGAAGAGTCCTACAGGATGCTCAGCAATATCAACCGCAATTCCAACGGCAGCAAGGCCAAAATCGTCAAGTATACGGACAGGCTGGAAGCTCTGCGGGGCGCAAAGTACGTTTGCAACGCGATCCAGGTCGGCGGCTATGATCCCTGCACGATCACGGACTTTGAAGTGCCGAAGAAATACGGTCTGCGTCAGACCATCGGTGATACGAACGGCATTGGCGGCATTTTCCGCGCACTGCGCACGATCCCGGTTATGCAGGATTTTGCGGCGGACATGGAAAAGGTCTGTCCCGACGCCCTGTTCATCAATTACACCAACCCCATGTCCATGCTGACACTTGCCTGGAACCGTTATACCGATATCAAAGCGGTTGGCCTGTGCCATTCCCATCAGTCTTGTGTTCCGATGCTGCTTGGCCGCCTTGATCTTCCTCAGGACGGCGTGAACTATAAAATTGCCGGTATCAATCACATGGCATGGCTGCTGGAAATCACCCGCAACGGCGAGGATTATTACCCGGAGATCAGGCGCCGCGCACTTTCGGGTCCGATCAAAGACCCGCTTGCAGAGATGGCCGTCCTCTACCCCGAGTACGCAGAGATTATCGGCGCAAGAACGCCGGAACTCCATACCCCGGACGATCATGACGACATGGTGCGCTTCGAGCTGATGAAGCAATTCGGATACTATGTCACGGAATCCAGTGAACACAGCGCTGAATACTATCCGTACTTCATTAAGAAAGCCTATCCGGAGTTAATCGAGCGTTACAACATCCCGCTGGATGAGTCCCCCCGCCGCTGTATCGCACAGGCAAAAATGTGGAAAGCGCAGGCTGAGAAGCTGATTCATAATGAAGACCTGACCCATACCAGAAGCAACGAGTATGCGGCCAGCATTATTGAAGCAGTCGAAACCGGCAAGCCCTTCTCCTTCGGCGGCAATGTCATGAATACCGGCCTGATTGACAATCTCCCGACGGACTGCTGCGTTGAAGTGACCTGTCTCGCCAATGAAGGCGGTATCCAGCCGTGTCACATCGGCGCACTGCCGCACCAGCTCGCAGCGCTGAATATGCGTCAGGTCAGTGTCCACCAGGTCACTGTTGACGCGGCTTTGACGGGCAAGAAGGACTACATTTATCAGGCAGCTATGCTTGACCCCCACGCCAGTGCCGAACTGAGCATTGACGATATCCGGGCAATGGTCGATGATCTGATCGAAGCCCATGGCGATTGGCTACCGAAGTATCATTGACTGAATTGACGGAAAACAGGAAAGGAAAGGATTGATCATATGGAAAAAACTGAATCGGCAGTGCATGAAGAGCCGACGATGTGTACAAAGAAAGAGAAGATCGGCCACGCGATAGGTGTTTTGGGTCATGACTCCGCTTATACGCTCTGGGCTATGTGGATGACCCCGTTTCTGACGGACATTGTGCAGCTGCCCGCGGCGATTCTCGGCGGTCTGCTTGCTTTCGGACGTGTCTTTGACGGCGTAAATGACATCATGATGGGTTCCATTGCAGACCGAACCCGTTCCAAATTTGGACGTTTCCGCCCGTGGCTTCTCTGGGCTGGCCCGCTGTTCTGCCTGTGTATGGCATTGAGCTTCCTCATTCCCAGCCCGAACATGACGGTTCGCATTATTTACGCTTGCGTCATGTACGTAGTTGTTGACGTCGTCTTTACGGCTGTTGATATTCCCTTCTGGTCACTGCCGGCTGCAATGACCAGAAACATAAAAGAGCGCAGCGCAATTATCGGTTCAACCCAGACAACATCCAACACAATTACCGGCATTATCGGTATTGTTATGCCTCTCGCACTTGTCGCTTTCGGTGGCGCCGGCAGTGCCAGCGCGTATTTTACGCTTGCTGCTATCGTCGCGGTATTTGCGACGACCATGTATCTGATCTCCTTCAAGCTGGTCAAGGAGCATGTCGTACCGGAGGACTCCGAAAAGTTCAGCCTGAAGCTTGGAATCAAGAGCGTCGTCACAAACAGGCCGCTGCTCCTTGTGCAGATTGCAAACGCTGTTGGTCTGCTTGCCATGATTATGCGCGGCACGTTCAACTATTACTATTGCCAGTACAATCTTGGAAGCCTTGAGGTCATGTCCGTTCTTTCCCTGCTGGGTACGGTTGTGGGCATTCCGGGATGCCTGTCGTTTGTTGCCCTGTCCAAGAGGGTGGATAAGAAGAAAGTGATTATTTTCTTCTCTGGTCTCTATATTGCGGCCTGCCTTGTACAGTATTTCGCTGGCTGGGGCAATCTGATTCTGATTTATACTTGCAGCACCATCGCCTCTTTTGCCGTCGCAGGCTTCAACGTGGCAGTTATGGCCATGATGTCTGATACGATTGAGTATGGCGAATGGAAGACCGGTCAGCGTAACGAGGGTATGATTACCTCTACCCGCTGCTTCGTGACCAAGCTGGTCATGGCGGTTTCCGGCGTTGTTGTCGCGTTCATTATCGGCATCTTCGGTTATACGCCCGGTGCGGCACAGACTGCCCAGACTCTGAGCGCGTTCCACACCATGATGACGCTGGTTTGCGCTGGCACCATGCTGCTAGGCACGATTCCTCTGTTCTTCTATGAGCTGAGCGAAACCAGACTGGCCGAAATCATGGAAGAACTGAAAGCCAGAAAGGCTGGCAAATAACTAATCAATCCCTTTCACCCCTTCTTCGCGGAAAGTCTCGTTGCATAGGCAGGGAAAGCCCGGTAGATCTCTGCCGGGCTTTCCTGATCCCTGAAAAGGAGAAAACTATGGCAGTTTGCACAATTCAGAATCCTATTTTTGAACTTTTACACAAAAGAACCTCGGCAAAAGAAAAAGGCGTCTACTCCTGCTGCAGCGCCAATGCGTTCGTCATCCGTGCCGCCCTGCGCCGCGCGAAAGCCAACGATACCGTCGTCCTGGTGGAGGCCACGGCCAATCAGGTCAACCAGAACGGCGGCTACACCGGCATGACCCCCGCCGATTTCCGGGCGTTCCTGGATCGCCTGGCAAAGGAAGAAGGTATGCCCGCCCACCGCGTCCTGTGCGGCGGCGACCATCTGGGGCCGCTGACATGGCAGAATCTTCCAGAAGACGCAGCCATGGCAAACGCGGAGGAGCTCATTCGGGGCTATGTGCTGGCAGGCTTTTCCAAAATCCACATCGACACCAGTATGCGCGTGGCTACCGACGACCCCACCGCCCGCCTGCCGGACAGCGTCATTGCCCGCCGGGGCGCACAGCTTTGCGCCGCGGCGGAAGGGGCCTTCGCGGAATACCAGATTCTGCATCCGGACGCGCCGAAGCCGGTTTACGTCATTGGCAGTGAAGTCCCCATCCCCGGCGGCGCGCAGGAAAACGAGGACAGCGTCACCGTCACGACCCCCGAAGACTGCGAGCAGACGCTGGCGGAGTTCCAAAGCGCCTTTGCCGCCCGGGGTCTGACGGACGCATGGCAGCGGGTCGTTGCCATTGTGGTGCAGCCGGGTGTGGAGTTCGCCGACGAAAGCGTGATCGAATACGACCGTGCTGCCGCCGCGTCCCTGATGACGACCCTGACCCGCCATCCCGGCCTTGTATTCGAGGGGCATTCCACGGACTATCAGCCCCGGGAATGTCTGCGTCAGATGGTGGAGGACGGCATTGCCATTCTGAAAGTCGGCCCCGCCCTGACCTTTGCCCTGCGGGAGGGGCTGTTCGCCCTGGAGCAGATCGAGCGGGAGCTGTACACCATGCACGATTTCCCCCTGTCCCGCTTCCGGGAGACGCTGGAGCAGGTCATGCTGGAGGACAAGGGGCAATGGGCGAAATACTACCACGGCGACATGCCCCAGAAGCGCTACGCCCGCGCCTTCAGCTTCTCCGACCGCGCCAGATACTACCTGACGAACCCCAAGGTTCAGCAGGCAATCCGCACGCTGCTGGGAAATCTGGACGCCGTAGGCATTCCCGTGGCGCTGCTCAGCCAGTATCTGCCCACACAGTACGCCCGCGTCCGCTCCGGCAAGCTACCGCCCCAGGCCTCGGACATCCTGATCGACCGCGTAGGCGACTGTATCGACGATTATTTGTACGCCGTGCTGGATAGATGACGGAGGGCTTTTATGAAAAGAAGTACCGCGAAAATTCTCAGGGCAATTATCCTTGCTGGCTGGACAATTGCGGCTGTCGTATTGGTCATTGTGATTCAAAATGCCGGGAACACAATTATGTTGCAGAAAACAGTTTCTTCGGTTCTTGTGGTATATGTGTGCCTTTCCCCCGCCGTGTGCGGCATTGTGTTCCGGCTGTCCAAAATCATAAAAGACGGCAAAAATTCTCCACCGGGCACTGACAAGTAAACCGGCAGAGATCAAGCCCTCTATCCGCTTATGAAAAGGGGACTTTTCACAAATGTTCAATCTGTACAAAGAATGATTTCCACGTTTATGGCTCTCGATGAAAATGCGGAGGACCGGTTGACATTGCGGAGGCTATCCTCTACAATGAAAACGCAATCGTAAATCGATTCACGCATAATTTGTGTATCGATTCATGACTAAAAATACCGCCGGTCAATCCGGCGGCATGGTAGAGGCTCTGATCTTCAACCCCGTGCGAAAAATCACAGGCTCCGCGGTTTCTCCCCGCATCAGGGCGCAGAGCATATTCAGCGCCGCGAGGCAGATGTCCTCCATCGGAATATCCACGGAGGTCAGCGAGGGGTTACTCATTACGGAAATGTCCGTATTGTCATAGCCGGTGAGCCGGATATCCTCCGGCACCCGAACGCCCCGCCCCACCAGACATTTCAGAACGCCAAGAGCAATCATGTCCGATTCCACCACGATGGCGTCCGGCAAAAGAACGCCGGAGTCCAGCAGCCTACGGCAGCAGTCAAACCCGCCGCCGTAGGTGTAGCAGTCGGTGAGAAATACGTCAGGATCAAGGTACAGACCGCTGCCTGCACAATAGTGTTTTAAGGCATCGACCTTTTGTCCTGAGGAAGCGTCGCTGACCGGGCCGATATATCCCAGACGGCGCACCCCCACCGCTTCCAGATGGGCGCAGAGCTTTTCGATTCCCGTTTTCAGGTCGATCCCGACGGTAGCGGGGTAATCATCGGTTATCACCGGGTCGATTTTCACCACCGGAATCCCGGCGTCCAGCTCCATGATGAAGGTATTGGCCTGCCCTTCATTGTAGCAGATTACGCCGTCAACCAGACCCGATCTCAGAATACCCGCGGCGTTTTTGGCCTGCTCCACGGTGGCGTTTTTCAGCAGAATGGCCATGTAGCCCCGCTCCTCGCAGAATTCCTGAAGGAGCTTGAACATCTTGTTGAAATATGGGTTATCCAGCTCCGGAATAGCGATGGCGATGATGTTGGTTTTTCCCGTCCGCAGGCTTTGGGCGAAGGGATTGGGGCGGTAGTTCAGCTCCTCGATCGCCTGCGCGATTCGTTGGCGGGTATCCTCCCGCATGTTATTGGGTGTTTTCAGGTATTTGGAAACGGCGGCGACGCTGACACCGGCCAGCTTTGCCACGTCTTTAATGGCGGCCATGGAGCACCTGCTTTCCGATCATGTATCGATTTTTCTTCATTATAGCACATCCAAAATGGGGATTGCAACAGAAACAGCCACAAAATCCCGTCACGAACCGCTGCCCTTTGGCAGAAAGAACTAACTTGTGGGAAACGGCTTCGTCCGATCACCAAAATAATTAGGAGGAACAAATATGAAAAAGCGCTTCATCAGTTTGATTCTTGCACTGGCAGTGCTCACCGGTCTTCTGGCCGGATGCGGCAGCAAAGCAGACGCCCCCGCCACGAACGCTCCCGCAGTAGAGGCAACCGGCGAGAAGATCACCGTGATCCTGCCCCGACACGAGATGGACACCATCGGCTTCTACGAGGAAAAGACCCGCGAGTTTGAAGCTCAGACCGGAATCAAAGTCGAACTGATCCTGATGAGCTGGGATCAGGTGGCTGACCGCCTGACCGCCGATCTGGCTGCCGGCGGCGGTACCTACGATGTGATCGAGCTGGACAACTCCTGGGTGGAGAAGTACGTCAACAACGGCTGGATTGCCCCGCTGAACGACTACATCACCGATGAAATGAAAGCCGGCATTATCCCTGGTCTGCTGGACAAGTTCTCCTCCGGCGACCAGCTGTACGGCATCGCCTGGAACAACGACACCCGCTTCTACATGTACAACGCCGCCAAGCTTCAGGAGATCGGCATGGATCATGCCCCCGCGACCTGGGACGAGGCTCTGGACGCCTACGGCAAGCTGAAGGAAAAAGGTCTGGTCAACGCCGCTTACATTGACTGCTACAACCAGGAATGGGCGGGCGCCACGGAGCTGATCTTCCTCACCGCTTCCTTCGGCGGCAAGCTGCTGGACGAGGACGGCCATCCCGTCATGGGCAAGGACGCAAAGACCAAGGCTGCCTACGAGTTCCTGGTTCAGGGACTGGAATCCGGCTTCATCGACGCTTCTTCCCTGACCTCCAGCCAGGAGACCACCAACGACGTCTTCTGCATGGGCGACACCTTCCTGTTCCTGCAGGCATGGCCCAGCGTCTATGCCAATGCCAACAACAGCGAAGTTTCCAACATTGTCGGCCAGATTGATGTTGCCGACACCATTATCCACGCCGAGGGAGAGGAGGGCATCATCATGACCCTGCCTGAGGCTATGTCCATCACCTCTACGTCTCAGAACAAGGAAGCCGCATGGAAGTACATCGAGTTCATGTCCAGCCGGGAGACCGAAAAGGCCAAGGCCATCGCCCTGGGCGCGCTGCCCATCTGGACTGACCTGCTGGCCGACAAGGAGCTGCTGGCCGCCTATCCCTACTGGGAGAACTTCGGCAGCCAGATCGATAAGGCCACCGGTCTGCCCAGCGTTCTGTGGTATGACGAGTTCGTGGAAATTCTGACGGTGGAATCTCAGCGCATTATGCTGGGTGAAATTTCCGTGGAAGACGGACTTGCCTCCATGCAGACACAGTGCGAAGCCCTGGAAGCAGAATACAGTAAGTAAGAAATTACGCTGGGGTGGGGAGGTTCTCCCCACCCCAATAAAGAAGCACAGCAAAAATTTATGCAAAGGGAGTTGTAAGCAGTGAAACGAGCATCCATCGGGATCGGCAGTCACCGCCGGTTAGCGCTGTCGGAGAAGCGTCTGCCGTACTTACTGACCCTGCCCAGCCTGCTCACCATCTTTGGCGTGCTGATTATTCCGATCCTTTATTCTTTGTTTTTAAGCGTCCATAATCTGGTGCTCAGCTCCCGGACCTATGAATTTGTCGGGCTGAAGCATTACATCGCCATGTTCTCGGACAAGTCCTTCCTAAATTCCATCTGGCAGACGCTGGTGTTTACCGTTCTGTCCGTGGCGGCGGAAATGGTTCTGGGTGTTGGCGTGGCGCTGGTTCTGAATCAGGAATTCAAGGGGCGCGGCTTTGTGCGCGGGCTGATGATCCTCCCCTGGGCACTGCCCGGCGTTGTCAATGCCATCATGTGGCAGTGGATCTTCAACGCCAACTACGGCGTGTTCAACGCGCTCCTGACGCAGCTGGGCGTGATCGACAGCTATCAGGTCTGGCTGGCAAAGCCGACCTCCGCCTTTATCTGTGTCTGGGTGGCCAATGTCTGGAAGGAGACCCCCTATGTGGTGCTGCTGACCATCGCGGCGCTGGCCAATATCTCCAGAGATCTTTATGAGGCCGCAGCCATCGACGGCTCCAACGCTTGGAAATCCTTCTGGAAAATCACCCTGCCCTCCATCAGATCCGTGATTGTGATCCTTCTGATCACCAAGACCATCTGGGCGCTTCAGACCTATGACCTGGTTTACATCATGACCAAGGGCGGCCCCATGGGCGCAACAGAATTTATTGCCTACTACATTCAGAAGACCTCCTTCAAGTTCCTGAAATTCGGCTATGGCTCCGCCATGAGCTACACCGTATCCATGATCTGTTTTGCGCTGACCTACGTGTATATCAAGGTGTTCATGGGCAATGACGACGCGCAGAAGAAGCCCTTCCGGAGAAGGCGCAGAAAGGAGCTGGAAGTATAAATGAGCAGAAAAATCAAAAAACGCATTGGCCGGGTGTGCCTGTATCTGATGGTCTTCGTGATCGTCCTGACTGTAGTAGCACCCTTCGGCTGGATGGTCATTTCCAGCATCTCCACCAAGGCCGATCTGCTTCAGCGCCCCATGCGCTGGTTTCCGAAAAATCCTTCATTTGAAAATTATTCGGCGCTGCTGTTCGGCACTTCCAGCCGTACAACGGATGCCGCTTCCCAATTCCTGGCCGCGCTGAAAAACAGCTGCATTGTCACCTTTGCCGTGACAGCCATCGCCCTGCTGGTGGGTCTGATAGCAGCTTATGCCTTCTCCCGGTTCCGTTTCCGGGGACGAGACTTCCTGCTAAGCGGTACTTTGTTTACCCAAATGATCCCTGCCGTAGCCATTATCATTCCCATGTACACCATCATGGCGAATCTGAACCTGCTGGACACAAAGCTTTCCTTAGTCATCACCTATATGGCCTTTGTCCTGCCTTACCTGATCTGGCTGCTGAAAGGCTACATCGACGGCATTCCCACGGAGCTGGACGAGGCGGCACTGATCGACGGCTGTACCAGAGTGCAGTCCTTCTTCCGGGTGATTCTGCCGGTGGCCGGTACCGGGCTGGCGGCCACGGTGATCTTCGCGTTCATCCTGTCCTGGAACGAATTCTTCTATGCTGTCAACTTTACATCCACCACTGCGGCCAAGACCTTACCGGTTCTGATTACGGAATTCTCCAGCAAATTCGGCTCCAACTACATTCTGACCTGCACCGCTGGTGTGCTTACAAGTCTGCCTCCGGTGCTGGTGGCGCTGATCTTCCAGCGCTACATTATCAGCGGTCTGTCCGCCGGTGCGGTGAAGGGATAAAGATGAGACATTCTTTTGCTCCTGATGGCAATATAACCAGAAAAGTGAGGTATCCCCTATGGGCGTTTGGATTGGAATTGACGGCGGCGGAACAAAAACAAAATTTTTGTCCGCAAGCAAAGACGGAAAGCGTTTGCGAACATATACCGCAGGAGGAACCTATTACCACCTGAACGGCATTGACACCGTCTGCACACGGCTGAGAGAGGGCGTGGACGCGGTTCGCTGCGGCGAACCGGTTCTGGGCATCTGCTACGGTATGCCCAGCTTCGGCGAGGGCGGCGCGGCGGATGAAACGGCGGTTGCCCGCATCCGGGAGGCGCTTGCGCCATACCCCCTTCATGTTGTCAATGATGTGGAGGTGGGATGGGCGGGTTCCATGGCGCTTGCGCCCGGCGTAAACATTGTGGCCGGTACCGGCTCCATCGCCTACGGCCGGGACGAGGCAGGCAATTCTGCCCGCAGCGGCGGGTGGATGGAGTTTTTCTCAGACGAGGGCTCCGGCTACTGGCTGGGTCGGCGTGCGTTCCAGCTGTTTGCCAAGCAGAGCGACGGGCGAGTTCCCCGCGGCAGACTTCACGCACTGATGAAAGCGCGTCTGGGGCTGGAGGATGACTATGAGCTGAACAACCTGGTGCGGGATGTGTACGCACCCTCCAGAGAGAAGACCGCATCCATCCAGCGGATTCTGCTGGAAGCGGCCAGAGAGGGAGACGCATCCGCAGTTCGGCTGTATGAGGAAGCAGCACGGGAGCTGGCAGAGAATGTCAACGCCGTACTCCGGCAACTCCGGCTGGGGGATACGCCAACGGTTTCCTACTCCGGCGGGATTTTTGAAACGGGCGATCTGATTCTGAAGCCCTTCCGGGCGGCGCTGGATGCTTCCGTTCAGGTCATGAAGCCGGTATGGGGGCCAGCCGAGGGTGCGCTGTTGCTGGCTGTGGAGCAATTTGCTCCCCGAACACTTCCGACGGTAAAAAATGGACTTTGTCTTTAAGGGAAAAAACTGGGAGGAAACATATGGCACTGGTGACTACAAAACAAATGCTACTGAATGCCCAAGCGGAGGGATATGCCGTAGGTGCATTCAATGTGGAAAATATGGAGATGGTTCAGGCGGTGGTGGCCGCCGCGGAGGAACTGCGCGCCCCCGTGATCTTGCAGACGACGCCGTCCACCATCCGGTACGCCGATCTTTCATATTACTATGCCGCCGGAAAAGTGGCAGCGGAAAAGGCAAGCGTACCTGTTGCGGTACATCTGGATCACGGCAGCAGCTTCGAGCTGGCAATGAAAGCCCTGCGGGTGGGATATACCTCCATTATGATCGACGGCTCTCATGAATCTCTGGAGGAGAACATCCGCCTGAGCAAGGCTGTGGCGGATGCCTGCCATCCGGCAGGGGTTCCGGTGGAAGCAGAGCTGGGAAAAGTCGGCGGAAAGGAAGACAGTCTGGACGGCGGCAGCGGCAATCCCTACACGGACCCGTCAGAAGCAAAACTGTTTGTATCCGCCACCGGCGTTGATTTTCTGGCGGTTGCCATCGGCACTGCCCACGGTGTCTATAAGGGCGTCCCGCACATTGATCTGGAGCGGCTGTCGGAGATCCGCAGCGTGGTGGACATCCCATTGGTTTTACACGGCACCTCCGGTGTGCCCGATGAAACGGTACGCGAATGTATTCGGCGTGGCATCTGCAAGGTCAACTATGCGACGGATCTTCGGATTGCCTTCACGAAGGCCGTCTGCCAGGTACTGCAAACCCATCCCGAAACCATTGACCCCAAAAAATACGGTGCCGCCGGTCGGGAGGCCGTAAAACAATACGTCATGGATAAAATCCGGATGTGCGGCAGCGCCGGACGGGGATAATTACCCCAAAATTCATCAACTGCCTGAGGATATTTTCCATGCTGATTACGTGGATGATTCCTGCCTAGATGCTGGGAGCCGATTCCATGCGTTCACGAGGCAGCTTGCTCCGGGGAAGAATGGCCTTCTCCTTTCACCGCTTCCGACAACCGGGACAAGGCGTTTGTGATTGCACTGTTCACCTGCATCACCCTGACGGCCATGGGTGTGATCCCGGAAGCCAGCAGTACAATCCCAGAATCATCTGGCGGCCATTAAACGGGATTGGCGTGACAGCGGCTATCGGTTATTCGACGCGCTGCCTGTTGCCCCTTGGGCTGGAGCTTTGGACAAAGTGATATGTACCCCCAATACTGGGTGTCCAGTATTGGGGGTACATATCACTGAACCGGCTGAAACGGGAGACTTTTATTTGCTTATGTCTATGAGGAAAATGCGAAACACATTACTTTGTATCTTCCCACGGCTCCAGTCCCATTTCCTCCCAGGTAAGACCATATGGCGCACCACCGGAGGTGTAACCTGCGATGAAGAAAAAGGTGTCGTCCTGCTCCATGGGTAGAAGCTCCGGCTCCTTTTGGGCACGTTTCTTTCTGCGTTTGGTATGGGATTTTCTTTCGGCACGAATGCGCTGCAGCTCCTTGATTTCCTCGTGGGAACGGATATGCCCTGGCATTCCAGAAAAGGTTAAACGCTCGATAATATGAGGGCGTTTTCTGAGATAGACGGCGTGGATTTCCTCGGCGGGGACACGTAAGCCGGAGATGTGATTGAATACCTTTTGAGCAACCGTCTCGCAATCTTCATCCGTATCCGGCATTCTCCCATTCGTCTGAAAGAAGTTCTGCGTTTCCAGATACATATAGTCAGAAATTTTTGCTTTCTGTTTTTGCTTCAGCTCTTTATAGGAACGCGGCGGCTTTTTAGACTGCTCCATAGTTTAATCATCCCATAAATGTTTTTGCCAATAAGCATCCATGCAAAGATTGTAGCGTTTGCGCACAGACGGAATAGTTGCTCCATCCACGATAGAAGAAAACGCCTGCTGGTGAATTTCGGAAAATTCGCGGTCATGATGAAAAAGGTTGTTTATTATCATCGCGGTAAATGCTGCATCCGGATATGCCCCAGCTATAACATCATAACGCTTTTCATCTGCGTTTACAATCTCGAAAAATCCCGGGATTTTTGATAACACCGGCATGGCTTGGATGATGTAGTCTTGTAAGGTATTGACGTGGGCAGCTGATGCCATTTCTATCTCCTCCTGTGAGCGCACTGTGGCCTATTGTATCACAAAAAAAGAGAAATAAAAGTCTTGACTTTTTCACGCATTCCGCTACCGGGCAGTACGGCAGATGAAACGAAGCACCGGGGTTTACCCGCCATGTTCCGCTCCGGTCTCGCGGTAGTGTCTGCCATTATGCTCAATAAAATCGCGGGGCAGATATCAGACTCCGTGCTGGCGGGAATCGGAGTATGCAGCAAGATCATGATGTTCCCCTTCGGAATTATCCTGGGCTTTGGCAACGGTTTCCAGCCGGTAGCGGGCTTCAACTGGGGAGCGAAACAGTATCATCGTGTTTCCGAGAGCTACCGCTTTTCTTCCCTGACTGCTACCCTGGGAAGCATTGTTCTGGGCGCGCTGCTGTATGTGACGGCACCTGGGATTATCCGGTTGTTTGCCGGGCAGGATCCCCACATGCTGCAAATTGCAACTTTGTGCTTGCGCCTGCAATGTCTGGCGCTGCCTATTCACGCATGGGTGGTCGTAGTCAACATGCTTTGTGTCGGCCTGGGTGAAGCAAGGGGCGCGCTGCTGCTGTCCACCGCCCGGCAAGGCACCTGCTTTATTCCCATCGTTGTTCCCATGGGAAAGCTGTGGGGGGCGTATGGCCTGGCCGGAGTGCAGGCAGCTGCGGATCTGCTCTCGCTGATTTTGGCGGTTCCGCTGGCAGTTCGCATGACGAAGCGAATTCAGAAAATGTGCGCAGCGCAGGAAGCACTTCCGCAGAATATTTAGGGTCTATCTGAAAACCGGAAATATGACCAACAGCGAGGGATTTTTCGCCTGATGAAGCCATTTTCCCGCAGATATCCCATTGCTTCCAGCGTGTTCACGATTTGCCGCGCTTCTCTTGTCCCGTCGATGATCAGTCTGGGGGCAAGCTTTGCGTCGCCCACCGCCACGGTTTTTGCAACGGCGCTCATTTCTTCAAACAGGGGATTGCAGGCTTTCAGGCCGAGACAGATGCAGCCATAGTCAAAGGGCAGCTCCCCTGCATCGGTCACAAAGCTGTGTGCCTTGACCTCCAGCAGCTTTGTGCCGGGCATCTGACGCACATGCTTCTCGCGCATAATGTTGTGGATGGAGACCCTGGAGACCAGGTCCATGCCGTTTCCAATGGTGTTCGTCATCTCGACAACGGTGACCGCCGCGCCGCGGACGGCGAAGAACTCCACCAGGTCAAGTCCCGCCGCACCGCCGCCGATGATGACGGCCTGTTTTCCCGCCATGCTGTGGGGGAAGCCGCCTTCCGTCACCTTCGCGATCACGCCGTCCACGGTCATGATATTGCCTTCTGCAAGGTTATCCAGCAAGCCGGGAATGTTTGGCGTTGCGATTTTGGAACCGGTGGCGCAGACGATCAGATCCGGGTTTTCGGCGGCGGCCATCTGCTTCGTAACAGCCGCGTTCAGCACCACCTTGATATTTTTCAGTCGAGCGGTACGGTTTTTCAGATAGGTGACGAAATCGTTCATTCTGCGCTTTTCCGGCAGATCGCAGAGGCAGGCGGCTCGTCCGCCAAGGCTGCCGCTTTGCTCCGCCAGCGTTACGTCGCATCCGATCTCCGCAGCGGTACACGCCGCTTCCAGCCCGGCGGTTCCTCCGCCGATCACCATGACCTTGCAGGGTTTATTGACCTTGCGCTTTTTGCAGGTATCGCCCTGGGTCACTGCAGGATTGACCGTGCAGCGGATCGGGCGGTTGCTGCCCATCCGGTTGCCGACGCAGCCAATGCAGCAGGAAATACACTTTCTCAGCTCGTCTTCCCGGCCGTCGCGAACCTTATTGCACCATTCCGGGTCTGCAATCAGCGATCTTCCCATTGCGACGATGTCCGCGTCGCCGCTGGCGATGATGTCCTCCGCGATGTGCGGGTCGCGGATGTTGCCGGAGATGACGACCGGCTTGCCGGTCTTTTCCTTCACGGCTTTGGATAGGTAACGCTTCCATCCGTCCGGAAGATCCGCCTTGTCGATCATCTTCTCAATGGAATCATTCAGGCCGGCGGATACGTCGTAAAGGTCGACGTATTCATCCACGTAGGGCAGCCAGCCGAGGGTATCTTCCAGCGTGTTGCCGCCCGGCACCAGCTCATCTGCGGAAATGCGTATCGCGATGGGGAAGTTCCGCCCCAGACGTTTCCTGGTTTCCTGAAGAATGCACTTCAAAAACCGCGCCCGGTTTTCCGCGCTTCCGCCGAATTCATCCGTGCGGTTATTGGTGGTCGGGGAGATGAACTGGCTGACCAGATAGCTGTGACCCGCATGGATTTCAACAGCGTCGAATCCGGCCATCTGCGCCCGCTTACAGGCATCCGCGTATTTTCCCACCAGTGCATACACTTCTTCGGTACTCAGCGCTCTGGGAATAACGCCGCCGGTCTTGCAGGGAATATCGCCCGCCGAGACAGGCTGCTGCCCGATCCGCGACGGTATCGCGGCGCTGCCCGCATGGTTGACCTGAATGGAGATCTTGCATCCCCATGCGTGAACCTTTTCGGTAAGCTCGTACATATGGGGGATAAAGCTATCATGGTCAAGCCGCAGCTGTGTGGTGCCGTTTGAACCGAGAGGAAACGCCACACAGGCATTTTCCACCACGATCAGACCGGTACCGCCCTTGGCGCGGAGCTGATAATAGTTTTTATGTTCTTCGGAAATGCTCCCATCGGGATTTGCCAGGTTTGTCCCCATCGGCGCCATCATGACGCGGTTTCTGAGCGTCATGTTCTGGATCCGGATGGGACGCATCAGGTTTTCATAGGACATTTTGATTCTCCCTTACCTGCGACTTTATGTCCCTTACACGCGGTAAGGATCCCAGTCGATATTGTCCATAACCAGCTTGGCCGAGCGCAGCAGCGGCTGCTCACGGGAGGTGTGGTTTTCGTATTCATACACACACAGCACCATGCATGAGCCGAAATATGCCCCCACGATACGCTGAAGCTTGCAGTGCGCGCCGTTGGCAAGGAAGAGGAACGGGATGTTAAGCTCCTTCTTCATCCGGCGCATTGCCTCGAAATTGGAAAGCAGCTCCTCCTCCGTGTTTGCGCAGGTCACGATCTTGGTAATGTCTGCGCCCCGGGCTTCATGCGCTTTGGTAATATCAAGGATCTGCTCAGGTGTGAGATACTGCCATGTGTGGGAGGACATCAGAACCTCTCCGCCGTTTTCATGGATGCGGTCGATCAGAGCACGCTGCTTTTCAATGGCCGCAGGATTTTGGGTAAGCTCCAGGGGGGAAGGGTCATACAGGTCGCCCATTACGTCCACCAGCGTTGCCCCCGCCTTCAGGCCAAGCAGCATTCCTTCAGCCAGATCGTCGTCTGTAAGGCCGGTGTTCTCCCTCTGCCGGTAGTTGGTAATGTAAATCGGCTTGTTTCCGCAGCGGCTGAAAATGTATCGGTAGGTTTCCTCGGTCTTGTACTTCTGCTCAACGTAGCACAGCTGAATTCCAAAAGCCTCCGCACCAGACGCCGCGGAATTCCGTATCAGCGTAACGCAGCTTTCCGGGTCTCCCAGCTGCACCATTGCGGTCAGCAGTGCGTGGTCATTGCTGAGGAAACTTGGTTTTTTTGCTTGCATCCAATTTACTCCTTGTTCTTCATAATAAAGCGTCCGCCGTCAATGAGAATGTTCTCTCCTGTGATGAAGGCAGCCTTGTCAGAGGCAAGGTACATGATCAGATCCACGATCTCCTGAGGTTCGGCGGCGCGTCCCAGCAGCGTCTTCATATTCGCCATGGCATCTCTCGTCAGCACCGGCCCGGGAGAAACACAGCAGCACCGTACCCCGTAGGGCGCGCCCACCAACGCCAGAGACTTTGTCAGCCCGTTCATGACGCCGCTCTTTGCTGTGGCATAGGCGACGTCTCCGCAGGAAGCTTCTGCTCCGGTGATGGAGCCGATGTTGATGATCACGCCGCTTTTCTGCTCTGCCATGTACTTCATCGCGGCGTGCCCCATGTAGAATGGACCCTTGAGATTTACGTCCAGGCCCCAGTCAAACACCTCAATGGGAACATCCTGGAAGGGGGTCCCCCGCTCCACGCCGCAGATGCGGATCTCGGAACCGCCCGCACTGTTTATAACGATATCAATCGTGGAGAACGCTTCCTTTGCCTTTTGGAAGGCGTCCGCGACCTGGGCGTAGTTTCTCACGTCGGTGGGAATGCCGATGGCGTGATAACCTTTGGCAGTAAGCGCGTCCACCTTCGACTGAAGCTTCGTCGGATTGGTTGCCAGCATGACGATGTTTGCGCCCTGCTCAGCAAAGCATTGGGCGCAAAGCAAACCAATGCCGGAGGATGCGCCGGTGATTACGGCAGTTTTTCCTTGAAAGCTCATTGATTTTCTGTCCTTTCCTGTTTGTGATTCTTCAGCACCTGTCCGGTGCGTAACGAAGTTGATAAAATAGATATAGGCTGATATTTTCGGCACTGCTTTTCTGTTTCTTTGGCAAAAGGAATCCATGCCGCCAATCAAAAGCCAGACCTGCAGCGCACATTTGCTATCTTCTTTTTTGCAGCCTGTTTATAACAAGCAGCCCTTGTTTTAGCCATATAACACGCAATTCTTGGAGTTCTTCCCCTCTTTTTTGCCAAATGATCTCACATTTTTTCTTGACAATCGTCGAATCAGCGTTTATACTTCCTGATATGGATTATATCCGACAGATGCCCGGATGTAAATGCAATAAGCGAACTTTATTTGATGTTTTCGACCCTATATTTTAGGCGCATAGTCATGTTAGCTAATTTCGGCTTTTGTTATTTGTACAAAAGAGCAGGAGGACGTATGGAACTGGATGATATTGTAGTGACGAAATTATTCGATGTAATGACCATCCCGATCGCCAAAGGAACCAAGCGGCCGATCACAAACCGGTATTGCTACGGCCTGACGTTTTGCGGGACGGACGGCGGCAGAATCCTGTATGAGTATGAAAACAGGCAGTATCTGTCTGACTATTACCATGCGGTTTTGCTGCCAATGGGCAGATCGTATCTGCTGAACGGAGAAAAAGGGGGCAACTATCCGCTCATCAACTTCTATTGCGATCATCCCCTCAACGACCGGCAGTTTGCGGTATTCGAAATCTCCAATCCCCAATATTATCTGCAAACCTATGAGCGCATCAAAAACCTTTGCTTCTACAACCAGCCGTTTTGTTACGCCAGAGCGATGGGTCTTTTCTATGAAATGCTGAGTCAGCTCATGCTGGCATCCGAAACGAGCAATCCCCTGCTTTCCACCGCTGTGTCCTACATGGAACGCAATTATGCCGACCCGGAACTGACCATCGATCAGATCGCCGCCGAGATAAACGTCAGCGTGGGGTATTTCCGGCGGATGTTCAAGGCGCAGTATTCCATGTCTCCCAAGAAATACATTCTTAACGCGCGTATCGTCAAGGCAAAAGAGCTGCTGATCGGTACATCCTGCCTTTCCATCTCCGAAATCGCCTGTGCCTGCGGATTTACCAACCTCTATCATTTTGACAGAACCTTCAAGGTGCATACCGGCTGCTCGCCTACAGAGTATCTGCAAACGTTCGGAAATAATTTCTGATACTATTTCCTGATTAAAATCTTAATTTTAATCAGGAAGGCATTGCCTGATGGCGCTGCTAGTTTTGTGATTTATAAAGAAAGAAATCACAAAACAAGTCTCGTATGAACTCCTTGCCCTTCGGGCAATTAAAATCTTTTCTAAAGATTTTAATTGGAGTTCAGTATGAGACATTCCCCCTGCCTGCCGAACGAAAGCGGGAGCCGCCGTATCGGCAGCTCCCGCTTTCCTGTATGGATGACCTTGCTTATGCGCTTTCTCTATTCCCCGAAGGCGATTTTCACGATCTGCATTTTCATCATTCCGTCGCCGACTTTGGAGAGGAAGCGGAAAAATCCGCTGACCGGCAGGGGCTTCCCGTCTGTGTAACGTGGAGCAGGTTATCATACCGTCATAGAAATTGCCGCTGCCCGTCATGCGGTAGGCGTTGCGGATGGCGTCCTTTCGTTCCATTTTCTCACCCTCGAATTTTAACGAGTTAGATTCAGCTAACTCGCAATTTTTTGAAAAGCCGCCCACCGGCAGCCCTTCTTCGACACTGCCTACACCGTAGCAGTATTGAGAGAAAATGTCAAGGCAAAATGGTATATTGATTCTTTCCCGGCATGTTACTACAATAAAAGTAGAAAGGAAGTGTTCACAATGGATTGGAAGAAAACAGACCCGGAATTTGCGGAACGATTCCGGCATTTCGCCTTTGACGAGGTCGTGAACGAAGACGGCCAGCAGCTTCCCGGGGAGACCCGGTATCTTGCCATTCTGGCGACCCTGATCGGCTGCGGCGGTGTGGATGCCTACGAGGAAATTCTGCCCCGGGCGATGGAAAACGGCGTGACGCCGGTCATGGTGAAGGAGTGCGTCTATCAGGCGGTGGATTACCTGGGCTATGGCCGGATGCTGCCCTTCCTGAACGCGACCAACGACGTGTTCAGCCGCAGCGGGATTGCCCTTCCCCTGCCCGGACAGGCCACGACCACCATGGAGAACCAGCTGGAAAAGGGTGTCGCGGCGCAGGCTGCCATTTTCGGCGACCGCATGAAGGAGGCGTGGAAGCAGAGCCACATCAACCGCTGGCTGGCGGACAACTGCATCAGGATCTATCCCGATGCAAGAGAGTACTCCCTTGCAATACCTATTGACTTATTCCTTCCCAGGCTCTGTCAGCCCGGTGAGGGAAAATTCGTAGCGCATGGCCAGCGCCTTGAACAGCTTCTGCATCACCTGTTCGGCAATTCCCCGGATGTCCAGCCCCTCGACGAAGCGGATGACCTGCTCCACTTCCTCCTTGGGGACGTTGTACGCCCGCAGGCTCATGGTGAGAAACAGCCTTAGCTTCTTTTCCAGCGTCAGCTCCCCGTCGCAGGGGTGTGCCATATAGCCGCGCATGATGCTGGCCGAGCCGATCTCCATATCGTAAAAGTCCCGCTCTGTGGCGTCCGGCAGGTAGCTGCCAAAAATGCCGTGCAGCTCCTTCGCCGTCTCCCGGAGAATATATTCGGAGGCCTCCTTCTCGGTGTAGGCTTCGATGTAGATTTCCCGGAGATTTTCGTTCAGCTCCGTCAGGGTCATCTGGATGGCCGTCTCCACCGCGTAGACGTACACCGGCGGCAGCTTCGCCCCCGCCTCCCCCCGCGCCATGGCGAATTGGTTGGAGAACATGAATTCCACCAGCTCCGTCAGGACGCCGTCCTTGGCACGGAAAATATTCTGGAAGGTGCTGTAGGAAACGTCGGCTTTTTCAATGATCTCCGCCAGCGTCGAACGTTTGTAGCCCTTTTCCAGAAAGAGCCGAACACAGACGGTGAGAATCCGTTTTTTCGCGGGCAGACTTGCGCTTGTAATGGCCATAGGGGTCACTCCTCTTATTGGATGGTATATATACCATCAGTATATCACGCTTCCTTAAGAATCGCAATCCCTTTTTTGGCGCAAATCGGGGAAACTTTTCCCGAAATGGAATCTTAAGAAACGCCGGCATCGACTTTCTTTGGCGCATGTGCTATGATGGGACAAAAAAGGCAGGTGCATGATATGCGGGAGATCTTATTGCTGGAAGACGACACGACGCTGGGCAGGGGCATTCAGCTGGCGCTGCAAGACCCGGATGTGACGATCGCCCTGACCGGGACGCTTTCTCAGGCGCGGGAAATGCTGGCGCAGAAGAAATTTGACCTGCTGATTCTGGACGTGAATCTCCCGGACGGCAGCGCTCTGGATTTGCTGCGGGAGGTGCGGCAGGGGGAAGCCGTTCCCGTGATCCTCCTGACGGCAAATGACTTGGAGATGGACGTGGTCACCGGGCTGGAATCCGGGGCGGACGACTACATCACGAAGCCCTTTTCCCTGGCAATTCTCCGGGCGCGGGTGAACGCCCAGCTTCGCCGGAGAGTGAAATTCTCCTGCGTGGAACTGGACGGCTTCCGGTTCGATTTTGAGCGGATGGCGTTCTGGAAGAACGGTGAACCCATTGAGCTGAGCAAGACGGAGCAGAAGCTCCTGCGGCTTCTGGTGGAGAACCGTGGGCAGACCGTATCCCGGGGCGTTCTTATTGACCGCATCTGGACGGACGGGGCGGATTTTGTGGACGAGAACGCCCTGTCCGTCACGGTGAAGCGTCTGCGGGTCAAGCTGGAGGACGACCCGTCCAGCCCCCAATACCTGAAAACGGTCTACGGCCTCGGCTACACATGGGCGGTGAAGTGATATGACGGCCTTGGGATACGGAATTCTCGCGGCGGCAATCGTCCTCTGCGCCGCCGCGGTCTGGTGTGAGCGCCGGAAAACCCGCCGGACACTGGAAAAACTGAATGAGATGCTTACCGATGCCATGCGGGGGGACTTTACGGAGGACAGTTTCGACGAGACGCTGCTTTCCGCGCTGGAAAGCAAGCTTGCCCACTACCTGGCGGCGTCCACGGTGTCCGCCCGGAACGTCAGCACAGAAAAGGAAAAGCTGAAAACCCTGATCGGAGACATTTCCCACCAGACGAAAACGCCCATTGCCAACATTCTGCTCTATGCCCAGCTTCTGCGGGAGCAGCCGGGGAACACGGTGTGTCTGGACGCGCTGGACGCCCAGACGAAAAAGCTGCAAAGTCTCATTGAAGCGCTGGTGAAGACCTCCCGGCTGGAATCCGGGGTGATCGCCCTGCGCCCGGAGCCGGGGGCGCTTCAGGACGTTCTATCCTCGGCGGTATCCCAGCTGGAGCCGAAGGCCGGGGAAAAGGGCATTTCCATCACTTTTCTTCCCACGGATGCCGAAGCGGTTTTCGACGCAAAATGGACGGAGGAAGCCGTATTTAACCTGCTGGACAACGCCGTCAAGTACACCCCCGCCGGCGGGGCGGTTCGTGTGTCCGCGTCCGCCTACCAGATGTTTTCGGCCATTCACGTAGCGGACAACGGGCCGGGGATACCGGAGGACGAGCAGCCGAAGGTATTTCAGCGCTTCTACCGGGGCTTAAGCAATCCCACGGAGGAAGGCGTGGGCATCGGGCTGTATCTGGTGCGTCAGATCGCGGAGGGGCAGGGCGGCTATGTGAAGGTCAGCTCCAAACCGGGCGAGGGCAGCACATTTTCCCTGTACCTCCCCCGGGAAATCTGTCAACACTGTTAGATTCCGGAAAGAATGTAGAAAGAATCCTGTAGTAAAGTCTGTAGTGTGAAAACAATACAGACTTTTCTATTTGGGAGGTTATTATGAGTATTTTGGAAACCAGAAACCTGCGCAAAATCTACGGCTCCGGTGACACGGAGGTTCGGGCGCTGGACGGCGTGAACCTGAGTGTGAACAGCGGCGAATTTGTCGCCATTGTGGGCACCTCCGGCTCCGGGAAATCCACCCTGCTGCACATGCTGGGCGGCCTTGACCGGCCACCTCCGGCAGCGTGATCGTGGACGGGAAGGACATCTTTTCCCTGAAAGATGAAGCGCTGACCATTTTCCGCAGGCGGAAGATCGGCTTTGTCTTCCAGAGCTACAATCTGGTGCCGGTGCTGAACGCGAGGGAAAACATCGTCCTGCCCATCCAGCTGGACGGGCGGCAGGTGGACGAGGACTTTCTCGATAAAATCGTGAACACCCTTGGTCTGGAAAAGAAGCTGGGGAGCCTTCCCAGCCAGCTGTCCGGCGGTCAGCAGCAGCGGGTGGCCATCGCCCGCGCCCTTGCCGCCGCCCCCGCCATCATTCTGGCGGATGAGCCTACGGGCAATCTGGATTCCAGAACCAGTCAGGACGTGCTGAGCCTGCTGAAAGTCACCAGCCAGAAATTTGCCCAGACCATCGTCATGATTACCCACAACGAGGAAATCGCCCAGACGGCGGATCGGATCATCCGCATTGAGGACGGACGGATCGTGAGGTGAGCGGCATGAAGGTGAAAAACGGAAGCTGCATTCGCCATTTAAGCTTCAAGACCCTGATGGCCGCGAGAAAGCGGAACATCATCGCGGTGCTGGCGATCGCCCTGACCGCCCTGCTGTTCACGTCCCTCTTTACCATCGTAATGTCCATCAACGAGACGAACCAAAACTATCAGTTCCGCTCTGTCGGCGGGTATGCCCATGGTGCGTTCAAGGACGTGGACGAAGACCAGATCGCGGTGCTTTCGGCACATCCCGGCGTCAAAGCCGTGGGCGTGCGGACGGTGTTGGGTCTTGCCACCCAGGGCGCTTTTGAAAAGGACTACGCCGAAGTCAGCTACATGGACGACAACAACGCCAAGTGGAGCTTTTCCCAGCCCACGGTGGGACGCACTCCGAAAAGCGGGAACGAAATTACCATGGACACCAAAGCTCTGGAGCTTCTCGGCGTAAAGCCGGAGCTGGGGGCACAGGTGAAGGTCACTTACACGCTGGCGGACAAAGAACAGATGGGCTGGGACATCACCGACACCTTTACGCTGGTGGGCTGGTGGGATTACGACGAGTTGCTGAGCGTCCACTTCCTCAACGTTTCCAAAGAATATGCCCAGAAGATTGACAAGCTGGCTGTAGCAGGAGGCTTGAAGCCCTTCCGCACGGATTTGAGCGTCATGCTGAGAAGCTCCCTGAACATTGAAAACGACCTGACCAGAATCGGCGAGGACTGCGGCTACAGCATCGGCGAAGATGCGGGGCAGCTTCGCATCGGCGTCAACTGGGGCTATACCGCCACCCAAGTTTGGGACACGCTGGGCGTTGGGGGAATCCTCGCCATGCTCGCCGTGCTGATTCTGGTGGCGTTTACGGGATATCTGGTGATCTACAACATTTTCCAGATCTCCGTGGCGGGGGACATCCGCTACTACGGACTGCTCAAAACCATCGGCGTCACGCCGAAGCAGCTGCGGCGGCTGATCCGCCAGCAGGCGCTGCTGCTGAGCGCGCTGGGCATTCCGGTGGGTCTGCTGCTGGGCTACGGCGTGGGCGCGGCGGCGGTTCCCATCACCATGTCCACCTCCACGATGGGAGGGCGGTACACCACAGTCAGCGTTTCCCCATGGATATTCCTGTTTTCCTCAGTGTTCGCCCTGCTGACGGTGCTGCTTTCCTGCGCCCGGCCGGGACGAATTGCCGGGAGGGTCTCCCCTGTGGAGGCGGTGTGCTACACCGAGCGGCAGTCGTCGGGGAAAACGCACCGGAAGGGCGGCAAGGTCACCCCCATCCAGATGGCCGCCGCCAACTTGGGCAGAGATAAAAAGAAGACGGCTCTCGTGATGGTGTCGCTGTCCCTGACCGTCGTTCTGCTGAATCTGCTGGTCACGTTTATCGGCGGCTTCGACATGGACAAATACCTGAGCCGGCGAAGCTGCGCGGACTTCCTCATCAGCACACCGGACTACTTTAACTATCGGGGTTTTTCCCTGACCAAAGAGGCTGTGGAACCGGTGCGGGCAAACACAGCGCACTCTCTGGAGGGCTTTGCCTATCAGACCGGCGGGGTGGGTATGTATCTGCCGGAAAGCGTCTGGCGGGATGAAGCCGCCTTCTACAGCCGGGATACGGATATGGACATCGACACGCTTCTCGCCCAGACGCCAAGAGACGGCGACAAGGTGCAGGCGGTGTCCCAGATAGAGGGGCTTGACCCGACGCTTGGAGAAAAGCTCACGGTGATCGACGGCAGCTTGGATTCCCTCTGGGAACCGGACAGCCATGCCATCGCCATTGCCGTGAATCTGGATGATTCCGGGAAGCTGCCTGACCCCGGGATTTATCCCGCCGTGGGCGAGAAAATCAAAGTCACCTATGGAAACGGCGATACTGCGTACGACGTAAACTACACCGTCTGCGCACTGGTGGACGTTCCCTACAACATGAGCAGCCGGTTCTATACCATGGGCTATCAGGCAATCCTCAGCGCGGACGCCCTGTACCGGGACGCCGGGGAGGACAACGTGTTCCCCATGGTCTACCTCTTCGACACCCCCAGTCCCGAGGCGGAGGCCGCCGCGGAAAGCTACCTTGCCCAGCTCACTTCCGACCCCGACAGTCCCCTGATGTACGAAAGCAAGGCGACCCACCGGGCATATTTTCAGGAGTTCCGGATGACCTTTGTGATTCTGGGCGGGCTGCTGTGCGCCATCATCGGCATTGTGGGTATTCTGAATTTCTTCAACGCCATGATGACCGCCATTCTGGCGCGGAGCCGGGAATTCGCGGTTTTGCAGTCGGTGGGCATGACCGGCCGTCAGCTGGAAACCATGCTTCTCTGGGAGGGGCTGCTGTACACCCTTGGTTCCGGCCTGATCGCGGGGCTTCTGTCCGCCGCGGTGAACCCGCTGGCGGGGCGGCTTCTGGAAAGCGCCTACTGGTTCTACAGCTATCACTACACCATCACCCCGGTACTGGCCATGCTGCCCGCATTTATCGTGCTTGGCTGTGCCATCCCGGCGGTCATGTACCGTCAGGCGGTGAAGCAGAGCATCGTCGAGCGGCTGAGAAGTCTGGATACGTAACTATGGAAACAGCGGGAAGCGGTAGTGTCAAGAGTTATGCGCAAAATTGATTATGGCTCTGGTAGAAATCTATGGCAGCACCGCACAATTCGGCAAGAAGTCTCAGGCAGGATTTTTGTTCCAATTCAAAGTTCCGAAAATGGAGGAATACTGTATGTATTTCCCATTTTCGGAACTGCGGAAGTGGAGCAAAAAGACGGCTGAGACTCGCAGACGCAATTGTGCGGTGTTGCCCTAGTATACTTATCCTTGCCTTTTTCCTTCTAAGTAAATACTGCATAACACCGTCTGTCATTAGAGGGAATTCCATGTACCCGACTCTCAAAAGTGGGGAATTTGTGCTCATAAGCCGGATCAAACGGGAACCGAAACATGGTGATATTGTGTTGCTCCATTCGGCCGCTTTGCGTCCGCACAAATAGGAATGAAAGTATGCAGACAAACGGCCGCCTTTCTTGTAGAATTATATTGAGGAGGATGCACACTACAACGCACGGTAGGAGGAGTCGTAGATTGCATTCCTAACTCAAAACAGTATATCAATCAGTGCTGGAACCACCTTTTCAAGCACAAATAAGTGGCGTCTTGAACCCGTACGCTAAGGATTGTTTTAACACCTGTTAATTGCTTGGCGGTTCAGTCCCTGCATTCTCCTCGCTATTTTTACGGAGGAGGTTTTGTTGTGAAAGTCGTATTCCCAACCTGCTGCGGTGTAGATGTTCACAAATCTTTCGTGGTTGCTACCATCATCACCACGCCCACAGACAGCTTGCAGCCCCACTATCAGAAAAAGCGATTCAGCACCTTCAACTCAGATTTGAACCGTTTTGCAACCTGGCTTCTGGAACACAACTGTTTGGATGTCTGCATGGAATCCACCGGGAAGTACTGGGTTCCGGTATTCAACATCCTGGAAAAGCGTGGTATTCGGGTTGTCATTGCCAATCCCAAATGGGTAAAGGCTGTAAAGGGAAACAAGGATGATACGAAAGATTCCAAGTGGATCGGGGATCTGTTTCGCATTGGCCTTGTGAAAAGCAGCTTCATCCCAGAACTGAAAATCCGTATTCTGCGTGAGTTTTTACGCTACCGCTATAAGCTGGTTTCCATGAAAAGCAGTGAGAAAAACCGCTTTCAGAATGCGTTTACTGTCTGCAATGTGGCTCTGGATTCTGTTGTGTCTGATATGTTTGGTAAATCCGCAACTGCAATTACAGATTATCTCACATCCGACGAATCCTTTGACCCGGAACATTGTGTTTCCCTGTTACAGCGCTCCCTCAAAAAGAAGGCTGAGAAAGTTCTGGAGTCCATTGAAGGCTACTCCATTTCTGACGAGCAGAAGGCTCGCATCAAAATTATCCGTGAGCATTACGATTTCATTGAGAAACTGATTGCCAAGGTGGATACCTGTGTCAATGAAATGGTGGAAAAATACGAAGGTGAAATCAATCTTCTTTGCACCATTCCGGGTATTGACCGAAACTCCGCAATCACCATTATTTCTGAAATCGGCACGGATATGAGCCAGTTTGGTTCCTCCAAACGGCTTTGCTGCTGGGCTGGATTGACTCCCGGCAACAACGAGTCCGCTGGAAAGAAGAAGTCTGTGCGTATTTCCCGAGCAGGTGTTTACCTCAAGCCTGCGCTGGTTTAGGTCGCTCACGCTGCGGTAAAGGACACCAAGCATCCTTACTACAAGCTGAAATATGAGAGAATTGCCAAGCGTAGGGGTAAGAAACGCGCCATTATCGCCATTGCCAGAATGATTTTGACGGCAATCTATACGATGTTCTGCACCGGTGAAGTGTGGAACCCGGTCGATCTTTTCAAAATCGATATGCCTGAACATTTGAAGGAACAGCAGCTTGCCAAAGCCATTAAGCAGGGCACACTGGGACGGATCCCATTCCTGCACCAGCAGTATTTCGGCCTGTTAATCCTGCCAAATCCGGCTTCATCCTGGAACATAAGGCGGATTTTCTTGTCGCTGTGGATAAATTGAAGCTCCTTTACTGTGGTGTTAATTTTTTTGAGGCCGCGATTTCTTCATCGCTGGCCTTTCTGGGGTGCTTGCTTCGGGGCATTACCTTTCGCCATCCATGCCGATGCAGAACAAAGTAGATTTGACCATTGCTGACCGGATGGTCTACTGCTGCCTGGTATGCCTTTGCGATCTCACTGACCTCGACCAATTCACCTTTTTCTGCTCGTTCCTTAAATGGCGCAAGAATGGCTGCTTCTTCCTCTACGCTCATATTGCGGTGGTTTCCACCGCAGTGATTGCCGGAAATTGCATCCAGTCCATGATCTCTATATTTTGCGACAAGCTGTGTAACATAGGCAGCATGAAATCCGGTTGCTGCAGAAACTTCCCCGGAGCTTGCTCCTTTTGCCCGCATCTCAAGTGCTTTCAACCGGCATTCTGCTCGCTTATCTTTGTTTTCTTTGCGAGCCTGCTCAATTCCTTCGATTTCTTTTTCACTGAATTTATATCTGGAAGCCATATTCATCACCCAGATATAGTATATCACATCGTTGCGAATAGTTAAATTGGCTTATTAAGAATTAGTATTATCATGTGTTTTACTTGAATTAGTCCGGTTTATTGGACACATCGCATTGTATAATCCTCTCAGGAGCCCAGAAAAAATATGGATGGAGGAAAAGCTATGCGTTTTACGATCAGTGGTTTTGGTGGAGCGTCCAAAGAGGGACAGGAAACTCCGGCAGCGCGGGAGGCAGAACCGGTCAGCGCCGCGCCCCGGAAGTCTGTGGTGCAGGTTTGTTTTCCGGAGACCGGAAGGTCGCTCGCCTATTACAACGACCGGTTCAACCTGAAGGCCGGCGACCGGGTCTATGTGAGCGGCAAGCTGGAAGGGGTTCTCGGCATCGTGACCAGCGTGAATTACAATTTCAGGATTCGGCTGTCCGAATATCAGAAGGTCATTTTCCAGGTAAATACCCGGGTGCACGGCAGATTTTACATGTCCGCTTCCCATTTTATCACCTTCGACCCCGCTGCTCTCCCCGCCGCTCAGGTAACAAGCTGGTTCCGGGCACCCGTCGGCGAAGGCGAGGAATTTGCCAGCGGAAACGACGATTTCTCCTTCCCTCTGGAGCATTTGGAAGAAATGAAAGTCACCAATGCCATTGCGGAGCGGGGACACGACTACTACATGGAGAACCGCGTCCGTTATCTCTGTCTGGATGGGACAAAGGGGTATGCAGTCGTGGAAGGGACAAAAGCATACGCCGTTGAATTCCGCTATCACGACGGGGAAATCCAGAATTTACTGTGCGACTGCTTTTGCAGCTATCCCTGCAAGCATGAATTTGCCGCGATGCTTCAGCTTAAGGAGACGCTGGGACACATTGCCAAGCACTATGCGCATGAGTACGAGCAGACCGGCTATTTTGCGGCTATCGCAAAGGAGACATTTTTCGCATTTGCCATCAGTAACTGTCAGGAGGGCGGTTTTTCTCTGTGACGGGGAGAGACTGGCGGCTCCCGCCGGTCATTGCCTGCGCCGTTTCTCCCTGAAATTCCATTTCATTGCCCCTGCGGCTTGATCTCGACCGTCCTCCCACCCAGATTTTCATAGACGCGGTGGGAAACGGACAAAACTGTCCGCCCCTCAGAGGCGCGGCGCAGGGCTTCCAGAACGCGCTCCTCTGTCTCGGCGTCCAGATTGGCCGTGATCTCGTCCAGCAGAAGCACCGCCGGGTCCGCCGCCGCGGCGCGGGCGATGGACAGAAGCTGCCATTCGCCCTGTGAGAACATGCCCTCGGTGCATACCGTGGCGTAGCCCTCCGGCAATGCCTGAATGGCCGCGTCGATCCCGGCAAGGTGTGCCGCGTTCTTCGCCATATCTTCCGTTATCTGCGGGTCACCAAGGGTGATCTGATCCAGCACCGTCCCCGGCACGCGGGAAAAGTGCTGCTCCACACAGCTGATGCAGGTTCGGCGCTCCTGATCCGAAATGGCCGAAACGTCCACGCCGCCAATGGTGATCGTACCGGCTTCCGGACGATAAAGCCCCAGCAGAAGCTTGAACACAGTGCTTTTTCCTGCGCCCGTCCGGCCTACCAGCGTGACCTGCTCGCCCTGCCTTACGGTCATGGAAAAGTCCCGCAGAACGGGCTTTTCCCCGTAGCCGAAGGTCACGTGGGACAGTACCACGTCCCCCCGGGCGGCGGTTTTCCGATGCTCCGGAATGTCGCGCTCCGGCTGGCTTAAGAATGCGTCAATGCGCTTGACCCCGGCCATGGCCGACTGAATGGTCTGAATCTCCATGCCAAGGCTCTCAATGGGTGCAAAAATGCGGGATATGTAGCTGATAACGGCCACCGACGTGCCGACAGACATGCCGAACAGACGCAGGATTTCCCCATTTCCGGAGGCGGACAGCAGCATGACGATGCCCACCACGACGGCGTTCAGCAGCAGGACTACCGGCGAATAGATGGCGTCGTAAAAATTGGTGCGCTCCATGGCGGCGTAGCCGTCCGAAATACGCCGATCGTAGCGGCGCTCCATGTAATCTTCCAGCCCCAGCGCACGGATGGTGCGGATATTGTGCAGCGTCTCCGGCACCTGACCGGACACGGCGGCGACGGCGCGGCGGTTGTTCAGCTGGGCGGCCAGCATCCGCTTCTGCACGTGGCGGGTGAACAGGGCAAACAGGGGCAGAACCAGCAGCAAGATCAGGGCGAGGCCGGTATTTTTCACCGCGATGACCGCCATGATGGACAGAATGCGGCACGCGTCCGCCACCATGCTGATGATGCCGGAGGTAAACAGCGCCTCCACCGTGTCCACATCCCCGGAAAACCGGGCGGCGACCTCGCCGGGATTCTGGTCAACAAGGGTGCTTGCGGGCAGCCGGGTCAGCTTCCGGGACATTTCCGACCGCAGCGCGTGGGTCATTTTCTGGCCAAAGAGCACCAGCAGGCTTTCCTGCGCGGAGGAAAGCCCCCCTTCCAGCGCCAGACCGCCAAAGTAAAGCAGCACTGCTGCAATGGTGAGCGGGATGCCTGCGGTGAGCCGGTCAATGATACCGGCCAGCAGCAGCGGCGGCAGCAGTGATGCCACCACCGATGCCGCCACGCACAGGATGGTGCCCGCCGTGAGCAGATGATGCGACATGGCGGCCATGCGGATGGTTTCAAATACGCCGTTATCCTTTTTACTCTTCATCCAGATCGCCTTCTTTCTGCACCGTCTGGCTCTCGTACAGCTGGCGGTACAGCGGAACCGTTTCCATCAGCTGGGCATGGGTACCAACGGTGGTTTTACCGCCGTCCATAAAGATCACCTTCTGCATCTGCGGAAAGTGGTACAGCCGGTGCGAGATGAGGAAGACCACCTTATCCTTTGCATCGCTCTGCAAATCGGCAAACACGGTATCCTCGGTATGGCGGTCCAGCGCAGAGAACGGGTCGTCCAGGATCAGCACCGGGCGCGGGTGGGCCAGCGTTCTTGCCAGTGCCAAGCGCTGGGCCTGACCGCCGGAAAGGCGGGTGCCGCTGGGGCCGATGACGGTATCCACACCGTTTTCCATGGCCAGCACTTCGCCATCCAACGCGGCGGCAGCAAGCCACGGCATGGCATCCTGTTCACTGCCGCAGAGAACATTGTTCTGCACTGTATCGGCGCTCAGCTCCGGATCATGGCCCAAGTAACCAACGGTGGCGGAGATCTGCCGCGGGGTCAGGGCAGCAAATTCCGTTTTGCCAAATTTTGCCGAGCCGCCGTAGGGTGCCTCGCACAGGAACACCCTGCCAAAGGTGGATTTGCCGCAGGCCACCGGGCCGGTGATGCCAATGATATCGCCGGGGTGCGCCGTCAGGCTCAGGCCGGAAAAGATGGGTCCCTCGCCATAGGCAAAGGAGAGGTTTTCCAGCGTCACGTCCTGCGCCGCCGGGATATTCAATGCTTCCAGCTGTTCCGGCTGCTTCATCAGTGGCTTGATGCGCTTCCACGAGACCTCGGCTTTCTGCACCGAGTTGAACAGCTTTGCCACCTTGGAGGATTTGACCACCAGTTTCGTGAAGCAGGAAAGGAAGGTGGTGAACGCCGCAATGTCCCATGTGCTCCAGCCGGAGCCGAGCACATTTTTAGCGCCGAACCACAAAATGAACAGCACGCCTGCCTCAGACGCTGCCAGATACAGCGGCGGCAGAGCGGACTGCCACACATTGTTGCGCACGGCTGTTTTTTCGTAGGTGTTCAGGGCTTCCTCGTACTTTTCTACGCGGGCATCCTCACAGCCGTAAATGCGGTAGGTCACAGCATTCCGGGCGCGGTCGAGGGTGGCAGCGCTCAGCGCACTTGCCGCCTTTTTGTACGCCGCACCGGCGCGCTGCACCGGCTTTTTCATCCATGCCGCGCACATGTAGGAAAACGGCGTGAACAGCAGGCTGAGCAGCGCCAGCCGCCAGTCGTACACCAGCAGCATCACAGCATAGCCCACCAGCGCCACGCCGGTATCAAAGATCTCGGTGGTGAACTTGCGCATCCCCTCTACGCAGTCATCCACATCCGAGATGGCCTTGGTCATCAGTTCACCGGCACCTTCTTTTTCCAGCGCCGCCCGGCTCTGCCGCACCAGATTGGCATACAGGATGCCCTTCATCCGGCGGTTGATGTTGTTGGCAAAGCGGCGGACATAAAAGCGCTTGATAAAGCGCGCCGCCTGCACCGCCAGCGTGACCACGATATAGGCCAGCACCAGCATGGCCATTTTTGCCGCCGTCTCGCTGCCGCCCAGAATGTCGGCAAGGCACTGGGCCAGCCGGCCCTCGAACCAAGGCGTTGCCAGCAGGCCGATGTTATACACAAGGCCCGACAGCGTGACAAAGGCCAGCGGAAGCCACTCTGCTTTGAAATAGAAGAGCACCCTGTCCGGGCGGAACGTTTTATCCTTTTTCATGAGCAGCCTCACCTCCTGCAGCTTTCCGGAAATGCGGGAAGCCCGCGCGGCTCTCGGTCTTGGATGCTGTGTACAGCTTGTTCAGCGCAGCGGCAAAGGCAGCGGCTTCCTCGGCGGTGAGCACATTGGTCAGGTATTCGTAAAAGGCCGCTTCGATCTCTGCCTTGGAGGATCTCAGGCTTTCCGCCTTTTGGGTGGGATACAGCAGCTGGCTGCGCCGGTCGCTGGGGGCATCTCTGCGGATCAGAAGACCCTTTGCTTCCAGATTTTTTGTCCGCCGCGCAATGGCAGCCTTATCTGCGTGCAGCAGTTCCGCCAGCTGCGCCTGCGTGCAGCCGGGGTGATGCCGCACTGCATGGATCAGGTCGATCTCTGCTGTGCCGACCCCTTCCTCCCGCATCGTGAGCAGGACCAGTTTTTCCGCTTCGCGTGCGATCTTTGTGATTTTTCGTTCCGTAATATCCATAGGCTCCTCCGGGCTTCATTGCAGAAAGTTGTATCTACATCGTTGTATGTACAATCAATAGTATAGCATCTCGTTTCCAAAATGCAAACAGTTCTTTTTGTGCCCGTATTTTTGCAATGCTGGCAGGCTCCACACCCAGTGCATGGGCCGCGCCTGTACAGACCAGCCATGTGCTGCGGCATTGCCCGCTTTTGGCGTTTGCCGCAGTCCTTTCCCACGTCGGGGCCGTCACAAGCCCATTTCCACATCATGTCAACAGGTTTATAGCATCAAAACAGCCCTGACCGTGTCCGCTGTAAAAGCAGGCAGACGATCAGGGCTGTTTTTCCGTATTTCTTTATTTCAGCCGGTCAGCAGGCATCCACATTCTTGGTGACCATCACGTCACTGTCCAGCCCGCAGACGTTGTGCAACACGATGGTGCCTGCCTTGACGGGGGCGGTCAGCACCACCTTGCGGATCTCGTCCATCACCGGGAAGATCATATCCTTGGGGACAGCCTTGGTCAGGCGCACGCTGGTAACAGGCAGCTCGCCGCCCTTGACCAGCACTGAGCTAGCGATGGTGCGGCGGGGCGCACTCAGCTCCTGACGGACATACTGTTCGCCGCGGGGGCAGGTGTGACCGGTGACCGAGATCACCTGACCATTTTCAACTTCGGCTTCGATCTCGCAGCCGTTGGGGCAGACGATACAGGTAAATTGCTTTTTCATTCCACCGACACCTCCAGTGCGCCCGTTTCCTGCAGCTTGGCAGCAGAGACCTTGAACTGGATCATCTCCGCAGGAATGGCTTTCTTCATCTTCTTGGCAGCAACTTCCACACCGTTCTGGCGCACCACGATGCGGCAGTCACGGTAGTGGTTCCGCACGCGCAGCGACAGGCTAAAGTCGTTCTTGCCGCTGACCTTCTGCGGAATGGTGTGGCCCACGCCCTCGCCGCACTTCACGTCCAGCGTGCAGGGGTCGATGCCCTTGCCCTCAACGTAGGCGGCAGCGTGGCGTGCCAGTGCCTCGGACTCCATGGAAACAAAGTCCACCAGATCATGCACATGCAGCACATTGCCGGCAGAGAACACGCCGGGCACGTTGGTCTGCAGGTTCTCGTCCACCACAGCGCCGTTGGTGTGGGGGTCAATGGCGATGCCGGCATCCTCCAGCAGCTTGTTCTCCGGGATCAGGCCCACGGAGAGGATCAGCGTATCACACTTGTACTCCTTCTCGGTGCCGGGGATGGGCCGACGGTTCGCGTCCACCTCGGAGATGGTCACGCCGGTCAGACGGTCACGGCCATGGATCTCGGTGACGGTGTGGCTGAGATAGAGCGGGATATTGTAGTCATCCAGACACTGCACGATGTTGCGCGGCAGGCCGGAGGGGTAAGGCATCAGCTCGAACACTGCCTGCACATGAGCGCCTTCCAGCGTCATGCGGCGTGCCATGATCATGCCGATATCGCCGGAGCCGAGGATGACGACCTCCTTGCCGGGCATCCGGTTGTAGAGGTTCATGTAAGCCTGCGCGGTGCCTGCGGTGAACACGCCCGCCGGACGCTCGCCGGGAATGCCCAGTGCGCCGCGGCTGCGCTCCTTGCAGCCCATGGCAAGCACCACAGCCTTTGCCTGATACTGGCGCAGGCCGCTGCGGGTGGAAGCGGTGACGACACGATCCTCCGTCAGGCTCAGCACCGTGGCGCTGGTCTCGTAAGGGATCTCACGCTTGTTCACTTCATCAATGAACGCCTGTGCATATTCCGGGCCGGACAGGCTCTCGCCGAAGCGGCCCAGACCGAAACCGTCATGGATGCACTGGCGCAGGATGCCGCCCAGCATCGCCTCGCGCTCCAGAATGATCATGTTGCGGATGCCCTGCTTGTGCAGCTCCACCGCTGCGGCAAGACCTGCGGGGCCGCCGCCGATAATCACAACGTCTTTCTGTTCCATCGCTCAGTTCTCCTCCTTCCGCATGGTTCCGGTCAGGACCCATGACCCCTGACGGCTGTAACGCACATTCTCCGGCTCAGTGCCCAGCTCCTGCTCAATGAAGTGTTCGATCTTCATCTGGCAGAAGCCGCCCTGACAGCCGCCCATCATGGCGCGGGTGCGGTACTTGATGCCGGTCATGGTGGAAACGCCCAGCGGGTTGTGGATAGCCTGCAGGATCTCGGCCTTGGTCACTTCCTCACAGCTGCAGATCATCTCGCCGTAATCGGGGTCCTGCGCGATGAGCTCTGCCTGCTGTTCCGGCGTGCACTCGGCAAACTTGACGATGCCCTTGTGGTGCGGGTCAAAGTCTGGGTTTACCTCAAACTTTTCGCGCTCCTGCATCAGGCCGATGACGTAGCGGGCCAGCGGCACGCTGCCGGTCAGGCCCGGGGATTCAATGCCCACGAGGTTGACGGCATTGGGTGCCACGTCGTCCCGGATCTCCACCTTCCAGTCCTGAATGGCACCGTTTTCATCCACCCACTTGGGCTGGATGCCGGCGAAGGTGCGGATCTGATCCTTTTTGAAGATGTGGGGCCACAGCTTTGCGCCCTCCACGGCCAGACTGTCCATGTTGGCCTGCGGCACGCTGTAATCGTCCAGCACATCGGTGTTCTCGGCATCCGGGCCCACGGTGACGTTGCCGTCCACGGTGGGGGTGATGTGGATGCCCATATAGGTGTTGCTGGGCACCGGGTACACCGGCATGGGCAGCAGCTTGCCCATGCGCTTGTGCAGGATGATGTAGTTGCTGCGGGAGCCGATGACACGGTAGCCTGTCAGGCCCAGCAGGTCGGAGATCTGCTTTGCGCCCAGACCAGCGGCGTTGACCACCCAGCGGGTGCAGAAATCGCCGTGAGCGGTGTGCA
>OGXT01000539.1_pt1 | contig 46699 bp, 43 predicted proteins | sample 1576361 | NCBI WGS metagenome assembly OGXT01 (sample SAMEA3541514, study PRJEB24748) | human gut metagenome | biome: human gut; feature: human-associated habitat; material: faeces | place: China | collected 2012 | reverse complement strand
GTTGCTGGCAACCTCATCCATGGCAGCCAAAGGGGATGTCGGATACGAAAGGGAGTTCTCCGAAATCATAACACGTCACCTGGATGTGATTCAGGGTGTTATCCCCGATAAGATGCAGCGCATCGAAGTGCAGAAAAAGGTCATGAGCCTGCTGGACGAACTGGGTAATATCTTCAAAGGTGTGTACCTTATCAACGACCTGTCTGCCAAGACTTCCGACACAATCGTCAGTTACGGCGAACGCATTTCTTCACTCATCGTGTCGAATGTCATTGAAGATGCCAAGCTGTTCGATTCCCGTAAGTTTATCAAAACGCTCAAGCAGTTCAACAAACATATCGTTGATTTCGAACAGACAAACCAGCTCATTAAAGAGACTTTCAACCCGCTACCTAAAGTATCGCTGGTTCCCGGCTTTATTTCTTCCAGTACGGAAAACGGAGAAGTAACGAACCTGGGACGTGGCGGTTCCGACTATACTGCCTCTATCCTGGCTACTGCGCTTGATGCCAACGTTTTGGAAATATGGACGGACGTAGACGGTTTCATGACTGCCGACCCGCGCGTCATCAGTTCAGCCTATGTAATCGACCGGCTGACGTTTACCGAAGCGATGGAGTTATGTAACTTCGGAGCCAAGGTCATCTATCCGCCGACAATTTATCCGGTATATCATAAGAATATTCCGATCCGTATCCTGAACACATTCAATCCGGAAGCGCCGGGTACTTATATTTCCAAGGAAAAGGTAAAAGAAGAAGGGAAAGCCATCATCAAAGGTATTTCCTCTATCAACGACACCTGCCTGATTACCGTTCAGGGACTGGGCATGGTTGGTGTGATCGGTGTAAACTACCGTATCTTTAAGACATTGGCAAAAAGCGGTATCAGCGTATTTATGGTATCACAGGCCAGTTCCGAAAACAATACGACTTTCGCTGTCCGCAATGCCGATGCCGACCTGGCCGTGCAGGTGCTGGATGAAGAGTTCGCATTGGAACGCGCCCAGGGTGATATGAACGATACGGTGGCCGAAAAAGACCTGGCAACAGTCGCCATCGTCGGTGAAAATATGAAACGTACGCCAGGTATTGCCGGTAAGCTGTTCGGTACGCTGGGCAGTGCCGGTATCAGCGTGATTGCCTGTGCACAAGGTGCTTCCGAAACAAACATATCATTTGTTATCAAGCTCAAATATCTGCGCAAGGCACTGAACTCTATCCATGATTCATTTTTTCTGTCACAATATAAGGTGTTGAACCTGTTCATTGCAGGTGTCGGAACGGTAGGCGGTAACTTACTGGAACAAATCCGTATCCAGCAACCTAAACTGATGGAACAAAACGGCCTGAAACTAAATGTTGTCGGTATCGCCAACAGTAAACGTGCCCTTTTCCTTCGTGAAGGACTGAACCTGGAAAACTGTATCGACGAACTGAAAAAGAACGGCGAAGAGAGTTCTCCCGAACATCTGAAAGAAGAGATTCTGAAAATGAATATCTTCAACTCCGTATTTGTGGATTGTACGGCAACCCCGGCTGTCTCCGACCTGTATGAAACGCTGCTCAACAACAACGTTTCAGTGGTAGCCGCCAATAAAGTAGCCGCCTCGTCCTCTTACAGCAATTATATCAAACTGAAAGAAACGGCCCGCCACCGTGGCGTCAAGTTCCTGTTCGAAACGAACGTCGGAGCCGGACTGCCTATCATCAATACGATGAACGACCTGAGAAACAGTGGCGACCATATCCTGAAACTGGAAGCTGTTCTTTCCGGTACATTAAATTATATATTCAATACGCTGAGTGCCGATATACCTTTCAGCAAGGCAATCCTGATGGCAAAAGAGGAAGGTTACTCGGAACCCGACCCCCGCATCGACCTGAGTGGAAAAGACGTATTGCGTAAACTCGTCATCCTGGCGCGTGAAGCCGGTTACAAAGTGGAGCAGGAAGATGTAAAACGCAACTTGTTCGTGCCGGATAAATATTTCGAAGGTTCGCTCGACGATTTCTGGTGCAAAGTGAAAGAACTGGATGCCGAATTCGAAAACAAACGCCAGCAACTGGAAGCCGAAGGCAAACGTTTCCGCTTCGTTGCCAAAATGGATAAAGGTGTTTGCGAAATCGGCCTGCAAACAGTCGACAGCCATCATCCGTTCTACGAACTGGAAGGCAGCAACAACATCATCATGATTTCCACCGAAAGATACCACGAGTATCCCATGATAATAAAAGGCTACGGAGCCGGAGCCGATGTAACGGCTGCTGGTGTATTCGCCGATATAATCTCTATAGCCAATATTCGGTAAGAAAAGGAATGAATTAAGTTAATACGAAATGAAAAGTATAATAATCCTGGGCGACGGCATGGCCGATGAACCCATTGAGGCACTTGGTGGTAAGACTCCCATGCAATATGCAGATACCCCTTATATGGATAAGCTGGCTGCATTGGGTGTTACCGGACAAATGAAAACGGTTGCCGACGGATTCCATCCGGGCAGCGAAGTTGCCAACATGGCCGTATTAGGATACGACCTGCCGAAAGTATACGAAGGACGTGGCGTACTGGAAGCTGCAAGCATCGGTGTCACCCTTCAACCGGGTGAAATGGCGATGCGCTGCAACCTTATTTGTGTTGAAGAAGATATCCTGAAAAACCATTCGGCCGGCCATATATCCACCGATGAGGCCGACGAGTTAATACAATTCCTCAACGAGAAATTAGGCTCCGACAAAGTAAAATTCTACACTGGTGTCTCCTACCGTCACCTTTTGGTTATCAAAGGAGGCGACAAACGGCTGGATTGCACGCCGCCCCACGATGTTCCCCTCCACCCCTTCCGCCCGCTGATGATCAAACCGGAAGTGCCGGAAGCACAAGAGACTGCCGACTTATTGAATGACTTGATTCTGAAATCCCAGGAAATATTGAAAGACCATCCCGTCAACCGCAAACGTATGGCAGCCGGAAAGGACTCGGCAAACAGTATCTGGCCCTGGTCGCCCGGTTATCGTCCTGCCATGCAGACCATGCAGGAGATGTACGGTTTCAATAAAGGGGCCGTTATTTCAGCCGTCGACCTGATTCGCGGCATCGGCGTTTATGCCGGTCTTGAAGTTATCAGCGTGGAAGGCGCCACCGGATTATATGATACCAACTACGAAGGCAAAGCGCATGCCGCCCTCGAAGCACTGAAAACAAACGATTTCGTCTACCTCCACGTCGAAGCCAGCGATGAAGCCGGACACGAAGGAGACGTAGACCTCAAAATAAAAACAATCGAATATCTGGATAAACGGGCCATCCGCATTATCTATGAAGAGTTGCAGACATGGGACGAACCGGTTGCCATTGCCGTACTTCCCGACCACCCGACTCCCTGTTCGATTCGTACACACACCAATACCCCTGTCCCCTTCCTGATCTACAAACCCGGACAAGAGCCTGATGCAGTGACCTGCTTCGACGAGTTCAGTGTCCTGAACGGTAAATATGGAGTTTTGGAAAAAGATGAATTTATAAAAGAATTATTATGAAATATTACAGCACAAACAAACAAGCTCCCCTCGCCACCCTGGAAGAAGCCGTAGTAAAAGGCCTTGCCGGTGACAAGGGATTGTATATGCCCGAACGTATCGTCCGTTTGGATGAGGGCACAATCAACAATATGAAAAATCAGTCTTTCCACGAAATAGCTTGTACGGTTGCACAGGCTTTTTTCGGTGAAGACATCGAAACGGAAACGTTGAATAAAATCGTAAAAGATACTTTATCGTTCGATACCCCTGTGGTAAACGTCTCTGAAAATATTTACAGCCTTGAACTTTTCCACGGTCCGACACTAGCCTTTAAGGATGTCGGCGGACGCTTCATGGCCCGCCTGCTGGGATATTTCATCCAAAAAGAAGGACTGAAACAGGTTAACGTACTGGTTGCCACTTCGGGAGATACGGGAAGTGCCGTTGCCAACGGTTTTCTGGGTGTACCGGGTATCCACGTGTATGTTCTTTATCCCAAAGGAAAAGTCAGTCCTATCCAGGAATGTCAGTTCACAACACTGGGGCAGAATATCACCGCCCTTGAGATAGACGGGACTTTCGACGATTGCCAGGCGTTGGTAAAATCGGCTTTCATGGATGACGAACTGAACCGCCACATGAAACTGACATCAGCCAATTCCATCAACGTGGCCCGCTTCCTCCCGCAATCATTCTATTATTTCAATGCCTACGCACAGCTGGATAAGCTCGGTAAAGCCGATAACCTGGTCATTTCCGTCCCCAGCGGGAACTTCGGAAATATCACCGCCGGTCTTTTTGCCAACTGGATGGGACTGCCCGTTAAACGCTTCATCGCTGCCAACAACCGCAACGACGTATTCCTTGAATATCTGAGAACAGGCGTTTACACCCCGCGTCCTTCCGTAGCCACGATAGCTAACGCGATGGATGTCGGCGACCCGAGCAACTTTGCCCGCATCATGGATTTATTCGACATCTACGGCGACAAACATCATGAAATATGCCAACACATCACCGGCTACCGTTTCACCGACGAAGAAATCGAATACACCATCAGATATGTATATGAAAACGATGGCTATCTACTTGACCCGCACGGTGCCTGCGGCTATCAGGCTTTGATACAATATGCACTCGAATCTGACGAAACCGGCCTCTTCCTTGAAACCGCCCATCCGGCGAAGTTCAAAGGAACCGTCGACCGTATCCTCGATGCAGACATTGAAATTCCGGCCAAGTTACAATCCTTTATGAAAGGGACGAAACAAAGTGTCGAACTCAGCAAAGACTTCAAAGCGTTCAAGGCTTACCTGATCACACAGTAATCATAGCCTGTTCCGTCCGGTATAGAGATTGTCCCTAGCGGTAGGTACGTTGCGTCCCTATCCCTAGGGACAACCTGTACTTACCGCTAGGTATGATCTGTCCCTACCAGTAGGTACAGAGTGTACCTACTGGTAGGGAGCATCCCGATGTAGCACGCTTCCTACCCTCCGTACAGTACAGATGACACATTACCTATCGCCAACCATCAGTTCCCCCAGGTACTTTTTCAAAATAAGTGCATGATTATGGTCCGGACTCTTAGAAGCATATAGCAACGTGACGACCGGATATTGCCTGATCTTCTCCACAAATACCCTTGCTGCCTCCGAACCGTTCAGCTCTTTGCTATACAATGAGGCAAACTCATTCCACCTTTCATCGGGTGCCTGATGAAACCACTTTCGAAGTTCTGGAGAGGGAGTTACATCTTTTTCCCACAAATCGAAATGTGCCGCTTCCTTTTTCATACCTCTGGGCCATAGCCGATCCACAAAGACCCTGTAGCCATCCGTTGGTTCCGGATCTTCATATATCCGTTTCAATTTTATCTGTGTCATAATTATTTATCCATATTCCATTTATAAACAGCTTTTATAACCTTATTGTTACCATAAATCATCTTCAAATATTTTCTAATATTCCCGTAAACTTTCCTGTTGCCTATGATGTTTATTAAGTACAAAACATAAATAAACAAAATTATGAGTACAACAGTAAAATCAGAACAAAAAGAAAAAGCGACCCGCACTTCCAATAAAGAGATCGCAACATTTATCGGAGAACTTTTCTCATTCAACAGTAGTCTCAAACTTTTTCACTGGAGCGTAACCGGAACCGGCAGTTATGCTAAACATATGGCACTTGATGAAGCCATCGCCTCCTTGCTGGACGTGATCGACAGAATCACCGAAACAACATTCGCCTTGGTAGGCGACCTCCAGATTGCCATCCCGGAAACTAAAACTCCGAAGGACATCGTAAAACATGCATCAGATTTCTACAACTACGTAGAAAAACACAGAGACCTGTTCCCTGAAGCATTCTCACAATCCATCATCGACGACTATCAGGAAGCAATCCAGCAATTGCTTTACAGATTAGTCAGATTGCAATAGCATTACCTGGTGATCTGCCAGTTATTTTTTAGAGTTTATATATTTACACGGAGGAGTTGTTTTCAAAGACAACTCCTTTTATATTTTTTTACCCCGGAGTATCTTTAGTTTCATAAACAAAACTATCTTTGTCCAATGGGACAGACAGGAACAAAGAAACTCGAAACAGATATACAGACCCGTAATGACTTATGCGTTACGCAAAATCCCTATGGAGAATTTGATCTGACCGGTATTTATACCGAGACTCAGTCTAAAGGCGGCCGTAACGTACTCCAAAACTGGGTTACCCATCCTGTTAACAATATCCAAACACTCCACTACCGCATCGAATCCATTCGCGCCGGTGGAATACCCAGCTTCGAAATAGACGGGAACACCCTGGACTTCATCGAATATTACCTGAATTATAATGAGCCGTCCCCCACAACCGTATTAGGCGTCCTCTCCTACTACCAATGGTTAAAAAACAAATTGCAGAAAAATCCGTGGAACTATATTAAAAGCCGTGGATGCTTATATTTATGTGAATTGATCCGGGAATTACGCCAGATCTCATCTCCCATAGAAGAGTCCGCACAACCGGACATTATCAAACAAACGCTCCGGATGATACGTTCCTATGTGGACAGCAATGTTTTCGCTTCAATCCCGAACAGGGAAACCAGATTAACTTGTTACGAAATCGACCAGTTCGACTACATTTTCCGCAATAGGGGAAAAATCGCTGTACAGGGGATACTTGATATTGTATACGAATTGGACGCCTTTCGTTCCGCACATCAAATAGCTAAAGAGAAAGGATTTTGTTACCCGGAATTACACTCCGGCGACACAGAGCTGGTCATACACAACTTTTTCCATCCGGCTTTGCCGCAAGCCGTACGTAATGACTGGCATTTGGAGGAAAAACATATCAATATTTTCACAGGTTCCAATATGGCTGGCAAATCGACGACTCTGAAAGCGTTATCGTCGGTTATTTGGTTGGCTCACGCCGGATTACCGGTACCGGCAACTTATATGCGTTGCCCGGTATACAAGGGTATTTTTACTTCCATCAATTTACCGGATTCTTTAAAAAGAGGAGAAAGCCATTTCTATGCGGAAGTATTACGTATCAAAAGCATACTGGAAAAAGTCAAGGAAGAAGATGCTTATTTCATCGTATTCGACGAACTCTTCCGGGGAACAAATGCCCGCGATGCTTATGAGGCTTCAGTCATCGTTCTCAATCTGCTGAAAAAATATCCGCAAAGCAAATTCCTTCTCTCCACCCATATCATAGAACTTGCGGAAGCCTTTTATACAGAAAAAACATGTCAGTTCAACTACATGGAATCTGAAATAAAAGACGACCGTTTCATTTGTAGCTATCGGTTGAAAGAAGGAATTTCCGAATCGCGCATCGGCAGCTGGTTAGTCAGAAAAGAGCTAAACACGCCTTAATCGAGTGCCCACTGCTTCATCTCATACATATCCAGATACTCTTCCCATTCGGGATCGACTTCCGTATAAATAGAAATAGGTAACAGATCGAACGGAGCGAGTGCCTCATTCAGACGTTCGCCGAAAACGCGGACTGTACGGGTGTAGAAAACCCATATCTTCTCTCCTGCCCCGGTATAAACAGCGGTAAGGATGGAGAGTTTATCTTTTTCCATGGCTTTCCGCAATGTTTCCTGTACGTTCTCCATCTGTTCGGCAAGTGCATCCATAGGCATTCCTTTCTCATCCCCTTCATATTTCCAGGTTATTTCAACACGTTCCTTGAATTTACCGGACTGGATAAATTCCGTCAGTTCATCGCGTCCGCTTACTGTTACCAAATGCCCGTCTTCGTCTTCCGACAAGGCTGTGAACCATTCATTACTTAATCTCATATATTTTATTCTTTGTTATTTACATTTTAGAATCATTTTTCCGTTTCTTCCACAGCTGCCAGCTATTAAATATATTCTGCCACAACACATAAGAACCCGGACCGACCGAAGAAACCGGGTCGAGATAAGTATAAGACATCCAGATGGCGAGCACCGTGTTCTTTTGTCCCAGGGCCTGACCGGCACTGATGCGGTCTTTATAAATAGTTCCGATCCGTTTTCCGAGAAAGAATTGAAGGGCGCAAGTGACAAAACCGGCCAATGCGATCAATATCTCGACCTCTACCGGAATCGTACTGTGGGCAAGCGATTTCACGGTCTGAGCCGTTACGATGGCCAGCGCCATCCCCCACATATAAAAAGCCAGGTCATGGAAACCTAACAAAAAATGATGTATCTTCGGAAGACAATACCGGAAAAACAATGCCAGAAAAAACGGGAAAAGCAACAACGGAAACACTTTACTTAAAATCTTCAGAAAAGCGGTGAAGAAAGTAACGTCCGTATGAGGCTCGACCAAAGGAAATATCAACGGCACAGCTACCGCTGCCAAAATATTCGATAACAGGGTATAAGTCGTCAGACTGGAGGCACTCCCGCCCAACTTACCCGTAATAACAGCTGCCGCTGTCGCCGTCGGACAGATCAGGCAAACCATCGCTGCTTCAAAAACCTCCCGATAGGAACCTCCCATAGGAACAAAAATCAACAGGGCAGCCAGGGCACATGAAGAAACAATCTGAAACAGCAACAGCCATCCATGCCACGGAGACGGCATCAACTCCCGCCAATCCACTTTACAAAAAGTAAGTAATAACTGACCAAAAATCAATAAAGGAGTAAGATACGCAATAAGCGTGTTCATAAACGGTTTTGTCGGCTCCAGAAAGGTGAAGTTGGCAAACATCAAATAACCCAATACACCGGTCAGCATTGCAACAGGCAATGTCCAGTTCTTCAGAAAGTTCAACATGAGACCTATCTTTATATTTTCGGCGCAAAGATATATAAAAAAGCCCCATCCGGTAACGAATGAGGCTTCTTATTTACATATGCCTGTTTTTCATTATTTTCTGAACGGCGCTTTGACCACCTGTGCTTTCAGATTACGGTTACGTACTTTCACAAAGAATTCTGAACCGGCTTTTGCATATTCAGGCTTCACATATCCCATACCGATACCTTTCTTCAACACCGGCGACATCGTTCCGGATGTTACAACACCGATAACCTGATCCTCTGCATCCACAATTTCATAACCATGACGGGGAATACCCTTGTCTACCAATTCAAACGCACACAACTTACGGGTAACGCCTTCTTTCTTCTGGCGTTCCAGTTCTGCCCGGTTTGTAAATTCTTTCCCGTCCGCAAACTTAGTGATCCAACCCAGTCCGGCTTCGATCGGAGAAGTCGTATCATCCAGATCATTGCCATACAGGCAGAATCCCATTTCCAGACGAAGTGTGTCGCGGGCACCTAAACCAATCGGCTTGATACCTTCCGGCTTGCCGGCTTCAAAGATTGCATTCCAGATAGTCATTGCATCATCCGGATAGAAATACAATTCAAAACCACCCGCACCGGTATAACCCGTATTGGAAATGATTACATTCTTACAACCGGCAAACTCTCCGGTCACAAAAGAATAATAAGGGATAGACGAAAGATCGACCGGAGTCAGGCGTTGCAACACTTCAGTTGCTTTCGGTCCCTGGATAGCCAGCTGGGCAGTACGGTCGGAAGAGTTTTCAAGCTCTGCTCCCACTGTGTTGTGACTGACACACCAATCCCAGTCTTTTGCAATATTTCCTGCATTTACGACCAACAGATATTTTTCCGGTTCATAGTGATAAACCAGCAGGTCATCCACAATACCACCTTTATCATTCGGGAAGCAAGTATATTGCGCCTTGCCCAAAGGCAAAACAGATGCATCATTGGAAGTGATACCCTGGATAAAAGCCAGCGCATTCGGGCCTTTTACCCAAAACTCTCCCATATGAGATACATCGAATACACCTACACCATTCACAACGGTCATGTGTTCATCGATTATGCCGGTATATTCGATCGGCATATTATAACCTGCAAATTCATGCATTTTTGCTCCCAATGCGATATGTACATCGGTAAACGGAGTCGTTTTCATGTTATTATTACGTTTAAGATTTTTGAGCCAGAAGCTCGGTTATTTTTATAATTGTTTGCATACTCTTTTCCAATGAGTTGACCGGAAGGAACTCATAACGTCCATGGAAATTCAACCCGCCGGCAAATATATTCGGACAGGGCAATCCCATAAATGACAAACGGGCACCGTCCGTTCCGCCGCGAATCGGTTTAACCAGCGGTTTAACACCGACAGACTCCATGGCTTCAAAGGCCAGGTCTACGATATATTTCTTCGGTTCAACCACTTCACGCATATTATAATATTGGTCGCGAAGTTCCAGCGTCGTACTGCCCGGATGGATTTCGTTCATACGTTTTACCCACATCTTCAACTGTGCTTTCTTTTCTTCAAACAAAGTGCGCACATGGTCGCGGATGATATAGGACAAGGAGGCTTCCTCTACCGTACCCGACATATTGGTCAGATGATAGAAACCTTCGTACCCCTGCGTATGTTCCGGACGTTGTGAAGCCGGCAGCCACGAAGCGAACTCGATAGCCAGCAACGAAGCATTCAGCATCTTGTTCTTCGCATAACCCGGATGAACGTTCAAACCTTTAAAAGTTATTTTGGCAGCTGCCGCATTGAAGTTTTCATATTCCAGTTCGCCGATCTGCCCGCCGTCGATCGTATAAGCCCATTCACAACCGAATTTCTCCACGTCAAAATGGTTGGCCCCTTCCCCGATCTCCTCGTCCGGAGTAAAACCGATACGTATCTTGCCATGTTCGATTTCCGGGTGATCCTTCAGATATTTCATAGCAGCGATGATGGCTGCCACACCGCCTTTATCGTCGGCTCCCAGCAAAGTCTTACCGTTGGTTACAATAATATCCTGGTCTTTATAATCATTCAGTTCAGGAAACATCTGGGGAGAAAGAACTACATTCTCTTCGGCGCACAGGACGATATCTCCTCCTTTATAATTTACAATCCGTGGAGTCACATCTTTTCCCGACATATCCGGACTGGTATCCAGATGGGCGATAAAGCCGATAGCCGGAATCTTCTTATCGGTATTTGCCGGAAGTGTTGCCATCAGATAGCTGTTTTCATCCAGCGTGATGTCTTCCAGACCTATTTCTTCCAGTTCCTTTACCAATTCTTCTGCAAACACCCGCTGTCCCGGAGTACTTGGTGTCATCCCGGTCTCTTCACTCGATTGTGTTTCAAACGTTACATACTTTAAAAATCTATCTAATACTGTCATAAGGTATACTTTTATATTTAAAGCATAAAAGTAGGTAAAGAGCGACGAATAACAAAATAATAAAGAGAAATAATTACCCAACGATTGTTTTGTAATTATTTCTCTTTTTATCAGATATGAACTATCCTGTCCCCGTGCTTGACACGGGGTCGCAAAAGAACCGGCAGTATCAAAATATACATATAGGATATGGTCTGTGCCGTTGCGATCCCGTGTCAAGCACGGGAACGGGATAGTTCAATTCTTTCTATAATTAACCCCTCTTAAAAACAGCCATTGCCATTATAACAATGTGTACAAACACATTCCTTCGGCAGGCCGATCGAAGCGATCAGGTCTTCTACTGTATTGAATTTAAGTGTAGTGATATTCAGCTGCTCACGGATACGTTCCACCAACATATTATATTGCTCGGTACCTGTTGTAGCATATTTATCCAGATCTTTTGCATCATCCCCTTCCAGTTCCTTGACAATCCGGCGGGCAATCAGTTCCAGATGGGACTTGGAAGCAGAAAAACCGACAAACGGACAAGCATGCAGGATCGGAGGACATCCGATTCTCATATGCACCTCTTTCGCTCCATATCCATATAATATATTTACATTATCGCGAAGCTGTGTTCCGCGAACAATCGAGTCGTCACAGAAAATCACCCGTTTCCCTTTCAGAAGGGCACGGTTCGGGATCAGTTTCATTTTAGCAACCAGGTCACGCACGGACTGGTTGGCCGGGGTAAAGCTACGGGGCCATGTCGGTGTATATTTAACGATAGCACGACGGTAAGGAATCCCTTTACCTTCAGCATATCCCAGCGCCATACCAATACCGGAGTCAGGGATACCCGATACAAAATCAGCATCCACCTCATCCTTCTTCGCCATAGCCAGACCGCTGGCATAGCGGGAAGCATCTACGTTCACCCCTTCATATTCAGAGACCGGATAACCATAGTACACCCATAAGAAAGAGCAAACCTGCATTTTCTTATTCGGCTTACGCAACTGCGTCATCTTGTCTGCCGTAAGCATAACCACTTCGCCTGGTCCTACATTATAATCTATTTCATATCCCAGATTCGGGAAGCTGCAAGGTTCGCTTGATGCCGCATAGGCACCTTCTTTCTTACCGATCAGGATCGGAGTACGCCCCCATTTGTCGCGTGCGGCAATAATGCCTTCCTCTGTCAGAATAAGCATCGAGCAGGAACCTTTAATCTTTTCGAAAACAATTTCCACACCTTCAACAAACGTCTTACCCTGAGAGATCAGTAATGAAATCAATTCAGTCTGATTGATCTGCCCGGAACTCATTTCTGAAAAGTGACATCCCTTATCCAGCAATTCATTCTGTAGTTCCTCCAGATTGTTCACCTTTGCTACAGTCACAACAGCATATTTACCTAAGTGAGAGTTAATGAAGATTGGTTGAGGATCTGTATCACTGATGATACCTATACCTGAATTCCCCTGGAATTTCTCCAGTTCACTTTCAAAACGAGTACGGAAATAAGAATTTTCCAGATTATGGATAGAGCGTTTGAAGACGCCTTCGTGTAGGGTTGCCATACCGCCTCTGCGGGTTCCCAGGTGAGAATTGTAGTCTGTGCCGTAAAATAAGTCAGTTGCACAAGACGAATTAGAAATAGTTCCGAAAAAACCACCCATTGTTCTTAGTGTTTTTGATTTTTGAATTAGGGTACAAATGTACAAGAATATTTATACATATACCAAATGTAAAGTTGAATCTATAGAAAAAAAGATAACCGCCGAAACAATTGATAAAATACCTCCTTCCGAAAATCTGTTTCATCTTATTGAAACATTTGTTTCATTAAGTAGAAACACTTGTTTCATTACAATGAAACACTATCTATACTGTGTTAATGTTTTTAGTTGACTACTTTCAGCCTCATCTATAATAGAGGTTGACTCGATATAAAGTTTACCGGTAAGATAAATCAAGCCGGCAACAAAGAATAAACACTTTTTAACCACAACTAAAATAAAAGGTTTACAGCCACTTAGAAACAAATATCACCTGTAATGCATAAAAACGCTTGCATTGTAAAAAATAATATCTACTTTTGCACCCGGGTAAGTCCTACACGGCATGCTCCCTCGGAATCCCCCAGGGCTTGACCGCAGCAAGGGTACTTGGTTGTAGCGGCGCGATGTAGTAAGCTTACCCACCTGCCTCTTTAGCTCAGTTGGCCAGAGCACGTGATTTGTAATCTCGGGGTCGTTGGTTCGAATCCGACAAGAGGCTCAGAAGAATTGGAAATTGATAATTAACAATTGAAAATTCAAAAATTTGGAAGAGGAGGTTTATAACAATAAACTTCCTCTTTTTTTATTGTTATACATTGCATATTATAACAAAAGGATTAATTTTGCTGATAGAAACTTTAAAACAGCAGCACAAATGGAAGAAAATAAAGGTCTACTATTAAAAAGCGCGATGACTTATGGTTTAGCCATGGGAATTTTCTGGGTGATCAAGTACCTGTTCTTTATTTTCAGCAATACGGTTCCTGCCCTAAACATTATATATATAGTGCTTACACTGACAGTACCGTTCATCGCCTATTATCTGACAAAACGATACAAACAGGACATCGGCGGAAAGATCAGTTTCTTTCATGCCTGGCGCTTCGGCACAATGCTTTACTTTTTTGCCGCATTGATCGTCGCCCTCGAACATTTCGTGTTCTTCCAGTTTATCGCTCCGGCCGATTTTCTGGCAAACTCCGTAAACCAGATGATCGAAGTACTGAAAGATTCACAGGTAAGCACCGAAGTCATGGAAGCAATCGGAAAAACCAATTTCACTCCTATCCATATGGCTATTCAGGGTGTTTTCAATAATATATTTTATGGTATTATACTTTCGATACCGGTAGCAGCCATCCTGTGCAGGAACAATGAAACCGGTGCGATCAGACAAGAACAATAAGGAGAAACAATACAAATAATGGATATATCAGTAGTTATTCCGTTGTACAACGAAGCCGAGTCTCTACCGGAACTGGAAGCATGGATAGAGCGGGTGATGAAAGAACATAACTTTACTTACGAAATTATATTTGTAAACGACGGCAGTACGGACAATTCATGGGAAGTGATCGAGGGTTTACAGCAAAAGAATCCTTGTATCAGAGCCATCAAGTTCCGTCGCAATTACGGCAAATCACCCGGACTGCATTGCGGTTTCGAGCGTGCCCAGGGAGATGTCGTCATCACCATGGATGCCGACCTCCAGGACAGTCCGGACGAAATCCCGGAACTTTACCGCATGATCACGGAAGACGGATACGACCTCGTTTCAGGATGGAAAAAGAAACGGTACGACCCGTTATCCAAAACGATCCCGACAAAGCTATTCAATGCCACGGCCCGCAAATTCTCCGGCATAAACAACCTGCACGATTTCAATTGCGGCCTGAAGGCTTACAAAAATGTCGTTATCAAAAATATCGAAGTGTACAACGATATGCACCGGTATATTCCATACCTGGCAAAGATTGCCGGTTTCCATAAGATCGGTGAAAAAGTCGTACAGCATCAGGCACGCAAATACGGAACAACCAAATTCGGACTGAACCGTTTTGTCAACGGCTATCTGGATTTGATCACGTTATGGTTTACTTCCAAATTCGGAAAAAAGCCGATGCATTTCTTCGGTCTGTGGGGAAGCGTGATGTTCTTTATCGGTTTCATCGCATTGGTATTCGTATTAAGCATGAAACTGATCTCCATGTTCTCCGGCGATTTACGTCCGTTGGTAACAAACTCTCCATATTTCTATATATCGCTTACTGCGATGATCCTCGGAACGCAAATGTTCTTAGCCGGATTCATCGGCGAGTTGATTTCCAGGAATTCATCCAATAGAAACAACTATAAGATAGAATCAGAAATATGAGTACACCCGGGGTGGAAACTTTTTAATTTATGTCAATTATAGAAATAGTGTTACTAGCCATCGGATTATCGATGGATAGTTTGGCCGTGTCCGTAACCGGCGGAGCAGTAATCCGGAATTGCACTGTGTGCAATATGGTTAAGATCGGCTCTTTTATGGGTATCACACAGGCCACAATGACAGTTCTGGGCTATCTGGCCGGTGTCGGATTCCAGAAATACATTACAGCCTTCGACCACTGGATCGCTTTCGTCCTGTTGCTTTACCTGGGAGGTAAAATGATATACGACAGTACGCAGGAAGAAGATGAAGACTGCAAAACAAATCCGCTCTGCAACAAAACATTGTTCGGACTGTCCATAGCAACAAGCATCGACGCACTGGCTATCGGTATCTCGCTGGCTATCCTGAAATCGGATATCATCATCCAGGCTTCCCTGATCGGAATCATCACATTCCTTATGTCTGTTTCAGGCGTTTATTTCGGAAGTCGTTTCGGACGTAAGGTGGATTTGAAACTCGACCTGATCGGCGGACTGATACTAATCGGTATCGGAGCAAAAATATTGATAGAACACCTGTTCTTCTGCTAATAAAATAAATGTATATGAAAAGTCAGGAATTACGTAAATTGGCACCGGAACTCGATTCACTCCGCCTCGGTAGTGGTTGGAGCATTGAAGATCTCAGCAAACCGCAAATCATCGTTGAGAGCAGTTACGGACACAGCCACCCCGGAAGTGCCCATCTGAACAAGCTGGTGGAAGAAGCCGGCAAAGGTATCAGCGATGCCGGAGGACGGGCTGCCAATTACTACGTCACTGACATTTGCGACGGCGAAGCACAGGGCCACGACGGAATGAACTATTCGCTCGTATCCCGCGATATCATGGCTGCCATGATGGAGATACACGTAAAAGCAACGCCTTTCGATGCGGGAATATTCATTACCAGTTGCGACAAATCGGTGCCCGCCCACCTGATGGCGATCGCCCGGCTGAATATGCCGGCCCTGCTCCTGCCGGGAGGTATTATGAAAGCCGGCCCCAACCTGCTGACTTTAGAACAAATCGGAACATACAGTGCACAATACGAACGGAAAGAAATAAGCGAAGAGCAATTCCTCGCTTATAAAAAAGATGCCTGCCCGGCTTGCGGAGCCTGCTCTTTTATGGGAACAGCCTCCACAATGCAGGTAATGGCCGAAGCGCTGGGTATCGCACTGCCGGGTTCGGCCTTAATCCCTACGCACGTACATTATATAAAAGAGATATCCCGGTATGCCGGCCAGCGTTCCGTCGAATTAGGAAAAGAAGAGTTACTGCCTTCCGATATCCTGACAATCGACGCTTTCAGAAATGCTATCATAGTGCACGCCGCGATAGCCGGTTCCAGCAACAGCCTGCTACATCTGCCGGCCATTGCGCATGAACTAGGCATCGACCTGCCGCCTGAATTATTTGATGAAATCCATCGCCAAATTCCTTTTTTACTGAATATCCGTCCAAGCGGATTCTGGCCGGGCGAATATTTCTGGTATGCCGGCGGCGTTCCCGCCATTCTGGAAGAACTGAAAGACGTACTTAACCTGGACGTCCGGACAGTAACAGGCAAAAGCCTGGGAGAAAATCTTGAAACACTCCGCACAAACGGATTTTATGAAGGATGCCGCAAATACTTGTCCCCGCTTGGAGTAAAAGTCAACGACATTATCAAACCTTTTAAAAGTCCGATCCGGAAACAAGGAGCGATTGCCATATTAAAAGGGAATCTCGCCCCGGAAGGAGCCGTTGTCAAACATGCCGCCATCTCCCCCAACCTGATGCAGGCAACATTAACGGCCCGTGTATTCGATAGCGAAGAAGAAGCATTGCAAGCTGTATTGCAGAAAAATATCCATCCGGGAGAAGCCGTCTTTATCCGTTACGAAGGCCCGAAAGGCAGCGGAATGCCGGAAATGTTTTACACGACCGAAGCCATCGCCTCCGACCCGGAACTGGCAGAAAGCATTGCCCTCATTACCGACGGACGTTTTTCCGGAGCCACCCGCGGCCCGGCCGTCGGACACGTCTCGCCGGAAGCATACGACGGCGGTCCTATCGCCTTGGTTGAAGACAATGACCTGATCCGTATCGACATTCCTGCCCGTAAGCTCGAGATCATCGGAACCAACGGCTTCCAACAATCACCGGAGGAAATAGACCGGATTCTGTCGGAGCGTCGTAAACAATGGACACAGCCTGTATCCCGCCATAGCCGCGGTATCCTGGATATTTTTACACGCAACTGCGCATCTCCCATGAAAGGGGCTTATATGGAAAACAAAAAGGCTTGACAACTGACATTGATTGAATTACAATAAATTTTAGTATCTTTGCTGCGCTAAAATTTAAAGAGATGTACAAGAAGATCATTCTGGCGGCCGGTTTATGGATACTTATGTTCACTGCCTGTACAAAACAGAAACAATATTTCGAAGAAAGCGGTTCCGTTTTTCATACTATCTATCATATTAAATATGAAGGTTCTGAAATACTGACAGAAAAGATTGATGCCGAATTTCAAAAGTTCAATCTTTCGTTAAATCCGTTCAATCCGAACTCTATCATATCAAAAGTGAACCGGAATGAGGCGGTCGAAGCAGATGACTGGTTTATCGAGGTGTTCAACAAAGCAAAAGAGGTATCCGACCATTCGGAAGGCATTTTCGATATCACCTGTGCTCCTCTGGTCAATCTTTGGGGATTTGGATTCAGTAAAATGGACAGTGTGACCCCTCAAATGATCGACAGTATCAAACAATTCGTCGGTTATCAGAAAGTCAGACTGGACGGACGGAAAGTAGTAAAAGATGATTCCCGTATCCTGTTGAATTGCTCCGCGATTGCCAAAGGATATGCAAGCGATGTCATAGCACGTCTGCTCGAACGTGAAGGCATTGAAAATTATATGGTCGAAATTGGTGGCGAAGTAACAATGAAAGGCGTCAACCAGAACGGAAAATGCTGGCGTATAGGAATCAATAAACCGGAAGACGATTCAACCGGAGTAAAAAACGATATAGAAGAAGTAGTCCAGTTATGCAAAAAAGGAGGCGTTGCCACATCCGGCAACTACCGTAACTACTACATCAAAGATGGAAAAAAGTACGCCCATACGATTGACCCGCGTACCGGATACCCATCCGAACAAAGCATATTAAGCGCAACAATTGTAGCTGAAGATTGTATCACCGCCGATGCTTATGCGACAGCCTTCATGGCAATGGGGCTGGAAAAAGCACGTGAAGCGGCAAAAAATATTCCCGGTATTGAATATTATGTAATCTACTCCGATGAAAACGGTAAACATCAGATAGAATACTCTACCGGTATGCTTCAATATCTGCCAAACAGGCCGATTGAAGCAATGCTGAACGAGTAGCAATTTTTTATGAAGAATTTTATTAATCAATTTGAATGCAAAGAAGTAAAAGCCGGTGAAGTAGTATATGACACAGAACAAATGGGAAACATATTACTTTTTGTCACTACAGGCAAACTTCTCATCTGTTCGAAAACGGCAACCCCGGTAGTAGAAGTCGATGAAGGGTATTTCGTTTTATTGCCTACGGAAAAACGTCATATCATAACGGCTATCACAGATGCACAGACAGTACTCATGCATGCGGGAACTTTATCCACAATGATCACGGAAGATCCGGAGTGGAATCCGGAACGCCCGGTCGTTCTACCGACTTTCCCGTCATTAGCAAAAACACTATTTTTGCTTGAATCCTATCAGAAAGAAAAAAGGTCTAATATAAATTAGACCTTTATTTACTTTCATTATTTTCTCCTTTTAAAACTGCTTGATCAGGAACGATGGATTGATCCGGAAATAAATCCCTGCCGAAAAACTGGTAGCGCTGCCGGATTTACCGACTTCACCAGCCCCCGGTCCAAACTTATCGACAGACAGATGCTGATATACATCCACATCTACCCCCAGGGAAAAACCTTTCCCGAAACTCTTTGAGTATTCCAACCCCAGATAAACCATATTTTGCCCGTCAAAAGAAACACCTTCATCCGATGTCGATACCGCTCCATAAAACGGACTGCCGAACATGGAGATGAATTTATTACTGTTCCAATAAGATGTTTTCACCCGAAAATCGTAAATATCCGCAGATGCCCGGACATAAAAACCGGAGCCGCTACCATATGGCCATAACTTACCGGCCTGCTGATAATAACCAGCGACATCAAATTCAAGATTTACATTCCGGAATATCGGATTACCTGTGTTCCAAACCGTACCGACTCCCACAGCGCCATTCATCAAAGTTTGTACAGAGTTAGTAAATATCGTATCGATCTCCCCTCCCCGATGTTGGGCCAATCCCTGCACCGGTGCATAAAAATGAAAACGCGCATCCGGATCATTCAGTTTATAACGCCCCGACAACCCGACAGTAAAGGCCTCCTGATGCGTATCTTCACGGAAAATAAAACTTTCCCAGTTCACCCAGACATCCAGATCAAACCTGCGGGAGTCATACAACAACTGAAGTCCGGCTTCAGGATCAGCCGTCAGGTTCAACTCCGGATTATATAAAGGTTCGATCAGGTTATGATTAGCACCGCCATAAATATCGCCAAGAACAATATTCACATGATCGGACAAAGCCATCTGCGCCCGAAAAAAAGGAAGGACATGGAAGCCATGCTGGTACTGGTCGCCTTTCCATTCGGCAATATCCTGATAAGCCAGGCTCGGATATTTCTTTGCACCCCAATAACGGAGCATATGCACCCCCAACTCAAGTTTTATATTACCCAGCGGATAAAAAACAGCTTTCGGTTGTATCCAGAATCCCGGCAAAGAATATCCTTTCATAATCGAACCGGTATATTCATTATCTTTAAAGAAACTTATATTATCCAACTCGACAGATAATTGCCCTTTCTTTTCCGGATCGATCCGGTGGTCCGACTTAAACACCCGGTCGGAAATTTGTGCCTGGGCCGAACATACAACAAATAGATTTGCAATCAGAAAGCAAATACCCGGCAGAAGCAGACGGGTAGATTTCAAGGGAAGAGTTTTCATTTATTTCAAAATTTGCAGCAAACGTAAGAAATTATCAGCAATAAAAAAAGGGATACGGATGTTTAGCTTCCGTACCCCTTCTCTTATACTATTTGTTAAAACTAACTCAACCTCTTGGAGTAGCTTCTTTAACAACCATCTGACGGCCTTCGTATTCAGCACCGTTCAATTCATTGATTGCATTTCTTGCTTCGCTTTCATTTGTAAATTCTGCGAATGCAAAACCTTTTGATCTGTTAGTGTCGCGATCAATGATTAACTTTACTGATTCTACAACTCCATACTCTTCTAAAACCTGCTGTAAGTCAGATTCTCTAACCCGATAGTTCAGGTTACCAATGTAAATATTCATACAAAAATGATATAAAATAATTAATAAAAAAACTGTAACAAATAATCTTGGAAAGGTCCATTACTACAAAATAAATTCACTTGTTGAATATTACATCGGAGATAAAAGAGCAATTTCTGAAAACTATGTTGTTCACATGCCACAAAGGAAAGTATTTTTATTCGATAAACAACTATATTCGTCAAAATTATTTGTGAAACCAATCTATTTTTATAGTTTTGTAACAAAATAGTTCAAGAGATAGATATTTTTTATCTTACGTACAACTCAAAAAACAAGCCTTTAGTACGAAGAGAATAGTACTTTTGTACAGAAAGACTGGCAAGTTATTGGAAATTATAGTATTTTTGACCAATTATATCGCATATTTATCCTTTTTAATTCAATTAAGAAGGCCTAAATTTGCACAATTATTTTTGAACTTAAATTGACATGGAAAAAATCGAAGTAAAAGAAGCTAAAGGGAAACTTGGCATTCTCGTTGTGGGTGTAGGTGGAGCAGTATCAACCACCATGATTACAGGTACTCTGGCTGCTCGTAAAGGAGTAGCGAAACCAATCGGCTCAATCGCCCAGATGGCGACTATGCGATTGGAAAGCGGAGAAGAGAAAGCAATCAAAGACATTGTGCCTTTGGCTGATCTGAACGATATTGTATTCGGCGGTTGGGATATATTCCCCGATAATGCATACGAAGCTGCCATGTATGCTGAAGTATTAAAGGAAAAAGACCTGAACAATGTGAAAGAAGAATTGCAGGCCATCAAACCGATGCCGGCTGCATTCGATCACAACTGGGCTAAACGCTTAAACGGAACGCACATCAAACAGGCTGCCACCCGTTGGGAAATGGTAGAACAACTGCGCCAGGACATCCGTGATTTCAAGGCTGCCAATAATTGCGAACGTATCGCTGTTTTATGGGCTGCAAGTACTGAAATCTACATTCCTCTGTCAGATGAACACATGTCGCTTGCCGCATTGGAAAAAGCGATGAAGGAAAACAATACGGAAGCTGTTTCCCCGAGTATGTGTTATGCTTACGCTGCTATCGCAGAAGGCGCTCCGTTCATTATGGGTGCTCCTAACCTGTGTGTAGACACGCCGGCTATGTGGGAATTCTCCAAACAGATGAATGTTCCTATCTCCGGAAAGGACTTCAAGAGCGGACAGACATTGATGAAGACTGTATTGGCTCCGATGTTCAAAACACGTATGCTGGGTGTAAGCGGCTGGTTCTCCACCAACATCTTAGGAAACCGCGACGGCGAAGTATTGGATGATCCTGCAAACTTCAAGACAAAAGAAGTTAGTAAACTGTCTGTGATCGACAATATCTTTGAACCTGAAAAATATCCGGACCTTTATGGTGACGTATATCATAAGGTACGTATCAACTATTATCCTCCCCGCAAGGATAACAAGGAAGCATGGGACAACATCGACATCTTCGGATGGATGGGCTATCCGATGGAAATCAAGGTAAACTTCCTTTGCCGTGACTCTATCCTCGCCGCTCCTATCGCTCTCGACCTGGTATTGTTCAGCGACTTGGCTATGCGTGCCGGTATGTCCGGTATCCAGACTTGGTTGTCATTCTTCTGCAAGAGCCCGATGCACGATTTCGAACACCAGCCTGTTCACGACCTGTTCCAGCAGTGGAGAATGGTTAAACAGACTTTGCGTGATATGATCGGAGAAAAAGCACCTAGCTATCTGGATTAATACACACATATAAAAAGATTTCTTCTATCCGTGCAAAAACGATTTTTTCCTCGGATAGAAGAATTTCTTTTTCATATATCAATCATCTTAATTCAATTAGTTTCTGACAAATATGGATTATGCAATCATTGCAGCTGGCGAGGGTTCCCGCTTGGTGCAAGAAGGAGTAAAATGGCCCAAACCACTGGTACAACTAAACGGTACGGCGTTAATTGATCGTTTGATCAATGTTTTTCTGAAAAACGATGCGTCATCTATCAGTATTATTGTAAATGAAGAAATGACGGAAGTGCAGGAGCACTTGCGAAAACTGGAACTGCCTGTTCCTTTTTATCTGCTGGTTAAATCCACGCCCAGTTCCATGCATAGCTTTTATGAGCTCAGCCATCATCTGGACAGTGATCATATCTGCCTGACAACCGTCGACACGATTTTCAAAGAAGAAGAATTCGGTGGATACATCCAGGCGTTCCTGAAAGAAAGTCAATTGGACGGGTTAATGGCAGTAACCGATTTTATAGATGACGAAAAACCTTTATACGTAGATACAGACAACGATTTAGTAATCCAGGGCTTTCTGGATAAACAAGGAGAACCGCCATGTTCTTATATCTCCGGCGGTATTTACTGCCTGCGACGTTCCGGACTGAAAGTTCTGAATAATGCAATCGGACAAGGCATGTCACGTATGCGCAACTACCAACGTCAGCTTATTGCTGAAGGATTAAAGCTGAAAGCTTATCCATTCAGCAAAATCGTAGACGTCGATCATGCCGAAGATATCAAAAAGGCCGAAGATTTTTTAAACAGTTGATAGTTGACAAGTGACAACTAAATAAAAAAGTAATGAGTAAACTAACAATAGCAGGCATCCGCCGGGAAAATCAATTTTCCCCCAACCATATCGGTAACGATGCCGCCATCTTCTCTCTGACCGTCCAACATCTGCGCGATCTGGGATGTGAAGTAAACGAATACATAGAATCAGATCTGATAATCCATCAATTTGAAGAGACAGCCATCTTCAATATGGTCAGAAACTGGACTTCTATCCATAAACTACAGCAGATGGAAGATCAGGGTTATACCGTTATCAACTCCGGCTATGGAATAGAAAACTGTACACGCGAGAAAATGACCCGCCTGTTAATGTCGAACAACATCTCACATCCGGCCAGCCTGATCCTTCCTACCGATGAAGACCCGACAGCCGCACTGGAAAAAGCCGGATTTTATAACTGCTGGATCAAACGAGGCGACTTTCACGCCATCCACCGGGAAGATGTCACCTACGTCAGGAATCCGGAAGAAGCCAAAACAATCCTGAAAGAATACGCCATCCGCGGAATCAAGACTGCCGTAGTCAACGAACATCTGGTTGGCGACCTGGTTAAGTTCTATGGCGTGACCGGAACTGATTTCTTTTATTGGTTCTACCCCTCCAACCAACATCACAGTAAATTCGGGTTAGAACAGATAAACGGAACGGCCAAAGGCATTCCGTTTGACGATTCAAAGTTGCAGCAACTTTGCAGCCAGGCGGCAGAAGTACTGAACATTCATATTTACGGTGGTGACTGTATTATTTCAGATGACGGATCGATCCGGTTGATCGATTTCAATGACTGGCCCAGTTTTGCTCCCTGCCGGAACGAAGCTGCTCCCCAGATTGCCCGTCGCATCTATAATTTAATCAGCAAGTAATGGAAGAAACAAAAAAGAAACCCGATATAGAGTCTACACTCAAATCCCTGGATACCGAAGAGTTCATCGATATCCACTTCTATCGCCCGATCGGTTATCGTTGGGCTTTATTCTTCAATAAGCTGGGAGTATCCCCCAATGCAATTACCGTAGCCAGTATATTTATAGGTATTGCAGCCGGTATTTGTTTCTATTACCAGAGCCTGACAATAAATATCATCGGTATGTTATTACTTATCTGGGCAAACTCATACGACAGCGCCGACGGACAGCTGGCCCGCATGACCGGTAAGAAAACGCCATTGGGCCGTATTCTGGACGGAACAGCCGGCGACTGCTGGTTTATTGCTATCTATGCCGCCATCTGCCTTCGGTTGACACCGGAATGGGGTATCTGGATCTGGATATTTGCCGCTATCACCGGATTTTTCCATAGCAAACAAGCCGCCATGGCTGATTATTACCGGAATATCCATCTGTTATTCCTGAAAGGAAAAGCCGGAAGCGAACTCTCCCACTCTCCCGCCCTGAAAGAGAAATATAAGACGATGAGTTGGAAAAAAGATTTTATCTACAAACTTTTTGAAACATTTTATATCAACTATACCGTCGGGCAGGAAGCATTGTCACCGAAGTTTCAGAAAATGATGAACATCATCCGGACCAAGTATCACGATGAAGCTCCGGAATGGTTCCGGAAAGCCTTCCGTGAAAAGAGCCTTCCGATGATGAAATACACGAATATGCTGTCATTCAACACACGTGTCATTGCTTTATTCGTCAGTCTTTTCATCGATATGCCCTGGTTGTATTTCGTATTTGAAATGACAGTATTGAATATCATGCTGGCATATATGATCGTAACACACGAACGTTTCTGTGCTCAATTCACTAAAGAACTCGAATCAAAATCATAAATATATGTTCGAATCAGACAAGATAAAAGGAATCATATTCGATTATGGCGGTACCATCGACAGCAATGGCATGCACTGGGCCGAAGTGATCTGGATGGCTTATCAGGCCGAAGAAGTACCGGTGAGCAAAGAGATCTTCCGGAATGCCTATGTGCACGGCGAACGGACGTTAGGTAAAAATCCGATCGTAAAGCCCCATCACACTTTCCTCGACATGCTGCGCCTGAAGACAGACATACAGATCGAATGGCTCAAAGTCGGCGATTTTATCCCCGAAGCGTATGCCACTCCCGGATTAAAACAGCGGCTGGCCGACTGGTGCTATGCTTATGCACGGAAGTCGATCGACACAGCCCGTCCCATACTGGAGGCATTGTCTCAAAAATACCCGCTGGTACTGGTCTCCAATTTCTATGGGAACATCGAATCCGTACTAAAAGATTTTCATCTGGATACTTATTTTAAATCGATTGTCGAATCAGCAGTTGTCGGTATTCGCAAACCCGATCCGGCTATATTCGGGTTAGGTGTAAAAGAATTATCATTACCGGCAGAAACGATCGTCGTAATCGGAGATTCTCACGATAAAGACATTATCCCCGCTACGTCTATCGGCTGCAAAACAATCTGGCTGAAAAGTATCGGCTGGAGCGATTACCGGGGGGATGAATCGGCCGACCTGGTTATTACCGATTTCACAGAACTGGAACAGGCATTCAGCCTATAGACTTTCTGACCATCAATAATTCAATAGAAACCTTTCCAATCATAAAAGTAGTCCTATCTTTGTTACCAAAAAGACAGGACTACTTTTATGATAAAAAAATATGCACTAGTACTATTCGTACTACTCACATCATGTGACCTGATAGACTACCATCCATACGACGGCAGAATCACGTACAAGGAAGACAAAGATATCAATGAAATGAATATTTTTAAAATCCGGAACGCCTGCCAGGATAAAGACACCATCCGTTTTATCTTTACAGGCGACACTCAGCGCTGGCTGGATGAAACGAATGACTTCGTGAAGCATGTCAACCAACGGGACTCTATCGATTTTGTCATTCACGGAGGTGACCTGACCGATTTTGGTATCAAAAAAGAATATATCTGGCAACATTCAATTTTATCCAAGCTAAAAATACCTTATGTTGCCCTGATCGGCAATCATGACATTATCGGCAACGGGGAATTGGTATACGAGGATATGTACGGTCCTAAAAACTTCTCATTCAGCGTCGGCCCCTCACAGTATTATGGTGGAGGTGGTACAATCCGTTTCATCTGCCTGAATACGAATGCGCTTGAATACGATTACTCTATTCCTGTACCCGATTTCTCCTTTATAAAGGGTATACTGAACAGTACAACAGAAGATGATAAATGCACGATCTTTGTTATGCATGTGCCGCCCGGAAGCGAGCAATTCAATAACAATGTGGCAGATATCTTCCAGGAAAAGATACGGGAATTTCCCAATCCTCTTTTCTGCTTGCATGCCCACGACCATAACATTGCCGCCCGCGACCTGTTCGATGACGGGATCATTTATTATTGCTGCGACAATATCGGCAAACGTACTTATTTACTCTTTACCGTAACACCTGATGACTACTCATATGAAATCGTTAAATTTTAAATTACTACTGCTCTTAACCTTGCTTTTTCCGTTTTATACAAATGCTCAGGACAGTATCCCTGCCCCAACTTTGTATGACAGACATATAGAAAGATACACTTCACTATGGGAAAATCTTATCCCCCGGTACAGTAAAATACAATTTGCCGGCTCCATGGGTATGTTCTCTTTCGGGATCGGATGGGACTACTACCGCCATCACTGGGAAACAGACCTTCTCTTCGGATTTGTTCCCAAAACCGCCCGTAACCTGAAAGCTGAAAGTTCAAAAAAACGTCACACCATGGCAACATTCACGGTAAAGCAAAATTATATCCCCTGGAGAGTTCCTTTGCATAAAAACATTGATTTCGAACCGTTAACAACAGGGTTATACATTAACACCCTGCTTGACAGAGATTTTTGGGTACAAAGCCCTGACAAATACCCTAAAGGCTATTACTTCTTTTCAACAAGAGTACGGACCCATATTTTTCTCGGCGAACGTGTCACCTTTAAATTCAATAATCCGGGAAGATGGCATAAATCAGTCACGCTGTTTTACGAACTCAGCTCATGCGATCTGTATATCCTTAACAAATTTGGAAACAAATATCTGAAGCCGAAAGACTATCTCAGCCTGTCATTTGGCCTGAAGTTTCAGATATTGTGATAAGAAATATTATACTTCCATAAGAGATTACTCATCACTACATTATAATAAATACAAATATTTGTATATACCATAGACTATATTTGTTATTTTTAACCAGCAACCACACATTACTTATTGTATCATTTAACACATAAAAACAATCTTCAAAAAAACTTCAAAACAAGGGTCTGAACCGCCTTTCACAATACACAATAACAAGCTATAACCCACAGACATACCATAAAAAGTAATGACTAAAAAAAACGATCGTTTTTTTTAGTCACCGCAAAGGTAGGCATTTTATTCATATCTACAACAAAGAAAAAATATTTAGATTTTAATTTTCAAAACTTATATAGAAATTGCTTCAATTGTTAAAATAGACAAAATAATGACTACTTAAAACGATCGTTTTAGCTAGTCATTGTTTTTCGTCAGCTCACATCTGTGACTGACGAACTTTGTTGTGTCAATACCTTATAGTTTGTTATGATTTATATATTCATTGCTATTTCTCTATTTATATCAATAGTTCTATCAGCGCTTATTATTCCAAGGATTCTCGTCGTAGCTTTCCGAAAAAAGTTATTCGACATCCCCGACGAACGAAAAGTCCATAGCGGAATAATTCCCCGTCTGGGCGGCATATCATTTGTCCCCACCATCCTATTTTCATTGGCTTTCATCACCGGATTAAGGTATCTTATCGGTTATGAAATCGCCATTGACAGCCTTCATTTCATAGTTCCTGAATTTTATTTCTTAGTCTGTGGCTTAACGTTATTGTATTTATCAGGCATAAAAGATGACTTGGTCGGACTGCGTTACCGAAGCAAATTCGTTATACAGATCATAGCAGCCTCCCTTATCCCCCTGTCCGGTCTATGGATCAACAACCTGTATGGCCTTTTCGGAATTGAGGAACTGACTCCCTGGCTAGGAATCCCTTTTACAATCCTATTAACTGTATTCATTGTTAATGCGATCAATCTAATTGATGGTATTGATGGGTTAGCGTCCGGGTTAAGCAGTATATCACTGTTAACTCTCGGCAGCTTATATATCTATTATGACCAATGGATTTATGCCATGCTTGCATTTTCTACACTGGGAGTACTACTTCCCTTCTTCTATTATAATGTTTTTGGAAATGTAGATCGCTGTAAAAAGATATTTATGGGAGATACAGGTAGTTTGACACTGGGATATATATTAGCTTTTTTGGCGATTTCCTATACCAATAACAATCCTGAAAGAGCACCATATTCAGAGGGAGCTATCGTTATAGCTTTCTCTACACTAATCGTACCTATGTTCGATGTGATTAGGGTAATATTGGTACGCGCCCGAAATCACAAAGGATTATTTAACGCAGATAGAAATCATATACATCACAAATTTTTGGATATGGGTTTCAGTTCTCTCAAAGCAATGATTTGTATACTAACGATGGCGTTATCATTTAGTGTTATCAATATTATATTAGCATCTGTCATAAATAATAATATACTACTTTTGGTAGATATAGTCACTTGGATTATCTTGAATTTATGGTTTGATTGGATAAGAGATTCAAAAAAATAAAATATAATCAACTAAAAAAAATCGAAATACCCTTCCTTTTAATAACATTTAGAACTATCTATAATTATCGAGAAAATGCTACGAGACAGACAATCTCATATTATAACAAAAATCTACAAATCAGATTTAGGGAATAGATTCTTAAATGGAGCGTTTTGGTCATTATTAGGAGCTATTAGTGGAAGAGGATTCGTACTACTTTCATTCATTTTTGTCGCAAGAATACTAGGGCAGCATACATATGGAGAACTTGGTATTATCCGTTCCACAATAAATATGTTTACTGTTTTTGCAGGTATGGGAATTGGAGCTACAGCCTCTAAATTTATTTCTCAATATAGAAATAATGAACCCAATAGAATTATAGACATATATTCTCTTTCAAACACAATTTCAATCATTATTGGTTTTATAGGAGCCTTTTCATTAATCGTATTTTCTCCATATATTGCTGATAAATCATTAGAAGCTCCTTATCTGACTTTTGAAATACAACTAGGAGCAATCGTATTATTGTTTACAACAATAAATGGAGCTCAAAGTGGTGCTCTATCTGGTTTTGAAGATTTCAAATCAATTGCATTAAATACTTTCATATCTGGCACTATACAAAGTTTATTACTAGTACTATTAAGTTATTATTATGGCATTTCAGGATGTATTATAGCACTAGGTTTTGGATGTATTTTCTTATCATTATTCAATCATTTTTCGTTAAAGAAACAACTAACAAAGTATAATACAAAACACAAACAAACGTATTTATTAATGCGAATATCAAAAGATATGATAAAAATCCTTTGGTCTTTTTCACTTCCAACAGTATTATCTTCAATTTTAGTTATTCCTGTCTTATGGTGGGCCAGAACTTTTTTAATTTCGAAATCTAGCTTTAGTGAAATGGCTATTTTTGATATTGCAGATCAATGGTCAATAATGGTCCTATTCATTCCAAGTACCTTAACTCAAATAACACTACCATTACTATCCAACACATTGAGTGGAAATAAACATATACAATACATTAAACTGGTTAAAGCAAATATCATTCTAAATATTGCAATTTCATTTGTGATATCTGCCTTTGTAATTCTTTTAAGAAAATATATTTTAGAATTATATGGGAAAGAATTTATTGATACAACTCCGCTTATTTTTATGATGATTTCATCCATTATGATATCCGGTTGCAATGTTGTTGGGCAAGTGATTGCTAGTAGAGGAAAAATGTGGCATGCATTTTTTTTTAATGCCATTTGGTCTATTTGGATCATCCTATTCACTTTACTATTTGTAAATCAAAACCTTGGTGCATCAGGCCTAGCAATAGCTATTACTATTAGCTATTTTTTACACTTTATAGCACAAATCATATATTTAAAAAAAGTTTTACAATTCAATATTTAAATATGATAAAAAAAATAATGTTAGTTTTTGGAACTCGACCTGAAGCGATAAAAATGGTTCCAATTATCAAAGAGTTAGAAAAATTTCCCGAAAAATTTAAAGTTACTATATGTATAACAGGACAGCATCGAGAAATGCTAGACCAAGTTTTGAATCTCTTTGAAATCATACCAAATTATGATTTCAATATAATGAAAAAGGGACAAGATCTATATGATGTAACATCTTGTGTTTTATTAGAAATGGGTAAAGTTCTAAAACTAGAACAACCAAATCTTGTGTTAGTGCATGGAGATACTACAACTTCTATGGCTGCTGCTTTAGCTTCTTTCTACCAGCAAATACCTGTAGGACACATAGAAGCAGGTTTACGAACAAATGATATTTATAATCCATGGCCTGAAGAAATAAATAGACAAATCACAAGTAGAATAACAACGTATCATTTTGCACCTACAGAACTTAGCAAAGCAAATTTAATAAAAGAAAATATAAGCGATGATAAAATAATAATTACAGGAAATACAGTTATAGACACTCTTCATCTTGTAATTAATAAAATCAAAAATGATATCGAACTTTCATCAAATTTAATTTCAACAATAAAACGATCTGGATACAATACAAATCGCTTAAAAAAAGAAAAAAAACTCGTACTTATAACAGGACATAGAAGAGAAAATTTTGGAGATGGATTCATCAATATATGTAATGCTATTAAATATTTAGTAGAAAAATATCCAAATGTAGATTTCGTCTATCCAATGCATTTAAATCCAAATGTACGAGAACCTATAACTAAAATATTATCAAACAACAACAATGATAATATATTTCTGATTGAACCACTAGAATACTTTTCTTTTTTATATTTGATGAATAAAAGTGATATTATATTAACTGACAGTGGTGGCATTCAAGAAGAAGCTCCTAGCTTAGGGAAGCCTGTACTCGTCATGCGAAATACAACAGAAAGGCCAGAAGCTTTAAATGCAGGAACAGTAAAACTAGTAGGAACAGATTTCAATAAAATAACCAAAGAAGTCTCCACACTATTAGAAAATAAAGAATTATATAATCAAATGAGCTTGGCAATAAATCCTTATGGAGATGGTCATGCAAGCGAAAGAATAATCAATTATTTAAGTTTATGATTCCAAAAACAATTCATTACTGTTGGTTTGGTCCAAATAAAGAACCAGAAATTGTTCAAAAATACAAATTAAGCTGGAAAATCCATTTACCTGATTACAAAATAATTTGCTGGAACGAACAAAATTTTAATATTAATAGCAATAAATATGTACAGCAAGCATATGAAAAAGGAAAATGGGCTTTTATAACAGACTATGTTAGATTATATGTTTTATACCAATATGGAGGAATATATATGGATGCAGATGTCGAAGTTTTAAAAAATTTAGATGCTTTCTTAAATCATAGAGCATTCTCTGGATATGAAAATGATTATGATATACCTACAGGAATAATGGCTTCAGAAAAAGAACATCCTTGGATAAAAGATTTATTAGATTATTATAATAATAAATCTTTTATAAAGCCAGATGGAAGTTTAGATTTAACAACGAATGTGATTACAATTACACAAATAACAAAAGAGAAATATGGATTTAAATCAGAAAAAGGATTTCAAACATTAAGAACAGGAGTTGTATTCTATCCTAAAGAATATTTTTGTCCTAATGATCATGGAAAAATTATAATAACAGAGAATACACATACAATACATCACTTTGCTGGTTCATGGATGGGGAAAAAAGGGATAAGAAAAAGAAAAATACTGGATTTTATAGGAAGATACAGAACTTTAACATACATCTACAATAAACTTAGAGGTCGGTCGAATGGTAGATAATTATTTTAAACTTCTTTTTATTGCAATTATAAGTTTCTTACTAGGAACTTTTTTTGACTATCAATCAATATTCTTTTTTTTATTATTTTGTTACATATCTTCAAGAAACAAAAGTAACAATTATTTAGTCCTTAACTGTTATTTATTTTATTCATTTTGTGGAAGTACTGCAGCTATATCATATGAAATATCGACCGGAGGTAGTTACACACCTTATTTCGATGATTGGTATTATTATGATCATGTAAAACAAATACTAGAATATTACATCGTTGAAAATTCGACCTTATATGAATATGTCCTAACAATGTACATATTACCCTTTCAATACTTCATTCCTCTGAAACATATTTATTTTCTTCCGTTTAACTGGTTTATAGGAGCATTAGTTGTAAATGAATCAATAAAGTTAGCAAATCATTTTTATCCAAATAAAAATAGATCAATATACATCATTTCATTAGCTCTTATTTTATTCAATGCAAATTTCACCAATGGGATTGTTCATTTATTTAGAGATGGATTGATGCTTTTATTTTTAACAAAGGCAATAAATAAAGCGATAAATAAGCACTATATTTCTTCATTCGTTTTTTGCATACTTACTGGATTCTTAAGAGGAGCTAATGGATTACTAGCACTAATGTTTTTATTTTTACAATATTTTGTAAATAAACAAATGATAAGAAAAAAAAATTATGTTTTCATCATTCTAACCTCGCTTTTAGCATTATTTCTCATTTCTGATTATTTATTTGATGCTTCAAAATATATTAGATCTTTTAGTGGTAATGAAAATAATGATACAGAGGGATTAGTTCAAAGTATATCAGAAAGAACTGATTCCTTTTTAGAAAAGGGAGGAGATTCTAGTGGTATTATGAAATTATATAATAGTGGAAATCCTATTGCTATCTCATTAATGTTACCTATATATCTAGTGAGTCCAATAAATATTGGTCCTTTTATTATCATTGAAGATTCATTAGCAGAAAATATCCCCACTACAATCATAAGATTTAGAATAGAAACAATTTGGGAGATTATAAATATTTTAATTTGGACAATCTGTATATTTCCTTTTTTCATAGGATTATATAAATTTCTTACTGAAAAAAGAATTGAATATTTCCCTTTAGCAATATACTTCATATTTACCTTAATACTTATAACATATATCTCTATGCAACATCGCCATAAAATGGCCTTTATAATCATATACCCATTATTATATAATTGTTACAAATATTACTACAAAACAAATCCAAAATGGATAATTATATTACAAGTATTCATTTCACTATTATTATTATTATATATTTTAAGCTCATTATGAATAAGTATATTATATTACAAAACACCTGGACACCATATAGAAATTCATTATTTAATGAATTTCAAAAACAAGGATTAAACTTCAAAGTTTTATATATGTCTGAAAAAGAATCAGATCGTAATTGGAAAATTTCCGATAATATCCAATATGAATATTATATTGATAATGGATTTTATAAACAAATAAGTTATTTTCATTTACATTTCAACCCCAAAATAATAAAATATATTATAAAGAATAAAAACTCAGAATGTATACTTGGAAGTTCATGGAATGATATTAACATAATTATACTACTAATTCTTAAGAAAATTGGTTTTTTAAAAAATATCATACATATATGGTCGGAAGCTAATTATCTAACAATAGGTGCTATAAAAAAAAACAATATAAAACATTTATTCAGGAAATTCATCTTAAATGGAATAGATGGTCAATATATTATACCAGGGAAAATGGCTTTGATAACATTAAAAAAATGGGATATAAATATAAAAAAATATTCACTTCTTCCTAATACTATATCAGAGGATATTTTTTCAAAAAATGAACACAAAGAAGTAATTAGTAAAAATATGCAACCTACTATTCTAATAGTATCTCGTTTAAATGAAAGAATAAAAGGCATAATAAACTTTTTAAATTCTTTAGGAACTGATAGAATAAAATCTTGTAAAATAAGAATTGCAGGAGATGGAGAAGACAAAGACTTAATAAACAAATACATAATAGACAATTCATACGACAACAATATCAAACTAATAGGTTTTTGTTCTTATACTGAGATTATTGAAGAGTATTTAAATGCTGATATTTTTGCTCTTCCATCCTACTCTGATCCCTCACCTCTTTCTGTAGTAGAAGCCATTAGATTAAAAAAACCATTATTATTATCAGAACGCTGTGGAAATCACTTTGAAGCATTAATTGTCGGTAAAAATGGTTTTATTTTCGATCCAACTTCAAAAACATCAATCACTAATGCTTTTGATAGCATAATGAAAAACAGAAGATTATGGTTAGAAATGGGAGAAATCAGCTATAATCTTTATGAGAAAACATATAATCGCTCTAAAGTCGTTTCTAATTTTATACAATCAATTAAATACAAATAATGAAAATAGTCCAAATAAATATAGTTGCTAATTGGGGTTCTACTGGACGTATAGCAGAAGAAATAGGACTAAAACTAATTGAAGAAGGATTTAATAGTTATATTGCTTATGGAAGATATGCAAACCATAGCCAATCTAAGTTATACCATATAGGCTCTAAGTTCAACACATATTACCACGTTTTGCAAACAAGGTTATTTGATAGACATGGTTTATCTTCTAATAGAGCCACAAAACAATTTATCAAATGGCTTGATGCAATTAAACCTGATATAATTCACATCCACAATATTCATGGATATTATATTAATTATAAGATACTATTTGAATATATTTCAAAAAAAGATATACCAATAGTATGGACAATGCATGATTGCTGGCCTTTCACAGGACATTGTTCTCATTTTGAAAATATAAACTGTAATAAATGGCAAATACAATGCCATAATTGTCCACAAATACAATCTTATCCAAAAAGTCTAATCTACGATAGATCCTACAAAAATTTCTTAGAAAAGAAAGAATATTTCACAAAGATAAATCATATAGAAATAGTTGCTGTTTCATTATGGATGAAATCAATTCTTTCTACATCCTTTTTAAATAAATACCCAATAACAGTTATCAATAATGGCATTAATACAAATATATTTACACCGTATCTATCATATACAAAAGAAAAAGAAAAATTAGGCATTAAAGACAAATTTGTTATTCTTGGTGTGGCTAATATTTGGAACAAACAGAAAGGATTCGATGATTTTATCAATTTATCAAAATTGATTGACAATAATTCTGTTATCATTCTTGTAGGTTTAAATAAAACGCAAATGAACCAGTTACCCTCTAATATTATAGGATTCGAAAGAACAAATGATATAAAGAGTTTAGCTATTTTATATTCTTTATCCAATGTATATCTCAATCTTACTTATTTAGATACATTTCCCACAACAAATATCGAAGCTCTTGCTTGTGGCACGCCAGTTGTAACATATAAAACAGGAGGTAGTGTAGAGTCAATTACAGATCAGACAGGTTTTATTGTGGATCAAGGAAATATAAACGAGCTATTAAGTGTTTTAAACAAAATAAAAATTAATGGAAAATCATACTATTTAAAGACATGTTGCAAACATGCAAATAATCATTTTTGCAAAAATAATCAGTATGATAAATACATACAACTATACAAAAACATATTACAAATATAACAAAATTTACACAACAAATAATACAATGTTCCAAAATAGTATTTTATTAATCACCGGAGGAACTGGTTCTTTCGGTAATGCAGTTTTAAGACGTTTTTTAGATTCAGATATAAAAGAAATCCGAATCTTCTCCCGCGACGAAAAAAAACAAGATGACATGCGTCATTCACTACAAAATCCTAAAGTAAAATTTTACATCGGTGATGTACGTGATAAACGCAGTGTAGATGGGGTCATGGATGGAGTAGATTACATATTTCATGCCGCCGCCTTAAAACAAGTCCCTTCTTGCGAATTTTTTCCGACTCAAGCCGTTCGGACCAATGTATTGGGGACGGAGAATGTTCTTGATTCAGCTATAGCTCACGGAGTAAAAAATGTCGTAGTACTTTCTACAGACAAAGCTGCCTACCCTATCAATGCTATGGGAATAAGTAAAGCTATGATGGAAAAAGTTGCTATGGCTAAAGGACGTCAATTAGGGTTGGAAGGGAAAACTACTATTTGTTGTACCCGTTACGGAAATGTAATGGCCAGCCGTGGTTCTGTGATTCCTTTATGGATTGAACAAATCAAAGCAGGTAATGATATTACGATTACAGATCCTAATATGACACGCTTTATGATGACCTTGGATGATGCTGTCGATTTAGTATTATATGCATTTCAGCATGGTCAAAATGGAGATTTGTTCGTACAAAAAGCTCCTGCTGCAACATTAGAGGTTCTGGCAAATGCTTTAAAAGATTTATATAAGTCTGATACCACTGTACGCGTAATAGGAACCCGCCATGGAGAAAAATTATACGAAACGCTAGTTACGAGAGAAGAAATGTCGAAAGCGGAGGACTTAGGAGAGTATTACCGGATACCCTGCGATAATCGTGATTTAAATTATGACAAGTTCTTTGTTGAAGGTAATAAGGAAATTGCCAAAATAGAAGATTACCATTCTCACAATACACGTCGTCTGGATGTAGAAGGAATGAAGCAGTTGTTATTAAAACTGGATATAATCCGAACAGATTTAGGACTATGATAAAAGTTGGCATAACCGGACAGGCTGGATTTGTCGGAACACATCTTTATAATACATTAGGATTGTATCCGGAAGAGTTCGAGCGTATTCCTTTTGAAGATTCTTTCTTCAAAGAAGAAAACCTATTAGGAAATTTTGTTAAACAATGCGATGTTATAGTGCACTTGGCTGCAATAAATCGTCATCCGGATCCGCAGGTTATATACGATACTAATCTTTTATTAGTACGTCAACTGATAACCGCTATGGAAAAAGAGCAAGTTACGCCTTATGTACAATTCTCCTCCTCCACCCAGGAAGAACGGGAAAACGAATATGGCAAATCCAAGCGTGAAGGACGGGCATTGTTAGAAGAATGGGCAAAAAGAAACAAATCATCATTCACAGGTATGGTAGTACCAAATGTATATGGTCCTTTTGGCCGCCCTAATTATAATTCATTTATAGCAACCTTTTGTTATAAACTAACTCACGGAGAAACACCAGAGATTCTACAAGACAGTCAGGTCAATCTAATTTATGTCGGAAATTTATGTCAGTACATTATAAATAAGATTCGAATAAAACAAAAATGTAATGACAGATTGATAGAACGTGATTCCATACCATATGATTTCGAAAAAAGGGTAACAGAAATACTCAGTTCGCTGGAAAAATTCAAATATCTATATTTCGAACAAGGTTTTATACCTGATTTACAAGATAAAAACGAGATTAATTTATTTAATACATTTTGTAGTTATATCGACCTTCAGGATATTTATCCCCGTAAGCTAATTAAACATGCAGATACAAGAGGAATTTTTGTTGAAACAATAAAATTAGGAATAGGTGGTCAGGTATCTTTTTCAACGACTATTCCGGGTATCACCCGTGGAAACCATTATCATACTCGCAAAATCGAACGTTTTATTGTTATCAAAGGTAAAGCCAGAATCCAATTACGGAAAGTTGGAACAGAAGAAGTATTGAATTTTGAGTTAGACGGAGAAAATCCTGCCTATGTAGATATACCAGTCTGGTACACTCACAATATAACCAATATAGGGACAGATGTACTTTATGCCCAATTTTGGATAAACGAATGGTATAACCCGGAAGATGGAGATACTTATTTTGAACAAGTAGAAAAATAAAAATGCAAAAATTAAAAGTATTGACAGTAGTTGGTACACGTCCCGAAATTATTCGTTTGGCATGTGTATTACAAAAGTTGGATGCTAGTCCGGCTATTGAACATATATTGGTTCACACAGGACAAAATTATGATTACGAGTTAAATGAACTATTCTTTGAAGACTTAGGATTACGTAAACCTGATTATTTCCTGAATGCCGCCGGAGCAAATGCAACAGCAACGGCTGGTCAGATTCTAATCAATATAGATCCTATATTAGAAAAAGTGCAACCAGATGCTTTTCTTGTATTAGGAGATACTAATTCATGTTTGTGCGCTATAGCTGCCAAAAAACGCCACATTCCTATTTTTCATATGGAAGCTGGCAACCGTTGTTTTGATCAACGAGTACCAGAAGAAAGTAATCGTAAAATAGTAGATCATATCAGCGATATAAATCTAGTTTACAGCTCTATAGCTCGCGAGTATTTATTAAAAGAAGGTCTACCTGCCGATCGAATAATAAAGACTGGTAGTCCCATGTTTGAAGTATTGACACAATATTTACCCAAAATACAGGCATCAAAAATCCTTCAAACATTAAATTTAGAAAAAGGCAAATATTTTGTAGTATCTGCACACCGAGAAGAAAATATTACATCAGAGATAAACTTTAGTAATTTAGTGAAAATCCTTAATAGCATAGCTACCACTTACGGATATCCGGTTATCGTTTCCTGTCATCCTCGTACTCGCAAAATGATAGAGAAAAAAAGAATTCAATTTCATCCGAACGTGAAGTTGATGAAACCAATGTCTCTGAGTGACTATAATCAACTTCAGGTCAATGCTAATGCTGTGTTATCAGATTCAGGTACGATCAGCGAAGAATCTTCCATTCTGAATTTCCGTGCATTAAATATGCGAGAGGCACATGAACGACCAGAGGCTATGGAAGAGGCAAGCGTAATGATGGTAGGACTAAACCCGGAAAGAGTTATGCAAGGATTAGCCGAATTACAAAATCAAAATCTGAAAATCCGAAATTTCCGTCCTGTATACGATTACTCAATGCCAAATGTTTCTGATAAAGTTGTACGGATTATTATCTCTTACACCGATTATATTAAAAGAGTTGTTTGGAATGAAAACAGCTTTTAATTAACATGAAAGTATTAATTGTTACTAATCATTTTTATCCGGAAGTATTTCGGGTAAATGATGTTGCTTTCGATTTGGCAACAAAAGGGAATGAAGTAACTGTTATTACTTGCATTCCCAACTACCCTATTGGACATTTTTTTGAAGGATATGGTCTGTTCAAAAATAGAAAGGAAATTATTAAAGGAGTAACTGTTTTAAGAGTTCCTGTTATTCCAAGAGGAGAAGGAAAAGGTATAAGGTTATTTTTAAATTATCTAAGTTATCTTATAACAGCATCAGTAACTACTTTTTTTCAATCATTTACAAAGAAGTTTGATTGTATATTGGTACATGAGACATCTCCTGTAACAGTAGGAATACCAGCCGTAATTGTAAAAAAAATCCAGAAAATACCATTGTATTTCTGGGTTCTAGACTTATGGCCGGAAAGTTTATCTGCAGCCGGAGGGATTAAAAACAGGTACATTCTAGCCTTTTTCGAACGAATTGTAAAATATCTCTATTCTTCTTCAGATAAGATATTGATGAGTTCGAAAGGTTTTGAAATATCCATTTTAGAAAAAGGAGATTATAAGTCTAAACTTGTCTATTTTCCTAACTGGGGAGAAGATGTCTTTTCTAATCCTGCACAAGTTACGATTCCCCAACTACCTAAAGGGTTTAGAATAATGTTTGCTGGAAATATAGGAGAAGCTCAGGATTTTGAATCTATCATGCAAGCCGCTCTTTTAATGAAAGAAGATAAGGATATTAAATGGATTTTGATTGGTGACGGAAGAAAAAGGGAATGGGTTGATTCATTCGTCAAAAAACACAATCTACACGAAACTGTCTACATCTTAGGTCGATATCCTATTGATACAATGCCTGCATTATTCAAAGAAGCAGATGCAATGTTGATAACACTTAAAGATGAATTCATTTTCAATTTAACTGTTCCTGCTAAATTACAAGCATACTTAGCTGCATCTAAACCTGTAATAGCAATGTTAAATGGTGAAGGAGCAGAAATAATCAAAGAGTCAGGATGCGGATATGCAGTAAAATCAGGAGATTTTAAATCTCTTGTAGAAATGATTCGAAATAAGGTACTAACAGACAAAGATAATTTTAAAGAAAAAGGGAAAAAGGGAAATTTATTTTTCAATAATTTTTTTCGTAAAGATAAATGCATGAATCATTTAATAGAAATATTAACTACAAATTAATATACAAATCTGATATTCAGCTACAACCAAAGCCATTTCTTTTGGGTTTTGTTACATGTGATGAATAGAAGGATGATAGTAATGATTCGCATACGAAGGATAAACAAATATCTTCATACGTATTCGAATGAAGGTTGAATTGAAAATTTGAAAGTCCCTTATTTCGGAGATGAAAGATATATGTTTTGAAGATAAAATAAGGGACTTTTGAATGCAAAAGATATATGTTTTTTTAGAGGGAAAGGAGATTCTTACTGTTGACAGGAAACATCTGTTGTACAGCATCAACTTAAAAGTTATGCTGACAGAAGAATTAAAACGCTATAAAAAAAAATTGGTGGAATTGTAGGAAAAAATTTGGCTTTGGATAAATTGGAAGCCTATATTGGAGAGTGCCCGGACCGACGGACCGAAATAATGAAACTGGCCTGGCTGTTGGGGAGTGATGAGTGTCACCAAAAAAAGGGTTGGACTGATTTGGCAAATAAGTTTTTTGACAAATTCCGACCGGAAATATTGACTTGGTGTGGTTTTGACCTGGTAGACCCGTGGAAGGAGAGAGTACCGGTGAACGACCGGAAATTTTTGAGTGACCTGCTGGGGCAAATGAAGGTATATTATTTCAATGATGTGTCTTTCGACTTCCTGGCTGAGCACTTTTATCTCTGTTTTCGTCTGGAGGGAACGGTCGGTTCTTTTTGTACCGAAATGAAAGTACATGACTCCGATTATTCGGATTGTATCAAACATTTTTTGAATGAAATAAATAGGATTAATAACAAAAATAAGAAATAATAATTGATTAATACGCTGTATAACAGGTTTTTCTGTGCTTGTTTTTGCTGCGATTTTAGTAATTGCCGTCCGGTGCATACCCTCTACCTTTGTAGGGTGAAAGTGAATGATACCGGATGTTGTTAATCTTTGAAATCTGAAAAAAATGGCCATAGGCCCTTATTTAGTTATAAATATTTATATTCTATATTAAAAGAGGAATTTCAGGACATTCCCGGGCGACTTGAAAAGTCTTCTATTAATAGGCTCATAATCAGAGAGGTATAGACACGAAGCAAATTCATTTTCATCTTGATATCAATTTCAAACTTAATTTGTATAGGGTATGAAAGATTATTGTGCTGAAAATGAGAAGAATGCGTCCAGTATTTTTGGAAGTGCATTCCTGACTGTTCCCCGCTTTATCCTGGATCAGTTGTTTAGTGAAAATCTGCCGGTCCGGCAAGGGGGATGGTTACATCTGCTTTTATTTGCCGGCTGTTTTTATGCAGATGGGCATGTTCGGTTGAACGACCGAATGGTAAGTTGCCGCAAAGGCGAGTTTGTCGGTACCCAGGCCCAACTGGCTCGTTTGAGCGGGATCAATGTATCGACGGTCAATCGCTTGCTTCGCCAGATGGCGGATAAGAAATTGATTACTATGAACCGTATTCCCGGTGGAACCCGTATCCGGGTGAATGGTTATGTGAACTTTACGGCAGCTCCCGAAAAACCGAAAGTCGAGGAGAATACCCTTGCCGATCAATTGAAAGCTGCCAAAAAGCAATTCGGAGGGAGACAAATGGATGATGATGTTTCAACTTGTTAAAACGGACGGATATGAAAGCATTTGAAAAAGCAGAAGCGGCGGTTATCAGTTCCGTTTTATCGGTAGAGTCGGCCATCATAGAAGTTTATCCGGTATTGAAACCGGAGATGTTCAGTCATCCGGACCTGGCGTTTGTCTACAGTGCGGCTTGTTCGCTGTATGAAAAAGGGAAGAGGGCGGATCTTGTGACGGTGGATACAGAGATGCACCGGTTGGATGAAAAACATTGGAAAGATATTAACGGGATAGCGGTCCTGAACGACTGGATGATACAACTTCGGCATACCGCTAACCTGAAACAATATGCAGAAGAGGTGAAACGCCGTTATATGCTCCGGATACTTTCGGGGTTGTTCGGCGGATTGAAGGGGAAGGCGGATGACTTCGGGACTTCCTATGCCGACCTGATCGGAGAGGCGGAACAGAAGTTGTTGTCGCTGCGTGAGACTTGTACGGTCGGTAAACCGCTTCGACAGATCGGAGCGGTGGCACAGGAGGTGTTGCAGATGCACCGCGAACGTCTGGAAACCGGTACCGACAGCATGCGTATCCTGACGGGGATCGAGGCTTTCGATTATGTGACCGGCGGACTCTATAATGGCGAACTGACTGTGGAAGCCGGACGTCCCGGTGACGGTAAGACGGCTGTAGCCATGCATATTGCGATGAATGTGGCGATGGCGGGGAAACATGTCTGTTTCTTCAGTTTGGAGATGACGGCATTGCAAACCCTGAACCGCCTGTTTGCCGGTTATGCAGGGATAGATGCGAACCGTTTGCGTATCTCCGGAGCGAACCAGGCGGACCTGGGAAGGATGGAGCGGTTGGCGGAAGATTTTAAGAAGCTGCCGTTGTATTTTGACCATACGTCGGGAAACAGTGTCGCCAATATCCGTGCCCAGGTGAAACTGCAACGGCGTAAGAAGAAATGCGACCTGGTGGTTATCGATTATCTTCATCTGATACAAAAGGAACGTTCCAAAAACGAGACAGTGGACCAGGCGATCGGACGGATTGTAGAAGCATTGAAGCAATTGGCACAGGAAGAGAATATTCCTGTGTTGCTTCTTTCGCAGATGAACCGTAACAGCGTGAATCGGGATGGCAAACTTCATTTGCCGGAGCTGCATGACTTACGTGACTCGGGGGTGATCGAACAGGTCGCCGATTGTGTCTATTTTGTTTATATTCCCCTGAAGAACGGGGTGGAAAATGATCCGGTGACGGGCGAAAGCCTGGTGGATGTCGGTGAACTCTGGATTAAAAAAGTACGTAACGGTTCTGTCGGGGTGGCTCGTTATCGTTTCAATGAGAGTTATACGCTTATTTCCAACTATTCAAACCGGAAGAAGCCATGACGAAAAGAGAGATCGAACAAATGAAGTCGTCTGTCTGCATCAAGGAGGTAGTCGAGGGGTATGTGTCGCTGGAACGGAAGGGGAGTAACTATATGGGGCTTTGTCCGTTTCACGAAGATCATCATCCATCACTTATAGTGAATCCAGAGAAGCAAACTTTTCATTGCTTTGCCTGCGGGGAACATGGGGATGCGATTGCTTTTGTGCAGAAGATGGAACATTGCAGTTTTATGGAGGCGGTGGGGAAATTGAAAATGGAAAATGGGAAATTGAAAATTAATAAGAAAAAGGCGGAGTCTGTTCCTGTGAATACCAATGAGAAGAAATTTTCAATTGAAAAAAACTGTAAATTTTTTTCCTCCCTTTTGCCTTATGCTTGCGGTAACTCTGAATTGACGCCTGCTTACCTGGATTTTGAAGTCGGGCAATCTCCTGTAAATGTACCGAAGGAGTGGTATGCGATGCGTAACCGTGTCATTTTTCCGATCCGTGACGAAGCCGGGCAGTTAATTGCTTTTGCTGCCCGCCGGTTGGCGGATGGTAATCCGGATGAACCGAAATATATCAATACTTCAACAGCCGGTGGGTATAAAAAAAGCGATCATTTGTATGCTTTGAACCGGGCGAAGGAGGCGATTGTGCGTGAAGGTTTTGTTTTTGTGGTCGAGGGATATAAGGATGCGATAGCCATGCATGCGGCGGGTTTGACGAATACGGTCGCTTTATGCGGGACGGCTCTGACTGGCGGGCAGGTGGAATTGCTGAAACGGTACACCGGCCATCTGTGTCTGTTATTGGACGGGGATAAGCCGGGGCGTGATGCGGCACGGAAAATTGCGCTGTCGCAGGAGGCGGTTTTTCCGGAGATACAGGTTCTTTATTTACCGGAAGGAGAAGACCCGGATTCGTTGTTCCGGCGGCATGGGAGAGAGGTGTTCGTCGCCTTGATCGACCGTTGCCGGACAAGGCCGCATTATTCGGAAGAGTTGTTGTTGTCGGCTTGCCTCTTGTATGCGGATACGTATTATTTTTTCAAAGGGGAGTTTTGCCTGTTTACGGAGGTGATCCATACGATTCTCCGTTCGGATAACCTGTTGTTTGAACATGGGGACTATCGGACGATTTTGTCCCATCTGGCGGAAGGGTATCCGGAAGCTGACCTGGAGATGGTGCTGAGAGGGGTGGCGGACGGGTTGCATGCGGAGTATGACGGGATGGTCCGGCAGGATGTGGAGGCGTTCCGGCTTCTTTATCCTGAAGCATCCAATTACCGGGAGATGTATCTGGTCCGCTTGTTGTTCTTTTATACTGAAAACCGGATATTGAAGGATATCCGGAAGACGGTGAGGGCTTTGTTGCAGTCTTCTCCGGATGAGACCGGGCAACGTCTGGAAATGCTCGTTCATATAGCCGAACGGCGAGAGCTGTTACGGCACGTGGCGGAGAATCTGGATAGGCCGGGGACGGTTTGGGGATGATGGGGTTGATTCAATTCTTTCTAATCAAAAACAAATGAAATCAATATCAAGCTTACTTCTTTGGGGAGGCATTCTACTGCTTCCCCTAACCTCTTATGCTCAGTTTACCAAAGGACTGAGTTATCGGGCGGAAACCGGCGTCAGCTTTAGCGGAGGGGAACATACTCCTTTCTGGTTGACAGCGAATAAGCAGGGACTTTCGTCCATTGAAAAGAATAACGGGTATCTGCGTGCAGGTGTTTTCCGGGAGTTGGAAAACGATAAACGTTTCTCATATGCTTTCGGGGCGGACCTGGCTGTCGCTTATAATTTTACATCGACTTTTGTGGTGCAACAATTGTATGCGGATCTGAAATATCGTTGCCTGGGAGTTAGTGTAGGTAGTAAAGAAAGACACAGTGAATTCAATAATCCGCTTTTAAGTAGTGGTGGCTTGACCTTTTCAGGTAATGCCCGTCCGGTTCCGCAAGTTCGTGTCGGTATTCCGGAATATACCGTTGTACCGGGAACAAAAGGATGGCTGGCTTTCAAAGGCCATATCGCTTATGGTATGTTTACAGACGATGGCTGGCAGAAGGATTTCGTGGCTCCGGGGAATAAATATACGGAACATGTACTCTATCATTCCAAAGATTTGTATGTGAAGATCGGTAATCGTGAGAAGTTTCCTTTGATTTTGGAAGGAGGTTTGGAAATGGCAGCCCAATTCGGAGGAAATGCATTTATTGGAGACCAAAAGATTGATATGCCGAATGGAATAAAGGATTTCTTTAAAGTGTTTATTCCGAGCGGAGGTGGCAGTGAAACTCCAACAGGGGAACAAACAAATGTTTACGGAAACCATTTAGGTAGCTGGAATTTTTCGTTAACCTGGTATGCTCCACAAAATTGGACAATTCGCCCTTATTACGAACATTATTTTGAAGATCATTCACAGATGTTCGGGGAATATGGATGGAAAGATTGCCTGGCGGGAATAGAAATAACATTTCCCAAAAATCCTGTCGTTAGCAGTTTCGTTTATGAATATATTTCAACAAAAGATCAGACTGGTCCCGTTTATTGGGATCATACACCGGAAATACCGGAACAGATAAGCGGAGCAGATAATTATTATAACCACTATATCTATAGCGGATGGCAACATTGGGGAATGGGAATCGGAAACCCTCTTGTCATGTCTCCCATCTATAATAACGACGGAGATATTGTTTTTAAAAGCAATCGGATGCAGGGACATCATTTTGGAATAATGGGTAACCCTTGTGCCGATCTGCAATACCGTATCCTTTTATCTGTTACCCGCAATTGGGGGACCTATGCGTTACCTTTTTATGAAATCAAAAAAAATGGCAATGCTCTAGCAGAGTTAAAATATACTCCCCATCAATTGAAAGGTTGGGATTTTACTGCTTCACTAGGAATAGACAGGGGAGCTATGTTAGGTAAAAGTGCCGGTGGTATGTTAACAATCAGAAAAACAGGATGGATACGATGAAAAGATATACAATAGCTGTGCTGCTGGTACTGATAGTTAGTGCTTGCGGAAAAACACCTATCAACGGTGACCTGGATGGGCGTTGGCAAATAATGAAAATAGAATATACTTCCGGAGAAGAAGAAACACCGGAGCGAGCTTACTACAGTGTGGCTTTGCATACAATCAACCTGATGCAAGTCGGAGGAACCAGTCAAACTGGAAATATGGAATATACCGGAGATTCACTATTTGTAGTCATGCCGATCAGTACAGTTGAAAACTTATTACCATTTGGCATGAACAGGACGGAACAACGTTTCGGTGTCAAAGAATTAACATCGAAACATCTGGTTTTACAATCAGATTATGCGCGGTTGGAATTCAGAAAGTTTTGATACTACTCTCTCCTAAATCGAAATAATAAAAACAAATAACAATATGAATATCGTAATCAGAAATGTATTATTGGGGGGATTACTGTGGTTGGC
>OGXT01000530.1_pt1 | contig 47293 bp, 47 predicted proteins | sample 1576361 | NCBI WGS metagenome assembly OGXT01 (sample SAMEA3541514, study PRJEB24748) | human gut metagenome | biome: human gut; feature: human-associated habitat; material: faeces | place: China | collected 2012 | reverse complement strand
GTGTGCGTAGCACACGGGATTCCTGATTAAATGTTTTAATCAGGAATCAGTATTAGTTGCTGCTGGAGGAGCTGCCGTAGATGCTGGCGATCGTCAGGCCGAGATTTGCGTGCTTGGCGGCGTCTGCATCATAGGTGTAGGTCGCGGCAGAGGTGACCTCGTCGTACCACTCGGTCTTCAGCTTGTTCGTGACGAGCAGGTCGCGGTAGGTCTCGGCGAAGTCCTGGAAGAAGAACACATAGGTGCCGCCGTTGTCATCGACGAATTCCTTCGTGTCGCCGGCCTTGCGGCTGGAATCGAACAGCCAGGTACGGGCAACTTCCGGCGTGATGCTGCGGTGCGCGCCGTTCGTGATGGTGTAGGAGGAGGTGTTATCCGCATAGGTCTTGATGTACTCGCGGAACTTCTCCTCGGAGGAATCCTCCTTCAGGGCAGCCTCAAGCTCGGAGACACGCTCGTCGGAGGTCTTCTCGCCGTCCTTGTATTCCTTGTCGGAAGCATCCTTCGCGATGTAGAGCTGCAGGGCGTTGACGGTCTGATAGTTGTTGTCGTTGATGCTCGTGAGCTGGAGGACATAGAACGTGTTGTCCTTCTCAAAGAGCTTCGCCTCGCCGGGCTTCGCCTCGGTGTAGAGCCAGTTGGCGGCATCCTCGGAGATGGAGGACGTGACCTCGCTCTTGGAGCGCTCCGTCATGACGGAGACATTCTCGTCATCGGTCTTGAAATCGGAGACCATGGCGTTGGCAGCCTCACGGGCGGCGGCAATGGCTTCCTCGGACGGCTCCGTGGAGGTCGTGGCCTCGGTGCTGTCAGTGCTGCTGTCGGACTTCGTCTCAAAATCGGAGGCCTTGACGGCGTAGCTGTAATAGGTGACGGTGTCGAACTCGGTCGTGTCCTGCTCATAACGGGCATTGCGCTCGTCTTCCGTATAGGTCAGGGACTCAATGTAAGCGTCGTGCAGCTTGGAGACCTCAAGATAGTGGCGATAATTCTTCTCGTTGCAGCCCTTGCCGAACATGGCCTCGATGTACTCATCCAGATCCATGCTGTAGACGCCGGCATAGGTCTTCAGGGTGTTGATCTCGTTGTCGATAGAGGCCTTGTCGTCGTCGCTCAGGGAGAAGCCTGCCTCGACGGCCTTGTCATAGACGGTGTAGGCATCCACAGCAGAGGTCTTGGCGCTGTCCGCCAGGAAATCGGCCCAGGTGTCATACTCGTCGCTGCCGGCATAGCTCTGCTCGTCGAGCGGGGTGCTCGTGTCGATGCCGAGCAGGGAGATGTAGCTGCCGTAGGTGCTGTAGATCGAATTCAGTGCGCCGCGATAGAAATAGTTGAATTCCGTCGTGGAGACCTTATGATCGCCGACAGACACAACGGTCGCATTGCGCCAGGATGCCTGCACGCCGAAGATGACGCCGAAAACGATCACGGGGATCAGAATGACGATAATGGCAAAGATCCAGCCCTCAGAGAGCTTCTTCTTGGTCTTCTTTGCCTGCTGCGGAGCGGCCTGCTCCGACTCTACCATGCGCTTTTTGCGCTCGCGGGATGCACTCATAGTCTGTTTACCTCTCATTCGTGGGAATCGCGGGGCGCACGCCCCGGAAAATAACAGGTCTTATTATACTAAGGATTTGCGCTTGTTGCAAGAGCATTCTGGAAATTTGACGAAAAAAGTTTCTGTTTCTTAACAAACTCGTTAAGAAAATGATACCGCTCTGCGCGATAATGCCAGAGAGATGCTGGGAAGACGCACAAGATCCCCGCTTTGGCCGTGTAGCTCCGTTTATAACCTGCACGAAACGGGCAGGTGGGTCGCCTCTCCGATTCTTAGCTGCTTCCAACTTCCATCCACGGTCAGAGCCAGGACGGGAGGCCTGCAATCCGAAGCGAACGTCCGGCGTCCCGAAAAAATGATGTGGGTTTAAAGGGAACTATCACGCACCAAGCAGGGATCTTGCTTGATGACTATTTAATTATGAGAAAGGGCGGTCATTCTTCCTCGTCTTCTGCTTCCTCTTCGTCCTCATAGAGGGACTGCATCAGCAGATCGTAGACGGCAGCCAGCTCATCTTCGTCTTCCACGGCAACGAGTAGGTCCTCGCCGTCCTCCGTGACGGACTTCAGGATGCTGACCTCGAGCTCCTCGCTCGCTTCGTCCTCCTCTGCGGGGACAAGGGCAAGATATTCCGCGCCCTGGTATTCGATGGTCGAGAGGATCTCCAGCTCGTATTCCTTGCCGTCCTCATCCGTGATCGAAATAAAGTCGCTTCCGTATTGCTGCTCCATGGGGCACCTCCTGTCTGTCTGGTCTTATTTTAACCGCTGCTGCCGGGAAAATCAAGTGGAAATCTGACGAACCGCCGGAAAATCCGTTTTCTGCCCTTTCAGCCACCGTAAAAAGTCTCGTTGCGTATCTACAGGCAGAGAAATCCTGCCGCAGAAAATTTTCATTCGGAATGTGCCGGAGTGATTGACAGGCATGATATAATTAAAAAATAGAGAATGAAGGATCATGGATTTTTGCGCCTGTCCGTAGGATGCGGCGCTTCCCGAAGAACGGAGGAATTGTCATGGCAAGACAACCGAAGCAGGAAAAGCAGCCGCATCTGGCCTGGCGCATCACGCGGACCGTGCTCGACGTGTTGGGCAAGATCATCCTTGTGCTGTTGATCGCCGTCGGCACCGTTGCGCTCATCGCCGCGATCGCCGGTTCGATCTTCCTGTCGAAATTCAAGAGCTATGTCGAGTTGGATATCATCCCGAAGGCCGAGGAATATGCCGAAGGGCTGGAGCTGGACAATATTTCACTGGCACAGACCTCGATCATCTATTATACCGACCCCAAGACGGGGGAATACCGTGAGCTGCAGCAGCTTTATGGCACAGAGAACCGTATCTGGGTCTCCTATGACGATATTCCCCTTGACCTCGTCCACGCGGCCATTTCCATCGAGGACAAGCGCTTCCCCACGCACAAGGGCGTGGACTGGATCCGCACACTGGCAGCCGTGAAGGGCTTTGCGGGCGGCAGCTCATCGTTCGGCGGCTCGACTATCACACAGCAGCTCATCAAGAACCTGTCACAGGAGGATGAGGTCACGGTCGACCGCAAGGTACAGGAGATCTTCCGCGCCCTGGAGGTCGAAAAGCGCTATACGAAGTCCGAGATCATGGAGTGGTATCTCAACACGATCTACCTCGGTGAGGGCTGCTACGGTGTCCAGAGTGCGGCGCGCGTCTACTTTGGCAAGAAGGTCTCCGACCTGACGACGGCCGAGTGCGCCAGCCTCATCGCTATCACGAACAATCCCTCGCTCTACGATCCCTATATCCGCGAGGAGAACAACCGCGAGCGTCAGCTCACGATCCTGAAGGAAATGTACGCTCAGGGCTATATTGAGACGGAGGAGGCCTATCAGGCCGCCGTCGATCAGGAAATGGTCTTCCGCAACGGAACGTATGACGAGGAGGAATACACCTGTGCGAGCTGCGGCTTCACCGGTACGCGCGCGGAGTACACGGAGACGGACGGCGAGTATTTCTGCCCGCAGTGCGGCGAGGTGAACAACGCCGTCGACAAGAACCACTATTACTCTTATTTTGTCGATACGGTATGGCGCGATGTCGTTGATGCGCTTGTGGAGCGCTACGGCTACAGTGAGCTTGCCGCAGAGCAGAAGCTCCTGACGGGCGGCTATAAGATCTATGCAACGATCGATCCTGAGGTCCAGGCTATTGTGGACAAGGTCTACGAGAACCTTGACAACGTGCCGAAGACCGTGAGCGTTCAGCAGCTGCAGTCCGCCATCGTTGTGACGGACAACAAGACCGGCGACATCGTCGCCATGGCGGGCGGTGTCGGCGACAAGGGCGGCAGCCTGACGCTCAACCGCGCCACGCAGAGCAAACAGCCTGCGGGCTCGTCATTCAAGCCTGTGGCAGTCTATGCGCCCGCGCTGGACGCCGGGATCATCACGCCCGCGACGGTCTACGAGGACTCTCCGCTGAACGAAGACCGCAACTGGCCTCAGAACGACTCCCGATCCTACAGCGGCCTTTGCAATGTGCTGCGCGGTCTGACGCGTTCGCTCAACACCATCTCCGTCAAGGTCCTCAATGACCTCGGCGTGGAGAACAGCTACCAGTTCCTGACGCAGAAGCTCGGCTTTACGACCCTCGTGGACGAGCTGCAGATCGGCGACCACTCCTATACGGATATCGCCCTTGCTCCGCTCGGCCTCGGCCAGCTCACGCGCGGCGTCACCGTGCGCGAGATGACGCAGGCCTACGGCACCTTCCCGAACGGCGGCACGTTCCGCGAGGCCCGCACGTTCACAAAGGTCGTCGACCCCGAGGGAAAGGTCATCCTCGACAATGCACAGGAGAGCCACACCGCCATCGGTGAGAAGGCCGACTTCTATATCAACTATATGCTGCAGAATGCCGTGCTGGCCGGTACCGGCTCCGCCGCGGCCATGGACAACATCGCCGTAGCCGGTAAGACCGGTACGTCCAACGACAACCAGACGCGCTGGTTTGCGGGCTACACGCCGTACTACACGGCCGTCGTCTGGTGCGGTTATGACGAGCCGGAGCAGATCATTCTCGACGGTGACTGGACGAACCCCGCCATTTCCATGTGGAATCAGGTCATGCGTCCGCTGCACGAAGGGCTGGAGTCCGCCTCATTCTCGCAGCCTGAGAACGTCGGCTACTATTCCGTCTGCGCTGACTGTGGCGGCAAGCCCATCGAGGCCTGCAAGAAGGACGTGCGCGAGAATGGCAGCAACCGCGTTGTGACGGTGCGTCTGTTCTATGAAGATGCGCCCACAAAGGAGTGCACCTGCCATACTATGGTCAAAATCTGCAAGGAAAGCGGCAAAATTGCCAACGAATACTGTGAAAAGGCCGATGGAAATACGGTTGAAGAAGTCGGCAAGCTGATTTATAATAAGAATTGGAAAGTCAACAAGGATGCAGACTTCGTCTACAATCCCGAGGATAAGGAGCAGGTCTGCACCATCCACACTGCTGAATCCGTTAAGCCGACCGAGCCGACGGAGGGCCCGACCGATCCGACGCTCCCGACGGAGCCGACGGAACCGACGGAATCGACTGAGCCGCCGGAGCCCGCCCATGCGCCGACTCCCACCCGCAAAAAGACAGACAGGAGCTGAACGCCCATGTGGAAAGCCGATCAATGGAAGGATTATGAGGTACTTGACACCTCCAACGGAGAAAAGCTCGAGCGCTGGGGCAGCTTCTATCTCGTGCGGCCGGACCCTCAGGTCATCTGGAGCACGCCGCGGCAGGACCCGCGCTGGAAACGCTTTGACGCGCGCTATGCCCGCTCGAGCACCGGCGGCGGGCACTGGTCTGCGCACCATCTGCCGGAGCACTGGTGCATCCGCTACCGCGAGCTGACGTTCCAGGTCAAGCCCATGAACTTCAAGCATACGGGCGTGTTCCCGGAGCAGGCGGCAAACTGGGATTTTATCAATGACCAGATCCGCCGCGCGGGGCGGCCCGTCAGCGTGCTGAACCTGTTTGCCTACACCGGAGGCGCGACACTCGCAGCCGCTGCGGCAGGCGCATCCGTCTGCCATGTGGACGCCGCAAAGGGCATGGTCGCATGGGCCCGCGAAAATGCGGCTGCCTCCGGTCTGTCCGGCGCACCCATCCGCTGGATCATCGACGACTGCGCCAAGTTCGTCGAGCGCGAGATCAAGCGCGGCCGCCGCTACGACGCCGTCATCATGGACCCGCCGTCCTACGGGCGCGGCCCGTCCGGCGAGATCTGGAAGCTTGAAAAGGACCTTTTCCCGTTCCTGAAGCTCGTCTCCGGCGTGCTGTCGGACGATCCGCTGTTTTTCATCATCAATTCCTACACGACAGGCCTCGCGCCGTCCGTTCTGACATGCCTCCTCGACAGCGTGGTAACGCCGCGCTTCGGCGGCGGGACGGTCTCGGATGAGCTTGGCCTTCCCGTGACCGATTCCGGCCTTGTGCTCCCGTGCGGCGCAACAGGGCGCTGGACAAGAGAGGGCAGAGCATGACCGAGGCCATCCGGACAGAACATTTGAAGTTCTCCTATGACGCCCAGAGCGAAAGCGGCGGCGTCACGGTTTTTGACGATCTAAATTTATCCATCGAGGAGGGCAGCTTTGTCGCCGTCCTCGGCCACAACGGCTGCGGAAAATCCACGCTGGCCAAGCATTTTAACGCGGTCCTCCTGCCGGAGGGCGGCAGTGTGCATGTATTCGGCATGGACACGTCCGACGAGTCTCTTTTGGTCGACATCCGCCGCACGGTCGGCATGGTGTTCCAGAATCCCGATAATCAGATGGTCGCCAACGTCGTAGAAGAGGATGTTGCCTTTGCGCCAGAGAACCTCGGCGTTCCCTCGGAGGAAATCCGCAGACGCGTGGACGAGGCACTGAAGCTCGTCGGGATGTATGACTACCGTCTGCACGCGCCGCACCTGCTCTCCGGCGGGCAGAAGCAGCGCGTGGCCATTGCGGGAGTCATCGCCATGCGGCCGCGCTGCATCGTACTCGATGAGCCGACCGCCATGCTCGACCCCCACGGGCGCGAGGAGGTCATTTCGACCATCGAGCGTCTGAACCGGGAAATGGGCATCACCGTGGTGCTCATCACCCATCATATGACCGAAGCGATCCGCGCCCAGCGCGTGATCGTTATGGACGCGGGGCGCATTCTCGCGGACGGAACACCGAAGGAGGTCTTCCCGCAGGTCGAACTGCTGGAATCCGTAGGCCTGACCGTACCGGCGACGACGAAGGTGCTCTATGCGCTGAATCAGGCGGGCTTTGACCTGCCGCTCGACGCGCTTTCCACGGAGGAATGTGCGCAGGTACTTCTTGCCGCGATCAGGGCGAAGACCTGACAAACGATTTGGAGGAAAGACCATTGGCCGCAACCATCGAGGTCAGAGACCTCTCGCATACCTACAGCGCCGGAACGCCGTTTCAGCACGATGCCGTCAAGCACATGAGCTTCTCCGTGGAAAAGGGGGAGTTCCTCGGCATCATCGGGCACACTGGCTCCGGCAAATCGACGCTCATCCAGCATCTGAACGGCCTGCTGCGCCCGACGTCCGGCGAAATCCTGCTGGACGGGACGAACATCTGGCAGGACAAGAAAACAACGCGGGAGAGCCGCTTCCGTGTCGGGCTGGTGTTCCAGTATCCGGAGTATCAGCTGTTTGAAGAGACCGTTTACCGCGATATCGCGTTCGGTCCGAAGAACATGGGCCTGAGTGAAGAGGAGATCCGTACGCGCGTGCTGCGCGCGGCCGGATTCGCGGGCGTGGACGAGTCCCTGCTGGAAAAGTCGCCGTTCGACCTCTCCGGCGGGCAGAAGCGCCGCGTCGCCATTGCGGGCGTCATCGCCATGGAGCCGGAGGTCGTCATTTTTGACGAGCCGACAGCCGGGCTGGACCCCGCAGGCTGCGCCAGCATCCTCGGCAATATCCGTGACTATCAGAAGGCGACGCACGCCACCATCCTCATGGTCACACATTCCATGGATGAGGTCGCGCAGCTGGCCGACCGTATGCTCGTCCTGAACGAGGGAACGATCGAGATGTCCGGCACGCCGCGCGAGGTGTTCTCCCATGCGGCGCGTCTGGCAGAGATCGGCCTGTCCGTGCCGCAGGTTACGGCGCTGTTCCTGCGCCTGCGGGAGCTGGGCGTGGACGTTGACCCGACGACCTTTACCGTGGAGCAGGCTGTGCCGCAGCTCCGCGCGCTGCTGGAGGGCCGTGCCCATGCTTAAAGACATCACGCTCGGCCAGTATTTTCCCGGCGACACCGTCGTCCACCGGCTTGACCCGCGCACAAAGCTGCTGATGGTCATCGTCTACATCGTGGCGCTGTTCCTTGCAAAGTGGGTCATTTCCTACGCAGTCATGCTAGCGTTTCTCGTCACCGCAGTCGCGCTGTCGCGCATTCGCCCGCGCGCGCTGTTCAAGGGCCTGAAGCCGCTGCTGTTTATCATCATTTTTACCGCCATCATCAACGTATTTTATACCAAGGGCGATGTGCTGGTGCAGTTCTGGATCTTTAAGATCACGAGGGAGGGCCTTGTCAACGCGGGCTTCCTGGTGCTGCGCATCGTCATGCTCGTGACGGGCACGTTCCTTCTGACCTACACGACGTCTCCCATCGCGCTGACAGACGGCCTGGAATCCCTGCTCTCGCCGCTGAAGGCCATCCATTTCCCGGTGCACGAGCTGGCTCTCATGATGAGCATTGCCCTGCGCTTCATCCCGACGCTCATCGAGGAGACGGATAAGATCATTTCGGCCCAGAAGGCCCGCGGCGCGGATTTTGAAACGGGAAATCTGTTTCACCGCGCAAAGGCCCTTGTGCCGATCCTCGTGCCGCTGTTCATCAGCGCGTTCCGGCGCGCCGACGAGCTGGCCACGGCCATGGAGTGCCGCTGCTACCGCGGCGGCTCCGGCCGCACGAAGCTGAAGCAGCTCCGCTTTCAGCTTCGCGATATTCTGACGTTTGCGCTCGGCGCTGCCGTGCTGGCCGGCGTCATCGTCCTGCGGAGCTATGGACTGTAACGGCTGGGAGGAAGCATGCGGAATCTCGCACTCTTTCTGAAATATGACGGAACGGCCTATCACGGCTGGCAGGTGCAGAAAAACGCCTGCTCCGTCGCGCAGACGCTGGAGGAGGCCGCGGCGGATGTCGTCGGCCATCCGGTGCATATGACCGGCTGCGGCCGGACGGACGCCGGGGTCCACGCGCGCACCTATGTGGCCAATTTCCGCACGGAGTCCCGCATCCCCGTCGACCGCGTGGCCTATGCGCTCAACACGCATCTGCCCGCCGACATCGTCGTGACCGGCGCGCGGGAGGTCCCACTGGGCTTCAACGCCATCGGCTCCTGCGTGCGGAAGGAATATACCTATCAGATTTATAATTCCCGCATCCGCGACCCGTTCTTTGTGAACCGGGCATGGTTCTATCCCAAGCATCTGGACGAAGCCGTCATGCAGGAGGCCGCCGCGCAGTTCGTCGGAACGCATGATTTCGCTGCCGTCCGCTCCGTCGGAACGGACGTGAAGTCCACGGTCCGCACGGTGTATTATTTTGACGTGGAGCGCAGGGGAGAGCTGATCCTCCTGCGCGTGTGCGCAAACGGATTTCTCTACAATATGGTGCGCGCCATGACCGGAACGGTCGTCTATGCGGCGGAGGGCAAAATCCGTCCGCAGGACATCGCCCGCATTCTGGAAAGCGGCAACCGCACCGCCGCCGGACCGACTGTGCCGCCCGGCGGCCTGTACATGACGCACCTTTGGTATGACGACGGGGAGGTGACGTTCGATGCCTGACCATATCAAGCCGCTCCCGGATCCCGAGCCGCAGAAGCCGCACCGCCGCTGGCCGCTCTATCTGCTGGCTGTGCTGATCGTTCTGGCGCTTCTCGCAGCCTTCCTGCTGACGAAGACCCATGTGCTCGATGGGCTGAAGCGCTCGCTGCGCTATCTTGGGAAGAACGGGGAAAACTACGGCTCCGTCAGCTTTGAAACCCTTGGCAGCACGGCCTATGGCCAGCTGAACGGCGGTCTCGGCGTTGCCACTGGAAGCAGCGTGACCCTGTTTTCCGAGGAGGGCAAGCAGCTCGGCTCCGAGCAGCATGCCATGACCGCTCCCGTCATCTGCACAGGGCAGGACCGCCTGCTGTGCTATGACGCGGGCGGGAACTACCTGACCGTTCTGGACAAGAGCGGCAGCGCCGTCTTTTCGCAGACCCCGGAACAGACGATCTTTGATGCCGACCTGTCCTCCGGCGGCTACAGCGCCATGCTGACGGCAGGGGACAGCGGCCGCTCGCTGCTGCAGGTCTATGACCCGAACGGCAGCCTGCTGTATAAGCGCAGCACAAAGTCGCATTATCTCAGCGCCTGCGCCGTCTCGCCGGACGGCAGCCATGCAGCGGCGGTCGCGCTCGGGCAGGCGGACATCACATTTTCTGCCTCGCTGCAGCTCTATCGCACAGACAGCGAGGAAATTGCCGCCGAGTGCGCACTCGGCTCGGAAATGCCCTATGATATCGCCTTCGTGACGGACAGCGTCGTCTGCGCCGTTTCGGAGGACAGGGTCCGATTCTTTGCGGCAGACGGCACAGAGCGCGGCGCTTATGTCGCGGAGAACGGCCGCATCGCCGACTATCACTTTGGCGGAGACGGCTTTGTGACCGTGCTGGTCGATCCCTATGAGACCTCCAGCCGCGCAGAGCTCATCACGCTACAGCCGGACGGCAGCGTTCTGGCGCAGTTGTCGCTGAGCTTCATGCCGGTCAGCCTTTCGGCCTGCGGCAGCTATGTCGGCATTCTGACGGCTGAAAAAGCGCTGCTCTACACGAGCGCGCTGGAGCCCGTCGCCCAGACGGAGCAGGACGGCACGGCCGTCTGCATTCTTGCCCGTTCGGACGGAACGGCCCTGCTGGCCGGTACCGGAACGGCAAGCCTGTTCCTGCCGTAAGCAGGAAAACGCCCGCAATGCGGGACTTTTACGGAGGCGCGACTGCTTCCGGGAGGAGTGAGCTTATGAAACCTACCATCTGCAGCCGATGCAAGAAGAACATCGCTGTGATTTTTATTACGAAGGTCGAAAACGGCGTGAGCACGAACGAGGGCCTGTGCCTGAAGTGCGCCCGCGAGCTGAAGATCAAGCAAGTCGACGACATCGTCGAGCGCATGGGCATCACGGATGAGGATCTGGACAATCTCAACGGCGAGATGATGGCCATGATGCAGCCGGAGCCGGACGAGACCGACGAGGACGACATCGGCAGCCGCACGGCGACATTCCCGCACATGAACCGCCTGTTCGGCAATCAGGGCGAGGTCGCCCCGCGCGAGGAGCCGAAGGAGACGCAGAACGGCAAGACGGAAAAGCCCAAGGTGAAGAAGCACAAGTTCCTCGACACTTACTGTCTGAGCCTCACGGGCCGTGCCCGCGCCGGTGAGCTGGACAAGGTCGTCGGCCGCGAGGTCGAAACGGAGCGTGTGGTGCAGATCCTCAACCGCCGTCAGAAGAACAATCCCTGCCTCATCGGTGAGCCGGGCGTCGGCAAGACGGCCATCGCCGAGGGTCTGGCGCAGCGCATCGTCGCGGGCGATGTCCCGTTCAAGCTGCGCGACAAAGAGGTCTATCTGCTCGACTTGACGTCGCTCGTCGCCGGAACGCAGTTCCGTGGCCAGTTTGAGAGCCGCATGAAGAGCCTCATCGCCGAGATTAAGGCCTGCGGCAACATCATTCTTGTCATCGATGAGGTTCACAACCTTGTCGGCGCGGGCGATGCCGAAGGCTCCATGAACGCCGCCAATATTCTGAAGCCTGCGCTGTCGCGCGGCGAAATTCAGGTCATCGGCGCAACGACGTTTGCCGAATACCGCAAATACATCGAAAAGGACTCCGCGCTCGAGCGCCGCTTCCAGCCTGTCACAGTCAATGAGCCGTCGCTGGAGGAGGCCGTCGCCATCCTGCGCGGCGTGGCGCATTACTACGAAGTGTTCCACGGCGTGACCATCCCGCCCGAAATGGCGCGGCAGGCCGTCGTGCTCTCTGAGCGCTATATCACGGACCGCTTCCTGCCGGACAAGGCCATCGACCTGCTTGATGAGGCTTGCTCCGATCTGAACCTGCACAGCAAGGAGATCTCCGATCTGGCCGAAAAGCGCAAGGAGCGCGACGACTACCAGCTTGAGATCAAGATGCTGACGGAGGACACGGAACAGCAGGACAATTTCGAGCGTCTGGCCAAGCTGCGCAGCAACGTCTGCCGCCTCGACGCCGAGATCGCCGAGCTGGAGGCGAAGCCCGCGCCCGTCCTGACCATGGAGAACCTTGCGCGCATCATCGAGCTTTGGACGAAAATTCCCGCCAGTAAAATTCGCGCGCAGGAATATGCCCAGCTGCGTGAGCTCGAGGACCGGCTGAAGCAGCACATCATCGGACAGGACGAGGCCGTCCATGCCGTTGCCGCCGCCATCCGCCGCAACCGCGTCGGCATCGCCGTGAAGAAGCACCCCGTTTCGTTCATCTTTGTCGGCTCGACCGGTGTCGGCAAGACGGAGCTGGTCAAGTGCCTCGCAAACGAGCTGTTCGACTCCGTCGATTCGCTCATCCGGCTGGATATGTCGGAGTACATGGAGCGCCACTCCGTCTCGAAGCTCATCGGCTCGCCCCCCGGCTATGTCGGCTATGACGAGGCGGGCCAGCTGACGGAAAAGATCCGCCGCAAGCCCTATTCCGTCATTCTGTTCGACGAGCTGGAAAAGGCTCACCCGGACGTGCTGAATATTCTGCTTCAAATTCTGGATGACGGCCGCATCACCGATTCGCAGGGCCGCGTCGTGAATTTTGAAAACACCGTCATCGTCATGACGTCCAATGCGGGCTCCGACCGGCAGGGCGGCTCCGTCGGCTTCGGCCGCACGGCGACCGAGCAGGGACGCGACAAGGCCATGAAGGCCCTGTCCGAATTCCTGCGCCCGGAATTTCTCAACCGCGTCGACGAGATCATCTGCTTCAACCGCCTCTCGGAGGAGAACTTCCGCGGCATCGCCGCCATCATGCTCGGTGAGCTGAAAACTGCCCTTGAAGAGCACGGCGTGGCGCTCCGTTGGGATGAGAGCGTCATCGACTACCTCGTACAGAAGTCCTATACTCTGACCTACGGCGCGCGCAACCTGCGCCGCACCATCCAGAAGGACATCGAGGACGTCGTCGCCGAAAAGCTCATCGACAGCTATGAGAACCCCATCACGGCGATCGGCCTGCAGGCGCAGGACGGCAAGCTGGAGCTGTCCTGCCTGTAAGCCACAGAAAGAGAGAACACGATGATCCGCGCTGTTTTTTTTGATATCGACGGCACGCTGGTCTCGCTGAAGACCAAGCGCTGCCCGGATTCCACAAAGGCGGCCATCCGCGCCCTGCGAGAGAAGGGCATTCGCGTCTATGTGGCCTCCGGCCGCTCCCGCTTCGAGCTGGAGGAGCAGGAGATGCTCCGCGGCATGACGTTTGACGGCTATCTGACCAACAACGGCCAGATCGTCTATGACGGCAGCTGGAACCTGCTGCGCACGGTGGCAATGGTTCCGGACGAGGTCCGTGCCCTTGTGGACTACTGTGACGAGCGTTCGCTCCCGCTGTGGCTCGTCAGCGAGCAGCGCTCGCGCTTCAATTACCATTTCAACGACCGCGTGCCGGTCGTTATGGCAGAGATCCATACGGAGATCCCGGAGCGCTGCGACCTGCATACCATGCTGCAGGAGCTGGTCGTCAAGGCCGTCATGTTTCTGACGGCGCAGGAGGTCCGCGAAGGCCCGCTGTCGTTCATGCCGCATGCACGCTCGACGCAGTGGTTCATCCATGGGCAGGATATCATCCCTGCCGAGGGCGGCAAGCTGCCTGCGATGCGCTTCATGGCTGAGGCGAACGGTTGGACACCGGACGAGCTGATGGCCTTCGGCGATTCCGAAAACGACAATGAAATGCTCCGCTATGCGGGTACTGGCGTTGCCATGGGCAATGCGCTCGAGGAGACGAAGGCCGCCTCTGACTATGTCACGGACGACTGCGACGACGAGGGCGTGGCCCATGCGCTGGCACATTTCGCGCTGATCTGAGAGAATCGACCATGATGCACCGGAGCATCTCAGCATATGCGGTGTATAACGGCCTCGCAGAGTTCGCCGCCCGCAGGCGGCGAATCAATTGAAATCATTTTCTCCGGCGGCGTGTACGTCGGAGAAAATACAGCTCAGTCCGCCAGTGTGCGGATCGCCCGCCTCCGGCGGGCGATCGTGCGCGCAGCGGACTGCAATCCTTTGCCGGAAAATCGAATGATTTTCCGGCAGGCAAAAAAATGACGCCTCTCGGCGTCATTTTTTCATGTTTGATTGGGACTATAAGCCGGGTTCTGTGATCGACAGCCATCTATCTCGACGCAGCGTTGCCGCTGCGCTCAAGCCACCCCCTCGGAAGCGGCCGGGCAGGCCATATGCTTCCTCCACGGTGTTGCACCGGATAGAGTTTACAGCGCCGCAATGTTCCCATGCGGCGGGTGAGCTCTTACCTCGCCTTTCCACCCTTACCCCGCGAGCGGGGCGGTATTTCTCTGTTGCACTTTTCCTGAAGTCGCCTTCGGCGGGCGTTACCCGTTATCCTTGCCCTGTGGTGCCCGGACTTTCCTCACATGGGCGCTTTTCAGCGCAGATGCGCGGCTGTCCGTCCCAGTCGTGTTTATTTTACTTTATTTTGGCGGAAATGTCAAACGGATTGCAAAATTTATCCCGAGCGGATATAATATGGGAGTAGTTCAACGCCTGCGCCGCGCGGCGCAGGGGAAAGAAGGACATAGATCATGACTGTAACGGAATATTTCACCCGGCTGCAGGGGAAGCGCGTTCTGGTGCTTGGCCTCGGTGTAAGCAACCGGCCGCTCGTGCGCCTGCTGCTGCGGTTTGCCATTGACGTCACGGGCTGCGACCGCACGCCGCGGGAGAAGCTCGACCCGGAGGTGCTCGAGCTGGAGCGCCTCGGCGCGAGGCTGCACCTCGGCGATGATTATCTGACGGGCATCTCCGGCGATGTGGCCTTCCGCACACCCGGACTGCACCCGGGAAAGCCGGAGCTGCAGGCGCTGCGTGCCGCAGGGACGCAGTTTACCTCGGAAATGGAGGCCTTTTTCGAGGTCTGCCCCTGCAGGATCATCGGCGTGACCGGCTCAGACGGCAAAACGACGACAAGCACGCTTATCTCCGAAATTCTGAAGCATGCAGGCCATCGCGTCTGGACCGGCGGCAATATCGGAACACCGCTGCTCGATCAGGCGGAGCACATGACGCCGGACGACCTCGTCGTGCTGGAGCTGAGCTCGTTCCAGCTTATGGACCTTCGCCACAGCTGCCACATCGCCGTCGTGACGAACCTTGCGCCGAACCATCTCGACGTACACCGCGACATGGCGGAGTACATCGACGCAAAAAAGCATATTTTCACCCGCCAAACCGCGCAGGACGTGCTCATTCTGAACGCGGACAACACCATCACGGCCGGGTTTGCACCGGAGGCCGCCGGAGAGGTTCGGATGTTCTCGCGGCAGACCGTCCCTGCGCACGGCGCGCGCTTCCGGGACGGCGTGATCCGGCGCGACGGCGTACCCGTCGTGCGGCAGGAGGAGATCAAAATTCCCGGCCTGCACAATGTGGAAAACTACATGGCAGCCATCCTCGCGGTCGAAGGGCTGGCCTCGGATGAGGATATCCGCTATGTCGCGCGGAACTTCGGCGGTGTGGAGCACCGCATCGAGTTCGTGCGCGAAAAGGACGGCGTAAAGTTCTATAACGACTCCATCGCCTCGTCCCCGAGCCGTACCATCGCGGGCCTGCGCAGCTTCTCCGAGAAGGTCATTCTTATCGCGGGCGGCTATGACAAGCACATTCCGTATGACGTGCTCGGCCCGGAGATCGCAGCGCACGTCAGGCTCCTCGTCTGCACCGGCGCGACCGGCCCGAAGATCGCAGCCGCGGCCCGCGCCGTTCCGGATGCGCCGGAGGTTCTCGAAATTCCGGATTTCTATGATGCCGTTCACGCCGCTGCGCAGCAGGCAAAGCCCGGTGATATCGTGCTGCTGTCCCCGGCGAGCGCCGCCTTTGACCGCTTCAAGAACTTTATGGTCAGAGGCGCGGAATTCAAGAAAACGGTGATGGCGCTGTGAGCGGGGGAGATATCCGCTGCTCGGCCGTTATCGTCGCAGCCGGCAGCGCGCAGCGCATGCAGGGCATCGACAAGCTCCTGGCACCGTTGGACGGCGTGCCCGTCCTGCGTCGGACGGTCGAAGCACTGGCATCTGCGCCCGAGATCACAGAGCTGATCGTTGTTACGCGTGCAGACCGCTTGGAGGCCGTGCAGGCCCTGTGCGAAGGACTTTCCAAGCCCGTTTCCGTCGTTCCCGGCGGGAAAACGCGGGCGGAATCCGTCCTGTGCGGCCTTTCTGCGGCAGCCATGCCCTATGCCGCCATTCATGACGGTGCGCGTCCGCTCGTCACAAATGAGGTGATCGCGCAGGCCATTGCCGCCGCCGTCTCCTGCGGGGCTGCAGCGCCAGCCGTCTCCGTTCACGACACCATCAAGCGCGCCGAAAGCGGCCTTGTGCTTGAAACGCCGGACCGCAGCACGCTGTTTGCCGTCCAGACGCCGCAGGTCTTCCGGACGGAGGAAATTCGCTCCGTGCTCCGCTGGGCCATCGCGCAGGGGCTGCCGCTCACGGACGACTGCTCCGCCATGGAAGCGGCCGGAAGGCCGGTGCGCCTGACGCCCGGCGATGTCGAAAATTTGAAGATCACAACACCGGTCGATCTGCGCATCGCAGAGGCGATCTGGAAGGGGAGAACGACATGAGGATCGGACATGGATATGATGTACACCGCCTCGTTCCGGGGCGCAAGCTCATCCTCGGCGGCGTGGAAATTCCGTTCGAGCGCGGGCTGGACGGTCACTCCGATGCGGACGTGCTCACGCACGCTCTGATGGACGCCCTGCTCGGCGCAGCCTGTCTCGGCGACATCGGCCTGCTGTTCCCGGATAACGACCCGCAGTACAAGGGCATTTCGAGCCTTCTGCTGCTGGAGGAGGTCGTGCGCCGCGTGCATGCGGCGGGCTTTGCCGTCGGCAACGCCGATATCACCGTCCTATGCCAGCGGCCGAAGCTCCGGCCCCATATTCCCGCCATGCAGGAGCGCCTGCGCGCCCTGCTCGGCACGGAGACCGTTAATGTCAAGGCGACGACCGAGGAAGGCCTCGGCTTTACGGGCAGCGGCGAGGGCATCGCCTGCCACGCCGTGTGTCTGCTGGAGGAATGCACATGAAAACGCTTCTGATCACCGGCTTTGAGCCGTTCGGCGGCGAGACGATCAACCCGGCATGGGAGGCCGTGAAGGCCCTGCCGGAGCAGATCGGCGGCTGGCAGCTCCGGAAGCTGCAGATCCCGACCGTCTTCAGCCTTGCGGCTGCAAGAACGCTCGCCTGCGCGGCGGAGTGCCGCCCGGATGCGGTCCTGTGCATCGGGCAGGCGGGAACGCGCAGCGCCGTGACGCCGGAATATGTCGGCATCAACCTGCGCCACGCGCGCATAGCGGACAACCTTGGAAATCAGCCGCAGGACGAGCCTGTCGTGCCCGGCGGCCCCACCGCCTACTTTGCAACGGTCCCGGTGCGCGCCATGACAGCCGCCATCGAGGCGCAAGGCATCCCGGCCGCCGTGTCCTACACGGCCGGGACCTATGTCTGCAATGACCTGCTGTACACGCTCCTGCATCACTATGCCGGAACGCCGGTCCGCGCCGGGTTCATCCATGTGCCCTTCCTGCCGGAGCAGGCCCCGCAGGGCGTGGCCTCCATGCCGCTTGCACAGATGATCCGCGCACTGGAGGCGGCCGTCTCCGCGCTCTGAGCCGGCTCAGAGAAAGTGCTTCATTTCCTCGATATTGGCCTGCTCCGTCTGCAGCAGCCGCGTGGACAGGGACGAGACCTTCGGGTCCAGCACGCCCATGGCGCGCAGGTTCTGCATACTCTTGACCATGCCACGCGTATTGCCCTGCACGAGCATCTCGGCGATTCTCGCCGTCGTGTTCCGGCTACTGCGGACGCGCAGCTTCGCCGTGAGCATGGAGCCGTATTTTGCCAGCGGATTCACGCCGCTTAAGCGCACGCCGCGCTCGCGCAGCAGGCGGTCCGCCTCGGCGTAGATGCTGTCATATTCCTTCCATTGGCTCCGCAGCGCGCTCTGCATGGCGGGATTCTGCGCCTCCGGCAGCACGGCGCGGATGCCGCTGCAGCCCATTTCCGTGCTCTGCCGGATGGAGCGGAGCATTTCGATCTCATTTTGCATGCTTTATCACCTCGCGCATAGCTTTCCACGAAAATTCCCGCCCATTCTCCGGAAAACCCAACTTTTTTTCTGCAAAGAAGGGCTCGGCATTGACAAGATTCGGGAATCGCGCTATAATATTCAAGTGCTGTTGCGCAGCAATTGGAAGTAAAAAGGAGAATGTCCGATGTATCATACCATGACAATTGCGGGGGTCCAGCGGGATCTGCCGATCTGCAAAGTTTCTGACGACCTCTATATTGGTGCATTTGTGATTTTCGGCGACGTCGAGCTGACGGTCAAGACGGCTGAGGCGCTGCTGAAGAAGGCGCCGGAGTACGACTATATGATCTCTGCCGAGGCCAAGGGGATCCCCCTGATCTATGAGATGGCCCGTCAGAGCGGCCAGAACAAATATTTCCTCGCGCGCAAGGCGCCGAAGCTCTATATGTCCGGCGTGTTCGATGTGAAGGTCAACTCCATCACGACGGCCAAGGAGCAGCATCTCTACCTCGATAAAGCCGATGCCGAGCTCATGCGCGGCAAGCGCATCCTTATCGTCGACGACGTTATCTCTACCGGCGAGTCCCTCGCCGCTGTTGAGAAGCTCGTGGAAGAGGCGGGCGGCATCATCGCAGGCCGTATGGCCATCCTCGCCGAGGGCGACGCCCAGAACCGCGACGACATCATCTACCTTGAGAAGCTGCCGGTGTTCCACGCAGACGGCACGATCAAGGAATAAGCAGAATTACATTGCCGCCGAACCCGAATGGGCTCGGCGGCATTTTGCTGCTTAGCGGCGGTTCTCGTTCTGATTCTGCTGCTGGCTCTGCTGTTGATTCTGCTGGTTTTGCTTCTGATTCTGCTTCTGGTTCTGATTGCGGTTTTCCATGGTGGAAAAGCCTCCTGAATTTTGATTTCGCGGTTTTGCCGCGGCATTAGTATAACCGCCGCGGCTTCATTTATCCTTCGGCTTGAAAATGAGACTGGCAAGCAGGCCGAAGATCACGGCCGCCGTGATCCCCGCGGCAGAGGCAGTCAGGCCGCCCGTCAGGATGCCGAGCGCGCCGTCCTCGTCCACTGCTTTTTTGACGCCGCGGGCCAGCGTATTGCCGAAGCCCGTCAGCGGAACGGTCGCGCCCGCGCCCGCAAAATCGACGAGCTTGTCATACAGCCCGACGGCACCAAGCAGGACGCCCGCTACAACATAGGCGACCAGAATGCGCGCCGGTGTCAGCTTCGTTCGGTCGATGAGGATCTGGCCGATGACGCACAGCAGGCCGCCGACCAGAAATGCTTTGAGATAGTCCATGTCAGCTCCTTTCCAGAACGACGGCGTGGCAGACGGCAGGGATCGACTCGCCCTGCTGGGTGGACAGCGGAGAGAGCAGCGCGCCCGTTCCGCAGAACAGCAGGCGGCGCAGCTCGCCCCGCTCCATACGGGAAAGCAGCGGCCCGCACAGAACGGAGGCGCTGCACCCGCAGCCGGAGCCGCCGCAGTGCACGTCCTGCCGCCTTGTATCGAAGATCATCACGCCGCAGTCCTGCACGTCTGCGCGGATGCCGTCCTTTTCGAGGAGGCCATGCAGGAGCTCGCTGCCGAGCTTTCCAAGGTCGCCCGTGACGATCCTATCATAGTCCTCCGGCGTGCAGTGCAGGTCGTCAAAATGTGCCCGCAGCGTCGCAAAGGCTGCCGGGGCCATGGCCGCCCCCATGTTGTTCGCATCGCAGATGCCGCGGTCGACAATGCTGCCGATCGTGGCGGCCGTGATGCGGATGCCGCGTTCCCCGCCGCCGAGCAGGACTGCGCCCGCGCCGGTGACCGTCCACTGCGACGTCGGCGTGCGCTGCCCGCCATAGCCCAGCGGGAAGCGGTATTGCCGCTCGGATGAGGCGAAATGCGACGAGGTCATGGCCAGCGCCGTGCGCGCGAAGCCTCCGCTGACGGACATAGCCGCAAGCAGCAGGGACTCCGCCATCGTCGAGCACGCGCCGTAAAGACCCAGCGTCGGCACACCGCGGTTGCGCAGGCTGAAGCTCGAGCCGATGCACTGATTCAGCAGGTCCCCGGCAAAAGCCGCGTCAAGATCCGCATCGGTCAGCCCGGCCTTCTCCAGCGCCAGCTCCAGCGTCATCTGCTGCATGCGGCGCTCGGCCCGCTCCCAGCTCTTTTCGCCGAATGTCGTATCCTGCACCGTTGCCGTAAACTGATCGCCGAGCGGCCCCTCGCGCTCCTTTTTCCCGGCGACGGAGGCGAAGCCGCGCACAACCGGCGGCTGCGGAAAGCGGATGCTCTGCCGCCCCATGTGATTCGTTCCCATGAACGTTCCTCCGATCATTTGATTCGGATATAGTATGCCGTTTTCGTGCGAAAAAATTGCGGTGCAAACACAACGTTCACACCGCAATTTTGACAAATCATTTTTCGGGCTTCTGCAGCAGCGGCCACAGGCGGAGCAGCAGGAGAGCCAGCAGCACCCGGATCGCCGCCCACACCAGCAGGCTCAGCACGGCAAGCAGCCGCCCGCCGCCGCGGCACAGGCCATCAAAGAAGGCCAGCGGGAAAAAGCCGGAGAACAGGCTCTCCGAAAAAAGGCCGGAGAATGCGCCGAGCACCATGGCAAGCGCAAGAAGTGCATTGATGCCGAGCATCACACAGCAGGGACCAGGGCCCTGCTTTTCGCGCAGGGTGCGCCAACCGAGAGCCCGCAGAAAGCGGCGGCTCACGCAGAAATACACCAGACTGATCGCCCAGATGATGAGCAGACCGATATAGCCGCTCAGCACGCGCGACCGCGCAAAGTCCGGCAGGTGGAAGGGGAAGAGATATAGGTGCAGCGGCAGGCACAGGACCGTCAGTAGCACGAATTCCATCCAGGCAGCCGCACGAAACGCACGATAGGCCGTCAGCGGAACAGGCTCTTCCTTCCGCGCCGCGCGCCATGCCAGCCACAGACCGGCGCACAGGGCAGCGGACGGCAGGAAGAAGAAAAACGCCGCGCCGCCGAACAGGCGGCCGTCCTTCGGCAGGAGAACGCCGACAGAAGCGGCAAGCTCGTGGAAGCCGTGCTGCATGGCGGGGAACAGCAGTGTCAGCAGCAGGAACAGGACAAGGCCCGCCGTGGAGACCGTCGCCGTGAGCAGACACAGGCGGGATGCAGCCACATGCTGCAGACGCAGGGGAACGGGCTGCGGGCCCTCCGGCAGCGTTGCGCCGCAATGGCGGCAGAGGCGGGCGTCAGCGGCATTCTCGGTGCCGCACTGCGGGCAGGTCATGATGCATTCTCCTTTCCCTCGGGCGGCGCGATGCGGACGGCCCGGAGCGACTCGCCGGGATACCAGCCCTCGGGCATGGCAAGGGCAGCCAGCTCGTCCGTCTGGCAGGCAATGTAGTGGATCGTCCGCGTGGATTCCTCCAGCAGGACATATTCGGAGTTGTCCGTGTCGTGGAGCATCCAGATATAGGCGGGCAGGCGGAAGAGCGTCGTGTCATAGGTTGCGCCGAGCGCCGCGAGGCGGTCGACCTCCGCCTGATAGTCCGCGGCGGAATAGCGGCAGGACAGGCGCGTGAACAGCTCGTCCTGCAGGAGCGTATAGCGATAGAGGTGGTGGTAATCCCGGTCCTGCGCACGCTGCAGCAGCGCATCGGGCGGGAAGATCGGGAAGAGCTCCTGCATGCGCGGCGGCGTGGCGCTCTGCGTGCCGTCCGCCTCGCCGGTGGAGGTCAGGTTGGAGAGCAGGTCAAAAACGGCGCTGCCGTGCCAGGTCTCGCCGTCGGTGTTGCCGTAGTCGGCCAGATCCGTCGTCTGCACGATGGCGCAGCCGCTCAGCAGGACAGCAAAAAGCAGCGCAAGGGCAAGCAAGCATTTTTTCATGGAAGGCCTCCTCCACCGATATATTCTCCGGTTCTTCTCTGCTAGTATACCATATGGGCAGAGGAAAGTCAAATGTCGCTGCAGCGGTGAAAAAGGCTTGCCTTTTCGGGTTTGGTATGGTATTATATTGCTAATAGTGTTAGCAATATAAGGAGAACCAACAAAGACCATGGACTATTCCGCACTTGCAGCCGAGCTGCTGTCGTTCCGGACGGCGCTGCACCATCTTCCTGCCGTCCGCGGGCTGGACGAGATGTCCGGCGGCGAATATTTTGTCCTGCATTTCCTGCTGCGCCATGGCGGAACGGCAGGGCCGTCCGAGCTGAGCCGCTCTCTGTATGCCAGCTCCGCGCGCATCGCCGCCCTGCTGAAGCATCTGGAGGCCAAGGGCTGGATCGTCCGCACGCCGGATGCTGACGATGAGCGCCGTGTGGACGTCGTCCTCACAGAGGCCGGCGCTGCATGCATCCGGGAGCGGCTGAGCGCGGTGCTGGATGAGGTCTCCGGCCTTCTGTCGGCGCTCAGCCCGGAGGAGGCGGCGGAATATGTCCGACTGCAGCGCAAGCTGCTCGAGAAGGGAGGAACCGTTTGAAAAGACCCATCGACTGGCGGGAGGACCGCTCTGCCGTGCGAGAAAAGGTCGCCGAATCGGCACACTGCGTGCTGCCGATCGTTCTGATCGTCGTTCTGCTGTGCCTGACCGCCGCGCCGATGAAGCCGGACCTGCTCCTGAGCTTTCTCATCGGCGGCGTGATGCTGGTCGTCGGCATGGGCCTGTTCTCGCTCGGCGCGGAGCAGTCCATGACGCCCATCGGCACCAAGATCGGCACGGCGCTGACGCGCACAAAGAATCTGCCGCTCATCCTCGGCGTGAGCTTCGCGCTCGGCTTTGCCATCACCGTGGCCGAACCGGACCTGCAGGTGCTGGCCGAAACCGTGCCGCACATCAGCAGCACAGTGCTCCTGCTGACGGTCGGCGTGGGCGTCGGCCTGTTTATGGCCGTGTGCATGCTGCGCATCGTCACGGGCGCGAACCTGCGCTGGCTGCTGATCGGCTGCTATGCGCTCATCTTCCTGCTGGCCGCCTTTTCAGACCCCGATTTTCTCGGAATTGCCTTTGACTCCGGCGGCGTAACGACCGGTCCAATGACCGTGCCGTTCATCCTCGCCATGGGCCTCGGCGTATCGAATATCCGAAGCGACCGCCGCGCGGAGGCAGACAGCTTCGGCCTTGTGGCGCTGTGCTCCGTCGGGCCGATCCTCGCGGTACTGATCCTTGGCTTTTTCTATCAGGGCAGCGACGCCGTTGCCGACCTCAGCTCGGCCTCATTCGGCAGCTCGACTGCCATCGGCGGCGCGTTCCTCGCCTCCGTTCCGCTCTACCTCAGAGAAATGGCGATCTCCATGCTGCCGATCGTGGCGATCTTCTTCCTGTTTCAGGTCACGCTGCTGCGCCTGCCGGGCCGCAGCCTTGCCAAGATCCTCATCGGTATTCTCTATACCTACGTTGGTCTTGTCCTGTTCCTCACCGGCGTGAACGTCGGCTTTTCGCCGCTCGGCGCGGAGCTGGGTGCAGAGCTGGCCGTGCACGGCTGGCTGCTCGTTCCGCTCGCCATGGTGCTCGGCTGGTTCATCATCTCGGCCGAGCCTGCCGTCGGCGTGCTGGAAAAGCAGATCGAGAGCGTCAGCGCTGGCGCGATCCCCGGCAAGGTCATCCAGCGCAGCCTCTCTGTCGCCATCGCGCTGGCCATGGGCCTATCCATGCTGCGCGTGCTGACGGGAATCTCCATTCTGTGGTTCCTCGTGCCCGGCTACGGCATCGCGCTGGCGCTGTCGTTCTTCGTGCCGGACATCTATACGGCCATCGCCTTCGACTCCGGCGGCGTGGCCTCCGGCCCAATGACGGCAACATTCATGCTCCAGTTCGTCATGGGCGCAAGCAGCGCGCTCGGCGGCAACATCCTGCGCGACGCCTTCGGCGTGGTGGCCCTTGTCGCCATGATGCCGCTGCTGTCCATTCAGGCCGTCGGCTTCGTCTATGAGCGCCGGGCAAAGCGTACCGCCGCCGCGCCGGAGCAGTACGGCGACTTCGACATTGTGGAGCTTTGGGAGGATGCGGCATGAATTATGTGATCTCCATCATCGCGCCGGAGCGGCTCGAGATCCTCACGGACCTGTGCGAAGGGCTCGGCCTGCCGCTGACCGTCACGCTCCATGGGCGCGGGACAGCCGTGCAGAGCATGCTCGACCTGCTCGGCATTGAATCGAATGAACGCCGCGTTGTACTGACGATCGCCGACGCGGAGAAAACAGCCGCACTGATTGCGGCGCAGAAGCGGCGGCTGCACATCGGCGTGCCGGGGCACGGCATCGTCATCGCCGTGCCGATCAAAAGTGTAGGAGGAGGAAATACGGTGGCATATCTGAACGGCGGGAGAAGCCCGAAATACACGCCGGACCTGAGCTGCGCCTATGAGCTGATCATCGCCATTGCGAACGAGGGCGGCACGGACGCCGTGATGAACGCGGCACGCGCAGCCGGGGCCAGAGGCGGCACGGTCCTTCACGGCAAGGGGACCGGCGCAAAGGGCGCGCCGAAATTCTACAACATCTCCATCGCAGCGGAGAAGGAGGTCATTCTTATTGTCTCTGCGGCGGGGCAGAAGGCCGAGATCATGCGCTCCATTCTGCGCAAGGCTGGGCCGGACAGCGACGCAGGCGCCATCGTCTTCTCGCTCCCGGCCTCGGCCGTGGCGGGCTTCGGTCTGCTGGAGGAGAATTGAACAGCAACACTTATTGGGCCGGGGCGAAAACGCCCCGGCCTAAACTGTCAAAAAACAGCCAAGCCGAAAGTTTCGGAGGGAAGAAAAGTGTGAAAGGAAACTGTCAGGGTGTCCTTTCGCGTTCAATAACCCGCCGCAGCGGCAGAATTGCAAAATAATACTACAAAATTATATTTTGCAATTCTGGGGGGCAGCTTGGCGAAAAAGGCCCGAAGGGACTTTTTTGACAAGCTGAGCCAGAGCCAAACGCTCCGGCTCTTTGTGCAGGTGTTGTAATCTCCGGGCCGCTATGGTAAAATAACAGAAAACAACGGGGGAGGAAACGATGAAGCAGCGCACCTATCTTGCCATTGATCTCAAATCGTTTTACGCCTCCGTCGAGTGCCGCGAGCGGGGGCTGGACCCGCTGAACACGAACCTTGTCGTGGCGGATGAGTCGCGGACGGACAAGACGATCTGCCTTGCCGTCACGCCGACACTCAAGAGCTATGGCATCTCCGGCCGCGGGCGGCTGTTCGAGGTGCGGCAGCGCGTCCGCGAGGTCAATGCCTGGCGGCAGGCGCGCGCGCCGGGCAGAACGCTGACCGGCAGCTCGCATCAGTTTTCCGAGCTGCAGCGCGACCCTGCGCTGGCGGTGGATTTCGTGATCGCGCCGCCGCGCATGGCCTATTATATGGAATACAGTACGCGCATCTACGAAATTTACCGAAAATATATCGCACCGGAAGACATCGTCGTCTATTCCATCGACGAGGTCTTCCTCGATGTGACGGACTATCCTTATGACTGCACCGCCCATGAGCTGGCGCAGACCATCATCCGCGACGTGCTCGAAACGACCGGCATCACGGCGACGGCCGGCATCGGAACGAATCTCTTCCTCGCCAAGGTCGCCATGGACATCGTGGCAAAGCACATCCCGCCCGATGAAAACGGCGTTCGCATCGCGGAGCTGGACGAAATGAAATTCCGCAGGGAGCTCTGGGCGCACCGGCCGCTGACGGACTTCTGGCGTGTCGGCCGCGGTATCGCCCGCAGGCTCGAGGCGCACGGCATGTTCACGATGGGCGACGTCGCACTTTGCTCCGAGCAGAACGAGGAGCTGCTCTACCGCCTGTTCGGCAAGAATGCGGAGCTGCTCATCGACCACGCGTGGGGCTGGGAGCCCTGCACCGTCCCGTCCATCAAGGCCTACCGCCCGTCCGAGAACAGCCTGAGCTCCGGTCAGGTGCTGAGCTGCCCCTATGAGGCGGCAAAGGCGCGGCTCGTTTTGCGGGAAATGGCGGATCAGCTCTCGCTGGAGCTGGTGGAAAAGGGCCTCGTGACGGACCAGGTCGTGCTGACGGTCGGCTATGACATTGAAAATCTGACGGACCCGGCCCGACGCACGGCCTATTCCGGCCCGGTGGAGCAGGACCGCTACGGGCGGCGCGTGCCGAAGGCCGCGCATGGCGCGCAGAAGCTCGACGCACCGTCGTCCTCCACACGGCGGATCATGGAAGCAGCCTCCGCCCTGTTTGACCGCATCGTAGACGGCGGGCTGCTCGTCCGGCGCATGTATCTCGTCGCCGCGCACATCGTCCCGGAGGACGAGGCGCAGCCGGAGGAGATGGAGCAGCTGGACCTGTTCACCGATCTTGCCGCCGTGGACGCCCGGCGCGAGGCGGAGCAGGCGGCGCTGGCGCGCGAAAAGAAGCTGCAGGAGACGACGCTGGCCATCAAGAAGAAATTCGGCAAAAATGCCATTCTCAAGGGCATGAGTCTGGAGGAAGGCGCAACGGCCCGCGAGCGAAACGCCAGGATCGGCGGGCATAAGGCATGAGGAGGAATACATGACCGGAAAATATGACGCGATCCTGCACCTGCCGCACCATGTCTCCAAAAAGCACCCGCCCATGCCAATGGCCGACCGCGCTGCGCAGTTTGCGCCGTTTGCAGCCCTGACCAGCTACGACGCGGCCATCCGGGAAAACGCGCGCCTCACGCAGGAGCGGATCGTCCCGGCCGAGGCGGAGCTTGCCGCGCTGGACCGGCGCTTCCGTCTGCTGCAGGAGCATCTGGAGGAGCAGCCGGAGGTACGCCTGACCCGGTTCCGGCCGGATGAACGGAAATCCGGCGGAGCCTACGAGACCGTCAGCGGGATCGTGAAGCAGATCGATTCCATTGCACGCCGCATCCGCCTTCTGGACGGAACGGACATTCCCATGGACGATGTACTGACGCTGGACGGCGCGCTGTTTGATGTTTTGGATTAAGGGAGAGAGAAAATCATGAAAGAGCTGATGAAAACAAACGTCTATGACGTCGGCGAATCGGTGCTGATCGTCGGCAGCTGCCTGCCGGACATGGAGCCGGAGGGCTTTGCGCAGCTGTGCGCATCGTCCGGCCATGTGTTTGAGCTGTGCCTCGAACAGACCCATATCAATATGGCCATCACGAAGATCAGCGCCATGCTCTACACCGGCAAGATCCGCACGCTGCGCTTTGCGACGGTCGACCGCTCGCCGCACTGCGTGCAGATGCACTACATCCAGAACGAGCTGCGGCGGATGATGGACCTCTCCGCCGTGACGATCGAAAATTACGTCGTGGAGAACGGGAGGCTGACGAAGCTCTCGCCGGAGCTCATCTATCTTTCCAAATATCTCGGCGAGCTGTCCCGCCGGATGAACGAAAATGTATAAAAAATCCGCAGGATAGGAATTTACCCATCCTGCGGAGCAATTTTTCTTAATCGGCATCCATGGCAACCACACAGGCGCTGAGCACCTGGCTGAGAATCGGCGTGCAGACCGACGCGCCGCCGCCGCCTTCCTCGACCACGACGATAAAGGCGAGGGGATAGTCGCTGTCCTGCAGGAAGCCTGCAAAGACGGCGTTGGCAGCCTTCCCACCGCCGTTTTCCGCCGTGCCGGACTTTCCTCCTGCGTAAAGTCCGGCGAAGTTCCACTCGCCGTAGACGTTAACGACGGCATTGTGCATCATGTCCGCAAGGCGGTCAGCCGTCGCGCTGTCAAGCAGCCGCCCGGTGGAGCTTGTGGAGGCCTTGTACTTGACCGAATCACCGTAGGTGACCTCCTTTACGAGGAATGGCTCCGCAGCGGAGCCTCCGTTTGCGATCGCGCCCATATAGGTCATATACTGACAGGGATTGATCTGGTCCGTATACTGGCCGATGCCGGCCCATGCCAGCTCGGATTCCGCCGCATTGGAGACATCAAAGCTTCCGGCGGCCGTCGTCGTGCCGTCAAAGCTGTAGCGGCGCGTGACGCCGACCTGCTCGGCATAGCGCATCAGCGTCTTTGGGCCGAGCTCCGCTGCGATCTCGCCGAAAACGACGTTGCAGGAATGGGCCAGCGCCTCTTCAAAGTTCAGCGTGCCGTGCACGCCGTTGCACTGGATGGTCTCGCCGCCGATGACGGCGCTGCCCTCGCAGGTGAACGTCCGGGATCCGATATCCGGGATCTCATCCAGCGCGGCTGCAGCCGTGACGAGCTTGAAGACGGAGCCAGGCGTATAGGTGGCATGCAGGAAGCGGTTGACATACACGCCCTCATAGGTCTCGGGGTTGCCCTCCACATCCGGCACATCGTCCGGATCGTAGGTTGGGGAGGAGACGGCGCAGAGAATTTCGCCCGTCTTGTAGTTATAGACGCCGACGGTTCCCTTGCGGCCGTCCAGCGCGGCCAGCGCCGTGCGCTGCACGTCTGCGCTTACGGTCAGCATCATCCGGCCCTCGCGCTTGCCGGTGGAATAGGTGCCGTTGATGCGGTCGAATCCGACAAGCTCCGAACCGTATTCCTGCAGCAGGAACGGCGTGATATTGCCCTCACGGTCGCCGAGCAGGTGCAGCATGCTGCGGCGCAGCGAGGCACTGTCGGCATAGGACTTGCCGTTCGTGGCATCGAGCACGACGGTGCCGCTGCGGTCGACGATCTTGCCGCTGTTCATAACGCCGTCCGTATAGACATGGGGACTGTTCTGGAACGTGACCCAGTCCGGCGAATCGATAAAATAGCGCACAACGATCACGCCCATGCCGAGCAAAAGCACACCCGCCAGCGCAAGTGCGAACCACGCGCGTTTTGCGAGCTTATTCAAGCGGCTCCACCTCCTCTGCCTTTGCGGTGCGGACCGCGAAGCTGGCGTTCTGGCGCGTGTCCGCCGCCTTGAGGAAGGCGATCAGGCCCCACGAAGCCAGCATGCTCGAGCCGCCGTTGGAAAGGAACGGGAACGTCACGCCGGTCAGCGGGAGCAGGTCCATCGTGCCGAACACGTTCAGAATGGTCTGGATGGTCAGGATCGCCACGGCGGCGCAGGCAGCAATGGTATAGAAGCTGCTGCGGCCGACCTTGGCCGAGCGGACGGTAAACACCGCAAGGATCACGATGACCGCAACGGCGCACAGGCCGATGATAAGGCCCCATTCCTCACAGAGGAAAGCAAAAACGAGGTCCGTATCCGCCGCAAAGACATATTTGAGCCAGCCGTTGCCTGCGCCAAGGCCAAACAGACCGCCGGAGGCGATGCACATCATCGCGCGCGTCTGCTGGTAGCCGCCCGCAGAGGCATATTCCCACGCATGGCCCCATGTTGCAAAGCGGCGCAGGATATGCGGCCGGAAGCGAACGGCCAGAACTCCTGCAAAGCCCGTGGCCGCGCAGGCCAGCGTGACCGTGGCGAAGCTGCCGGAACGCAGGAAGGCGATGACGAGGAACGCGACGAAGAAGATGAGCGCCGTGCCGAAGTCGTTCATCAGGGCAAGGCAGCCGCAGATGGCGGCGGAATAGACAATGAACAGGAACAGATTCCGCTTCGTTACGATGCGGTCCATCGTGGATGCGCCGACATAGAGGAAGCAGAGCTTGACCAGCTCGGACGGCTGGAAGGAGATCCCGCCCAGCGAGATCCAGTTGCGTGCACCGTTATTCTCCTGCCCGAACACCAGATTGACGAGCAGCAGGAGCATGCCGCCGACGGCGGCCAGATAGCGAAATTTCTTCGCACGGGACAGGTCGCGCAGCGACCAGCCGATGATCAGATAGATCACGATGCCGCCGAGCAGGCAGATGAGCTGCTTTGTGAGATTGGCGGGATTATCCGAGGCGATGACGGCAAAGCCGAGCGTGCTGAGGAAAAAGGCCAGCGTTTCCACCTCGTAGCCGCTGCGGCGCATCATACGCAGCACGGCAAACAGCAGCCAGCCCACGGCCAGCAGGCCGAGGAAGCTCAGCACGACCGTTTGGGCCGTTTCGGCCTCCGCGCCCATCCAGAGCTGCAGCGTTGTCAGGAGCTGGAAGACCGTCAGCAGAAACAGGGTCAGCGCAGGGGAGGACTGATGGGCCGGGCGCGTGCGGCTGGCAAGCTGCTCCTCGAGCTCGGACTGCGTGACGGGTGCAAGCACCATGTCCACGCCGCCGAGCGAGATGGTATCGCCGTAGTTTACGGCAGCCATCTGGACCGGCTCGCCGTTGAGCGTGACTGCGCCGCGTGAGCCGATGTCCGTGACGGACCAGCTGCCGTCATCATAGCGCGTGAGGACGGCGTGCGTGCGCGAAACGGTCGGGAAGTCCACGACGATGTCGCAGCCCTTCGCGCGGCCGAGGATATTCTCCCAGTGTGTCAGAGGGAGCTGATTGCCGTCCGGCATGACGAGCCATGCCCACGTCTCCGGCTCCCGCCGGAATTTCAGCAGCGGCCGGGCACAGCGCCACAGCAGCAGCACAGCCAGCACCGGCGCAAGGTAGCGCCACACGGTGCAGAACACCGAGACAAAGCCGGAGCCGCTTCCCTGAAAGTATTCGGCGGCAGAGGCAAAAAATGCGTCCATGGATTCCTCCTTTCCGGCTCAGCCGGGGATATCGTCATAATCCGGATCGTCGATCTCCATATCGTCGTCCGGATCGATCTGTGTTTCGTAGGCAGGCTCCTCGGCAGCGCTCGTGTAGCTCGGCTCCGTCACAGGCGGCAGGTCGTCCACGGTGCGGATCGTATAGTACAGGCTCGTCTGCAGGGGATGGCGCTTACGGGCAAGGCGCTTGTTGACGCGGTCACCGATGACGGTGTAGAGCACGGCAAAGACCGGCACGCCAAGAAGCATCCCGGCAAAGCCGAAGATACCGCCGAAGACCAGAATGGCAACGAGCACCCAGAAGTCCGAAATGCCAAGCTTTTCACCCAGAATGCGGTTTTCGATGATGTTGCCGTCGACCTGCTGCAGAATGAGAATGAAAATGCAGAAATACAGGGCGTTGACGGGCTTGTCGATCATCAGGAGCAGGGCCGAGGGCACCGCGCCGAGGAAGGGGCCGAAGAAGGGAATGATGTTCGTCACGCCGACGATCGTACCGATGAGCGCCGCATAGGGCATGCCCATGAACAACACGCCGAAGTAGGTGATGACGCCGACGAGCACGGCGTCGATGATCTTGCCCATAACATAGCCGCCGAAGATGCTGTTCGTCCGGCGGGCCAGCTCCAGCAGGCGATCGGCATGCTGGCGACTGAAGACCGCCACGGTGACCTTCTTGGCCTGCGCACAGAGCTCTTCCTTAAAGATCAGGATATATACGGCCGCGACGATGCCAAGCAGGATATTGAAGATGACCATCACAACGCTGTAGACCGAGCTCGTCAGGCTCGTGACGATCACGCTGTAATCGAGCTTCTTCAGCCAGCCGATGACCATTTCCAGCGGGTCGCCGACGGTCTTTTCCAGGAAGGACTGGATGTCACTGTTCGTGAAAATGCCGCGGAACCACTTGCTGATGGTCGCATAATAGCTTTCGAGCTTTTCGGGCTGCAGCAGCTCCTCGATGCTTGCAATCAGGTTCGGCACGATAAGAGCGATGAGTGCATAGACCGCAAGGCAGAACACCAGCACGGCAGCGCAGATCCCGGTGATCTTGCTGATGCGCGCGGCCATCCGATCGCTGAGGTTCCGTTTGGCAAGCAGCCTGTCCATGATCCGCTGCGTGACCTTCATAACGGGATTCATCAGATAGGCAAACAGGCAGCCGTAGAGCAGAGCGGCGATGATGTTGAGGAATTCGACGATCAGATCATAAAAGCCGCGCAGGTTGGAGAAAACGAGCCAGAACAGTCCGGCGGCGACGATCACAAGAAAGGCCGTGAGACCCCATTTGACATATTTTTCATTGCGATTCAGCTTCATAGCGTATCCTCGTGTCATGATATTCTATTCTAGGATACCACGAAGCGGCGGAATCGTCAAGCAGAGAAGTCCTGCGGGAAATTTTTTTCCATTTCCCAAAACGGGGCTTGCAATTTATGGCGCCGGTGTGGTATGTTGACAGCAGAGGTGAGAGTACCATGGCAAAATCGGAACGGCAGAAGCTGAAGCTCCTCATCCTTCGCGATTATCTGCGCAGCCATACGGACGAGCTGCACCCGGTGTCCATGCAGCAGATCCTTGCGGCGCTGGAGGGCGAGGGCATCCGTGCGGAGCGCAAAAGCGTCTATGATGATCTGGACACCCTGCGCGATTACGGCATGGAAATTCGCAAGGTCAGCGGCAAAAACGGCGGCTATTATGTGCCGGAGCGTGATTTCGCCCTTTCAGAGCTGAAGCTGCTCGTCGACGCCGTGCAGGCGGCGCGGTTCCTCTCCGAAAAGGAGTCCATGGCCCTGATCCGCAAGCTCGCCGCCCTCTCGAGCGCGCACGAAGCGGAGCTGCTGCGGCGCGAGGTCGTCGTTACCGGCCGCGCCAAAAGCGGCAGCGAGGACGTCTGCCGCAATGTCGATACGCTGCATGCGGCCATCGCCGGGAACAGCCGCATCACGTTCCGCTATTTTGACTGGGATCTGCAGGGCCGGCGCCGCTTCCGGCCGAAGACCTATGAGGCAAGCCCCATCGCGCTGTGCTGGGAGGACGAGAACTATTATCTCGTGGCCTACGGCGCGCCGCACGGCCTGACGCACTACCGCGTGGACAAGATGACGGAGATCACGGCGACGGGCGTCCCGCGCGAGAGCAACGACGAGACGCGCTCCTTTGACCCGGCCGTCTATTCCCAGCAGGTGTTCGGCATGTTCCGCGGGGAGCAGTGCCGCATGAAGCTGCGGTTTGAAAACTCGCTGGCAGGCGTTGTGCTCGACCGCTTCGGCCGTGACCGCCTGCTCGTGCCGGACGGGCCGGACCACTTTGTCTTTCAGGCGGATATCTCCGTTTCACCGACGTTCCTCGGCTGGCTCGCAGGCTTCGGCGGCCGGGCGGAGATCGTGTTCCCGGCGTCGGCGGCGGAAGCCTACCGCGATTTTCTGCGCCGTGCGCTTTCCGCAGCAGAGTAAGGCAGAACGGAAATGATTTGTTCTCAAAGTATTCATAATTTCGTGGTATACTGGCAAAAAAGAGACAGGAGGACTCTTGTATGGAAAAGCAGCCCCCCAACATCGACAGCCGCCTGCGCCACATTCTGCGTATGCCGCAGGAGATCTATCAGGCAAGCGGCATCATCGTCAACGGCCGCAGACTGAAGAGCTTCGTATTCACGACCGATCTGGCCATTATCCGGAACTGTGACGCGGATGCCGTATTTGCCGTCTATCCGTTCACACCGCAGCAGGCCATCAGTGACGCGATCATCAAATATTCCTATGTCCCCGTATTCTGCGGCGTCGGCGGCGGCACGACGCGCGGCCTGCGCACGGTGCAGCTTGCGCGCGACGTCGAATCGCAGGGCGCGATGGGCGTTGTGCTCAATGCGCCGATCAACAATCTGAATCTCCGCGCGGTCTCCGGCGTGATCGATATCCCGACCGTCATCACCGTGACGAAATTCGGCACGGACTTCGAGGCGCGCATCGAGGCTGGAGCCTCCATTCTGAACATCGCAGCCGCTGCGCAGACGCCGGAGCTGGTACGGGAGGCCCGCAAGGCCCTGCCGGACGTGCCCATCATCGCAACGGGCGGCAAGACCGGCGAGAGTATCCTGCGCACCATCGAGGCAGGTGCAAACGCCATCACCTATACGCCGCCGTCGACGTATGAGCTGTTTCAGGAAATGATGAAGGGCTATCGCGAATAAACAAGCCAGGACCGCTGCGTCGCCGCAGCGGTCCTTTACATATTTGTATTTTGATACTTCTGCAGCAGCGTTTCCTGAGCGCCGCTGAGCGGGTATCAGGCACTTTTTCTGCGCTCGAGTGCGTCGCGGATCAGCCCGTGCAGGAGCAGCAGCGCGCAGTACAGCAGCAGCGCCGCGCAGAACACGAAGGCAAAATCATGCGGCAGAGAATAGGTCGTGGCAGTGAGCCCCAGAAGAGTGACGTGCGCCAGCAGATAGGCGACCGGCAGCAGGATCACGCGCTCCGTCCAGACGCAGGCTCGCGGCTTCTTCCGGACAAAAATACGGACGAGCATGACGGCTGCCAGAACGATCAGGGCTACAAAGGCATAGTAATTGAGCGTCAGGGACGGCAGGGCGATCATGCCGCCGGAGGCCATCGGCTTTCCCGCGAGATAAACGGCCTCCGTGCCGTCGTTTTCGCTATAGAGAACGGTGAGCGGCTTACCGCCCTCCGCCTCGAGCCGGGCGGCCTGTGTATGCGGGCCGGAGAACCAGCGCTCCCAGAGCGTCGACCAGGCCTCCACAAGGCAGATCTCGCGCAACGGATCGTCCGGATCGACAAAGCGCTCCGTCGAGACGTTGGCGACATCAGCACGGAACGTAAGCTCCAGCGCCCCCGCATCCTCCGTCACCTGCACAAGATCGTCCGTATAGGGGAAATAGATCGGAGCATTCAAAATGCCGGCTGCGGATATCACGGCCGTCAGGACAAACAGAGCCGTCATCACGATGATTTGCAGGCGCTTGCGCGCCAGCCTTTTCTGCAAATGCTGCAGGGGCGCGGCGTCCGGAGCGGGCTGCAGGGCAGGCGGGGCCTGTGTCTCCTGCAGGGCGGCGCGGCAGTCCGCGCAGGTGCGCAGGTGCTTTTCTACAAAGGCAGCGGTCTCCGGACTCGTAAGCCGCTCGGCATACAGCGGGAGAAGGTCCCGCACAATGCTGCATTCCTGATTCATGTTGATCCCTCCATGTTTTTTCGGATGATGGTTTTGGCGCGATGATAGGTCACGCACGCCCAGTTTTCCGATTTGCCGAAAAGCTGCCCAATGGTCCTGAAGCTCAGACCGCCGAGGGCCCGCCAGAGGAAGACCTCCTTATACGGCTCCGGCGCGCTGTGGAGCGCGGCCCGGATGCGTGCGGCATCGTCCCGGTCCGTGAGCTGCTCCTCCAGACTCGGGGCGGAAGCGGGGAGTGCTTCCATTTTCCCGTCATCCAGCAGCTCGATGCGGCCCATGCGCTTCTGCTCGGTATAGAAGCAGTTCTTCGCGATCTGGCAGAGCCAGACGCGGATATCGCAGGCCCCGCGGAAGCCGGGAAGCGCGCGCATGGCGCGGCAGAATGTTTCGCTCGTCAGCTCTTCGGCAAGCTGGGCATCGTGAGAAAGGGCAAGCAGATAGCGGTAGACATCATCAAAATAAATGCGGTAGATCTCCGCAAGCTCTGACACGGCGCCACCTCCTTTCTGCCAATAAGACCGCGCCGGAGAGAAAATCTTACAGGAATGCGAAAAATTTTTTCGCTGCGAATGGTGCCAGCCCCGTTCAGGCTGCAAAAAGGTCCGCTGTCAGGCATAACAGCGGACCTTTACATGCATTTGCGTTCTATCCCGTTTTCAGAAATCAGAAGCGGATGCGACCACCGATGAGGCGACCGGTAGCGGCAAGACGCTCGGCATCACGGCCACGCGGCTCCAGAACGCCATGAGCGCCCAGAACCATGAGGATAGCCAGATAGGTGTCCCAACCGAGGGGAGCAGAGCCGCGCTCCATCTCGGAGATCTTCTGACGGCTCTTGCCGACGGCATCACCGAGCTCTGCCTGAGACATCCGCATCTTCTTGCGGTAGGCGGGAAGCTCCTGGACGAGAGAACTGATCAGTTCACGCTGCTGTTCGGACTGTACAAACTGAGGCATAACTTTCCCAACTTTCTTTTTAAATTTCAGCCGCCTGCCAACGGCCGATTCCTGTAACAGGAAATTCAGCTCTGTGTGGAAGAATCCATGATTCCTGCTTACATGCTCAATATATCATACTATGTTCCGTTTGTAAACAGGATTTTGCAAAATATTTTGAAATAATTCCATGTAGCCTGCCCAAAACCGAACTGCATGAAACGTTTCAAATTTTACATACGCCGTATTGACGTCAATTGTACAAAAGCATGTCAGTTTGTTATAAATTGACTGCACTCAAACACCGTTCTTGAAGAACGCGACCGCTACGACACCCGGCCCCGTATGTGTGCCGATCACACTGCACAGCAGCGTCTGCTCCAGACTGCCGCAGTGATCGCGCCAGAGCGCCGCGCTGTCCGCCACATATTTCTGCAGCAGGGCATCGCTCAGGCCGGTGTAGCCGAGCAGGATCGGCAGGGAAAAGTCGATGCCGCCGCTCTCGCGTACCTTCTGCACAAGCAGGTTGTTGCCCTGCTTCGAGCCGCGCGCCTTGCCGATCATGGTCACGGCCCCGTTTTCCAGCGTAACGACCGGCTTGATGCCGAGCAGCCCGCCCGCGAGCGCCGCCGTGCGTGAGATGCGCCCGCCGCGGCGGAGATACTCCAGCGTATCGAGCAGGCCGAGCAGGCAGATGTCGTCCCGCTTTTTCGTCAGCAGCCCGGCAAGCTCGGCGGCGGCCATGCCGTCCGCCGCCCATTCCAGCGCCAGCTCTGCCAGAATGCCGGATCCGATGGCGGCGCTGCGGCTGTCAACAACATAGATATCCTCATAGTCTGCCGCGGCAATGCAGGCGCTTTGATAGGTCCCGGACAGCTCGGCAGAGATGGTGATGACTACGGCGCTCTCTCCGGCCTGCCGGACGGCCTCAAATTCTTTGACAAAGGCCGCCGGAGTGGCCTGACTCGTCGTGGGCAGCACGTCGGACTCGATCAGCCGCTCATAAAAGCGCCTGCGGTCGATGGTAACGCCATCAATAAGCTCTTCGTCTCCGAAATGCACCGTCAGCGGAACGGCGCGCACCTGTGCGCGGCAGCGCTCCGGCAGATCGACGGTCGAGTCGACAAGAATGCGGACGGGTTTCATAGGGTATCCTCCTGTTCTGCGGCGCACAGCCGCTCCAGATTGCCGCAGATCAATTCCAGTGCGGCATACATTTTGCTCCGCTGCTCCTCTGTCAGGCCCATGCTGGCAGCGTCCTCCATCGAGGCAATGCGTGCCTGCAGGGCGGCGAAGACCTCGCGCCCCCGGTCCGTCAGATACAGGGGACTGCGGTAGCGGCGCGATACGGCCTCCGTGGTCACATAGCCGTTTTGCAGCAGAAATTCCAGTGTCCGCGAGACGGCGGCCTTGTCCTCATCGCAGCGCTCGGAAAGCTCCGCCGCCGTCAGGGGGCCGTCCAGCCCGAGATAGTACAGGCACGAGACATGTGGGCCCTTCAGACCGAAGCGCGCCATTTCCTCCGCCTTCAGGCGGCGGATGCAGCGGCTGATGCGCGCGATGCGCTGCGTAAAGATCCCATAGCGTTCTTCCATGGCGTTCCTCCATTTCGATATGTTGATTTATCAACTTGTCTGCAGAGTATAGCACAAACTTATTGATTTGTCAACATTCGGGGCGGCACCGCACAATTCAGCAAGAGCATTCGGCGAAAAATGTCCGGCGAAGGCCGAAGGTGAATTATGCGGTGTTGCCCAAAGTGTAGGAACGTGCCGAACGAGCGCGGCATACCATGGGATGAGCGCGAAATAAAGGAGGAATCATATTTGGAATTCAGAACGCAACCCATGATCGAGGCGGCGCTCCGCGAGGCGCGGCAGGAGGCCGCGCAGGAAGCGCCGCAGCCGGAGCGCACGGAACAGCAGGATGCCGCCTGCGGCATGCTTCCGGCCTGCGCGCCGCTGGCAAATCCCTTTGTCCCGTTCCAGAGGGATGATCCGCCCGTCTATGCAGCGGCGGTCGGGGCCGTGCGCGGTACCCTGTTTCCGGGGCTGGACCTTCCGCTGCGCGGGCAGGAGAACAGCGGCGAGCTGAGCGGTACGCTGCAGCGCGACCTGCAGGCGCTGGGCTTCGCCGTGGTGGAGCTTGGCGAATACCTCGACACGCATCCCGGCGATGCCAGAGCGGCGGAGCTGTTCCGCTCCTATGCAGGGCTTTATGCGCAGGCGGCAGCCGCCTGGGAGGCCGAGAACGGCCCCATCGTCCAGCGCAGCGCCGTGGGCGAGTCCGGTTATGACTGGCTGCGCGGCCCGTGGCCGTGGCAGTACGCTGCAAACGACGGGGAGGGCTGACGATGTTTGTCTATGAAAAGAAGCTGCAGTATCCGGTGCGGATCAAAAACACGAACCCGAAGCTCGCGAGCATCATCATCTCGCAGTACGGCGGCCCGAACGGCGAGCTCGGCGCGGCGCTTCGGTATCTGTCCCAGCGCTATTCCATGCCGTTTGACGAGCAGCGTGGCCTGCTGACGGATATCGGCACGGAGGAGCTCGGGCATCTGGAGATGGTCGGCACGATCGTCCACCAGCTCACGCGGAACCTGACGGAGGAGCAGCAGCAGGAGAGCTCCTTTGCGCCGTATTTCGTCGATCACACGGCTGGCGTCTATCCGCAGGCGGCCTCCGGCACGCCCTGGTCAGCCGCAACGATGCAGGTCATGGGCGACCCCATCAGCGATCTGTGCGAGAACCTTGCGGCCGAGCAGAAGGCCCGCTCGACGTATGACAACATTCTGCGCCTGTCGGACGATCCGGATGTGAACGACGTCATCCGCTTCCTCCGCGCGCGGGAGGTCGTGCATTTCCAGCGCTTCGGCGAAGCGAAGCGTACAAGATGGAGAGTTACCAAAAGAGCTGCTGAACAGAACAGCCGCAAGTCATCAAAAATGGTGGCTTGCGGCTGTTTAACTCTGAAATCCATGGTAATGGGCGCACACCCTCTCACGGCAAGTTTTTTCCGTTTCCCTCAATGCGGCCATCCGTCATCTGAACGATCCTGTCACAGCGTTCGGCAATCGAAGGGTCGTGCGTAACGATGATCAGCGTCTTGCCGCTTTCCTTGCAGAGCCGCATGAGGATGTCCATGACATTCGCTTTGTTCGCCGCGTCCAGTGAGCCGGTGGGTTCGTCCGCAAGGATGATCGGCTGGTCACAGACGATTGCACGGGCGATTGCCACCCGCTGCCGCTCTCCACCGGACAATTTGCCTGCCTTGCGGTTCAGCTTGTCTGATATGTCCAGCTTCTGCGCGATCTCCCTGATTCGGGGCTTATGCTCCCTGCGCTTGATCTGCCTGTTGTAAAGCAGGGGGATTCGGATGTTGTGATATACGGTTTCATCGTCCAGCAGGGCGAAGTCCTGCGCAATATAGCCAAACGAGGCATTTCGGAAAGCGCTGCACCGCCTGTCGCTCATGTTCAGGACTTCCTCTCCGCCCACAGCGACGCTTCCGGAATCCGGCTTCAAAATCAGACCGATAATGTTCAAAAGTGTGGACTTGCCGCTGCCGGAAGGTCCGACAATGGCGACGGCTTCGCCGCTTTCCACGGAAAGATTGGCGTGATTCACCGCTTTTACGGTATAGTGGCTGGTTTCATAGCTCTTGCAGGCTTGTGTAACGGTGAGTCCCGGCATAGTTCATTCCCTCCTTAATCCCTGTGAAAATTTAGATACAAAACGCTGCTGCACAATACTTGTGACAAGGAACGCCGAGCCCATGGTGGCTGCGAATACCATGAGAAGATTCAGCGGCGACCCGAGCCTGTTCAATGACAGGATCAGGAGCGTTCCCGCAAGCGGGATCACATGGTATCCCAACACGAACAGATACATCCTTACAAAGATAAACCGCTGTGTTGCACCAAACAGATGATGCACCGCATATTCCGGGATCCGGCGGCGCAGGATGCGATAGGTATTCAGCAGCAGCGCACCGAATAAAACCAGCGTGGACATGATGTAGAACAGAAGATACGCCTGATGGGTGCGGGTGCTGCTTGCGGCGGAAAGCCGCAAAAAGTTTTCCGTTGACTGTATCTCCGCATAGGCGGAATAGTTTTGATACAGGAACGACCTGACATCGGCGGTGCTTTCCTCTGTGGGTTCGGCAAGAATCAGACGGTCTATGAACATATCCACCGATATGTGCGGAAACGCCGCGAGGGAAAGGGCATCCTCACAGGACGGCGAGAAAACATAGAGCGTTTTCTTCAGATTCTCCGATGCGGGGGGACTGTAGTGCAGCGGATGGTAAACATCCATATCGGATGGAACAACGGTTACAGTGCATTCGTGATCTCCGATGCGGAGCGTCTTTCCTTCGTCCCCGGCGCAGTCCGGCGAAACTGCGGCGATGGGTGCATCGCTGCCTGCCGGAAACGGGAATGCTGTCAGCCGGGTATAGGCGCCCACATAAACGATGGTCTGCTGATACCCGCCGATGCCGGGGAGAAGGACGAGGCTGCCGAGGTTGTCATGCTTTTGAAACAGATCCACGAGGCCCTGCTGCCGCCCACTGCCTGTGCTGATAGGCTGTGCGGTAGTTTTCCGGTCAGCCGCTGTCATAAGACTGCTCAAATCCTTTACCCGCACCATGCTCGCATCGTTTTGCGTAAAGCGACGGATTGCATCATTTTGTGACGCGACATGCTGATAGCTCAATCCCACCAGCACGAAAGCTATGATGGACATTGCGGTTAAAAAGCCGTAAAAAACGACCCATCCGGCATCCTTGACCAAATCCCGGATCACCTGCCTGATAAGTGTCATATCATCTTCCCCCTTTCCCCAACCGTGCGGCTGTTCCGCAGTAGCCCGCCCAGTTCAAAATCAGTGAGAACAGTACAAACCCTACCGTAGTACCAATCAGCAGCGTGGTCAGATCACTGTCCGGCATATAGGTCAGCCCCCGGTACAGCACCACGCCGAAAAGCAGAGCAGCCGTCAGTGCAATACCCATCGCCGTAAGGGTGGAGCGGAGGAACAGCCGTGCTTTTGACAGTCCAAACAAATGATAGATTTGATAGCGGCGGTCATTTTCCCGATACACGGTCAGCACCACATAGGAGAAGCAAAAGATCAAACCGAGCATGGCAGCGGAAATCGCTCTGGAAAGAACGCTGTCCGTCAGAAGCTTCGCCGCCAGCGCGGGAAGGCTCAAACGCTGCCGCTGGTCAGTGACCGTATAGCCGCTATTCTCAAATAGTGCCGTCAGACCACTGGTGTCCGCGCCATCAGTGAAGTACATTCCGTCCTTCGCTCCGCTTATGGACAACGGATAGAGAAACCCTGCATTGGAGATAACGGAAGGCACATCCTGTTCTCGATAGGTTCCCAGTACAGGCAGCCCCAGCGCGTCCGGCAAAAACCGTCCGTCGCGCACATAGGTTTCCGAAAAAGCCGCGTCCTCTGCGGTTAATACGCCCTGCGCGTCACAAGGCAGCGAAAGCCCGACGGCTTCACGGAGCCAATTCGAACCGTCCAGGATGCCGCAGCCTGCGGCAAACCCGTTCTTGTATAGGATTGTCGCCTCGTTTTCCAATGCCCAGCGTTCCAGAAGCGCATACAGTTCATCGGACGGCGCGGCGGCGCTTGGCGTGCCTCCGTCCTCCTCCGGATGAAGGTATATCCGGGAGACGTCCGCGACAGTAAAGGATTGCAAGCCCGACACGGGGCTGAAATAGTAGTCCGAGTAAATGATGGAAACGCCAAGCCCTATGCTCGCAAGAATCAGGATCGAGCATAGCAAGGCAGCCCAGTTCTTTTTTCGCATAGCTTTACCCTCCGTCCTCTCACAGCGCAATATGCCGTGTGGCGCAATCGCTCACATAGGGATCATGTGTCACAACAACAATGGTTTTCCCCTGTCGGTTCAGCTCTTTGAGAATATCCATCACATAGCTGCGGTTGCGCTCGTCAAGACTGCCCGTAGGCTCATCCGCAAGGATAATGTCGGGGGATTTTGCAATGATTTTTGCCAGCGCCACCCGCTGCTGCTCACCGCCGCTCAAGGTGTAGACCTTACGACGCTCATAGCCCGAAAGCCCCACCTGTGCCAGCGCATCCGCGATGTGTTCTTTCTCTGCCTTGCCCTTTGCTTTACCGAACCGGGTGGCGAGCTTCATGTTGGCTTCCACGGTGTCGGTGTCCACCAGCCCGTAATTCTGAAACAGGTAGGACAGCTTGTGCCGCCGCAGGTGAACCGCAGCGTGGGAGGAAAAGGACGGGTTTCTTGCGCCGCAGAGGGTGACGCTGCCGCTGTCCGGCGTTTCCAGCAGTCCTATGATGTTCAGGAGCGTTGTTTTTCCGGCTCCGCTTTCGCCCTTGATGGCGACAAACTCTCCGGCTTCAATATGCAGCGAGTAATCCCGAAACAGCACTTTCTCCCCGAAGCGTTTATTGATATTGGATAAAGTAATGGCTGTCATGCTTCCGCTCCTTTCACAATCTGATAGAGGTTTTTCCGGGCAATGCTGCCGCAGGCCAGCAGCGTGATTAGCATCTCCGCGAGAAACGTACCCAGCAGGATATTGTAGTCAAGCTCGATGGCGAGCTTTAAGAACAGCAGCCCTGCCGCTACCGCCCCATAATACAGCACCGTCAGCACGAGATGGGTGCGAATACAGCTCAAAAGGGAGTGCCCTTCAATCAGGCGACAGGCGATCCTGTCCTTATAATTGTCGCAGTAGAGCCTTGCGCCGAATAAGATCAGGCAGAACAGCCCGATCAGCAGCACCAAAGCCTGTACGCCCCAAATCATCAGCATATAGGTCAGATGATGGAGCATTTTATCAAAGGTGGCGGCGACAGTCGGTGTGGAAACGGTCGCCGCGTCAATCCCCGTTTCCCGCAGGATAGGTAGCAGCTCCGCATACGGATCATCGGTTGGAACATAGAGGAAATACGCCCCCTGTGAACACCATGCTTCGATGAAAAGCCCGTCCAGCAGGTCACCTTCCTTGACTACAAGGATGGGCGCGGGCAGAGCGCCGTTTCCCCCAAGCCCTGTGCTGGCGTTATAGGAGTATATGTCAGACGCTTTATCATCGTAGAGGACAATATTCACATCCCCGGAATTTCCCCAGCTCGCGCCGCGCTCCCGTACCTCATCCCGCCTGTATTCCTTGGACTTCGGAAGCAGAATATTCACATGGGTATCGGAAAGCAGAGCGTCACCGATCTGCTCCCCGTCCGGCGCATAGATGGGGTTGAACGCAAGGTAGTTTCGGTTGATGTGGGCATAATCCTGACCGTATGTCTCTCCCAGCATTTTCCCTTCAAACAGGTCGTAATTAAAATCGTTGGCTGCCATGAGTATTCCATTGTAGCGATCCACTGTGGCATAATAGAACGCCAGATAATCCGCGCCCTCCGGTGCTCTGCCGGAATTAACATTGTTCAGAGGGACAGTCACATAGCCCTTTGTCTTTTGCGAACAGAACTCCGCCGCATGGAAGGTGTTGTAGATCTGCGTGATGTTCCGCATGGCAATGGTGAGAGAGAATAGAATAAAGATTAGAAAAGCAGCTTTCGCAAGCGTGTTTGTAATGTAGATCCCGCGCTTTGGAACTTTGCCCTTTACATACTCCGCGCTGCGCTGCCCGGAGAGGAACAACTGGGAGAGCAGGATGCCCAGTATCAGAGGAACGAGCAGCCACAGACAATCCCCCAGCAGGAACAGCCCAAATTGCCAGGTCGCCACCGGATGAAGCCACACGGCGCAAATCATGGCGGCGGCAAAAATCAGCAGAAAGCAAAGACACAAAGCAGAGGCAAAGGCTTTGATCTCCCCCAGCAGGATATTCCCCGTGGTATAGCCCTCCATTTTTTTCAGCACATTTTTCTTGCCTGCGGACAGGGTGTAGAATACGATACTGACGCAGAGCATAAAGGCAGGAATGAACAGGAAATAAAGCGGCAGTTTGGTAGACAAAAGCCTTTCGTTGGTTGCTGTTACGGAATAGCCCAAGCCTTTCAGCGCATGAAGCACCGCGTCAAGCTGTCCTTCCGCCACATACCAGGTCGCGGCGGTCAAGTCATGCTGCTGCGCCTGCATGAGTGGATAGATGGCGGTATCTTGAAACAGCGAGGACAGATGCAGCGCCATAGCTCCCGGCTGCTTTGCAGTGGAAAAGAACTCGTCCGATTCCAGCCTCACGCTCCCTTTCCCGGTAGAAACGGAAAGAAAGCTGTCGGTATGGCTGGTCTTATAGTAGCGGTACAGTGGCTTGTCCCCATCCAGCTCCGCGTAGCGGTACATAATGTCTGCGCCGATCTTTCCGAGCGCAGTATCTATCTGTCCCAAAAATTCGCGGTTGCTCAATGTCTCCGGCTTTTCGAGGATCACCGTCCGTTTATCCAGTATCATGCTTTCCTCTGCGTCCTGTGCAAAATTGAACAGGGATAGTACCGTAAGCACGGTCATACAGACGGCAAAGCAAAAGATCACAAGTTTTCTCATGGTACACCTACTTTCCAAATGGTCAGACCGCTATTCGTTCTCACCCTCTCTTTTTACACCCCGTAGCTCTTTTACATTATAAAAAATACTCAATGCCAGCAGCATAGCGCAGTAGAACAGAACGCCGACTGCAATGATCAGTTGAAAGTCGCGCCATTCCGAACAGGATGCAGTGCGAAAGCCCATGACACACAGATGCCCCAGCCCGTATGCGATAGGGATCGGGAGCAGGCGCTCCACCCGGCGGCGGGATTTTTCTTTCCTACGCAGCTTGAACCATACCCCGGTAAGGATCAGGAACAGGGCGATGTTGAATAGCAGCCAATAGCCCAAAGAAAGCCCCGCCAAAGCGACCCAGCCGCCGCTGTCGGGCGCGGTGCCGTAGATGCACACCGAGCTATCGCTGGAGCTTTCGGCGTGTCCGTTGATAAACTGCGTGAAATAAACGAGAAGCGGCTTGCCGCTCTCCGGTGCTGCGGTCACAGCCTGTACGCCGGGTCTATGGAACGCTCTGTCCCATACGGAGGTCCACACCTCAAGATGGTAGACAGTGTTGCGATTATCGGGGTCGGCGATTTGTTGGAGCTTATAATTCGTGACCTCGTTGCTGAAAGAGAGCGTCACCGCACCGTTTGCTTCCTCCGTCACAGTCACCAGCTCTGGCGAATAGGCGAAGTATTCCGGCGCAGTCAGAAAGGAGATGACCGACAGCATCAGCGCCAGCAGCACCGCCGCCGTGCATAGGATGGTCTGCACCTTTTTCATCAGCAGTGCCTTTTTCAGCCGTTTCAGCGGCGCGGCGTCCATGTCTGGCTGCGGCTCTGTTTGCACCTCCACAGGCTCCCGCAGTTTTTCAAGCTCCGCACGGCAGACGGGGCAGCTTTCCAGATGTTCCTTTACAAACTCCGCCGTATCCTCCGACACCATGTTTTCCACATACAGCGGCAGAATATCGCGGATGATACTGCACTCATTTTTCATCTTCGTCAACCTCCATTCCCTTTTGGATCATTTTTCGTGCGCGGTGATAGGTGACGCACGCCCAGTTTTCCGTCTTGTGAAACAACTTCCCGATCTCCTTAAAGCTCAATTCGCCAAGGGTACGCCACATGAAAACCTCTTTGTACGGATCGGGAAGCTCATGCAGCAGATGTTTTACCTGTTGGGCATTCTCGCTGCGCAGCAGCATTTCATCCGGTGATTCCTCCGCTTCCGATATAAGCTGTTCCATATCCGCTGTATGCTCTGTCCAGCGGCTTTGTTTCAGATGGGTATAGTAACAATTCTTTGCGATCTGACACAGCCACACCCGGATGTCGCAATCCCCCCGAAAGCTGTCAATGCGGCGAAGCGCACGGAAGAAGGCTTCGCTGGTAATATCCTCTGCCAGCCGTTCGTCCCCGCCGGACAGCCTCCGAACATAGAGAAACACATCCCGAAAATAGTCCTTGTATATTTGTTCAAAGTCCGTCACCTGCTCACCTCCTTGTCCCGTTCACTTATATGACTACGCAAAACCGAAAATCTTACAAAGAATTTTGTAAAAAATTATGAGTTGACTACTTATCTTCCTATATTGCAAGACTGCCGCTCGGCAGTTTTCGCTGTCGGGCGGCAGATTCGGTTATGCAGTAAGAGGAACATCCACAATCTTTACATACGCCTCCAGCTTTGCTTTTCACAGGTATTGGAGCTCTCATTCTCGCCTAAGTATTGCTCTCCGCTTGCAACGGCTTCCTCCAGTATAGCATAGACCTCCGCCAAGGCGCGGACATACTGCGGAAAATTGCGCCGCAGCTCACTGTCCTCCCCCGGCGGCAGAATCGGTCTCTGCATCATGCGATGAACAGCCCTCCACACTTGGAGCCTGCTGCCGGGATAGGATTTTCTCAGCTTCTTGACCGCGCGGTTCTTCGCCTTCTCCACGGCGGATTCCTTCATCATGTGATACATCCCGATCTCTTTCAAAGTTGCTTCCGGGTATCCGAACACGCCGCAGGTCTTGCCGAGAATATCTCTATCCTTCTTCGGCAGGGTGTCGAACAGCTCCCGGAGAAGCTCGATGCAGACCTTGCGGTACACGGCTCGCTCCGCCGAAACGGAGAGCATCCCCGGCATCAGCCGCTCGTAGGGATCGGCGTCATAACCCTCCGGGACAAGATCATGCACACCGAGGAAATGGGTGTTGTAGCGAACATACCGGCTGACACGAGCCTCGGAGATGCCCAACTCCTCCGCAATTTCGCCGGTATCCTTCCATGCAACATGATACAGCCTCTGTGCCTGCCGGACGGCAGCCATCTCGTCCTTGCTCAACGCCATACAGCCAATATTCTGCTCCAGCCAGCGGGTCATGCGCCCCCTCAAATGCGGGTAGAGGTAGGTGGTGAGCGCGGCGCGGCTCTCGTCATATTCTTTGCTCTGAATCCGCGTCAGAAGTTCCAATGCGCCCTCGCCGCAGAGATCGTCCAGAATCGTTTTCGTATACGCGGAACACTGATTCGGATGATGTGAGTCCGCCGTCAGGCAGTTGAACTCCGCTGCTGCTTCCTTGGCGATGCCGCGGATCAGACCGATGTTTTTATGGTACAGCTTTTCCAGCGCAGCCTCGTTACCGTCATAATATTGGCGAATTAGTTGCTCGTTGGTCATGCTTGCTCACCCGCCTTTTCCTTCGGCGGACGGCCCCTCGGATTGGCCGTTCTGGTGATCCCACAGTGCTGGTAAACGCGCTCAGAGGAAATACGCTGCTCGAAAGCCTCTACGGAGATATTCGCGTCACGCAGAGCGTCATAGAGCAGATCCCGCACATAGTCCTTGGCTTTTCTTGCGTCCTCCTGTGAGATCGCGCCCCGCTGCATATCCTTTGTGATGCGGGCAAAGGCGGTCACCTTGACTTTGACCTTGGGAATGTCCTTCGCCAGTTCCTTCTGCAACTCCACCGTGCCGAACTGCCGGCAGGTGTAGCCGGGCGCATGGGGACACGCCCCTTCGCAGTACAAAGCATGGACACCGCTCTTGAGCAGAAAATACCGTCCGCAGATGATGCAGCGGCGGACGTTGTGCCCACTGTTCAGCGCCAGCATATAATCCGCTTTCATCAGCGCCTGCAAGCTGTCGGTCACATGCTCCTGACAGATAGCGACAGAGCCGTCCGGCAGCGGCCGCGGCACATAGGAAAGCTCGTAGGCATCGTGGGTCGTATAGCAGTCGCCGTT
>OGXT01000522.1_pt1 | contig 47783 bp, 42 predicted proteins | sample 1576361 | NCBI WGS metagenome assembly OGXT01 (sample SAMEA3541514, study PRJEB24748) | human gut metagenome | biome: human gut; feature: human-associated habitat; material: faeces | place: China | collected 2012 | reverse complement strand
CAGATTTTAAATGAATTTGCGAAGTACTGCGAAGAATGAGCAGTACCGTTGCGAGTGACACGTAGCGGAAGCGTGTTTTCGAAAATTTTGTTGATTTTGAACAATTTGAGATAGATTAAGGAGAGTTTGCAATCACCTAATAAATAATGTGAGGAGACAACATGCAATTACCATACACTGTAAAAGCCAAAAAAGCGATTGATATCGCCGGCAAAATGTCAAAATCATTACATCATAATTATATCGGAACCGAGCACTTACTGATTGGGCTATTGAAGGAAAATTCAGGAGTAGCGGCAAAAATTCTGAATGAGAATGGTGTAGAGTTAGATAAAATTGTAGATCTGATCAAAGAATTGATCGCTCCGGCAGAGGGAACAGCAGTAGCAGAATCAGATGGTTATTCACCGAGAGCAGCAAAAGTTCTTGAGAATGCAGAGAAGGAGGCAGTCAGATTCCATGCAGATGCCATTGGAACAGAACATATTCTGATTGCCATGATCAAAGAGACAGACTGTGTTGCATCCAGATTACTGACAACGCTGTCCGTCAATATGCAGAAAGTCTTTGTGGACACTCTCATTGCGATGGGGGAAGATGCAAATCTTTACCGCGAAGAATTTCAGAATGGCCGTCCGGGAAAAAAGAAAAATAATGAGGGAACCCCGACGCTGGATCAGTATTCCAGAGATCTGACACAGCTTGCAACGGAAGGAGCACTGGATCCGGTGGTTGGACGTGAGGAAGAAATCCAGAGAGTGATTCAGATTCTAAGCAGAAGAACGAAGAACAATCCATGTCTGATCGGAGAACCGGGAGTTGGTAAAACGGCTATCGTGGAAGGGATCGCAGAGCGTATCGTATCCGGCCTTGTACCGGACTCTGTTCAGGGAAAAAGAGTGGTATCTTTAGACCTATCCGGTATTGTGGCTGGTTCAAAATACCGTGGAGAATTTGAAGAGCGTATCAAAAAAGTGATTCAGGAAGTGACAAAAGCAGGAAATGTTTTGCTGTTTATCGATGAGCTTCACACAATCATCGGTGCCGGTGGCGCAGAGGGCGCGATCGATGCCTCTAATATTTTAAAACCTGCACTTGCCCGTGGTGAGATTCAGATCATGGGAGCAACGACAATCACAGAATACCGCAAATATGTAGAAAAAGATGCTGCACTAGAGCGAAGATTCCAGCCTGTGACGGTGGAGGAACCGGGCGAGGAACAGACAGTTACAATTTTGAAAGGGCTTCGCGGTAAATACGAAGCACATCATCATGTAAAGATCACGGATGAGGCAGTCGAGGCGGCAGTCCGCCTGTCAGCGCGCTATATCAATGACCGTTTTTTGCCGGATAAGGCAATTGATCTGATGGATGAAGCAGCAGCAAGAGTGCGGTTTGGCGTGTCTAACCATACAGAGAAACTTGCGGAATTGAGAAATCAGATCACAGAAAAAGAATTACAGTTAGAGGATGCTCTGAGCAATTCCGATATTGCGCTTGCAAAACAGTGCAAGGAAGAAAAGGAAGCATTGGAAGCAGAGCTTGAGAAGCAGACAAAAAAAGCGCAGCGTGAGATCCGCAGAAAGAATCTGTCTGTCACAGAGGATGATGTGGCAGATGTTGTTTCCGGCTGGACAAAAATTCCGGTGAAGAAACTGGCAGAAGGCGAGGCAGCCCGCCTGAAAAAATTAGAGGCAACGCTGCACAAACGTGTCGTTGGTCAGGAAGAAGCTGTGACGGCTGTGGCAAAAGCGGTGAGACGTGGACGTGTCGGTTTAAAAGATCCGAGAAGACCAATCGGTTCGTTCCTGTTCTTAGGACCTACAGGCGTAGGTAAAACGGAGATTTCCAAGGCACTGGCGGAGGCTGTTTTCGGCAATGAACAGGCGATGATACGTGTTGATATGTCGGAGTACATGGAGAAACACAGTGTTTCTAAAATGATCGGTTCCCCGCCGGGATATGTCGGACATGAGGACGGCGGTCAGCTCAGCGAGAAAGTGCGCAGGAATCCGTATTCCGTGATTTTGTTTGACGAGATCGAAAAAGCGCATCCGGATGTATTTAATATTTTACTCCAGGTGTTAGACGATGGACATATCACGGATTCCCAGGGACGCAAGGTGGACTTTAAAAATACGATCATTATCATGACATCAAATGCAGGAGCACAGTCCATTGTGGAACCGAAAAAACTTGGTTTTGCATCTTCGGATGATGAAAAGCAGAATTACGAGCGCATGAAAAACAGTGTGATGGAGGAAGTGCGCAGGATTTTCAAACCGGAGTTCTTAAACCGTATTGATGAAACCATCGTATTCCGTTCACTGAACAAAAATGATATGAAACAGATCGTCACATTAATGTTGAAAGATCTGACAGACCGTTGTAAGAGCCAGATGGATATCACACTTCATGTGCGTGACAGCGTGAAAAATTATATTGTGGAAAAAGCATACGAACCGAAATATGGAGCAAGACCACTCCGCCGCAAAATCCAGAATGAGATCGAGGATCAGCTTGCAGAAGAAATCTTAGACGGCAAGGTGAAAAAGGGTGATGAAGTGATCGTCACTACGAAAAAGAATGCAGTTGTTTTTGAAGTAAAGGAACAGTAACACAAAAATAAAAAAATCCTTAAAAATGATGAAAATGCTGGCAATCGAAATGTAGTTGAGCTATAATGATTTTACAAAATTTTTACGGTGCAGCAGGCAGAGAAGGACTGTACCACAGGAGGAAAAGATGAGCGCTATTAGTGAATTAATTCGTTCAGAAGCAGATGGAACGATCAGTTTTGGAGATTACACTCTGGATGCAAAGGCAAAGCTTGATAACTTCGGGCATCAGGGAGATCTTTATAAGGTAAAAACTTACAAAGACATCACAAAGCTGGAGCGTAATGGTATGTTTGTTTATGAATCCGTACCGGGAACAGCGGCATATCATTTGAATGCAACGGACACAGGAATTTCTTTTTCCGTGGAAGGACCGGAAGATGCTCAGATCACACTGGAGTTAGAAGAAGAGACTGAGTATGAAATTACAGTGGACGGAGCAAGCGCAGGTAAGATGAAAACAAATCTCGGTGGCAAGTTAACCGTCAGTGTGGAACTTGGAGAGAAACCGGTAGAAGTTCAGATTCAGAAATGCTAAGAAATGATAAGGGGTTGTCAGAAACGGCAACTCCTTTTGCTGTCAATAAAGGAAGGTTTTATGGCAAAAGGAAAAACAAGTATTTTTTTCTGCCAGTCCTGCGGATACGAATCGTCCAAATGGATGGGGCAGTGTCCGGGATGTAAGGAATGGAATACATTTGTAGAAGAAGTGGTGGACAAAAAGAGTGCGGGCACACTGGCAAAGCAGAAAGCAACAGCGTCAGAGGCAAAGGTACTGCCACTGTCCCAGATCGAGATGACCTATGACAAACGTGTGTCAACCGATATGAAAGAATTAGACCGTGTACTTGGCGGAGGTATTGTGCAGGGTTCCATGGTGTTAGTGGGAGGCGATCCCGGAATCGGAAAATCCACATTGCTGCTTCAGGTGTGCAGGAATCTGTCGGAGCATAACATAAAAGTGCTCTATATTTCCGGGGAGGAATCTTTGCAGCAGATCAAGATCCGTGCAGAGCGTATCGGAAATTTCGGGGACAGTCTGAAACTGCTGTGTGAGACAAATCTTGACACCATAAAGGCAGTCATTGACCGGGAAAAACCGCAGATCGTTGTAATCGATTCCATCCAGACGATGTTTAACGAAGAGGTTTCCTCGGCACCGGGCAGTGTATCACAGGTGCGCGAGTCCACAGGTGTTTTGATGCAGATCGCAAAGGGAATGGGAATCTCCATTTTCATTGTGGGACATGTGACGAAAGAGGGAGTGGTGGCAGGACCGAGGGTGTTAGAACACATGGTAGACACCGTGCTTTATTTTGAGGGAGACAGGCATGCGGCTTACCGTATTTTAAGAGGTGTAAAAAACCGTTTTGGCTCCACAAATGAGATCGGTGTATTTGAGATGCGGCAGGACGGACTTGTGGAAGTGGAAAATCCGTCTGAATATATGTTGAGCGGCAAGCCGGAGGGAGCGTCCGGCTCTGTTGTGGCATGTTCCATGGAAGGGACTAGACCAATCCTTTTGGAGGTGCAGGCACTTGTATGTCACAGTAATTTTGGTATTCCGCGAAGAACAGCGGCAGGAACGGATTTTAACCGTGTCAATCTTTTGATGGCGGTTCTGGAAAAAAGACTGGGCTTAAAGCTGGGTGACTGTGATGCCTATGTGAATATCGCAGGAGGAATCAAAATGAATGAGCCGGCAATCGACCTTGGCATTGTTCTTGCATTGATCTCAAGTTACAAGGACAAACCGATCGATGAGAAAACCATCTGTTTTGGCGAGGTCGGATTAAGCGGTGAGGTCCGCGCGGTAAATATGGCAGAACAGCGGGTGCAGGAGGCAAAAAAACTTGGCTTTGAGGTCTGTATTCTACCGGAAGTCTGCAGAAAATCCATGACAGAAGTAAAAGGTATCAGGCTGGTCGGTGTGAGCAATCTTTTAGATGCCATGAATTATCTGAAATAAAAAAATTGTATGAATTTTATAAAAAATAAAGGAAATTGAAAAATCCTGCCGAATAATAAAAATATGGAGATTTTATTGAAACGATTTTTTATATGGTGCTTCGGGAGAGACTGTCAGATATCAGAGAGGTGATACATATGACAATACGGGAAGAACTTGAAAAAATGGAGCGGGAAACATTAAGCCCTTATGCAACGCTCAGTGTGAACACGAAAGGCAGGGAACGCGGGGAAGAACAGTGCGATGTCCGGCCTGTTTTTCAGCGAGACAGGGACAGAATCCTGCATTGTAAGGCATTCCGGCGGTTGAAGAATAAGACACAGGTTTTTCTGACACCGAAGGGAGATCACTATAGGACAAGACTTTCCCATACCTTAGAGGTATCGCAGAATGCGAGAACAATTGCAAAAGCACTGCGTCTGAATGAAGATTTGGTGGAAGCAATCGCATTGGGACACGATATGGGGCATACGCCGTTTGGCCATGCCGGAGAGTATGTGTTAAACGAAATCTGTGAAGACGGATTCCGGCACAACGAGCAGAGTGTCCGTATCGTGGAAAAACTTGAGAAAAACGGCATGGGCTTAAACCTGACATGGGAAGTGCGGGATGGCATTTTAAATCATCAGTCCAAGTCCATGCCACATACTTTAGAGGGAAAAGTTGTCCGCTTATCAGATAAAATCGCCTATGTTTACCATGACGTGGATGATGCGATCCGTGCAGAGATTCTGACGGAGGATGATATTCCGTTAGAGATCCGGAAAACATTAGGTTTTACCACAAAACAGCGCTTAAATACACTCATACATAACGTGATCATGAACAGCATGGATCAGGATGACATCCGGATGTCAGCAGATATTCAGGAAGCCATGTTTGAGCTGCGCCATTTTATGTTCGATCATGTATACACAAATCCAATTGCCAAGGGTGAGGAAGTGAAGGCTAAGGCAATGATCCGGCAGCTCTTTGGATTCTACAAAGACCACATTGAGTTTCTGCCGGAAAAATACCTCGCCATGCTTGATGAAGGGGAAAAGACGGAGCGTGTGATCTGCGATTACATCGCAGGTATGACCGACCAGTACGCCATCACCAAATTCAGCGAATACTTCCTGCCGCAGGCCTGGCAGGTAGACGGATACTAAGCCAATATAGCCTGCGGCGTGGGAAGGTTGATGGGTATTATAGACAATTGCGAAACTCATAACGACCTAAATTGAATTGTGAGAAATTGACAAAAGACATGAAAGACATTGGGGAGCCGCCGGCACTTAGAAGGCAGATACAACGGTAAGTTGTGTCTGGCTTCTTAGTACCGTTGCGAGCGACACATAGCGAAAGCGTGTCTTGAATGTTTTTGTTAATTTTGAACAATTTAAAGAAGACTATGAGGAGTTTCGCAATTGGCTAATAGATATTAAAACGAAAGGAGGACACGCAGTATGCCATATTTTTCGGATGATATAATTGAAGAAGTGCGTTCCAGAAATGATATCGTGGATGTAATCGGACAGTATGTGCATCTGACGAAAAAGGGAAGCACCTATTTTGGACTGTGTCCTTTTCATAATGAGAAAACAGGATCATTTTCTGTTTCTCCGAATAAACAAATGTACTACTGCTTCGGCTGTGGAGCCGGAGGGAATGTTTTCACGTTTATGATGCAGTATGAAAACTTTACTTTCGGGGAGGCAATGGAAGCCTTGGCGGACCGGGCAGGTGTTGCCCTGCCAAAGCAGGAATATTCTGCCGCACAGAAGAGAGAGGCAGATAAAAAACAGCGGCTGTTGGAGATCAACAAAGAGGCAGCCAGATATTTTTATACATTATTGCGGAATGACCGTGGAAAACATGCACTCGCTTATTTCCAGAAAAGAGAATTGTCTGAGGAGACCATGAAAAAGTTTGGTCTGGGATATTCGGATCAGTACAGTGATGACTTATACCGGTATCTCCGTTCCAAAGGGTATGAGGATGAGATCTTAAAAGAGTCGGGGCTTGTGACAATCGATGAGAGACGCGGCGGCTATGACAAATTCTGGAACCGTGCCATGTTTCCGATTATGGATGTCCACAACAAAGTCATCGGTTTCGGTGGCAGGGTGATGGGCGATGGAGAGCCGAAGTATTTAAACTCACCGGAAACACCGATTTTTGATAAGAGCCGGAATCTGTATGGACTTAATTTTGCAAGGACCACAAAGAAACCACAGTTTTTATTGTGTGAAGGATATATGGATGTGATCGCGCTGCATCAGGCAGGATTTGACAATGCGGTGGCATCACTTGGAACTGCGCTGACGGCAGGACATGCGAATCTGTTAAAAAGGTACACCAAAGAAGTGTATTTAACCTATGACAGTGACGGCGCAGGGGTGAAAGCTGCACTCCGGGCGATTCCAATTTTAAAGGAAGTAGGGATTACGACAAAGGTAATTAATATGCGTCCGCACAAAGATCCGGATGAATTTATCAAGGCTTTGGGAGCAGAGGCGTATCAGGATCGTATCGATCATGCAGAGAACAGCTTTATGTTTGAGATACGCATTTTAGAGCAGCAGTACGACATGAAAGATCCGGAGAGCAAGTCAGCCTTTTATCATGAAGTGGCAAAGAAACTATGCTCCTTCACAGAAAAAATCGAGCGTGATATTTACATTCAGGCAGTCGCGGAAAAATATATGCTGCCAACGCAGGATTTACAGCGGCTTGTCGGTAAATACGGAATGCAGATGGAAGGCATCCGAAAACAACCAACCCAGTTAAAAACCGGTATCAATGAGAAAAACGCCTCCGCCAGAGGAATCAAAAAAGAAGATGGGATGAAGCAATCCCAGAAACTTCTTTTGACATGGCTCATAGAGAATACCGGATTATATCATAAGATAAAAAAATATATCGCACCGAAGGATTTTACGGAGGAGATATATCATAAGGTAGCTGAAGTATTATTCCAGCAGTTTGAGGAGAGCGGAGAAGCAAACCCGGCGAAGATCGTCAGCATGTTTCCTGATGAGGAGGCACAGAAAGAGATTGCGGCGCTTTTCAATGCAAGAATCCATGCGGTCGAGTCAAAAGAAGACCGGGAGAAGGCATTGAAAGAGACCATTATCCGCATCAAACAAAACAGTATCAAGTATCGGTCCGAGCATTTGGCACCGACAGATATGGCTGGTCTGATGCAGCTTGTAACAGATAAACGTGACCTGGAAGAATTGGAGAAATTGCATATTTCCATTGATTAGGGACAAAATAGTAGAAAACTTGAGAGGATGAACCAAAATGGCAAAAAAGACAGAAAACGAGGTAAAGGAAACCAAAAAAGAAGCAGCAGTGATGGATGAAGCTGCAAAAGAAAAGTTTCAGCAGAAGTTAAAAGATCTGTTAGCCTTGGCCAAAAAGAAAAAGAACATGTTGGAATACCAGGAGATCAGCGACTTCTTTGCGGACATGCAGTTAGAAGCAGAGCAGTTTGATAAAATTCTTGATTTTCTGGAAGCAAACAATATCGATGTACTTCGGATCACAGATGATGATTCTGATGATGAAATTTTACTCGATGTAGATGATGAAGACGAGATCGAAGTGGAAAAAATCGACCTTTCCGTGCCGGATGGCGTGTCCATTGAAGATCCGGTCCGTATGTATTTGAAGGAGATCGGTAAAGTACCTCTTTTAAGTGCAGAGGAAGAGATCGAGCTGGCAAAAAATATGGAAGCCGGTGCTGTGGCGAAGGAAAAGATCGCAATCTTAAAGAGCAGAGAAGAGAATGCAACAGAGGAAGAACTTGCAGAGATCAAAGAAGAGATCAAGAATTTGCAGAAAGATCTTGATGCAGGGGATGAGGCAAAGAAACGTCTTGCAGAAGCAAACTTACGTCTGGTTGTTTCCATTGCAAAAAGATATGTGGGACGTGGAATGCTGTTCCTTGATCTGATCCAGGAAGGTAACCTTGGTCTGATCAAAGCCGTGGAAAAATTCGACTACCGCAAGGGATATAAATTCTCTACTTATGCAACATGGTGGATCCGTCAGGCGATCACAAGAGCAATCGCAGATCAGGCGAGAACCATCCGTATCCCTGTCCATATGGTTGAGACGATCAACAAGCTCATCCGTGTTTCCAGACAGCTGCTTCAGGAGTTAGGACGTGAGCCAAGTCCGGAAGAGATCGCAGCAGAAATGAACATGCCGGTAGAGCGTGTGCGTGAGATCTTAAAGATTTCCCAGGAGCCGGTTTCCTTAGAGACACCGATCGGTGAGGAGGAGGACAGCCATCTTGGAGATTTTATTCAGGATGATAACGTACCTGTTCCGGCTGACGCCGCTGCATTCACACTTTTAAAAGAGCAGTTGGAGGAAGTACTTGGAACATTGACCGAGAGAGAGCAGAAAGTTCTGACACTCCGTTTTGGTCTGGAGGACGGCCGTGCAAGAACACTGGAAGAAGTTGGAAAAGAGTTCAATGTAACACGTGAGCGTATCCGTCAGATCGAAGCAAAAGCGCTCCGCAAACTTCGTCATCCAAGCAGAAGCCGCAAATTAAAGGATTACTTAGAGTAAAATGGTAAAGATTTCAAATCGTTTAATGACAGCCGCAGCTCTTGTCACACAGGGATATACACTGGCAGATGTTGGAACAGATCACGGATATATTCCAATCTATCTGTTACAGCAGAAGAAAATTCCAGCTGCAATTGCCATGGATATCAATGAAGGACCGTTAGAGCGGGCAAAAGAACATATTGCTTTATATGGATTGCAGGCATACATACAGACACGTCTCTCAGACGGCGTGGCAGCTTTAAAACCCGGCGAGGTGGAAGCTGTCCTCATCGCCGGTATGGGAGGCGGACTTGTCATGCATATTTTAAAAGACGGGGAAAAAGTCTGTCAGTCTGCAAAAGAACTCATCCTGCAGCCGCAGTCCGAGATTGAGCGTGTCCGTGAGTTCTTAAGAGAAGAGGGATATACCATCCTCGCAGAGGACATGGTGTATGAAGATGGAAAATTCTATCCGATGATGAAAGTGCAGTATCAGGATGAAAAGGCACAGAAAGCTTCGGAAGAGTTGAAACTTTCAGACCTTTATGGTGGATTACTCCTGCAAAACCGCCATCCTGTGTTGAAAACTTTTCTTGAAAAAGAAAAGCTCATATACACAGGCATCAAAGAGAATCTTGCAAAACAGCCGGCGTCAGAAAAAATCAGGACACGGCTTGCAGAAGTGGAAGACATATTGCATTATAATGAACTTGCATTACAGTTTTATGTATAAAAATTGGAGTGTATAATGTGAATATAGAGTTTGGAAAAGAAGAATCGAGAAATCGGTTCTTTTTTCTATCTAAAAGAGAAAATATAAAATTGTTTTCATATTGAGTACAAGAATATAATGTGATAAGATATATCCATAGATATGAAATTTATATATATGAATAAAAACGAGAGGAAAATAAAATGACGATCAGCGAGAGAATATTAAAAGTATTGAAAGACAGAAATATGACACAGGCTGAATTTGCAAAACAGGTTGGGATTGCGACCAGTACCATCAGCGAATGGAAAAAAAGAAAGACAAATCCTACTGCGGATAAAATCATGGATATTTGTAATGTATTGCAGATAACACCAGAACAACTTCTTACTGGAAAAGGTATCGAGGATGAAGAAAACATTACTGTTACAAGTCGTGAGAGTTGTTTTATGCCTTATGATATTCAATTGGTTCAAGATTACCATGGACTTAAGGAAGAACAGCAGAAGCGTCTGATGGCTTATATGGAGGCTTTAAAGAAGATACAAAGTCTTGAAGAAATATAAAATAAATTTGTATATTGTGATTCGGATTTGAGGTTTTGTTTTGGAACTTCAAAATAACCAGAGAGGAAATTTGATGAACGAAATTACCAATATAGTTGAGAAAACAACATTACTGAAGCAGGATATTGAACTATCAAAATTAATATATACGATTCGCGGAAAACAGATAATGTTAGATTGTGATCTGGCTATACTGTATGGTTATACAGTGAAAAGACTAAATGAACAAGTAAAGAATAATAAAAATAGATTTCTGGAAGATTTTATGTTTCAAATGACGAGGGAGGAAGTAAACGATTTGCGGTCGAAATTTCCGACCGCAAATATAAATCCAAAAAGCAGATATTTACCCCATGTTTTTACCGAACAGGGAATTTATATGTTGGCGACAGTGTTAAGTGGTGAAATTGCAGAAAAACAAAGTATTTTTATAATGCGTGCATTTCGCGAAATGCGGCATTTTATTTCAAGCAATGCTCTTTTGTTTGAAAGGATTAATGCTGTTGAACTGAAACAACTGGAATTACAAAAAGATGCGGAGGAAAATTTTACAAAAATATTTGAATATATATCCAATCATGAAGAGGAATGTCAGAAGATTTTTTTTGACGGACAGATATTTGATGCTTTCAGTATACTCACAAATATTATTACTCATGCCCAAAAGGAGATAATTCTTATTGACGGATATATTGATATTATTACGTTGAACATTTTGGCTAAGAAGAATATAGGGGTGAATGTTTATACATACACGTTGCCTAATACAAAGTTATCGGCTCAGGATATAGCAAATTTTAATGCACAGTATCCAACACTTACCGTAAAAAAAACAGCATCTTTTCATGATAGGTTTCTGATTATAGATGGTAAAGAAGGATATCATATTGGAGCTTCTCTAAAGGATGCCGGTAAGAAATGTTTTGGCATAAACAGAATAGAAGGAGTCGAGGACATTAAAGATATAATAACTAAAGCACAGCAGACAGGGAAATAAAAGGGGAGTATAATCCCCTTTATTTCAAAAACATCCGCATCATCTTTTCTTTCAATCCGGTATATTTCTGATACCGGATCGGCAGATCCATCCACGTTTTCTTATCGACAATACTGCGGTAATGGCTGAAGGTTTCAAATCCAACCCTGCCGTGGTAGCTGCCCATGCCGCTCTCACCGACACCGCCGAATGGCATATCGCTCGTTGCAAGATGAATGATCGTGTCATTGATACAGCCGCCGCCAAAACGGCAGGTATCTAAGACCTTCTTCTGTGCGGCTTTGTCCTCACTGAAAAAATAAAGCGCAAGCGGATGAGGGTGGGATTCCACGGTATCAAGCGCCTCGTTTAATGTGTCGAAGGTGAGGATCGGAAGCAGAGGACCGAAGATCTCTTCGCCCATCACAGCGTCGTCCCACGTAATATTATTCAGAACGGTAGGCGCAATGCGGAGCGATTCAGGCTCTGACTGTCCTCCGTATACAAGCTTTTCCCCATTGATCAGCCCGAGAATGCGTTCAAAATGCTTTTCGTTGATGATCTTTCCATAATTCGGATTTTTCAGAGGTTCTTTCCCAAACTGCTTTTCAATCTCAGCTAAAATCGCAGTGATAAGCTCATCGCGGATGCGCTTGTCACAGAGAATATAATCCGGCGCAACACAGGTCTGTCCGCAGTTTAAATACTTGCCGAAGACAATACGCTTTGCGGCAAGCCGGATCTTAGCGGTGGAGTCAACGATACATGGGCTCTTTCCGCCAAGCTCTAATGTGACAGGAGTTAAATATTCAGCCGCATGGCGGAGTACCTCCCGTCCGACAGTCTTTCCGCCGGTGAAAAAGATCATGTCAAAACGCTGCTGTAACAATGCCTGATTTTCTGCGCGGCCGCCATCGACCACTGCAACATAATGTGCCGGAAAACATTCTTCGATCATGGTTTTCATGACATCGAACGTGCAAGGGGCGTAGGCGCTTGGTTTTACGACCGCAGTATTCCCGGCTGCTATGGCATCGATCAGCGGATCGAGTGTCAGTAACACCGGGTAATTCCATGGGCTCATGATCAGCACGGTTCCGTAAGGGGAAGGGGAGCGGAAGCTCTTTGCTGCAAACTGGGCGACCGGGGTGGAAACACGTTTGCTGCGCATAAGGCTGCGGAGATGCTTCTGCATCCAGGTAAGCTCTGACAGCGTCAGCCCGATCTCACACATATAGCTCTCCATCCGGCTCTTTCCAAGATCCGCCTTCAATGCCGCAGCGAGGTCGGCTTCATGGCGGATCATAGCCTCTTTCAAACTTTCTAACTGTTTCAGACGGAATTCCGCCTGAATCGTTTTGCCACTGGAAAAAAAGTGGTTCTGTTGTTGTAAAATATCCTTGATCTCCTGTTCGGTCATGAGGATGCCTCCTTTTATCTTCAGGATCGATCAGACAACTACCTGTTCTGACTCAACCTGTATCCGTACATCTGATACTTATATACTATCGAAAATAACATACTTCTGCAAGTGTTTTACTTCCGGGCAGACAGGAAAAACAATTCTTGAAAAACGGCGCTTATAATGCTACAGTAATAATACTGATGATCTGCAGCAGAGGTCATGGCGCAGGTCAGTTTGATAATAATGTGACTGCCGGATACGAAGGGCAGATTGCGGAAAGGCATGGAAAATGAAATGAACGATTATAAAATAGGCACAAAATGTGTACAGGCAGGATATACCCCGGAGAATGGACAGCCGCGGCAGATTCCGATCATCCAGTCTACCACTTTCAAATACAGCACCAGTGAGGACATGGGAAAACTGTTTGATCTTGAGGCATCCGGATATTTCTATACACGGCTGCAGAATCCGACGAATGATCATGTCGCAGCCAAGATCGCAGCAATGGAAGGCGGCACAGCCGCAATGCTGACCTCAAGCGGACAGGCAGCGAACTTTTTTGCCATATTCAACATATGTGAGAGTGGAGACCATATCGTGGCATCATCCTCAATCTACGGCGGAACCTTCAACCTCATTGCAGTTACGCTTGCCAAAATGGGGATCACGGCAACCTTCGTGTCTCCTGACGCATCGGAGGAGGAGTTAAACGCTGCGTTCCGTCCGAACACAAAGCTGATGTTTGGCGAGACAATCGCCAATCCGGCATTGACCGTATTAGATATTGAGCTCTTTGCAAAAACAGCACATGCGCACGGCGTACCTCTTATCATAGACAACACATTTCCAACTCCGGTCAACTGCAGACCATTTGAGTGGGGCGCGGATATTGTGACACACTCCACCACCAAATACATGGATGGACATGGTGCGGCAGTGGGCGGTGCGATCGTTGACAGCGGAAAATTCGACTGGATGGCACACGCAGACAAATATCCGGGACTTTGTACACCGGATGAGAGCTACCATGGCGTGACCTATGCAGAAAAATTTGGCAATGAGGGCGCATTCATCACAAAATGTACAACACAGCTTATGCGTGATCTCGGATGCATCCAGTCGCCACAGAACGCATTCCTGTTAAACCTTGGACTGGAGTCGCTGCACGTGCGTATGCCTAAGCATGTGGAAAACGGACAGGCAGTTGCAGAATTTCTGGAAAAACATCCAAAGGTAGCCTATGTGAACTATCCGGGTCTGCCTTCCAGCAAATACTATGAACGTGCCAGAAAATACCTGCCACATGGCGGATGCGGTGTCGTTTCATTCGGATTAAAGGGCGGCAGGGAGGCTGCGTCTGCTTTTATGCAGAACTTAAAGCTTGGAGCGATCGAGACACATGTGGCAGATGCAAGAACCTGCTGTCTGAATCCGGCGACCTCCACGCACAGACAGATGACAGATGAACAGCTGAAAGAGGCAGGTGTTCCGGCAGAGCTGATCCGGATAAGTCTCGGTTTAGAGGATAAGGAAGATCTGATCGCAGATATTTCGAATGCGTTGGATGCGATCAGGGACTAATATGCAGAAAAAAGAAAGTGCAGAGAGAAAAATGAGTAAGATAAAAACAAAAAAAGTGCTGACACCGGAGCAGAAGAAAAAGCGCATCCGCAACATCATCATTGTCGCAGTGATCCTTGTGGCAGCTTCCATTGCAACTTACTGGATGCAGCCGCAGAACAAAGCGCTGGCAGAGAGTGAAGTGTTCAGCGAAGAGGAAGTGAAGGCACAGGCGGAAAAAATCATAGGGCTTTTAAATGCAGAGGATTTTGACAGCCTGCAAAGCCTTGTTGTCCCGGACATGCAGGAGATCATGAACAAAGAGCGCATGGACGAGGGCAAGGCGCGGATCTCGGAAGACTGGGGAGATTTTGTTTCCATTGAAACAATGCAAGATGCGGAGATCATACAGAGAGGTGCGCATATCGCAGCCGTTTACGTGACCGCAGAATATGAAAACATCGAGGTGCATTACACACTGGCGTTCAACGAGGACATGAAGCTTGCGTCCTTCGGGATCCAATAGCCGGATCATTCCTGCGGAAACATATAGGAAAAATAAACATCCTTAAAATTAGCGTAATTATCTCTTGAAATCGGAATCTGTGCGCCGGATTTTGTGAAGAGAGAGGTTTTACCGAACTTTTCAACGCAGCTTAACGCTGCAATATAGCTGCGGTGGCATTTATAAAACCCTTTTTCCACTGTGAAAATTGTTTCACACTGGTGAAAGGGTTCTTTTATGGAGATCACCGAGCCGTCTTTCAATGTGACTAAGACATTCTTATTTTGCGCTTCCAGATATTCGACATCCTGAAAATAAATCGCCTGGTAGCCGGAATCTGTTCTTGCTGCGAAATGAGCCATGGAAGCCTGGTGGACTTCGTACCAGCTGTCGAGGACCGCATGGAAACGCACTTCGTCAAGAGGTTTCAACAGATACCAGAAAGTGCGGACTTCATAAGATTCCAGCGCAAATTCCGGTGAGGAAGTCAGAAAAATGATCGGAACGTGCGGGTCATGCTGGCGCAGTTCGCGTGCGGTATCCATGCCGCTCAAAAGGGGCATGATCATATCAAGCAGGATCAGATCCATGCCATAAGCCCTGTGTGCGGAGATCAGTTCGTCACCGTTTGTGAACCGGTAGAGCTGCAGTGTCAACTGATGCGCCCGGCACCAGGAATCAAGACTGTCTGAAAGCAGATCCAAAAATTCAGTTTCATCATCACAAATCGCAATCTTTACCATAATAAATTTCCTCGCTTAAAGAATAATGCGGACTACAAAGTCCTCACCTTCCATGTAAAACTGGTACTGTCCATGTTCCTTCTCGACATAATAAATGACGCTTTGAACACCGATACCGTGATTCTTTGCCGTTGTAACCGGGATGCCGTTTGAAAAAACAGGTGTCTCTGAAGCCGGATTCTTCTGCAGGATCAGAAGGTGGTTTCCCTTTTCAAAAATGCTCAGATGCACGATACGTTTTTCCACAGGGAGCTTCGTGACCGCATGCATGGCATTTTCCAGAAGATTGGAAAGGATCGCACAGAAAGTCATCTCAGAGCAGCAGAGTGTCTGTGAAGTCTGGATCTGTACGTCAAAAACGATCTGATTTTCCGCAAACCGTGTCTGGTAAATGGAAAGAACCGAATTCAGCAGCTCATTTCTGCAGAAAGAGTGGATGACAGTGTCGTCATATTGCTTATTGATCTCCTGAATATAATCAAGCGCACGCTCCGGTTCCTGCTGGGAGATAAAAGTCTGGATGGCGGCAAGATGATGGCGCATGTTGTGCCGCAGGATCTTCATGCGGTGTTCGCTGCTGCGGATCTGCTCAATCTCCGAGTGCAGGGAGTTCAACTGCATATTGGTAAGCTGACCGTATTGTTCAGCACGGTTTTTCAACTCATATTCCTGAAAATAGACGAACAGGAAAATGACATAGGAAATACACATGGCAAATGCGAGAAATTCCACGACCACCTTATTTCCGGAGTAGAGAAGCATGGAGAACTTTGTGGTAGAGTAATCAAACACATAATAGACAAATGGCATTGCCCCGAGGATATACAGTTCCCGGTCAGATTTTGCCAAAAGCAGTGCGGTAGTCTGGCACAGATACCGGCTTAAGAAAGCGAAAACGGCAACAGTCACGATAATCCTTACCAGGTAATAAACCCATTCCAATCCGCTCAGGGATAAGGCAAAAATACCTGCCCAGTTGCTGAACTGGCAGCACAGATAGGCGGTCATAATAGAGATTATGGAAGGCAGCCAGCGGAAACGGTAATAAAACACCAGCAGCAGAAAAAGCGGCAGATGCACGAAAATCGGGTAGACGGCTTCCGTGAACAACGAACCGAATACCGTATTGCAGATCAGAAAGAAAAGTCCGGATACTGCTCCACCGCCAAGAAGAATGCAGACATTTTTCTTATTCTGTTTTACTCCGAGAAAAAAGGCGGACAGAAAAATGCCAAACAGCATTGTCGTTAAGTGGTGTGTATAAGTTAAAATCTGAAGCAGCATGTGGCAGTCCTCCTTGTTTCACAGTTATGATACATCCATTATAAAAAATTCGGAAATGCAAAGCAAGCCTGCATCTTACAATTCACGCCATATAGTTACAACTCACGCCGAAATCCGGGTTTTGGATGAACGCTGTGATAAAATGAAAAAAATGGTAAAGTGACATATTGTGAAAAAACAAACAAATGCAGGAGGAGAATACACATGATAAGAAAAAAGAGAATGAGCAAAGGAATTGCAAAAATACTTTCCGGTTTACTGGTATTCGGAATGGTAGCAGGTGTTGTTCCGGCAGTACCGCACGGTACATTGCAGGTGCAGGCGGCAAATGAACATAGCCATCCGGTCTGTGGTAGTAGCTGTACTGACGACAGCTCCCACACTAACTTGGAATTTGCGAAACTGACAGGTTCAGAGGACACACTGAAAATAGGTGAAACAACTATACAAAGCACTGATAATAATTTAGAGTTACCGGCGGGCTGCTATTATTTATCAGATAGCTTTGAACCAAGCTATAGTATCATTGTAAAAGGTGATGTTAAAATTTGCCTAAATGGTCACAATATTAATATGAAGAGTGCAGGAAATGTTTTTGAAGTTGATAAAGGCGGTACACTGACTCTGACGGATTGTAAAGGCAGCAGTTCTATTTCTCATTCGGATGTGGAATGGGGAAGAGGCGTGTTGGTTTCTAACGGCACTTTTAATATGTATGGTAGTAAGATTTGTAATAATAAATGTGCAAGCAAGTATCAAGCAAACGGCGCAGGCGTGGAGGTTGATAAAGGCACTTTTAATATGCATGGTGGCGAGATTAGTGGAAACGAAGTTTCAAGCATGGGTGGAGCAGTTTCTAGTCTGGACACTTTTAATATGTATGGTGGCAGTATTACCGGCAATACTGCACAATATTTCGGTGGCGGTGTATCTGTGTATAAGGGGACATTTAATATGTTCGATGGTACGATTAGCGGCAATAAGGTGACAAGTGCAACGATGCAGTCGCACGGTGGCGGCGGAGTATGGGTGCACACAACCGGTACATTTTGCATGAAAGGAGGAAGCATCACAGGCAACACCGCCTATCCCTATAATTATGATTATAATAAAGCTAATGGTGGCGGTGTATATTGCAGGGGCAGTCTGGAACTTTCCGGCTCACCGGTAATCGAAGGAAATAAGTTGACAACTGGTGAAAGTAACAATCTTGTTAGTTATATGAATAAGACTAAAATCACTGATACATTAAACAGTGACGCAAAAATTTATGTTTATATGAAAGATACTTCTACGCAAGATCAGACTTTGGCAACTGTTGATCCAAGCGTATCTTCATTTGATGCAAAAAACATTTTCTACTGCGATAACGCAAATTTTGTAGCTGACTTTGACGCAGCAAATAATACAATAAAATGGACGACACACACCCACGATTGGGGAGCATGGACTTCCAACGGCGACGGAACGCATACCCGTATCTGCTCGTCAGATGCCAGCCACACGGAAAGAGCGGACTGCTCCGGCGGTACAGCTACCTGTCAGAGCAAGGCAGTCTGCACGACCTGTGGTGGAGAATATGGTGATTTCGCATCACATGATTTCGATGTTTCTTCATGGGGATATAAGGGTGCAGACGGTCATGCACATGTATGCAAGACCGCGGGTTGTACTGCAACGGATACCGTTATAGCTCATATACCGGGACCGGCTGCCACAGAGGATGCTGCACAGATTTGCACAGAGTGTGGTTATGAGATTGTACCGGCATTGAATCATGAACATAACTGGGGAGCATGGACTTCCAACGGCGACGGAACGCATACCCGTATCTGCGCATCGAACAGCAGTCACAAGCAGACGGAAAAATGTTCCGGCGGTACAGCTACCGATAAAGACAGAGCCATTTGCAGCATTTGTAACGCACCATACGGCGAAATCAATGCGGGCTCAAATCCAGCGCCGACTCCAACCCCAACCCCAACGCCGGCTCCAAATCCGACACCGGAAGCAACAACCCCGACACCGGATCCGGCACCGGCTACATCAACACCGGCTACATCAACCACAACAGCACCGGCAGCTTCGGCACCGGCACAGGTAACGTATGATATTTTGGATGGAGCAGGCAGTTCATGGACACAGAATACAGATGGAAGCCTTGCAATCAGAGGAAGCGGTGAGATTTCAAAATTCCGTGAGGTCAAGGTGGATGGAGTAACGGTTGATCCAATCAATTATACGGTCACAGAAGGATCTACCATCATTACCTTCAAACCGGAATACCTTAAGAGTCTGTCAGCAGGAAATCATTCCTTTGAACTTATTTGGACAGATGGAACAGCGGCAACAAACTTTACGGTAGCCGAAAACACTGACCAGAGTGCAAAATCTCCAAAGACAGGTGAAGATTTCAGCATGGCACTTTGTACAGTACTTCTGATGGTTTCATGCGCAGGACTTGCAGGAATTTTTGCGAAAAGAAAAAGAAACCATGCCAGATAAGGCATTGCACAAATAATTTTTCAAATGAAAAATAAGCTGATTACAGAGATAAAAGTGGGCAGGAAATTTACAAAAAAAATTCTATTTTTATCAAAAATATGAATAGTAGAAAGAGGAGATTCAAATGAAGAAAAAGTTATTAACAGCATTACTTGTTGGAGCAATGGCTCTTAATATTACAGCATGTGGTGGTTCATCAGATGCAGCAGCACCAGCTGACAATGATCAGCAGACAACTACAACAGACACAGCAGCTGATGATGCAGCAGATACAGAAGAGGATGCAGTGGATGTGGAAGATGCAGCAGAAGCAGCAGACACAACAGAGGAAGAAGGATTTTCCCTTCTTGATGTAACAGCAGATCTTGTTGATGCAGCATTATATGCAGTGGATGATGATAATACAGAGTATGTGATCACACTCTTTAGAGATCCGGATGGATATAGCTATGTTTCATTAATGATCGTTCCACAGGATGGACAGGGAGATGTCCTTTGTGGAGCATATGATGATTCTAATGTAACAAATGTTACAGATGAAGATAACATTGACTGGACTGAGATCAGCACAACAGATGTTTATACAGGTGATGATTTCTCAGCAGTATTTGTAGAAGCAGACGACGGTTCCGTTGCAATTGCAAATTCAGATTTTTCCCTTGTTATGGAAGGTCAGTATCTGACAGCTGATGAAGCAATCGATTATATGGGAGCAGCAGCTAACTACATCAACTAGTTTTTTTCAGATATGCGGAGTAATGGAAGAACGGCTGCTTCGCATATCTTTACATAATGTAATTCAAAAATCCTGCACACTTTTATCTCTGTAATCAGCACTCATTTATATAGAAGCTGTAAAATTCACATTGAGTTTTACAGCTTTTTGCGTAAAAAAGTTGCTGGATTGGAAGAATTCTCCCTACCGCAAGCCTTTAATCTTGAAGGGGGCATGCGTTAAAATAGGACTAAATCAAGAGAAACCTTATAAATAAAGGGTTTTGAATGATTTAAGTCCTATTTTTTATCAATTTGAGGTAAAAATCAAAATATATCAATTACAGATTCAATGAGAAATCATTATCATACCAGAAATGTCGTATGGAGTAAAATTCCGCAAGCAGGCAAATACAGACCTTTACAAGCTGTATAACACCAACCTGCATGAGAAGATCGAGATGATGAAAAAGGAAAAACATCAGTAAAAAGTCATTGAGAGGATTGCTATGTCTTGATATAATTAAAATGTATTAATTTTGAAAAAGATTTATAAAGTCTTGTTAAAATGGCAAAAATGGAATTGTGACACCACTGGTGTCACAATTCGGAAGGTGGAATATTTGTATGGGTAATGATTTGATATCAGCAGCTGGATTAATTCATATAATTGAAGAATCACGACAAAGTGCATTGAAGAAAGTGAATGAAGAGCTTATCAAAATGTATTGGAAAGTTGGTGAGTTTTTAAGTAAGGAAACGGAACGGGCTTCGTATGGTGATGCATATATCGATGAAATTTCAAGGGAAATACAGGAGGCATTTCCTGGAATAAAGGGATTCAATCGAAGAGGTCTTTATAGAATGAAAAAATTTTATGAAACCTATAAGGATAATGAGATTGTGACACCACTGGTGACACAAATTAGTTGGACGAATCACTTGTTGATAATGTCAGGCTGTAAGACTGATGAGGAAAGAGAATTTTATATACGCCTATGTATCAAAGAAAACTATTCAAAACGTCAGTTGGAGAGACAGTTAGATAGCGGATATTATGAAAGGTATATGTTATCAAAGGAAACTTTATTACCAGAGTCGGTTAAGAAGCTAGGAGAAAATCCATTTTTGGATTCATATGTTATGGAATTTCTGGATTTGCCAAATGAGTTTCATGAGAATGACTTACGAAAAGCGTTAATTAGAAACATGAAGGATTTTATTCTGGAATTAGGAAAAGATTTCACATTTATTGATGAAGAGTACAAAGTTCAGGTTGGAGGAGACGATTTTCGTATTGATTTGTTGTTTTATCATCGGGGATTACAGTGCCTTGTTGCAATAGAACTCAAAATAGGTAAGTTTAAACCCGAGTATATTTCTAAGTTGGATTTTTATCTTGAGGCATTGGATAGACAGGTAAAGAAAGAGAATGAAAACCCGAGTGTTGGCTTGCTTCTTTGTGCATCTAAGAATGATGAGGTGGTAGAATATGCTATGAGCAGAACGATGTCACCGATGCTGGTATCTCAGTATCAGTTACAGTTACCGGATAAGACTATTCTTGAGAAGAAGCTGCAGCAGTTGGTCAATATTCCGCAGATTGAGGATTAAGGCTTATGGGTAAGGATATGATATTTACTCTGGAAAGAAGAGTAAATGGAAAAAGAGAATTATAATCAGATAGTATTTACAGCCGTTAGGGATAACTTCCTTAGCGGCTATTTTTAATATTAGGAAATTTCTCCCTTCGGAGAAAACACTAATATAAAAGCCCGTATAAGAGAGGGCTCAACAAAAAGACGGTAAATATTTAGAAAAGGTCGATATAAAAACCTTCTTCTTCGCCGTCAAAATATTCATCTTCAGTAAGGAAATAATGCATGTCAAGTAAATCTGAATCACTCATGTTTTTTACAAGCTGTGCAGTCATTCCTTCAGGTGGATTTTTAATGTATTTTTCTCTTAGTTCCTCTATTGCTTTTTGTAGAAAAAATTTCTCACTATCTCATATAAAAGTGTGATGGATAAGCATTAAATTTTAATAATTTTGTGATTTTGGTTGTGATTTTCATAGATTTCGCATATAATAAAAGTGTGATTATAAAGCATAAAACTCCAATAAAAATGTGAGGAGTGATTCTATGGAACGATTTATCTTAAAAAAGTTGCTGGCTTGGAAGAGTTCTCCCTACCGCAAGCCTTTAATCTTGAAGGGCGTACGTCAGGTGGGTAAGACTTGGATTCTGAAAGAGTTCGGCAGACGCTGTTATGAAAATACAGCCTACTTTAACTTCGACGAAAACGAAGAATATAAACAATTTTTTGAAACAACCAAGGATGTGGATCGGATTCTACAAAACCTTATGCTGGCAAGCGGACAAAAGATCTTGCCAGAAAAGACCCTCATCATCTTTGACGAGGTACAGGACTGCCCGAAAGTCATTAACTCCATGAAATATTTCTGCGAGAACGCACCGCAGTACCATGTTGCCTGCGCCGGTTCTCTGTTAGGTATCGCCTTGGCGAAGCCTTCCTCTTTTCCAGTAGGCAAGGTCAACTTTATGCAGATTGACCCTATGACCTTTAATGAATTCCTACTTGCCAACGGTGATGAAAATCTGGCACAGTATCTGGAACAGGTGGACACTCTTGAACCCATCCCTGATGCCTTCTTTAATCCGCTGTATGAGAAGCTGAAAATGTACTATGTTACCGGTGGTATGCCGGAGCCGGTATTGATGTGGACGGAGGCACGGGATGTTTCTGCCATGCAGGAAGCATTGTCCGGAATCATCGGAGCCTATGAGCGTGATTTTGCCAAGCATCCTAATCTCAGCGAGTTCCCGAAAATCTCAATGATCTGGAAATCCATTCCTTCTCAACTGGCAAAAGAGAACAAGAAGTTCATCTATAAAGTGGTCAAGGAAGGAGCACGAGCCCGTGAGTACGAGGATGCCTTGCAATGGCTGGTAGATGCCCGTTTGGTGCATAAAATTTATCGCAGCTCAGCTCCCGGCCTGCCGATTGCAGCTTACGATGACTTGTCTGCTTTCAAGATTTATTTGGTAGATGTGGGACTGCTCCGCCGTCTGGCACAGTTGGCTCCCACTGCCTTTGGCGAAGGGAACCGCCTATTTACTGAATTCAAAGGCGCATTAACCGAAAACTTTGTATTGCAGACTTTAATTACTCAGCTTGAAGTCATGCCTCGTTATTGGAGTCAGAACAACCCGCCTTACGAAGTGGATTTCCTCATTCAGCGGGAGAACGACATCTTCCCCGTGGAGGTCAAATCCGAAGCCAACACAACCAGCAAGAGTATGAAGAAGTTCAAGGAACTGTTCCCTGACAAGGTCAAGCTCCGCATCCGTTTCTCATTGGACAATCTGAAACTAGACGATGATGTGCTAAATATCCCGCTGTTCATGGCAGATCAGGCGGATCGATTGATTGGGTTGGCATTGGAACATAAACACGGATGAGCAAAGGAGATCAACTATGAATAGATTTGATATAATTAACAGAATTGGTGACAAGTATCGTGTTGGAAACACTGAAACGGGAGAATTTAGCTACGCTCAAGCGCTAAAAACCGTTGGTAAGGACATCAAAGATTATCAAAAGGCTACAACTGGAACGCAACACAAATTCCTTGACCTCCGTTTTGAAAATGAACGTTTGGCCGTTCTTGTGGAATGTAAAAACAAGTTCAGCCGTTGGGATAAAGCTAAAATTCAGGGTCAGTTACAGGATTATGTTCGCTTCGAAAAAGCATATTCGGACAAAAAGATTGTTGCTATCCTTGCAGAAACCGATGGCGATGAAGTTTGGGTTTGGTTTGGTCAATCTGTTATTATCGATGACGAACATCGCATGGAAGAAGAAACCGTTCTTCGTACATTTGAAGAATACGAAAACTTGTGTTTTGGTAGGGTAAACGACAAAATCAAAGTTGTTGATTCCATTAAAACGCTTAATGAAAAACTCCATTCAGATGGCATCAATGAAAAACTGCGTAGCCAGTTTGTTGGTACTTGTCTTCTTGCCCTCAAAAACGGGCTTGTTTACAAGAATGTAAAGGAAACACTCGACCCGAAAACCGGAAAGAAGCTTGCTCCCGAGCGTGTCGTTTTGAAAAGCATTAAAGATATTCTGGAGGGTTTGCTTACTCGTGGCGGCAGTCTGAACAAAGCAGGAAAGCTCGCTGTTTTGAACAGCAAAGTGCTTGATGATCAGGATGTTACAAGTTTGACCTATAAGGAACTTGAGGATATTTTGCAATTCATTGATGACAATGTTGTTCCTTATATCAATGACAAGAGTACCGCTGGACAAGATTTATTAAATCTATTCTTTACCACATTCAATAAATATGTCGGAAAGTCCGATAAGAACCAGGCATTTACCCCTGACCACATCTGCGATTTTATGAGCAAAGCTGTTGGTGTAAACAAAAACTCCCGTGTTTTGGACCCCTGCTGCGGAAGTGGTGCTTTTCTCGTTAGGGCTATGACCGATGCAATGGATGATTGCGATACTGAAGAAGAGCGTGAAGAGGTCAAGAAGAACCAAATATTCGGCATTGAATATGAGGAGGGAGCGTTTGGCCTTTCCTCTACTAACATGCTTATTCATGGTGACGGCAACTCTAATGTTGTTCAGGATTCTATGTTTAAGCGGGCCAAATGGATTGCGGAAAACAATATCAGTATTGTTTTGATGAACCCTCCCTATAACGCAACAAAAAAATGTTGTGATCCAGACTATACCAAGGGATGGGATGCCAAAAAGAAAGAAGATCCCTCCAAAGGTTTACATTTCGTAGAGTGGGTAGCTCGCCATGTCCCGTCTACCTGCAAAATGGCAGTATTGCTCCCTATGCAAGCTGCTATTGGTAACAGTGGTGATGTAAAAACATTCAAAAAGAAAATGCTTGATAACTATACTCTCGATGCCGTTTTTTCACTTCCTACAGAGATGTTCTATCCTGGAGCTGCAGCGGTTGCTTGTTGTATGATTTTTGATCTTTCCCAAAAACACGAAAAAGCAAACAAAGAAACCTTCTTTGGTTATTATAAAGATGACAAGTTCATCAAGCGTAAAGGATTAGGTCGTGTTGAACGGACCGATGCAGATGGCAATAGCCTATGGAATAAAACGGAAGAAATCTGGCTTAACCTGTACAAGAACAAAAAAGTAGTGCCGGGGTTATCGGTTATGCATCGAGTTTCGTGGAAAGATGAATGGCTTGCTGAAGCATATATGGAAACGGATTATTCAACACTTGTTGCTGAGGATTTTCAGAAAACAATAAATGACTATCTTTCATACTTAGTCAAAGAGGGCCACATATATGAAGCTTAATATTTCTGATTGGAAGTCATTTTCTGCAGCTGATATTTTCTTTCTGTATAATGGGAGCGGAATTACTAAGGAGGAAATCGAAGATAATCCCGGTAGTTTTCCTGCTGTTCAAAGTGGAGCTGATAATAATGGGTGCATCGGCTATATAAGCAAAGATTATTGTAAAACCATGAATTTGATGTTGTATAAATAAAGTTGACACCTTATTCTCAAGGAATTCATGTATAATAAAAGAGAATAAGGAGGAACTCTCAATGTCACGAACCCAACGTAAATACGACCAGGAATATAAGATCCAGGCTGTCAAACTTGCCAAAGAAATCGGCGGTGCTAAGGCAGCCAAAGAATTAGGTATCCCAGAAGGAACCATCCACACATGGCTGAAAGCAGTTAGAGCAGGCACATTGGATATTGGCGACGGTGCACATACTCCGGAAAGCGCGATGAGTCTTGCTGAGGAGCTTGCCATGCTCCGCAAACGCGTTAAAGATCAGGACAAAGAAATCCGGCGTCTGAAAGAGGAAAATGAATTTCTCGAGGAAGCAAGCGCTTTTTTCGCAGCCAGCCGTCGGAAGTCAGCAAGAACCAAAGAATGATGTTCATTGCCATAAAAACGAAAGACGGCGTGATTAAGGGAAAACTCTCATTCTATTGCCGGATGCTTGGCGTCAGCCGCCAGGGTTTCTACAAATATCTTGCTATTAAAGATCGCCCTTGGAAATATCAGGATCTTGCTGATGCCATGAGAGTGATCCATGCTGAGGATGAATGCAATGATACCTATGGACGTATTCGCATGTACCAAGCACTGCTCCTTAAGAATCCGACGGGAATCAAGATCCCCAGTGAACGAACCGTTTACAGGGTTATGGATGAAATAGGACTTGTCCATCGGCCAAAGCGCAAGCCAAATGGCATTACCAAGGCTGATCGGGAAGCACGTAAGTCAGATGATCTTCTGAAGAGAGAGTTCAAGGCTGATAAGCCACTTGAAAAATGCGTAACTGATATCACAGAAATCAAGGCAAAAGATGGAAAACTGTATGTTTCAGCCATCTTCGACTGCTTTGATTCCAGCGTTCTGGGACTGGCAATGGAAACAAACATGAAGGCAACTCTGTGTGAGCATACACTGGATAATGCCTATCTGGCGCATCCTGATCTGCGAGGTGCCATTGTGCACTCCGACAGAGGAAGACAATATACCAGTGAAACCTACCGTCAGGCGCTTTCTAAATATGGCATTATACAAAGCATGAACAGTGATGGTGGCAGGTGCCACGATAATGCTCGATGTGAAAGCATGTGGGCCAGAATGAAAAGCGAGCTTCTCTATGACCGCTACAATACGGAAAGCCTGACCACGGATGAGCTGAGAGTTCTTATTTGGAGATATTTCATCAGTTACTGGAACAACAGGAGGATCTGCTCTGCCAACGGTGGGCTTCCTCCTATGATTAAGCGTCAGAGATACTACCAATCTCTGGGCCTGGCTGCATAGGAAATGATATCTTTGAGATAAATGTGTCAACCAATATTGACAATATCAATTACACCTATGTGGAAGAACCGTGCCTTACTGTTGCAAGGACTGGTTCCGCTGGATTTGTGGCATTTCAGCCTCATGGATGTGTCGTGGGCGATTCAGCAAAGATTCTTTTACTAAAAAATACTGAACACAGAAAACCTGCAGTTTATTTGTTTCTCAGAACCATCTTAATGGCAAATCAATACAAGTACACATATGGACGAAAAGTTACGGAAGATAAATACCTGTCCGAAACTCTTTTACTACCAAGTGTTGATTCCATTACGCCAGATTGGACGTTTATGGAAAAGTACATTTTATCTCTGCACCATAAACCCCTAAAAACAACCGTTACTGAGCAAATGCCGCCAGAACTGAACACAAAAACATGGCACGAGTTTTTCTTGCATCGCATTTTCATTTGTGGCATGGGAAATGGAATCGATGCAGTCATTACTACGAGCGACGAGCCTAAATACAACTATGTTTCCCGTGATAGCAACGGCAATGGCGTAGTTGGATTTGTAGATGAAATTGAAGGAGAAAAACCTTTTCCTGCGGGATCGATGTCGTTGGCTTTGGGCGGCAGCTTTTTGGGTTCTTGCTTTATTCAAAAGAAGCCATTTTATACGGCACAAAATGTAGCAGTATTACAGGAAAAAGTCCCTTTATCAGATCACGCTAAACTGTTTATTGCAACGCTCATTCGAAATGAATGTAAGATCAAATATCAAGCATTTGGCCGTGAATTGAATGCCCATTTCAGAAAAGACTTTACTATAAAGCTTCCTGTTAAACACAATGCCGATGGTATTGTGTTTGATGAAACACACGAATTTTCTGATGATGGCTATATTCCCGATTGGGAATGGATGGATAGTTATATGAGATCATTGCCATATAGCGATAGATTGTAACTATTTGTTTCTCGTAACATTAGTAAAAACGCTCAGCAACAACTGGAGATGGGACAATGCCCCAAGCAAAAAAGCAAAGTTCTCTATCAAAATCATTTATTCTGATGAAGGTTCGGCAGCAGATTTGATCTATATCCTCAGTGGCGGAAAAGTGCCGATAAGGAAGAAAAACTGATACGGTAGCTACAACATTGACAGCCTTACTACAGATAAAAAACGGAGGCATATATGCAATTATCAAAAATAAGAATTAGAAATTACAGATTGCTTATTGATGCCGAGTTGGAAGTCGATCCCAAGACAACCTTAATTGTGGGTAGAAACAACACAGCCAAGACATCATGCTTCGTGTGCATTGGTAATGTACTGGAAGGGGAAAATATATCCTTTAATGATTATCCACTGTTAAAGCGGGAAGATTTCTATACTAAAATTGCACTGTTTATGGAGAAAAAACTCTCCTATGAGGACCTTTGCAAACAGGTCGAAGTTATTTCCATTGATTTTTTAGTGGACTACTCATTGGATGACCCGGACGACAACTTGGGGGCTTTGTCGCCATTTATTATCGATGTCGATGTAGATACGACAACCGCTCTGATTCGTGCAGAGTATCGACTAAAAACCGACGAAAAAACATTGTGGGCACTATTGGAAAGCAGCTATTATAAAGACGGCGCTTTTGCTCCGAATGAGGAGGCTCACGATGTGCTTGCTGATAATTTTGGAAAATTGTTCGGATTGACCGTCTATGCTATTAATCCGAACAATTTGGAGGATAAGCAAGTAAAAAGCCAAAAAGAACTACATGATTTGTTCCCATTCCACGCTATTCCCGCTGAACGTGTTCTTGGCGAGGATGATACACAGAATAGTTCTCTTGGTTCGTTAATTTCTGGTTTCTTTGATATGAGCGAAGGAGATTTGGATCCGGAAGTTGCCGAAGAAATAAAGCGATTACGTACAATAGTAGAAAAAGCCAATAAGAATGTTCAGAAGCAAAGTGATGAAATCCTGAGTGCAGTTGTGAACAGTTCTATTGGCTTCGGTTACCCCAATATAGAAGAATTGAAACTTGGAGTCACAACGCAGCTCAGCATTGACGATCAGATAAAAAATCAGACCAAGCTATCGTATATCTCTGGCACAGCAAACGAAAGCTTGCCGAGTTCTTACAATGGCTTGGGTTATAAAAATCTGATTAAAATGGAGTTCCTCCTTGCTGCATTTGCCAAAGATATTGAAAAACGTGGTGTTGCCTGTGTTCCACTGCTCTTCATTGAAGAACCGGAATCACATATGCATCCGCAAATGCAGACCGCTTTTGCCACATATTTAGAAAAGTTTCTTGGCAAGCTCTCTAATGTCCAAATCCAGACTTTTCTAACCTCGCATTCTGCTCACATAGCAAACACCATGGAGTTCGCAAAGGTTCGCTATGCGCAAAAGTCTAATGCCGGTGTGATTTACAAGAATTTGAACACCTTTGCTCAGGCCAATTCTGATAATGTAAATTTCATCCGGAAGTATTTAACTTTGACCAAATGTGATTTGTTTTTTGCTGATAAAGCGATTTTTGTTGAAGGTGCTTCCGAGCGTTTGTTGCTACCGGACATGATTGAGAAGTGTGAAGCGACCGGAGTGTTTGGTTCCGGTAAGTATCCTTTATCTGCACAGTATTATGCGTTGATTGAGATCGGTGGAGCCTATGCACATAAATTCATTCCATTTATTGAATTTTTGGGAGTACCATGTCTGATTCTTACTGATTTGGATTCTGTAGCAGACCGAACAAGCAAAGGTGGAAAAGTAGTAAAAAAGTCCGTAGTGGTTAGCCAAGGGGAAACAACATCGAACGAAACCATAAAATGGTGGATCCGCAGAAATAAGGGTCTTCCAGAGAACGACACATCAAAAATCGACCTCACAGTAATCACCTCGATGCCTCCGGATGACAAGACCAGGGGCAAATGCCATATTGAGTTCCAAACGGCCGAAAACGGATTATGTGGACACTCGTTGGAGGAAGCAGTTCGTAATGTCAACCGAAAGCACTACGATTTAGGCGACAGCACAAGCGAAGAAGATCTTGAATTTAAGGGCAAAAGCAAAACGGATTTTGCTCTCGATCTTATTTGTGAATGCGCCGATTATTGCGTTCCGGCGTACATAAAATCGGGATTAACATGGCTAAATAACCAACGAGTTCTTGAGTAAGGAGGTGCCAGTGCATGGGTGGAAAGCATACAGGTGCAAACTATGATCTTGCAAAAGCTGAAGCTGACAAGGTTGATGCACAGATTATTGAAACACTTAAGACCGGGCACAGTTTTCGTGTCGAAGCAGGTGCGGGTTCTGGCAAAACTTACTCTCTGAATCGAGTAATTGAATGGATACAGGCAAATAAATGGTCTGATTACAGTCGAAAAAAACAGAATGTGGTCTGTATCACCTATACAAATGCAGCTGTAGACGTGATTGCAGAGCGACTTGCAAAAGATTCGTTTATTCTCCCTTCCACAATCCACTCGTTTGCTTGGAATGCTATCAAACAATATCAGAGCGTTTTGATTGATGCTGTTACAACTAACCCTGATTTTCTACCGGATGAGGGTGATTTTAATAAGGTTACAGAAGTTGCATATACTTTGGGACATCGCTACAAAGAAAATGGTATTCAGTACCTTTATCACGACGATGTTCTAAAACTATTCTGCCTACTTTTAGATAACGCTAAGTTTCGTCGTGTGTTTGCGGACAAGTATCCTTTAATTCTAATTGATGAATATCAGGACTCTTATAAGCCTATTATTGACCGATTTGTGGATTATTTTATAGCAAAGGGTATTGGCCCGCAATTCGGTTTTTTCGGTGATGCTTGGCAAACAATCTATCAATCTAATAAGGCTTGTGGCGCAATAGAACATGACAATATCGATGTAATCAAGAAAAGTTCGAATTTTAGATCCTCACCGAGAATAGTACAACTTCTCAATGATATTCGTCCAGACTTACCCCAAAAATCAGCAATAGATGACTTTGAAGGAGAAGTGTTTGTTATTACATGCGAGGATTATACTGGACCTCGTCGTGCAGACCGTAATTTCAAGAACGAATTACCTCCAGAGGAATTGAAATCACGATTAAATAAGGTTACTGAAAAAATAAAACAAGAAACACCTGCGGATGAAGAATTAAAAGTTCTAATGATTACGCACAAGGTTCTTGCTACACAGCAAGGATACGAGAAACTCCTGGATATTCTGAATGACGGATTGAGAGACAAAGAAGACCCGTTCCTATTGTTCTTTATGGAGACCGTTGAACCGATCTATCATGCGCTTAATACCTCCGATATGCAGTTGCTTTTTGATACACTTGGAATTAAGCGTTATCCAATTACCAAGAAGGCTGAGAAAAACAAGTGGAAAGAACTACAGCGTCAACTTGATGAGGCACGCAAAAAAAGAGCCATTGATGTTTTTGAAATTATCAACCGGACTAAATTGATTCCTATACCACCCAAATTAGATGGTTGGTATCATTTGTACCAGAATACACCTGAAACAATATATGCTTCTAATACTTCAATTGAAGCGTTCTTGAATCTGGATTACGCACAGTTTATTGCTGTGAAAGACTTCTTACATCCAGAAGCACAGTATTCTACAGAGCACGGAGTCAAAGGAGAAGAATACGACAATGTGATTTTTGTTATCAGTAAAGGATGGAACCAGTACCAATTTGAAACCTATGCTCCAATGATAACAAAAAAAGCTGTCATACCAAGTGGAAAACAAGCTTCCTTTGAGCGTAACCGCAATTTATTTTATGTATGTTGTTCAAGGCCAAAGAAAAGGTTGATTTTCTTTGTAACGGTTCCTATTGATTCCACCTTCAAATCGTTTTTGGTTGAACTTGTTGGAGAACAGAATATTTTTACCTTCAGCCAGTATATCGAAAGAAAATCGATTAAGTAGTCAGAAGTAAGACATCACTTATCGTTCTTTGAACGGTGAGTGATGTTGCTATAAATTCAATTATTATTTCATAGACTCTTTTCTGTTGCTTATTTCATAAGGCAAATTATAAGAACAGCGTTCAGGATGAACGAGCAGCCATCAATGAAATTGATGTTCAAAGGGTATCAGGGAGTTTTCTCTGACAAGTCATTTTGCAAATTGAGGCGAAGGAGAAAATGCGAAAATGAGCAAAGTGCTGTAACTTTGCCCTGTTTGCCAGTTTCCTTCCAACATATAACTTGTGCCCAAGTTGGGAACAAGTACGAATTAACTTCTGCTCTAATTGGGCAGAAGTCAGATTTGAAACTTCCACCCAATTCAGGTGAAGATGTATCAGTTTTTTATTTCCAACTTGGGAATAATTTTGCCCGTATATTATAGGTGTTACAAATTGGCAAGCAGTGTAAACCTGTACAGGTTCACTTATTTACGAAGATTCCCCCAGAGGAGAAATTTTCGCAAATTGCTTGTTGGGGGAAGCATCCCCAATCCCCTTTGAACGCCACCTGCGGTGTCAGCTGCGCATTCATTCTGAATACTTTTACTTACTGACTTCTGCGCAATTTGCATAGAAGTTCAATTTTCTATAAACGAAAAAATGAAAAAACGGGAGAAGTCGTCCCTGATTATTTATGTGATGTGTGGCAATTCACTTCCCGACAAATTGTCGGGAAGTCTTGTGGGCAACCCGCCCACAAGTAACGAAAGTAGCAATGCTCGGATACAACTTCATCCCAACTTGGGATGAACAACTTCGTGCCAACTTGGCCCAAAGTAAAAATAAAGGAAACAGAAAAACGAAAATCACTTCGACATAATTTGTGTAGAAGTTGAAGGGCTGAGCTTTATGCTTGCGGGCGAATTGGACAAACGACAGTGCTTCTATTTTCTGAAAATCAACTTTGTCCCAAGTTGGGATGAAGTGCTACGGTGTAACTTGCACCAAAGTAAGGCGTAGAGATTTTGTATTGTAAATTCTTGATGAGGTGTATGGAATTTCATAAGCTTCGATTTTACTTCTGGACAATTTGTCCAGAGGTATCATCATGCTTCAATTAGAAAATCAAAAATATCCTTACTACAACTTACGGTAAAATGAAAATCTGCTATTAGCTGCCTGTTCTCAACTTTGGGATATGCTCTTTGGCTGAACTTGACAAGATTGCTTATTTCGACATTTCATGCTATGATAGCTACAGATGAAAATTAAATACTGCTTCATACAAGATTTTATTGATGGGCAAGCCCCATATTTATACAAACATATTTTTAGTCAGTCCGAACTGTCGGAGCTGTTACATGGAAGCATCAAGTCAGATACAGAATCTTTTGTGTCTGTTATTGTTGCATCTGTGTAGCAGCTTTTTTCATTATCTGACTTTGGACCAAGTTGGTCCGAGGTCAGAACCACAGACAGAAACGGAGGAAACTATTTGATCGCAGTAATTCACAGAGGACAAAAATTCAAAGAAACTATGGAAGCCTTTCAGCAAAAACGAGTGGAATTTATCGCACAGGAAATCAGAAATTTCGATGCAGAAACCTTGTATGTGTTTCTGGAATGGATTCGTGGCAACGGCCACAAACTTGATAGAATAACTGGGATGGCGGTATGATAGGAGCGGAGGTGACTACCCATGAAGAAACAGAGAAAAGTTGAAAAAGATAACCGTGGCGTTGCGATATACGCCCGTAAATCTCGTATCACCAATAAGGGTGACAGTATCGGTGTTCAATTCAAACAATGTGCGGATTACGCCAAAAAGGAATTGGGGTTGGATGAGGAGTATGAATTTTTACAATATGAGGACAAAGGACTCAGCGGATATTTTTCAGACAGACCGGATTTTCAGAGAATGCTGCATGATGTGCAGGACGGAAAAATCAAAGCAATCGTATGTTACAAGCTGGATCGTGTCGGCAGAAAAACAGCCGACCTAATCCGCTTGATGGATTTCTTGGAAATGTACCATGTTAATCTCTTGATTTGCTCCAATGGTATCAATACTGCCAGCGGACTCTATAAAATCTTCATTCAGATATTTGCGGTCATTGCGGAATTTGAAAGAGATACTCTGACAGAAAGAATTGTAGACAATATGATGGAACTTGCAAAGGACGGTCGATGGCTCGGCGGCAATACACCGATGGGATTTACTGTCCGTCGTGTAACAACCGGAAGTGGTAAGGGAAAATCAGCATACAGCTACTTAGAAAGTCTGCCGGAAGAAAAACGCATGGTTCAGCGTTTGTATGAAATTTTTCGAACCACTCGCAGTATCCAGACCACTGCAAAACAGATGAATGAGGAAGGATTCCACACTCCTTCCGGTGCTGCATTTAACGCATCCACCACAAGACTGGTTTTGAGAAATCCCATTTATTGCACTGCTGATAAACGCAGCTATAATTATTTCATCGAACACGACGGCAATGTGTTTGGAGATATGACAGAGTTTGACGGAACTCACGGATTGTCGGCTTACAATAAAACCGACCAAGAAAAGTACGAGGGCGGCGACAGCACATTCATCTCTCCAAAATATGTTCAGACCATTGAAAGCAAGCCTGTTAGTGAGTGGATTATTGCGGTCGGAAGGCATGAAGGCTTTATTTCAAGTGAACAATGGATTGAAGTGCAGGAACTTCTGGATGCTATTGCAGAGAAATACAATCGCCCTCACAGAAAGACCAACGCATTGTTGGCAGGACTGGTGCATTGTCCTTACTGCGGCAGACGACTGAGTGTAATTTCCGAGTCCGACCGCTGGACGAACGGAAAACCTCGGTTCAAATATGTTTGTCCTGGTTATCGCAAAAAGGAATGTAATTTCAAGGCAGTAGATGGCGTTCTTCTGGATGAATTTGTGGTACAGCAGTTATCTGACCTGTCAGATGAAAACAGTGAGCGCTTCAAAGATATTCTCGAAATTAAAATCGAGGAGGTTCTTGAAAAATCACAGACAGTACAGGAGCACACCTTCATTAAAAAGAAACGTGACAAGCTGAAAGCGGATATTGCAGCACAGACAAGAAATCTGCGTGAAGCAGATGGCAATATCAAGCAATTTATTCAAGAGGATTTGCAAAATCTGGCTGAAGAACTGAGGGAAACGGAGCGGCAGCTTTCCAAACTGGATGAGGGCAGAAAGAACAATATGATTGCCATCCGTGACTTGGAAATGACAAAGGAAAGGCTGCTCTCCTTTGCAGAATATGCAAAGGATGCGCAGCCGGAGGTCCTGGTCACTTTGATCCAGACGATTGTAGAAAGAATTTATATCGTTGATAAAGATGATGAGCGTTTTTGCCATATCTTTATCAAGGGCTGTTCCGGAGAAGATTACACTGGCTTCTTTCGGACAGCCGGTTACATAGAGCAAAAAACTACCCCTGTGTGTGATTCAGAACAGTATTGCATTTGCGCCAAAGTACAGAAGAAAGGTATTCTACGGAGAAAAGCGGCGAGAAATAGGGGCAATACTGCGTACGCTATGTAATTGGAAGAACATCCGTATTATTGAAGCAGAGGTATGCTCAGATCATGTACACATGCTGGTGGAAATTCCACCCAAAGTAGCAATCTCCAGCTTTATGGGATATCTGAAAGGGAAAAGCAGCCTGATGATTTATGAGAAGTATCCAGAGTTGCGATATAAGTACCGAAATCGGGAATTTTGGTGCCGAGGATACTATGTAGATACAGCAGGCAAAAATGCAAAGAGAATAGAAGAGTATATCCGTCACCAGCTAGATGAAGACAAAGCTGGAGAACAGTTGACGATGGGGAACTTTTGAACCCGTTAACGGGTAGCAAGTAACAGAACCTTCGCGGCTGGCAGATCGTACTCACACGACGTGACGTGTAAGCTAGTATCAAAGGGTTATACCCGTCTATGAAAAACCCCCGGCTGGGCCGGGGGTTTTTTATTTGATCTCAGGAAAGGGGCTTGTCGTCCTTCATCATCGTCTCCGCCGCCACGCACAGCAGAATGATGACCGCGCCGAGAATCCCTGGGGTGGAGAGCTGCTCCCCCAGAAGAAGACGGGAGAACATGGCCGTCATCACAGGGCAGAAACACTGGAGCAGGGCCACGGTGCGGGAGGAGAGCACCCCCAGCGCCGCGTTTTGGAGCAGATAGCCGGCCACAGTGCAGAAGAGGGCCAGGTAGAGGATGCTCATCCAAACCGAGGGGGTGGCCGCGCCCAGGTGAATTCCCTGGTCAAAGGCCAGGGCGCACAGCAGGGCCATGAGGGCTGAGGCGGCGGTCTGGAGGGTGGTGAGGGTGACGGGGTCCACCCGGTCCAGGGCGTGCTCGCCAAAAATCAGGGCCCCGGCCAGCAGAAGGGCGGAGAGGAGGGAAAAGACTTCTCCCAGACCAAACCCGGACAGCCCGCCCAGGCCGCAGAGCAGGTAGAGCCCCACAAGGACCAGCAGCTGAACCGGAATGTGTTTTTTTCCAAACTTGCGGCGGTAGAAAGCCAGGGCCAAAAGTGGGGTCATCATCGTGGACAGGGAGCGCAGAAAGGCCACGGAGGTGGCGGCGGTGAGCTCCAGGGCGATGTTGTTGGCCACATAGGCGCCCCCCATGCAGAGGCTGGGAAGCAGCCAGTCCCGGGGGGAGCAGACCTTCAGTCCCCGCCAGATTCGCCGGCCGAACACCAGCAGCAGAAAGGCAAGGGCAATGCCGTAGCGGGCGGTCAGCAGGGAATAGACGGGGAGAACCTCATAGGCGGACTTGGAAATGGGGTCCCCCAGCCCATACAGTACACTTTGCAGAAAGATAAACAGGAAAGGGAGCCAGCGCAGGGAGGCACCCTTCCGCAGGGGGAGCCGGGTGACAGGGGTGGATTGGTCTGACATGGTGATTCGCCTCCATCCGGAAAAAGCTGGCGGCTGACAGCGGCCGTGCTTCCCGATTATACAATATGGGGCAGGGAAAGACAAGGCTTCCCATGGATACAGATTGTTCACAGGGTTTTTAAGTTCAGTTAAAGAAGCCCTGGTATTCTGAGGCTGCTCCGGGGGAAGGCCCGGGGAAAGGAAAAAGGAGGCGGTGGTATGCGGCTGCTGCTGGCGGAGGATGAGCGGTCCCTGGCCCGGGCCCTCACGGTGCTGCTGCGAAAAAACAACTATGAGGTGGACGCGGTTTACGACGGGGAGGAGGCGATGGCCTATCTGGGGTCCGGCAACTATGACGGGGCCATTCTGGACATCATGATGCCAAAGCGGGACGGGATCGATGTGCTGTGTCAGCTGCGCCGGCAGGGGAACCGGCTGCCGGTGCTCCTGCTCACCGCCAAGTCCGAAGTGGACGACAAAGTGCTGGGGCTGGACAGCGGCGCCAACGATTATTTGACCAAGCCCTTTGCCAGCCAGGAGCTGCTGGCACGCATCCGGGCCATGACCCGGGAACAGACGGTACAGGCCACCTCCCGGCTTCAGGTGGGAAACATCACCCTGGACCGGGCCACCTTTGAGCTCTCCTCTCCCACCGGCCGGCTTCGGCTGGCCAACAAGGAATTTCAGATGCTGGAGCTGCTGATGTGCAACCCCCGGAACCTCATCTCCACCGAGCGGTTTTTGGAGAAAATCTGGGGGTATGACAATGAGGCGGAGATCAACGTGGTCTGGGTCTACATCTCCTATCTGCGAAAAAAGCTCGCCGCGCTGCATGGGAACATTCAGATCAAGGCCCGGCGGAACGCAGGGTATTACCTGGAGGAGACCATATGATCCGGAAACTCCGGACCAAGCTGGTGGCGGCGGCCATGCTCTCTTTGCTGGCGGTGCTGACGGTGATTTTAGGGGTAATTCTCCTGACCAACTACCGGGGAATTGTCTCTGACGCGGACCGCATCCTGGACCTGCTGGCGGACAACCAGGGCAAGTTTCCAGAGATCAAAGCGGACTTCGACTGGGAGGAACTGGGCCCCCGGCACCGGTCCGTGGAGCTGGGCTATGAGACCCGATATTTTTCCGTGCTCCTGGACCGGCAGGGAACAGTTTTGGCCACGGACACCGGAAAGATCGCCGCGGTGGATGAGGAGACCGCGGCCAGCTATGCCCAGGCCGTCTGGGCCCAGGACAGTCCACGGGGATTTTGGCAGGACTACCGGTATTTGGAGGCACGGGAGGGGGAGAACACGCGGGTGATTTTCCTGGACTACGGCGCCCACCTGTTTACCTTTCACAGCACGTTGGTGACCAGTCTCTGGGTGGCGGCGTCGGGGCTGCTGGCGGTGCTTCTGCTGCTTCTGCTGCTGTCCCGGCGGATCATTAAGCCGGTGATCGAGGGACATGAAAAGCAAAAACGCTTCATTACGGACGCCGGCCATGAGATCAAAACCCCCATTGCCATCATCCAGGCGGACACGGAGGTCCTGGCCCTGGAGACGGGGGAGGAGAATGAGTGGATCGTGGACATTCAAACCCAAATTAAGCGTTTATCCACCCTTACCAATGATCTAATCTACCTGTCCCGCATGGAGGAGGAGCAGGGACTGCAGCAGTTTCTGCCGCTGCCCTTCTCCGAACTGGTGGCCGAGGCCGCCCAAGCGTTCCAGGCGGTGGCCAAGCGCCAGAACAAGACGCTGTCCGTGGATGTTCAGCCTATGCTCACCCTGGTGGGCGAGGAGAAAAGCCTGGTGCAGCTGGTGTCCATCCTTCTGGACAACGCACTGAAATATTCGCCGGAGGGCGGGCAGATCGCCCTGCGTCTGTCCCGACAGGGCAAACACCTGCGCCTGTCGGTGGAGAACACGGCGGAAGTGCTGAGCAAGGAACTGCTGGAGAATATGTTTGACCGGTTTTACCGGGGGGATGCCTCTCGAAACTCCGGCCAGGGGGGATATGGCATAGGGCTGTCCATTGCAAAGGCGGTGGTCCAGGCCCACCGGGGGAAGCTCTCCGCCGCGGCCAAAGGGACGGACCGCCTGGTGATTACGGCGCTGTTTCCCAGCGCGTGAAGTCCATGACAAGTCCGGTGAGGGGCAAAAAGAGGCGCGGTTCCCGGACTTGGTGGGCCGGAACCGCGTCTTTTTGAGGGAGCACATCTCCCTGTGGGAAGAAGGAGGGATCGCAAATGACAGCGAACGAGTTTTACGGCCCGGAGCTGGCGCAGATGCGTCTGGCCGAGCGTCAGGTTCTGGAGGCGGTGGAGGAACTGCAGCGGGTATGGAAGGCCCAGGGGCGGCAGTCTCCCGTGCTTTATACCAGTTCCCGGATCAAATCCCCGGAGAGCATGTGCCGCAAGCTGGCCCAGCGGGGACAGCCACAGACCCGGCAGGCGGCACTGACCCGGGTCCGGGACGCGGTGGGGGTCCGGGTGATCTGCGGGTTTCAGGACGATGTGTATCAGGTTGCCCGGTGGCTGGAGGACCAGGCGGCGTTTTCCGTGCTGGAGACCAAGGACTACATTTCCTATCCTAAGGAGAATGGCTATCGAAGCTACCACCTCATTTTGGGCCTCCGGGCAGGGCCGGGGCGGGGGATGACGGTGGAGGTGCAGTTGCGGACCATCGCCATTGATTTTTGGGCCAGTCTGGAGCACCAGCTCAAGTACAAACGGCAGGTCCCTCATGCCCGCCTGGTCCGGGAGGAGCTTCGACGCTGTGCCGATGAGATCGCCTCTGTGGACCTGTCTATGGAGACCATTCGGGAGCTGCTGGCCGGTAGTTTCTGACCGGTTACGCCTCAGGGGCGGAGGTCCGGGGATGGGTCCGGCGCCAGAGAATACCCGCCACCACGCAGAGCAGCCCCAGGAGCAGAAAGCCCAGGATGATCAGGAACATCACGTTGGCGCTCATGGCGGCGGCCCAGTTGTGAAAGTCAATGGGGAGGATCAGCTGATAGGGGGTACTGGTGAAATAGCCCATGTGCAGATAGATCTGATCCAGAACAAAGGGCGCCAGCCAGATCCACAGGCCGGTCCACGCCAGACCCACCCCGGCCCGGAACCACCGGCCCAGGGGGAGGTAGCGCAGGGCGCCCAGCCAGCCCCAGGGAAGGGCCAGACACAGCAGGGCAATGGGCAGCATGGGCAGGGGAAAGTCCCCGGTGCGTCCCTCCCAGGCCAGGCCCGCCAGCAGGAGAATGGACTCAAAGGACAGATAGACCACCGCCTTGTGCCGGGACCAGTTCCAGGGCAGGGGGAGCTGCCGGAGCAGGAGGGGGAGCAGGGCAATGCCCAGTCCAAACACCGTCCAGAGCGCGGCGCTGAGGAACCACGTGCCCCCGGTGTACAGACAGGCCACCCCGAACAGGGCGAGGAGCAGGAGAAGCTCGATGCCCACGTAGAGGGAGACCTTCCGGTGGGCCAACTCCTCCGGCAGGGGTAGGGCGCGCAGGGCGAAGGGGAGGAAGACCAGGCCCATACCAAACAGCACGCTCACCCCGGCGATGAGGAACCAGTCCCCGCCGGTATAGAGACAGCAGACCAGCAGCAACAGCAGCAGGCAGCCGGTGAAGCCCCCCAGGCTGGCCAGTCCCCGCCGTCCCTCTGGAACGAAGGTGGGCAGCAAGGTGAGGGAGGCCACCATGAGTTCTGAGGCCAGGACGATCCAGAACCAGGTGAGGGCATGCTGGCTGAGCAGGTTGCCCAGCAGACAGCCCAGGGTGATCAGGCCATACAAGATATATTGTCCCAGCCGGTAGTTTCGGGTCAGCTGCAAATATTTTTTGGCCAGCTGTTCCGCCCGCCTGCCCTCGGTGTCCTCGCTGGAGGACAGCAGCTCTTTCTCACTGCATTGCAGGACCTGACAGATGCTCTGGAGCAGGGTGATGTCAGGGTAGGCCAGCCCCCGCTCCCATTTGCTGACCGCGGAGTCGGTGACAAAGAGACGCTGGGCGAATTCCTTTTGGGTCATGCCCAGCTCTTTGCGCCGCTGGCAGATGAAGGTGCCAAATGATTTCTTATTTTCCATCCGTTCACACACTCCTTTGGTTGGATGTGCCTTGCAAGACGGAAGCATCATAGCAAACCATGGGGGAGAAAGTCAATGCAAAGCCCCCATTTTTCCACTCGACCATCAGGAAAGTGCAGCAATGCCAAGGGTTTTCAGAGATTCCTTCCCGCATGCGCCCTGCTGAAAAAACGGCTATGAGCCCCCTGTTTTCAGGGGGCTCGTTTTCTTTGGGACGCGGGCGGGTCCCCGGTGGGCGGGGCAGAATAGGGGGTTACGGGGACACGGCCCGGCGGAACAGAGTCCAGGTGGAGAGCGCGTAAGCCAGCAGGAGAAGCAGAAGAATGCCAGCCAGGGCGGACACTTGAGACAGGAGTGCATCAAAGCCCAGGTAGGCGTTAATCTCTGTGGCAATCGACCAAAAGAAAAAGGCGGATATGGCCCCAGAGATCAGAACGGCCAGACCCACAGGCAGCCCAAACCACAGAGCCAGCTGTTTGGAAATGAGATGGTGGATGGAGCGGTCCTCCACGCCCAGCTTGCGCAGCACACCGAACCGGTAGCGGTACTGGTTGGCGTCCCACAGCTGCTGGAGGGAGAGAATGGTAAAGCAGATGACCATGAGCACCACGGCTCCGTAGACCATCACGGCGTGGAATAAGAAAATCTGTGATTTGGTGTCACTGATCTGCTGGGTTCGGGTATCCAGGCTGTACTCGGGACCGTCCTGCAGGGACTGTTCCGGGTAATGGGTGGAGAAGGCGTCCTGCAGAGCAGCGGCGTCTGCATAGGGAATGGGGTGGGCCGTGGCAAGATACCGCTTGGTCATAACGGGAAGGAGCTGATGGCAGACCTGGTCGGGCAGGACATAGGTTACATGGGTGTAAAGATTATAGAAAGTTTCCCCCATGGACTCTGTGTGGAGAGCATCCTGGGACAGGGAGAGGGTGCCGGCATCGGTGGACAGGGTGGGATGGTTGCGGAGAAAGGCCGCCTGGTCTTCCGGGGTGGAGATGGCGTCCCACTGGGTGCTGAACTCCCTCGCCCCCAAGGAGATGGGGGGATACCCCAGCATCTGCCGGATGGCGTTGTAATCGGACAGTGCCACAGCCACAACGGGGAAGTCATACTTGTTTCGGTTGTGGAACTGGGATGCCTCCGGCAGGTAAAGGGAAAAGACACGGTCTTGGGTGATCTGGATGCCCCGCGCCTCTAAAAACGTGGGGACAAAGTCATACGTGTCTTGAGGCAGGTCTTCCTGACGGAGGACATTGTTGTAATAACTGTTGATCTGCACGTCATAGATGGCCCGCTCCTCCAGATAGCCCTCTGCCCAGCCGCTCAGGGCGGGGGAGAGGGCAAACAGGACGGTGGACAGTACCAGGGTCAGGCTGATCAGAGTCATGGATTTGCTGGCAGAGCGAAGCTTGGAGAGAACCTGGCCGTAGAAAAAGAGGTTTTCCCCGGTGTACTTATGGGCGGGGGACCTGTCCTTCCAGGCGGACAGCAGGCGGCTGGACAGATACATCACCGTACAGAGGAAGAAAGACAGGTAGACAAGAAAAAAGAGCAGGTAGGAGCGCAGGCTCTCCTGAGAAATAGGCAGGGAGTAGGTCCGGTCCATCCACGGGGCCAGGGCGATGAAGAAAAGGCTGATGAGGGACTGGACCAGGAGAAAGGCCAACAGAGGGAGAAAGCGCCGCCGCTTAAAACACCATAGTCCGCTCCCTGCCAAGCCCGCCAGGGGAAGTACGGCATTGGACACATAGAAGATACGGGCCAGTAGAGGCAGGCGGGAATCATAGTAAAGGGAGGCATACCAGAGATTCATCGCCGCGATTCCTGCCAGCGCGGCCAGGTAGAGAATGGTCACCACAGGCATCCAGCGGCTCTTTTTCAGACTGTCCTCATTTTTGCGCCGGGCCTGGAGCATGTCGATGACATGGAGCTTTTGAATGGACCGGACGTTAAACAGACCCACCACGAAAAAGCTCAGGGAGAAAAAGAGCAGAGTGAGGGCGGCGGTATCCGGGAAAAGGGCCCAGGAGAGCTGAAAAGACTGGCCATAGCTGGACAGGAGCATAGCGGTGATGAACTGGGAGAGGAGGCTGCCCAACGGGATTCCCAGCCCCAGGGAGAGCAGTCCCATGAGGAACGTCTCGCCAAAGAACAGCCAGGCGGTGGTTCGCTGTTCCATGCCCAGAATGGTTTGCATGGCGAATTCCTGCTGTTTTTGTCGGATCATATACCGGTTGACATACCGGATGAGAAAGAGCAGGAGCAGTGTGACCCCACAGATGGCCAGCTTCATCCACTCACTGAGAAAGGAGAGATCAAATTCCGCCCCCAGAGCAGGGTGGTAATAACGGCTGGAGATGGAGAGAAAGGCATAGAACAGCCCCACACACAGGGTCAGGGTTACCAAATAGATCAGGTAATCCTGGACGGATCGCCGGGCGCTGCGGAGGATCAGCTTACCGTACATCCACTGTGCCCCCTCCCATCATGGTGAGCACATCCAGAATTTTTTCAAAGAACTGTTTTCGGCTGTCGTTCCCCCGGCGAAGCTCGGAGAAGACGGCGCCGTCCCGGAGAAACAGAATGCGCTCTGTGTAGCTGGCGGTGAAGGCATCGTGGGTGACCATGACAATGGTGGCGCCCATCTGCTGGTTCATGCTCTCCAGGGTGCCCAGCAGCATCTGGCTGGCGTGGCTGTCCAGAGCCCCGGTGGGCTCATCAGCCAAGATGAGCTTGGGGTGGTTTATCATGGCCCGGGCGCAGGCGCACCGCTGCTTCTGGCCGCCGGAGATCTGATAGGGGAACTTGGACAGGATGTCCCCGATGTTCAGGGCGTCCGCCATCTGCTGGACCTGCCCATCAATCTGGCCGGGCGGGACCTTGTTGATGGTGAGGGCCAGGGCGATGTTTTCCCCCACGGTAAGGGTGTCCAGGAGGTTGAAGTCCTGAAAGATAAACCCTAAGTTTTCCCGGCGGAACCGGGCCAGCTCCTTGGGTTTGAGCTGGGTGATGTCTCGGCCCTCCAGCAGGATGGAGCCGGCGCTGACGGTGTCGATGGTGGAGATGCAGTTGAGCAGTGTGGTCTTGCCGGAGCCGGAGGCCCCCATGATCCCCAAAAATTCCCCGGAGGAGACGGAGAAGCTGATGTCGTCGATGGCGCGGGTCACCCCGCCGCCGTTGCCATAGATTTTCTGGATATGCTCCAGACGCAGCAGTTCGTTCATGTGAATCACCTCCCCTGTAGTCTAAGAGATGCCGGAGAGAATTTGTAGCTTCTTTTCTTACAAAGTTCTAACAAAATTGTAAGAATTACAGCGGACCCTGCACCCCGTGGATGAAGTCGTTGATCCGAAAGGTCAGGGAAAGGGTGGTTCCCGCTGGGGAGGATTGGGCCTGGAGGCCGATGTCCAGCTTGTCGCACAGGCGTTTGCAGAGGTAGAGCCCCAGCCCGGTGGCGTTTGGGGCGGACCGGCGGCCATTTTGACCGGTAAAGCCTTTGTCAAAAATGCGAGGCAGGTCCCTGGCATCAATGCCGATGCCGTTGTCTTGCAGAGAGAGGGTCAGTGTATCCTGGTTCCGGACGGCGCGGAAGGTGAGGACCGGAGGGTCACGCCGGTATTTTACCGCGTTGCTGATGAGCTGATTGAGGATGAAGCAGAGCCATTTTTCATCGGAAAATACGGTGTCCTCCGTCTCGTGCACCTGAAGGGTGACCCCGTTTTGCAGCAGGAGATACTTGTTTTGCCCAATGGACTGGTGAACCGTGTCAAAGAGCCGGAGTTCCCGAATGAAATAGTCCTTTTCCGTGTGTTCGCTGCGGGCGTAGTAGAGGGCTTGCTCGGTGTAGCGGTCAATGGCCTCCAGGGCGGACAGCAGCGCCGGGGAAGCGGGGCTGGGGTGGTTTTCGCAGAGGAGCTTGCTGGCGGCGATGGGGGTTTTGACCTCATGAATCCACTGCTCGATGTACTCCCGGTATTCCCCGCGCTCCCGCTGGATGGCGCTGATCTGCTCCAGCATGGACCGGCCGGCGCGCTTGAGAATTTGATAATAGACCTGATCGTCCGCCCGGGTGGGCGCCTGCATGATTTCACCGATGAGATAGGTCTCCCGGAGGCTTTCCGACAGGGACAGCAGGGCATCCAGCTGGTGCTTGCGCAGCAGATAAGACCGGACCATCCAGCCCCCCGCCACCCCGGCCCAGGTCAGCAGGATCAGCAGAATGCTGTCCCGGTTGTTCCCGTTTAGGGCGAGAAAGCAGGCCAGGGCGGCCATGGACAGCAGATGGACCAGGAGCAGGGGGAACTGCTGTTTCCAGAACAGACGGGCGCTCATAAGGTGTATCCCTGCCGGTGTTTGGTTTTGATGAAATTTTCTAAGCCCAGGGCGGAGAGTTTTTCCCGGATTCGGCCGATGTTGACGCTCAGCGCGTTGTCGTCCACATAGAGCTGGTTGTCCCAGAGATAGGAGACCAGATCCCCCCGGGCGCAGATGGTCCCGGCGTGTTTGAACAGATAGTAAAGGATTTTCAGCTCGTTTTTGGTCAGGTCCGCCGCCTGCCCCTGATAGAGAAGCTGGCTGCGTTCCAAGTGGAGTTCCGCCCCGCCATAGGTGAGCACTTGACCGGGTTGGTCGGGATAGGCCCGACGCAGCAGAGCGGCTATTTTGGCCAGGAGAATGGCGGTGTGGTAGGGCTTGGTGATAAAGGCGTCGCCGCCCAGCAGAATGCTGCTGAGCTCATCCATGTCCGTGTTACAGCTGGTGACAAAGATGATGGGAACCGTGGAGAAAGCGCGGATCTGGGAGCACAGGGAGAACCCGCTTTGGCCGGGGAGCTTGATATCCAGAAGGATCAAGTGGGGCTGAACGGTGTTTACCTGAGAGAGTGTAGTGGAGAAATCCACCACGGCGGCGGCCTCATATCCCTCGGCCTGGAGAAGGGTGACCAGCTCCCGTTGGATGGTGGGATCGTCCTCAACGACAAGAATTTTGTATGGCATCGCAAAACGTCCTTTCTATGGTTTGCGCCAGACCAGGGTCAGATAGACCTGGCCTGTCTCTGGCTCGGTGTCCTGGTCGAGGGGAGAGAAGCCCTCCCGTTGGTAAAAGGCCAGCGCCCGCTGGTTGTTCTGATAGACCTGTAAGGTGATCAGCGGGTGCCTGGCCTTCCAATGAGTGAGCAGGGCGCGGCCGATCCCGGTGGAGCGGCAGGTGCTGCGGACGAAGAGACCGGACAGGTGGTGCCCCGTCATGCCGGCAAAACCCGCGATGTGTCCGCCGGTTTCGTAAATGGACAGCTCCGCTTGGGGGAGCAGGCGGGCCACCAGGGCGGTGTGCCGGTGCCAATGGTCTGGCGGGATAAAGGCGTGGGCCTCCAGATTGCCGGACAGCCAGAGGTCCATCAGAGAGGGCAGGTCGTCAGGGCGGAAGGATCGGATCATGGAGACTCCTTTCAGTGGGGCCGGGCGGCGGTGCCCGGCCGGCGTGTCATTTTTTAAGAAAACCTTTCTTTTTTCTTCATTTCTCCCCAAGAAATTCCTGCTATGATACGAAGGCGCTGCCCGGGCACCGGCGTGAAAGGAAAGGAGGAGAAAAGGCCAGCCTCGTTTGGCTGGCCTGGAAGATCAGTATTTCATCTGGAACAGGGTCTGGCTCATGGCCAGCTTGTCCGGGCGGCTGTTTTGAAAGGTGACCGTGCCGAACCCGGTTCGGTCGGTCAGAAGAGACGCGGCCTCCAGCTGGCGGCGAAGCTGCCGGGCGGTGCCTTCACTGCCGTCGATGATGGAGACGGGACGGCCGAAATTGCGGGCGATGGCCTTTCGGACGAAGGGATAGTGGGTACAGCCCAAAACAATATAGTCGATGTTGCAGTACCGGAAAGGCAGGAGGAGGTCCTGCAGGTAGGCGTCCAGAACCGGACCGTCAAAGATGCCCCGCTCCACCATCTCCGCCAGCCCCTTGCAGGGCAGGGAGATGACGTTGGCGTGGCCGCAGAAAGCGGCGGCCAGCTTTTGGTATTTATCCTCCCGGATGGTGAGGGGGGTGGCCATGACGATCACCGAAGAACTGCCCGCAGCCAGCGCGGCGGGCTTCACCGCAGGCTCGATGCCGATGATGGGCAGTCCCGGGTGGAGCTGGCGCAGCAGGCCGATGGCTGCGCTGGTGGCGGTGTTGCAGGCCACCACCAGCATCTTGACGCCTTCGTCCACCAGGCGTCCCGCAGCCTTGAGCGTGTAGCGGATGATGGTGTCGCGGCTTTTGGTGCCGTAGGGCAGGCGGGCCGTATCACCAAGGTAGAGCAGGTTCTCGCCGGGCAGGCGGCCGGAGATGGCTTTGAGCACGGTCAGGCCGCCCATGCCGGAATCAAAGATGCCGATGGGCAGGGAAGCTGAGGGATTCATGACGTTCCTTCGATGGGGGACGGCTCCGGTGGGGCCTCCCCGGGCTGGCACGTTGTGGGGACAGAAGGGCGCAAGGCGCCCCTGCCTGCCGGTAGGGCGGGACGCGGCCTCCTTTCCGGGCGTGCCCCGAGGAGGGCGACGGCATCCGGTCAGGGGCATCCATGTCCCGACTGCGGAAGGATGGCTTTTTTCAGGCGGCAGGGCAAGGGAAAACGGGCGCCGGAGGCTTACGGGACGCACTTCTCCTGTCCCGGTGCGTCATACCGGTGTGCCGGCCGGGCGGTACGGGCCGCTAGAATCCCTGCCACAGATAGCGCAGGGACGTGAAGAGCAGGATCAGGGCCAGCCCCCACTTGATGCGGCGCGCGGGCACGAAGCGCTGGCAGCGCGCCCCCAGATAGCTGCCCATGAGTCCGCCCAGGCCCAGCAGCAGGCCCAGCAGGGGATCGGCGCCGATGCCGTCCAGCGAGGAGAACAGGCCCAGGAAGCCATAGCCCAGCACTCCGGCCAGCGAGGCC
>OGXT01000497.1_pt1 | contig 48556 bp, 32 predicted proteins | sample 1576361 | NCBI WGS metagenome assembly OGXT01 (sample SAMEA3541514, study PRJEB24748) | human gut metagenome | biome: human gut; feature: human-associated habitat; material: faeces | place: China | collected 2012 | reverse complement strand
ATTCATACATCATAGATAAGACATTTTTCAAATTACAATAGCGAAAATACAAATAATGTTTCATTCGGCAATAAATTGATTGATATTATTTTGCGAAACTTTGTACACAACTCAAAACACATTTCTCACCATGTGTATACGATAAAGTTTACAAACCCGATACCAGGCACGTTCTCTATCTTGCATATGGCTCCCTGCAACATATTCTTCGCCCCTTTCCGTATTTACATTTAATAATTTATATTGTTGCTATTTTGTTACTTAAACAGCAATATAAAATCATATATCACTTGCAATAAGCTAATTATATTTAGTATTTATCTTGAAGGGAATAGAAGATAAAAACTAATTCAAAATATATTACGAAAAAAATTTTAGCATATAATTAATCATCACTTACTATACATACGCCCCATTATGGGAATGTGCCGTTTGAAGTACCAGATTCTTGGGAATGGTGTAAACTTGGAACTGTAAATGAAATTGCACGAGGAGGGTCTCCACGACCTATTAAAGACTATTTAACTAATGATGCTAGCGGTATTAATTGGATTAAAATAGGTGATACTACAAAAGACGGCAAATATATAGATTCAGTAAAAGAGAGAATCCGGCCAGAAGGCGTAAAAAAATCACGGATGGTTCATAAAGGAGATTTTCTACTTACAAACTCCATGAGCTTTGGACGACCATATATATTAAATGTAGATGGTTGTATTCATGACGGTTGGTTGGTAATTTCTCCAATTGGAGAAGCATATATGTCAGACTTCTTGTACTATCTACTTTCATCTTCATTCGCTTTCGAGCAATTTACGAATGTTGCAAGCGGAGGTGTCGTAACAAATCTAAATTCAGATAAAGTTGCAGATACAAAATTTCCACTTCCTCCTCTTGCTGAACAAAAACGTATAGTTGTAGAAATCGAGCGTTGGTTCGCATTAATAGACCAGATAGAGCAAAGTCAATCAGACTTGCAAGATACAATTAGGCAGACTAAAAGCAAAATTCTTGACTTTGCCATTCACGGCAAGCTCGTGCCGCAAGATCCGAATGACGAGCCTGCTATTGAACTGTTGAAACGTATAAATCCCAACTTCACTCCTTGTGATAACGGGCATTATCCGCAGTTACCTGACGGGTGGTGCAAATGTCGATTAGAGGACATAGTTGAATACGAACAACCACAAGCCTATATAGTCAATTCAACTGATTATGACGACAGATATTTAACCCCTGTTTTAACGGCAGGGAAGTCTTTTGTAATAGGATATACTAACGAAACAGAAGGCATTTATCAGAATACGCCCTGTATCATTTTTGATGACTTCACCACAGATTCTAAACTCGTTGATTTTCCATTCAAGGTGAAATCATCTGCTATGAAAATCTTAAAAGTAGCAGCTGATATAGAAATTGAATATGTTGCTATGTTTATGAACATAACACGGCTCATTGGTGACACTCATAAGCGTTATTGGATTTCAGAATACTCTAAACTTTGCATGCCGATACCGCCAAGAAAAGAACAAAAGCGTATAATCAATGCAACAAACGCAATGTTTGAAAAACTTGATGCAATAATGGAGAGTTTATAAATTCTCCATTATTGCATCAAATTTACTATGCATTGAATTTATCACAGTAACAATTCTTACTTGTTCATCATAAGGTGGTACGGGTACTTCTATTGCCTTAAATAGCTTCTTATCCAGATGAGGTATTGCCGAACCTACTTTGTTTTCACGCAATGCTTTACGATGCAGGTTTATAACGTGTAAGATGTACTCTGCAAGCATATTTTCATTGATATGTAGTTGCTTGAATGTGCTGCCTTGATAACCTTCAATCGGCGTTCTGAACACTTCACCAGAGTTTTCTCCATCAACCAAAATCAATAGGCTATTGGCTGCTACATATCGCCCATTTGTCAGTGTCTTAAAGTCACGTTCTCCTCTTAGATATTTTACGTCAAGGTTTGGCATTTCTTTACCGTCAAGTTTCTCTCCATCCGTCAAAGAACACAGCATTTGCATTGGAACTACTACCCACCCGTCAGGTAACTGCGGATAATGCCCGTTAGGTTGCGCTTTATATTGTTATCGTATTCATCAAAAATTAATGTATATGATAACAAAATTCAAAGACTATCTTGCCAAAACGAATTTGGCAAAGAACACCGTAGCATCGTATGTGTGGACGGTGAACTACTTTCTCAGTCACTATGGAGAAGTGAACAAGAAAAACCTGTTGGCCTATAAGGGCTATCTGGTGGAAAACTTCAAACCGCAGACCGTCAATCTCCGTTTGCAAGGCATCAACAAGTATCTGGAGTTTACCAAGCACGACAGGTTGAAAGTGAAGTTTGTCAAAGTGCAGCAAAAGAACTTCTTAGAGAATGTCATCAGCGATGCCGACTATAAGTTTCTGAAAGCGCAGTTGAAGGCTGACGGTTACGATGATTGGTATTTCGTGGTATGGTTTATGGCGGCGACAGGTGCACGGGTAAGTGAGTTGTTGCACATAAAGGTTGAACACGTGAAAGTGGGTTATCTCGACCTTTACAGCAAAGGCGGGAAAATACGCCGTCTTTATATCCCCAAGAATTTGCGGAATGAAGCCAAGCAATGGTTGAATGGGAAAGGCATAACAAGCGGTTATCTCTTTCTCAACCGTTTCGGGCAGCGCATTACGACACGCGGTATTGCCCAACAACTAAAGCATTTTGCCGATAAATATGGACTGAACCGTGATGTTGTTTATCCTCATTCTTTTCGTCACCGTTTCGCCAAGAATTTCCTTGAACGTTTCAACGACCTTGCCTTGTTAGCTGACCTTATGGGGCATGAAAGCATAGAAACCACTCGCATCTATCTGCGCCGTACCGCCAACGAACAGCAGAAGATTGTTGACAAAGTGGTAAATTGGTGATAATGTAGCCTTAGAAACGTGTTTTATCACGCTTCTAAGGCATTTTGAATGTTGTCAAAAACGGAAAACAGTTCTTCAATTTTTAGCACTATTCTATCTTGTTCTTTTCGTGGCGGTAATGGCATTCCTATTTTATGCAATTCATTAGACGACAAGCCTAACAATCCGATACCTTTACCTCCTATTCGATTATGTTCTTTCAAGAATCGTAAAACATAATAATAAAATAAGACATTCAAGTCTCCTTTAGGGCGCAATCTATGAATGTGATTCTGAATGCAGATATTATTATCAAAATTCCATATTGCAGAACGGCCAATATCTCCGCCTTCACATACAAGTAAGTCACCCTTTTGGACAGTACATTTTTCTAATTCATTATCCCTAAAAGGCATTTGTTTAACAAGAGACAAGTCAAACTGATTCCAATACACATTGGATGTTGTAAGATAGTTTCTCAATACACCTTCTTTGTTTGATGAGTTAAGAGCCTTTCCCGTATTATGATAGAATATATCTCCTAAAATTACATCAATCCAACCAACGGGATAATGCCCGTTATCACAAGTAATTTCGGCCTTAGGATTGATGCGTTTTAGCAGTTCCGATGCTGGCTCGTCATTCGGGTCTTGCGGAACGAGTTTGCCGTGAATGGCGAGGTCAAGGATTTTGTTCTTAGCTTTTTTGATAACTTTCTGTAAATCCAATTTGCCTTGCTCAATTTGGTCAATTAAAGCAAACCAATTCTCTATCTCTGATACTATTCGGTGCTGTTCTGAAAGAGGGGGAAGAGGGAAAAACATTTGTTCTAAATTATATTTAGGTAATCCCTCACGACCACTACCTGTTATCTTCATTGATTTAGAGAATATAGAGGATAGAACAAACGCATGGAAATATTCAGATACAACAAATATTGGACGCATAATGCAAACATGTTGACTTACATTTCCCCGTTGAAAGTTTTCAGGAACAATTGCACAACGTCCCAAAGACCCACCTGTTATGTTTAAGAGTAAATCATTAGGCAAAACTTCAGTACCAATCATAGTTTGATGTACCTCTTCTGATATAAATTTGATATCTTCGTAAACTAATCCACCGTTATAAATATTTTGAGACCGGAAAAATGGAATGCCCTTAGAGGAATAGTTACTGCCTCGCGGGGTACTTCCAGAACCTATTTTTGAACAAATATGTTCTATATCCGTCCACACCCAATTATCAGGCACTTCAAACGGCACATTCTCATAATGGGGCGTATCAGAAGTCTTTGCAGACTTTCTACTTCTCTTTATCTTTCCCTCTTTTATCAACTGCTCTTTTTCTACCTTGATGCGTTCAAGCAGGACAGATGCAGGTTCATCATTCGGGTCTTGCGGTACGAGTTTACCATGAATGGCAAGATCTAATATCTTTTGACGTAATTTCTTAGTATCCATAGCAATCAGTCTTTATTCAGAAACAGGTTGCAAAATTCATTCAGTTTCTCTTGCATACGTTCCTGTGGAATAAGGATGCGCTTATATTCAGCTATCATTGTGGGACTCATGCTTCGGCTCATGGCATATTCCACTACTACCCGGTCTGCTTCAGGACAGAGAATTATGCCTATGGACGGATTCTCGTTAGAGCGTTTCACATCCCGGTCAAGTGCTTCCAAATAAAATTCCAACTGCCCGAGGTCACGAGGATGAAACTTCGTCTTTTTCAATTCCACAGCGACCAATGCCTGCAATCCACGATGAAAGAACAGTAAATCAGCCTTAAATGTAGATGCACCTATATTGAGACGGTATTCCTGATCCATGAATATAAAATCTTTGCCCAATTCAAGGATAAACTGCTTCATGTGCTCCAGCAAACCATTTCTCAACCGTGATTCACTATGCTTCTTTGGTAAATCAAGAAAATCAACAAACAAAGTATCTTTAAACATGATCGGAGCAGCAGGGTATGCTTTAAGCAACCCTTTTGACATATTGTCCTTATTACCTAATAAAGCCGTATATGTCTGATTTGAGATACAACGCTGAAGTTCCCGTTTTACCAGATGTTCTTTATTGGCATAAAGAATATAGAACATCCGTTCTTCGTTACTTTTACAACGGCATAAGATTTCAATATGGTTGGTCAATGTTGTCAATTCCAGTATCTTCGGCATTTGTCCAATTCCTGGCTGGACGATTTGTGCAGTTTTTGGATGCACTATTATTGCGTGTTCTGAAGATGGCTCTGAATGTGATGTCTCTATTTGTCCAATTCTTGGCTGGACAAATTCAGAGTTCAGGTATTTCTCAACTGTAGTAGCAAATGCCGCAGAAGAATATTCGTCATAAAATAGCACCATGTTATAAATACTGCTTCGCCCAAATCCTTTGATGTCCGGGCGTTGTGAACGAATATATTCAGACAACTGTGTTACGACCTTGCTTCCCCATTCTTCGCTTTTCAATTTGGCTGAAACATAACCTCCCACATGCCATGCTGTTCGAAGCAACTCTTCATTAACAGCTTTGGAAGCACGACTCTTATGTTGGAGAATGATGTCTATGACTTCTCCGAACTGTTGTTCGACTGATATGGTTATCTTATTGTTTTCCATGCACTCAATCCTCATTTATATTTGCCAGTAACTTTTCAAGTTCGGCTACAGCGGTACTTATTCTTTGGCTTTTCTCTTTTATATCGGCCATTAGTTCGGAAAGCAAACGATCATCAGCGTCCCCACCTTGTTTTATCCATGTGATGTCAAGGCTTGTCTTGTCACGGGCAAGAATTTCCTCTACCGGATATTTCCGCCATCGTCCTTGCGGATTATTTTCTGCATCGAAGGTTTCTACCCGGTTATTATAGCAAGAGACAAAATCATCCAGATGATGGCGTTCGAGTTTGTTGGTGGCAAGAGTATGCTTGACATCTGTACGATAATCATAGAACCAAATCTCTTTTGTCGGCTGTCCTTTCGTAAAGAACAAGACATTGGCTTTCACGCCTTGGGCATAAAATATACCTGTAGGCAAGCGGAGAATGGTGTGCAGATTAAAATCCGTCAGCAACTTCTTTCGTATTGTTTCACCGGCACCTCCTTCAAAAAGAACATTGTCCGGCAATACTACAGCTGCACGGCCTCCGGTCTTAAGCATCAGCATCATGTGCTGCAGGAAGTTCAGCTGATTATTCTTTGTCTCTACATAGAAATCCGGACGGTTGATATCGACAGAACCAGCCGGGCGTGTTCCGAATGGAGGATTTGCAAGTATCACATCTACAAGCGTTGACGGCTCTTTCTCCAGCGAATCTTCACAGACAATCGGACTTCGGTCTGTGCCTACGCCATGCAGATATAGATTCATTGAGGCAAGTGTTACCACCAATGGAGTGTTGTCCACACCATGTAAGGCATTGTTACGCAGGAAATCCCGTTTTTCCTTACTTGCTGACTGGCCTTTCATGTAATCGTAAGCCGTCAACAGAAAACCGCCTGTTCCGCATGCCGGGTCGCAAACCGTTTCTCCTATTTGAGGAGCGATACAATCCACCATTGCTTTGATAAGTGGACGGGGAGTGAAGTATTGCCCCGCACCGCTTTTCTTGTCTTGTCCGTTCTTTTCGAGGATGCTTTCGTAGATAGCACCTTTCACATCACCGTCCATGATGAGCCATTGTTCCTCATCAATCATGGAAATGACCTTTTTCAGATAAACGGGCTTGTCAATCTTGTTTTGTGCCTTTGTATATATAGTACCAATCAGATTATCCTGTTCGCTAAGCAGTTTAAGCGTTTCTTCATACTGTCTGACTAAATCTAAGCCGTCAAGAGAAATCAGATCTGCCCACTGATAACCATCTGGGATAGCGGATTCTTCTCCAAACATTTCCACATTCTCGGCATCCATCTTCAGAAATAGAAGATAGGTGAGTTGAGTTATGTAATCGGTAAATCCAATCCCTTGCCCGGCAAGAGTGGTAGCCAGATTCCATACCTTTTTGGTGAGTGATTGCTCTGTTGTGTTATTTGTTGCCATTATTTATTATGCTGCTTTTCTTAAAACTACAAATGTATAAAGAGAACGAAGTGCATCGTCTGCTTTCTGCATATTACCAAACGCCCGTATCATTTGTGCCGCATGGGTTGCATCGTCTTCACGAATATCCCTCACAGTACAAGCACCGTTGGAGGCGATGTAGTCCACTATGCGACTTATCACTTCGCGCTGTTTATCTGTTATTTCTCGCTGGTTTTGTCCTAGCCATAGATTGAAGTACTGTTTGGAGGTAGTGACTACACTATCCAACCGTTTGATTTGCCGGAAAGCATAGCGCACAAGCTGAATGATATTTGTAAGTGCCTCGCTTTCTTCTTTGGTGGTAGAGCGTCGCACACTGTTTGGATTCAGGATGGCATACGAGTTCCAAAGTTGCTTGGATGTGAAATGATTGTTTGCCATTTTGAGCTTGTTCTCCAAATCTTTTAACATTGAATAAGTAATCGGCTCTCCTTCATTATTGTAAATGATTCGCAATGCTTCAATTTCGTCAGTGTGTTCTCTGCAAAACTCTTCGAAAGCCTCGGTCGTGTTTTGTGCTTCCTCAATAGAAAACCCTTTAGAGATAAGTGTATCTTCTCCCGGCATCAGCGTATTGACAAATCCTGCGGCAAGAATAAGCAAGTATCGTCTTGCATCTGCATGATTAGCAAGTGGGGAAACCAATCCTTTCCGCTCGTTATTTGACTCGTTTATGCTGACAAACGGTGGGAGTGTGCTATTGTCAAGTGCATCATAAATTCTGGAAGCAAGTCCCTTCATGTCATCATTAGCCAACCGGGCGAACTCATTTCTCTGCGAATTGTCTGCCTTGTTATATATTCGAGAAAGCGTTGCTGCAAGACGTTGCAAATATTCATCGGGGAGATAGCCATGACTGATTCGCTCCAATAACTCTTTAAGAGTAATTGTTTTTGTTGTCGGCTCATCTGCTGTCGTCGGTATTATCTTTTCGTGTTCAGTTACACCTACGGCATCAACCAAGTAGAAGCAATCTTTACTGAATGCATTCGGGGTGACATTGCGCAGTTGCTCGTCTCCAATGGTGCGCACGCCGCGACCTTTCATCTGTATATACAGGGGCAACGATTCCACATCGCGCATAAACATCACAACCTCCAACGGTTTTATATCCGTTCCGGTTGCAACCAATGTGCAGGTAACTGCAATACGGAAATCCTTGTCGTTGCGGAACTGGCGTATCAGTTCGTTGCTGTCACCTGCAGAATATGTGATTTTTTGTACAAATCGATTGTCGGTACGCCCGAATACCTCTTTCGCTATCTGTACGATATTAGTAGCATGAGTTTCATTGAGGGCGAATATCAATGTCTTCGGCAGATAGTCAAAGTTGGCTTCCCTTTGAGGATCATTGAACAGCTCGGTATAGACTACATCGCGATAAGTAGATAAGACTAGTTTGATCTGTGCCGGATTGATGACACTCCGGTTCAGTTCCTTACTGGTATAAGTTTTAGCCTCCTTGTTGAAGATGGTTTTTATATCTCCTGTATAGCGTGTTTCTTCTTTTACCTTTTCACCCTCCAATATGGCACCGCCATTCTCCGTTACCTGTGTTTTGATTCTATATACACGGCAGTCAACATTTACGCCGTCAACAATACTTTTTTCCAGAGTATAGTTGACTATACGGTTATTGTTGAAGAACGCCATAGTCTCTGGTACAGGTGTGGCTGTCAATCCAACGAGTCTTGCCGTATCAAAATACTCCAATACTTTCCGCCAGTTCCCATAAATGGACCGATGACATTCGTCTATGATAATCAAATCAAAATAATCATGAGGCAGGTTTGGATTAGGCGGCAAAATGATTTCTTCGGCTGGTTCATTACCTTCATCTTCGTCACCATCGTCAATAGCGTCTCCTTTTAAAAAGGAAAAGAGACGCTGAATAGTCGAAATGATCACATTACTGTCTGATGGTATGGATGAGGAACGAAGCCTGTTCACCGTAAATATAGTATTGAAAGCATCTCCGTTCTCTGTCAAGCGAAAAGTCCCGAACTCTCCTTCCGCTTGCTTACCGAGATTATTCCTGTCCACCAGAAACAGTATCCTTCTCATAGGAGTATAGGATAGCAAACGGTATGCAGCAAGACAAGCTGTATATGTTTTGCCTGCACCAGTTGCCAAAACCATCAAGGCACGGTTTTGCCCGGTACGAAAACTTTTTTCCAACTCGGTTACGGCTTCATACTGGCAATCTCGCAATCCTTTTTTTTGCAAAGTCGGAAGTCCTGCAAAATAATCACCTATCCCTAACTGTTTGACCAACTCATAGGGAGTTGGGATTGCCATTATCTGTTTGAAACATTGATCCTGCTCGCGGAAATCACAGAAATACAGCTCCTTCCCATTGGAAGTAAAAATAAAAGGCAATGGGTTCTGATATGTCTGATATATATGAGGAACGCTTTTGGCATATAATGCCGCCTGCTCACATACCTTATCGGAAAGCGCATCCACATCTTCCCTTTTGGCCTCAAGAACACCAACGGCCTTACCATTAATGAACAGGAAATAATCCGCTTCAAGATTACCCTTCAGCAATCCTTCTCTTATGGCAACAGCTGTACTGGTTGGTTCATAATCTTCCCTATTGATTACTTTCCAACCCGCCTCGGCGAACCACTGATCTATCTTTTGCCTAGCTTTTTCTTCTGGTGTCATAGTTGTTCCTATATTTCTGCATTATCAGAAGTTATACGCTAAAAAAGATAATACATGTCCACAGGACATCATTCCCGTTCATCCTTGTCTGTTATCAGATCTTTTAAGTCTACCTGAAGAATCTCTGCAATTTGCTGCAGCGTCTCCAAGTTAGGCTGGATTCTGTTGCAAGCATAGGCATTGACCATACTGAAGCTCTTATCCAGTTTTTTAGCCAACCACGTTTGGGAAATACCTTTGTCCGACAAGACCGCCTTTATCCTATTTAGCTTCATCCTTAAATGCAATTTTATTGTGCAAATATAGCGAATTATACTTGGTAATTTTATACATTTGCATCAATAAAATATGAAACAGCTAATATTATGGTAAGAAAGGAACAATCAAATATAAAGGCTATCCTTGATTCTGATTTAGAAAAATTACTAAAAAGAACAAAGCAGTACAATGCTTTTGTTGATGGCGAGTTGCGATGTGTGTATTGCGGAACAACTATAACTGTTGATAATATAAGTATAATTATTCCATCGGTAAAAGAAGGTGTTGAAATCTTAAATTTTTGTTGCGATAATCCTGTCTGCTTGGCTAAATTTAGAAACGAACATGAATGATATTGAACAATTTGTACAAAAATTAGGTTTGACTCCTTTTTGGTCCATTATCATTATTCTGCTCATTATTTGTATATGGCAATATGATAAGGTCAGAACTTTTGTGACAGATGCGTATTGTTTCATTGCAAAAACTATAGGTTGGTTAAAACGAGAAGCAACAAAAAGAAAACTTGAAGAAATATGCAATAAAGGTTTCACTTTGATTTCACAAGAAACATCAGAGTTGAATCTTCCTAATTTAAAAATTAATTGGATTGCAAAAGGTAAGCAAGATATAATATTGAATGACAAAGAGGCTATTGTGCTTTTGAAATTTAATCCCGATAACACGCAAAATATAATAAATGCAACATCAGCATATGTAAAAAAGGCAGTGCTGCCGATGTCAAAAACATATATGTCTTCTCATTTGCGGGATGCCATTGATTATACTGTTATCAGAAAATGCCTGTTAGGAATACCTGAATACCGCTTTGCTGTAAACGATTTTATTCAAAGTAGCCAAGATACTTGCATAGAAAATCAGGCTACAATTGATAAAGTCTGTACCATAGATGATGCGGGATTAATGTCAAGAATATTATTTCGCGAATACTTTGAATGGGGAAATCGAATTGCAGGACGAAACATAGACTATAAGTACCAACAAGAAGCATCAGACTTCTTAGATTTTTTATATGATATTACTGCTCGGGGGTATGATGATAATACAAAACTTCAGTATATTTCTGAAAATATAAAAGTTGGTGTTTTATTAGTCGCAAAATTAGAAACTTTTTCAGAGCAAGGAGAAGCTCCGTACATACGGCGTATAAAAGAAGGATTTGCCAAAGGAATAAGAACTTTTTATCTTTTAGCAAGAAATGAAAAATTAGATATCGTTGAAGATGTATATGCCAAATTAGTACAGACAGGTGATTACAATCTTCTTAATGGGCCTAAAGCATATAAAGATGCCCAAGGACGTGAAAATATTTGTTATTGCATTGAAATTAACAGCGATGGGAGCATGGCTCAAACATTTAATCGTATTTCTGATGCAATGGGCAAGAACATAATTCTTGAAGCTGTTGTTTATACTGTACATTCGGATAAAATATCTTGTTTAATTAATAACGTAAAAATCATTATTCCTCATAATAAAATAACAGATGTCCCAGATTTAAAGTTACATCATTACTTTCATGTAGGTATGTCTATTGAATTTATTCCAGAGGAATATGACAACCATGGAAATGTTTTAGGTAGTTTACTTCAGACAAATAGTAATCCACAAAGAATGATGGATAATAAATTTTGTGTTGGAACAGAAGTAGAGGCTATTGTCGAACAAGCATTTGATGATTGTCTTTTTTTAAGAATAAAAAATTCTGATATTAAAGCGGTTGCTTTAAGAAAAGACGTAACTTATAGTCATTACATATTTTTACACCAGCAATTTCCTATAGGGGGCGAATATTTATTTAGAATTATTGATATAGATTATATTTCTAATAGATTATATCTTAGATTATCTAATTTATGTGACCCTTGGGATAATTTGAAATATACAGAAGGTCAAAGACTTATCTGCACTGTATACCAAAAAAAAGAAAACTGTGTTATTACTGAAATAGAAGAAGGGGTAAAGGCTATTCTTCCTTTTACTGAAACAACTTGGTTTACTCCCGAATCATCTCAAATAAAACAATTTAAAAACAACTTTGAATTTGAATGTTGGATAAAAAGCATTAATAAAGACCGTCGTTTAGTAGTATTGGCAACAAAATCTACAGAGTCTCCATATTTAAATTATTATAAAGACTTAGTAAAGGAAAAATATATTGTCGAAGCACAGGTAATTGCGATTGATTCCAAAGGTTTAATATGTCTTACAAACGAAAAATATCGCATTTTCATCCCACAAAGCGAAACACACATTGGTATCAATAAATATAAGTATAAAATTAATAGTATAATCAAAGTATATATTAAAGAGGTTAGCAATGATAAACGTTCCTTTATAGGTTCACTAAAACCATTCATAAAACACCCTATGCAATGGTTTGCCGATAACTATAAACCAGGAGATATTTTATTCAATCTAAGAATCAACACAATCAATGAAAAAAGTATTCTATTTGATATTAATCGAGACAACAAACCATATTGTTTAGGGCTATTGCCTATTGGAGAGATTACCAATTTATGTCGCATAGATTCAATCGAACAGATATATAAAAATAGAGTAGAATTTCCACTTATAATCACAGAGATTGATATGGAACGGTGTATTGTGAAACTTAGCCTAAAAAAGTTACTAGCAAACAATAAAGAAAAAATAAAAATGCTTGATTACTACTCACAATACACTGCGCATATTATAGGGAAACGTAATAGCGATAGTATTTTAGTTATTGAGCAAATATGGATAGAAGGCATTTTGTTAGAATCGAACAATCGTAAAATTGGTGATAAAGTTATGGTGAGGGCCATTTCTTTAAGAAAAATCCCTGAATTTAATGAGTATTGATTTAATTGATATCAAGAATGATCTGTTATACAGAAATCAATATTGTCACCAATTGAAATCAGAAAGTAGACTAAATTATAAACTTTAGTGAAGTTATAAATAGCGGGAACTTTCTGGTATCAAATTAAAAAGAGTGATGAATATATAATTTGATAATCAGAATGATAAATAATATTATTCGGTTCAAGCGTGGGACAGTTAACTTATTTCAGCTAGTAGGCCCTAGGAAGCCGAGGCAATGAAATAAGCAACAGCCCACGCCATACTATTATTTAAAATAGATAAGACGTGAGAGACGTTCGCTTATTCTCTTGCCCGATGAATTTCCTAGGTTCACTAGCGAGAATTAGCTAAACACTTTCCAATGTTTAAAATATGTCTGCCACCTTGCGATGACACGACAAAGATAGGAAATATTTAAACATTCGTCGTGCAACCTCTCTTTTTTAGGCTGTTGCGGTTGTAAAATTCGGATATTCTTTCCCGATTAACAAGATTGATTCCCAATTATGTTATTTCCATATTCGGGCATTACGGCTTATATGAATCCTCCCATAGCATATAAATATGGGCCGTACGCCGATCTGGAAGCTGTTTATGGGGTATGACGCTTTTATCGAAATTCTTATTTTATACCCCCCGATAAAAATTAGGTCATACGGATAATTTACCCAAAAGCTACCCTAATAGCTACCCAAGAACATATAAAACAAGTATGGATGTCGAGAATCCGTCTTAGGGAATACGTGCGTCTTTATATGCCATATAAAGAAAAACAGAACATATAAAATCAGAAATTTGTTTACATATATGGAAACCATATCTTTGTCGAACAGGCATAGCTATGGCACAAAAAAGGATATATACACATAATGAGGTTATCGACACTTTAGTCGGCGTTAAAGGTACTGCACAACGAGAAGCGTACGATCTTTCCATCGAACTGTTTTTGGTCGGACAAACGATTCGGGAAAAACGCAACCTGACCCAAGAAGATTTGGGCAACCTGATCGGAGTCAAAAAAGCGCAGATTTCCCGTATAGAAAACGGAAAGAATCTGACAATCGCCACGATTCTCAAAGTATTCAAAGCGCTCGATGTAGATGCCAAACTGCATATATCGGATCACTCATTGGCGTTGAGTTGACAGCCTTCGGATAAGGACAAACTTTTGTAAAGGGGATTATTCAAGTCCCCTTTACAAAGTCTGTCCTCATATAATTATACCTATGAAAAAGCGGAGAAAATCACCTCTTCCCGCTTTCAGCAAGTTGCATAATTAGAAGTGGGGCATAGAGAATAGTCTGCATCTGAATCGCTTTGCCTAAACGAAGTTTCTTTAAAGCATTTAAAAAAGTTTAAAGATTTTTTCCTTTGCCGACTAGCTCATCGAACCTTTCGCTGCGTATATAAATGTTCTTCACCTTATTAACGGGCGTAGATTCAATATATCCCCGTTTTACCAGTCCTTCTAAATCCCTCTGTGCCGTCGGATAAGAAATATTCATCCTCGTTTGAATCTCCTTGACGGAAAACGAAAGGGAAGGCGTATCGTAATACCATTTGATAATTTGAGCCTGTCGCGCGTTGATATGACCCAGCTTCAGAAAATCAATCGCATGTTGCTGCTCATCTATTTTCCGTTGAATATATTGTCTCAATTCCCCATAAGCCAAGTCGATGGCCCGAAGATGGTAAGCCACGAAATAACCCAAATCGTTCTCGTCGCACTCTGTATAAAGATAGGCTTTTTCATATTGCCGCTTACTTCTGCCGATAATACGAGAGATGGAAAGGTATTCCGTCAGCCAATATCCACGACGGAGCATATACCAATAGAAAACAGCGCGAGCTGTACGTCCGTTTCCATCCACGAACGGGTGTATGAAAGCGATCAGAAAATGGATGATAATACCCTCGATAATGGGATGGACGAAAATACCGTTAGAAGCCTTCCCATTGAATAGACGGCAAACCTCGTCGATCTCTTTATGATCGGGCGGAGTGTGAATGGTTTCATGCGTCATACCGTCCTCTACGACCACGCTGTTATCTTCACGAAAACGCCCTTCGTCATTGCTGTTTTCCAGTGTTCTATGGGTCATTAGCCGATGGATATGCAACAACGCCTCTTTCGTAAGTTCATCCTCCTTGTGATCGAGAATAAAGCGGATCGTCTGGTAGTTGTTATAGATCATCTTCTCGCCGTGCGTTCGGGGAGAGATCGACTTTCGCAACATCTCTTTAGCGACCTTACGAGTCGTTGCTGCACCTTCCATCTGACTGGAAGCGATCGCTTCCTCCATATTGGAGCTAATAAGATAGCGATTCTTGTCCGATTCGGGAATAAAACTTTGCGTTCCCATATAGCCGCCGAGATTCATATCGAACTCGTGGCATTGCCGCTGCATGGTATCGGTTACATAAAGCCTGAAACGATAACGACCGATTTCCAATATTCTGCCGAACATGCGCGATAACTTGACACAGGCCCATAAATCCCGTGAAGACACTTTCTCGGGCAAAGGTCTGTATTTTACATCCGTCCAATAAAGATACTGCCTGTTAATGTCACTCACTAACTTAGCTAACATCGGATTATTGCTCAATCTCAGTGCCTTATTATAATCCTCTCTTCGTATTTTAGGGGGCGATTCGATCATTCTTTTATCGTTTCTTATCTTTACAAATGTAGTAAAATTCTTTAAAATATTTATAAAACTTTAAAGAATATTTCTTGTTTTTAAAGGACAAACTTTTGTAAAGGGGGATTATTCGAGTCCCCTTTACAAAGTCTGTCCGCTTGCATGTAAACGTCGCTTTTTCTCTCTTATATGGATCGTCCTTTCCGATTTACAGGGTAAAGAAACCCGTAATCCGTTCTTGATTCCCGTAAATCCGATTTTCTGATTTCGGGTCGATCGGGACAAAGATTTCAAAAGGGTCTATATTAAGACCCCCTGTCAAACTCTGTCCCACCTTACATGAAAGCATATGATCCGATAAAGGCGACTTTCGAAGCGACTTTCCCGTATGGCTTGATTTCCGAAAAAAGATCGCTCCCGCGGACGATCCACGAGAGCGATTCTTTTTTCATCTATTCGATAAACCACCCGTATCGGGCGTCTCCTTCGATGGCTTTGCCGATTCCCTCGATCAGTCGGGTCGCATTCAGCGAACGGTCCAGAAACGTGTCGATATAGCTCGACTTGTTGGCTCCCGTAAACAGATTGTACACCCTCCACAGGTCGATAGCGGAATCGTTCCCTCTGGAAAAATGTTCATCGCAATAGTACGCCTTCGCCACCGCATTGATGTGGCTGTCGGTAAACTCCATTGCGGGAAGCCCTTTCCGTTCCGTTTGAGGCAGATACTGATACAGCCGCGTCTTCCCGATCAGTTGGGCGAACTGGCGTTCGGTCAGGTATTGTTCCCGCATGGCCGACATCCGCTTTACATGGCGCTCGGCATCGTAAGACAGAAACAAACGCAAGGTCGCATCGAACAAATCCTGCACGCTCATGGCTCGCAGTTCGCTCTGATATCCGTCCGTCGAGACGCAAAGGTTACAGCAGACCAGATTCTTGAATCCGATAAAGACCCTGAACTTCTCCGCCGTCTTTTTCGAGTACAGGTTTTCGTGGTTATAGGCCCTTACGCCTCCGACGGAAAGATTCAGGCGGTTTCCCTCGATCTCCTCGTAAACGGACGGTATCTCGAAACAGAACATCATCCGCTCGTAGTAGATCGTCTTGTCCGATTCGAGCAGTTGGCCGACGGGTTTGTGGATCGCTTCGGGGATCCTCCCCTTGACGATATGAGATACCCGTATTTCGGGCTGGTCGATCACCTCGCAGGGGAACTGCTTATGCGCCGCGCTCCATACCGTCTCGATAAAGTTCTGATGAGAAACCGTCACCTCGTTGTCCTTGCTGAAGACGGGGACCACGCAATCCTGTTTCAGATGGGCCAGATCGACGGATTTCGTATTCGACTCGATAAAGCAACGGGAAGAAGGAGAGGGATTCGTACCCAGCAGGGGAATGTTGCGGGCTTGGGATTCGGTTATCGGGACAGTCGGGGTTTCCGTTCCGTATCGGGCGAATCCGTCGAACAGACTGTAGCTTTCAGCAGGCCGCGCCTGCGCTGTTTGTGCGTTCATGGTTCGAATGGGATTGAGGGTTGTTGATCGTTTGGTTGCACCATTGCAGGATCGCCTGTCCTACGCGGGGAGAGATCGGAAATTCGGGATGTCCCGTAAACAGTCCCGTGCGGTCCTTGCTGGCGACGGCCTTGTGATTCATCGCCATGTCGAGTACGGCGGTAAACTCGTAATCCACGTTGTCGCGCTGTACGGCTTTGAGTCCCACCTTTTCGGGAACCATCTTGCCGTTCTTGTCCGAGAGCACGTAATCCTGCTTGCTCCGCATCGTGCAGATCACATGGCAGGACGAAGAGAGGATACGTTGGATAAAGGCATTCTGACGCGGCGTGACCTTCGCCCAGTTGGCAAAGGAGTTGCCTTGTAAGTTGGCATGGAAATCCAGCAGGTAGTCCCAACAGTGGGAGATACTGTCGATGATGATGACTTCGGCTCCAGCCTGTTCGCAGATGCCGATAGCTTCGACGTAGGTTTCGGGAGCGTAGTTCTCCAGCGTGAGCACCCGATAATCTCCCAGATGGGCGTAGAGGTCTGCCGATCCGTTCTCCGAGTCGATTACGGCCACTTTGCTCCAGTCGCCCGTCATCCCGTAGGCGATCAGCAGCGACGAGTAGGTTTTACCCGATCCCGAGGCGCCTTGCAGGGCCAGCCGCATTTTGGCTTCCCTGCGTTGCGATTGTCTTAACTGCATAACTTAAATCTTTAAAGGGTTAATAAACGAGACAGCCGATCCTTGCGGGAACAGCCGAAATAAAAATACGGCAAGAGGGATTCTCCTGCCGTAAGAATTTTTCTCTGTCTTAGGCTTCTGTCTGCCGATTTTTGCGGCAGGTTAGATAATCGGTCTAAGGCCCGACTGCTCGGTTTCCCATCTGGATATGGGGAGGGAATAAAACAGGAGTATGTTACCGCATGGAAGATATGTTATATTCATATCGGCGAGAAGGACAAACATTGACGAGGGGGTTGTTTTAAGACCCCCTGTCGATGTCTGTCCGCCAGATTCAAAACTCATATCTCTTATTCCCGAACCGAAGCCCCCGATTGCCCCTGAGCTTACAATCTTCTATCTCGAAGAAGAGCCGTATGACCTTCTTGTCTACCTGACCGTTGAACGGAATCCCGTTTTCGGTTATCAGCCGTTTCATAAAAGCGTTCACTTCGGCTGTTTCCACGATGTCTCCCGTATGAAACCGCGCATAGACCGCCTTCTGCATTTTCGCCGAAGTGAGCAGTCGGTTTTCTTCCATTTGTTTTAGGGCAGATTCGATGTTGCGACGGTTATAGCCCAACTCTTCGATTCGCTTTTCCCCCAATATGACGAACGCTTGCGTCATGATGTTGAACTCGTCTCCGAGTTCGTCGATCAGAAATGCGGCTTCGGGATTGCAATTCTTTGCCTTGAGAGCCGAGAGCTGTCGGATCACCTCCTGCCACAACTCTTTCGAGTTCAACCCAGCCTTCTCCCGTTGCAAGCGATCTTCGTCCGTTATGGGGTATTCCAATCTATGGACATCCAGCCGAAACGGGGCCGTTTTATAGACTTCTTGCAGTGCGGAGGGCAGAGAGTAATAGCTCTTGATCTTCTCATCCTCCCGCGCATTGTCCCACATGAAATGGTTGCGCTTGCCTTCTCGGGTGACAAAACGCTTATAATCCATCCCTTTAAGGGCCTGTTGTTTGCACTCCGTCTGAATCTCGTTCGACGTTTGCATTGCGGCAACGGCCATATACACGCTTTCCTCGTTTTCCAATCTGTACTCCAATTCCTCCCGCGAGAGGCACTGCAACCGATCGCTGGTATTGGCGATGTGGTAAGCCTTCGCTATGCCGTTGCGGAAACGACCGATTGCCTGAATGATCTCCGTATGGGGGTCGATGATGGAGTACGGAGCCCGTATCACATCCGAAAGAACGATAACGTGCGGCTTTCTGTCGAGGTAAATGTCCACTGCCGAATAGAAGCGGCTCGTAAAGATATTGACCTCGGCCATCTCCCCGAGCGAATCGCTGGCATGGGGAAAATTGAGCCGTTTCAGTTTCTTGACGCTCTTTTCGCTACAAAATATCTTACTGCGCCCCTGTAATCGGAAGGTCTGAATCAGGCTCAACGCCGTATCGGTCGAGTTCAGAAAGATACAGACCGTTTCATCTTTCAGCCTCTCCAGCAACTTCCGCAGTACGGCTACCGTATTATTGGTAATACAGAGGGTCAGAGGTTGTCGGTATTCATAGGAAGGAACGATCTTCAGCATCTCGAAACCCTGTTCCTCGAATCGCGGATCGGACGGGATGATCGGTGTGGCCGAAACCATCGCCTTGTTCCTGAACTTGAAAAAGTCCTCGACGGGCAGGTAGATGTCCCCGCGATAGCCTACGTCCTGTATCGTCTTCTCGCACTCGTCGAACAGCAGAAAATAGTCGTCGTAAACAGGAGTCGAAGTTTCGTACATCGCTGGGATCACCTTCTTGTCGAATCCTTCGGGCGTGGTAATGATCTTGCGATAGCCGTCCTGTTCCCCCGCAAGGTATTCCTTCAGATCATCTTTTGTCGTCCCCTCGTAGACTGGCATCAGGAAAGGGTGCTGCTGTTTCTTCCCGATGATTACGGGTACGTTCGGCTCGATGATAATCGAGTTCCTCGGCGCATTGATCTCCAACGTCGTGGCTCCGCAGCCCGTAAGGGTCTTGTTCAAAATTACATTGTTGGGAATCAGGGACAGTATATCCGACAAGTACTGGCCTGAATCTATTTTAATTAAATATTCCAGCATAATAGCATTAAATTAAAGAACAGAGGGGCGAGCGGTTAAACCCGCCCCCTGTCCGTTCAACATCATTAAGCCAGCAACGCGGTTACGTCGGCAATCTCTTCGGAAGGCATAATCACCTTGCCGTTCGGGAAGTGGTACTTTTGCGTCAGGTAGCCCGTCTCTTCCGTCTCGGTGTACTCCTCTTCGGCGGTTGTGGCGAGTTTCTCCAGTTTTGTCGCGATCGCCTCCAGCCAGTCGGACTGGCAGCAGATTTCCCGATCGGAGTCGAAGTCCGTGATCTCGGGCAACTCGGTCCCTTGCAGGTAGGCCAACAGATATTCCCCGATCTGTCGGTTGAGCAGCAGTTTCCCGTCCAGTTCGATCCGCCCTTTGCGGATGCCCAGCCAGACATATCCGCATCCCGCCACGTCCACTCGCGGAGTAAGGATCAGTTTGTCGATCCCTTTGCTGACGGCAGCGGTCAGCGTCCGCACCATCTTCGCGTTCGTGTCGAACTTCATTTTGACAAGACGGAGCGGTGTCCTCGCCTCCCGTGCATCGTTCTGCCGTTCGTTAGCCAACTGTGCCAGTCCTTCACCCCCATTGTTAGCGATTTGATTTTCAGTAATTTGATCCATGATGTTATTTTTAAATAGTCTTGCCTACTCTTGCGTCTTGCGGATTTTCGGCTTACCTCCAGACTCCGATTCGATGCGCGCTCTCGATTCATCATCCACGAACAAAAGTCTGACTTTGGGAAAAGAATAAATAAAAAGAATAGGCAGTCAAAACGCCACCTATTCTTTTACTTTTTACGGAATTGGAAACGCGCTACTGGAATACGAGGTCGTCGAACAGATGGGTAGGGCGACGTAACGGCGAAGTCGGGCTATTCAGTTCTTCTGCAGTTAAGGAATGAGAAGGGAAACGGGGCATTTCCTTTTTAGATAGGATATATTCTATGGTAGACCGCATTTTTAACGGATCATTGTCTTTGTCGGTAAACAACCCCAAATAGATGAGATAATTGACGATGATCTGACAAAGCCTGGTACTGATGTGAGTCTTATCCTGAGCGAAATCCTTGAACATCGTATAGGTCCCGTAAATGATCGGATAGATATTCGGATTGTCAAGAGAACGGCCGACTCGGGTCAGTTGCTTCAATTCCGTTTTGGCTTCTTCAAGGGAGTGAATATTCCAAAGGTGATCTTCGCAATACTTCAGCAGTGCAGAACGGAAAATCCAGTTGTCGAAGTTATCCAGCGATATGCGTTTCTGCCACTTGGAAAACCCTTTGTTGATAGTCAGGATCGTTTCGTTTTTCGCTCCTCGTTTATAGGGTAATTCTTTAATGAAGATATACAGTCTGAGCAGGTCGCTCCGCAAGTTATTTTCGTAATAACAGTCAGTATCATAGAGTTCTTCTTCGTAGAATTTATATCTATCTTCTTGAAGAATCAAGGCATGTTCGATGGCTATAAGTACGTAATACAAAAGAATGCTTTGGTCTAGAGGGATAGGCTCGACATATTTAGAGGCAGACTCACTGCTGAAAAATATAGCTTTCTGTTCCTCAAACGTATGATGTGAATATATAGTTTGATAGTCGGGAGGAGAAAATTCTTTTCCTTGCATTGTGGTAGGGTTAAGTTCTTGGTCGGTAAAATAGAAAGCATCCATCCCGTAATATTTCTCGGCGATCTCGATCACCCGAATAAAAGTATTCCTGTCGAGAGAGTAAGAATGTATTGCCTTGTCGCTCATGGCCTTTATGTGTTTGATAGTCAAATATACGAATAAAGAACGAAAAAGGACAGACTTTGGAAAAGGGGCTTATTTCATACCCCTTTTCAAAGTTTGTCCATCGACCAAATACTATAACAAATGCTTCATCGCTTCGTCGATCTGCGAGTTCTCGAACGAATCCAGGTAGATTTGAGTTGTGGCAAGGTCGGAATGACCGAGGGATTCAGAGATGATCGCAATGTTCACTCCCGAACGCTTGAGTACGGTCGCATACGTGTGTCTCGCTACGTAGGTAGTCAGCGGAATAGCCAACCCAATCCGTTTTCCAAGTACTTTCAGTTCCCGATTCACCTTACCCAACACTTTATGTGTCCGATTAAAAATCTGCTGGGGGGTCTGATGAATCATGCGATCCAGAATAGGGAAAACATAGTCCTCGTCAGTACAATTCGATTTGCGATACTTTTCAACGATTTGCAGTGCATTGGGAACAAGGCAACAAGAAATCAGCTTTTGGGTCTTATGACGAGAATAGCAGATTCTACCATGTACAATATCCCGATGACGTAACGTTGCCATATCCGTGAAATTGATGCCTGCCGTAAAATAAGAGAACAGAAAAATATCTCTCGCAAGCTCGGTATAATCCGTTCGTCCTTCTGACGTAATCTCCAATGCGGCCAATTTTTGCACTTCCTCTTTCGTTATAGCCCGCTTGCGTGTTTTCGTCCACAAGCTTCCGACTTTGTATTTCGCGAAGGGATTGACTTTTTGAACGAATACCCCTTCGGCTAAAGCCTTGTTATAAGCAGCCTTGAAAATGGCGAATTTTGTTGCAATGCTATTGTCCGTATTCCCTGCTTTACGCAAGAAAAATTCGAAATCCTGCAAATAAGCGAACTCGATCTCTTCAAAACGGATATTCGGCGAACGAAACTGCGACAATCTGGTCAACAGAGACTGATGTTTGGAGGCGGAACCATATTTGCCTGACTCCTTAAGCCGTCGGATCGTTTGTCGAAGATATTCACCTACCGTACAATTGAATTTACGTCCGTTCGTTTCGAGCAGATTATCCAGCGTAACTTCTACTTCCAACGCTTCGAGACGCCTCATCCTGCGACGGTAATCCTCTACTTTGCTGTCGATTTGAAACTGGATGGACTGCATTTCAGGCGAATCCGACCTAATACACTGATTTTCAAAATCCCAATCATCAATACGGACTGCAACTCCCGTACTGATATAACGGACCTTGCGATTTTTGGTAAAACGGATGAAGACGGGAGCCCTGCGATTTTTCGTGACACGATCTTTGCGGCAAATAACTTGCATGTTGATTTTCATTGCTTTAAGCTATTCGCAGAATGTCGAACGCCTGATCGTTTCACCTCGTTTGTGGTAAAACATTTGGTAAAACAAAAGTCCCGAAAATGCCCGTTTAGACAGGATAATCCCCGATTCTTCGGCATAGGCACAAAAAAAGGCGACCGATAATCGCCTGATTACCAGTCGCCTTGAAGTGGTCCCCGTGGGGCTCGAACCCACGACCCCAACATTAAGAGTGTCGTGCTCTACCAACTGAGCTAGAGAACCATTGCTGAACGCGAGTGCAAAGATAAGTCGAAAATTTTATTTATGCAATATTTTTCCGCAAAAGTCCGCTTTTCTCCGTCCGAACAGAACAAGGCCGCCCGCTCTATTCGTATTCCCCGCTCTTGAGCCGGTTCACTTCCATCGGCGAGAGGAAGCGCCAGCCGCCGCGCTTGAGTTTCTTCTTCGTCAGTCCGGCGAAATAGACCCGGTCGAGCTTTTGGACCGAGTAGCCGAGCGACTCGAAAATACGGCGCACGATCCGGTTGCGGCCGGAATGTATCTCGATGCCCACTTCCTTGCGGTTTTCGCTGACATAGCTGATCTCATCGGCATGAATCTCCCCGTCTTCGAGCGTGATTCCCTCGGCTATCTTGGTCATATCGGCCTGTGCCAGCGGCTTGTCGAGAGTCACCTGATAGACTTTCTGCTTATTGTAGCTCGGGTGCGTCAGCTTGCGGGTCAACTCGCCGTCATTGGTGATGAGCAGCACGCCCACGCTGTTTTTGTCGAGCCGTCCGACCGGATAGACCCGCTCGGCGACAGCACCTTTCAGCAAATCCATGACGGTCTTGTCGGCATGCGGGTCGTCGAGCGAGGTGACGAAGCCCTTGGGTTTGTTCATCACGATATAGACTTTTTTCTCCCCTTTGATGACCGACCCGTTGAAACGCACCTCGTCGTCCGGATTGACTTTCGATCCCAGTTCGGTCACGATCTGTCCGTTGACAGCCACCAGACCGGCCGTAATCAGGTCGTCGGCCTCGCGGCGCGAACAGATACCCGAGTTGGCGATAAAACGGTTCAGACGAATCGCCCCCGCCGGCTTCGGAGCGTCGAATCTCGGGTAGCTGCTCGTCCGGCCGTCACGATGCGAATGTCCTGCTCCCTGCTTTTTCGGTCCGTAGCGCTTGTCGCCACGCGTATCGCGGTATCCGTCCCGGGACGGATACCGGTCTTCCTTGCCGCGACGATTGTCCCGGTTCCATGACTTCGCCGCGGTCTGCGGACGGCCGCCGTGCGAGAAAGAACGGGAGTCGGCATCGGACGGTTTGCGCCCCCCCTTCGGCCGGTCGTCCCGTTCATACCGATTGTAGGAGCGTTCCTTGGGCTCATCTTCCCGATTCCACGACCGTTCCCCGCGGTCGAACCGACGATAGGATTTTTCCCGGGGAAACTCGTCGCGCCGGCGGTTGTCCTTCGTGAAGTTCGGATTGAAAGAGTGCCGCTTCCCGCCGTCGCCGAACGGACCGTCGGAACCGGACCTTACGTCCCGCGCGGGTCGGCTGATTCGCGGACGCTTGTCCTTAACGAAAGGCGACGGGTCCCCGTCATGGTCGAAACTTCTCGAATCGTCGCGACGGGAGTAGTTTCCGAAGCGGTCGCCGCGGCGGTCTTCGCCGGCGAAACCCTTCTTTTTTTTCGGATCGAATGTGCTCATGGATCGGTATGCGCTAAGTTTACTCGAGTACCTGCGCCGAGGCTTTTCCGCCGCCGGCGCACGGTCTGCAAATCGGTTCAAAGGTATGGCTTATTTTTTACAATTTGCCATATATTTGCAATCTATTTGATTGCATATGAAATACAATTTTGACGAGGAAATATGCCGGGAAGGCACTTCTTGCGAAAAATTCGACCTGCGGGACGAGATTTTCGGCCGGGACGACGTCATTCCGCTCTGGGTCGCCGATATGGACTTCGCCGCACCGCCCGAGGTCACGGAAGCAATACGCAAGCGGGCGGAACATCCCGTTCTGGGCTATTCCTACCGGTCGGACGCCTATTGGAACGCCATCATCGGCTGGGTCGAACGGCACGGAGGCTGGAAGCTGCGCCGCGAGTGGCTCGACTTCACGCCGGGGGTCGTATCGGGGATCGTTTTCGCGCTCAGGGCATTCACATCGGAAGGAGACGGAGTCGTAATCCAGCCGCCGGTGTATCATCCGTTCGCGCGGCAGACCCGTCTCAACGGACGGCGCGTTCTCGAAAATCCGCTGATACAAGCGGCGGACGGACGGTTCGTCGTCGACTTCGACGATCTGGACCGCCAGTTGTCCGGAGCGAAAGCGTTGCTGATGTCGAATCCGCACAATCCGACCGGGCGCGTCTTCACCCGGGAAGAACTGACGCGCATCGGCGAACTGTGCGTGAAGCACGACGTACTGATCCTCTCCGACGAAATCCATTCCGACCTGATATACGACCCGCACCGGCATCTGCATATCGCCGCGCTCGACGAGCGGTTCGCGCGCCGGACGGTCACGTTCATCGCGCCGAGCAAGACATTCAACATGGCCGGGCTCTCTACGTCGGTCGTCATCGTGCCGGACGACTCGCTCCGCCGGCGTCTGCAGACCGAGCTGGCCAAGCTGCATGCCGATCAGGGCAACATATTCGGAGCCGTTGCGCTGGAAGCGGCTTACAGTCGGTGCGACGAGTGGCTCGAGCAACTGATCGACTATCTGGACGGAAACGTGAACTACGTGCTCGACTTTTTGCGCGACCGCATGCCTTCCGTTCGTGCGGTCCGGCCCGAAGGCACCTACCTGATGTGGCTCGATTTTCGGGAATGGCCCATGACCCACGAGCAGACGTACCGCCTGCTGATCGACCGGGCAGGACTCGGTGTCAACGAGGGATCGATGTTCGGCGAGCAGGGACACGGCTGGATGCGTTTCAACATCGCCTCTCCCCGCCGGGTAATCGAACGGGCCATGGACCGGCTCTACCGCGCCGCAGCCGCAGAAGGGCTGGCCGGTCCGGCCATTCGGAACCGATAGGACATCGCACGCGCGGATATTTCCTCCGCCGTGCCGGGACAGGAAGCGCCGGAGCGTACCGGCAGTAAAAGAATCGGGAGCGATGCGATAGGCGGTTGCATCGCTCCCGTGCTAATTTGTTGGGAGGGGAATAATATTTGATTGTTTGCTTTTATAATTTATAACTTGGCATTTTTCGCTTCAGGTTTGTACGTTTCATTCGATCGTCATTCCTTTTGAAACAAACATAACGGAGATTTCAGCTCATTGCAAGAGGACAACGATTTTCCGGAGGGCATATTTACAAAAATACACCGCTGATTATCAAATTATTGCAAGGCAGCCAAAAAAAATGCCACAGGGAACAGGAGGACAAGCTCTTTTTATTTAACGAACTAATTTGCAACGAATTGGCATCATCCTGGCCTGGTTGCTCGCCGACTTGCATCATCCATCGGGCGAAAGACGTGTAAAAAAAATTGTTTTTCTTTGCTTTTTTAATGTTTATCCTTCCCAAATGAACCGAAAATGAAACTTTCCCGGACTTTCCGAAACGAAAAAAGCCGGCTCTGATGAGCCGGCTTTCTCGACGGAACCGGTTTCGACGCGTTATTTCGGCCCCGACTTTTTGATATCCTTGATACGCAACTGCGGCGTAACCGTCCCCCGATAGTGATTCTCGACGACCGTATAGCAGACGTCGATTCCCCGGCCCGAACGGACATGCTCGTACAAGGCCGGCTGCTGGAAAGCGATGGCCGGAATCAGCGTATTGGGCTTCTGTCCCTGAATCAGGTCCATTTTCAGATGCTCCCGCTCGGCTCCCACCAGCCGGGCGTCGCCGCGATTGCTGACGCCGCGCGTGACGAACACCGGCGAGTTGTTGCCCGGGCCGAACGGCTGGAAGCGGTTCAGCGTCGAGCGGAACTGCGGCGTGATATCGCTGAACAGCAGCTCGGAGTCGATCTCGACCTGCGGAATCAGCATCTGGGGATCGATGTGCCGTTCGACGTATTCGTTGAAGCGGCGCGTGAACTCGTCCACGTTCTCCGGCCGCATCGTGAGCCCGGCCGCATAAATGTGACCTCCGAAATTCTCCAGCAGGTCCGAGCACGACTCGACGGCTTGATAGAGATCGAACCCCGGCACGCTCCGCGCCGATCCCGTCACGAAGCCGTTGCTCATCGTCAGCACGACGGTCGGACGGTAATAGGTCTCGATCAGGCGCGACGCGACGATCCCGACGATGCCTTTCATCCATTTCGGATTGTAGATCACGGTGCTCTTGCGGGCCTTCATCTCCGGATTGCGCTCGATCAGCTCGTGCGCCTGCTGCGTGATCGAACGGTCGATGTTCTTGCGGTCCTGATTGCACGTATCGATGAAAGCGCCGTATTCGGAGGCTACCTCCTCGTCGCGCGCGACCATCAGATAGACGGCCGAATGCCCGCCAGACGGGGCGGCGTTCTCGTCGTCGGAGTCGACCTCCATGCGCCCTGCGGCGTTGATGCGAGGCCCGATCTTGAATACGATGTCGTCGATCGTGATCTGGTGCTTGTCGAGCCCGCAGATCTTGATGATCGACAGAAGTCCCTTGCCGGGCTTCTCGTTCAGCCGCTTGAGGCCGTAATGGGCCAGAATCCTGTTCTCCCCTACCAGAGGGACGATGTCCGACGCGATGCTGACAACCACCAGATCAAGCAGGCACTCCACTTCCGAGAAAGGCAAACCCTTGTACTGACAGTACCCCTGCAACATCTTGAACCCCACTCCGCAGCCGGAAAGTTCCTTGAACGGATACCCGCAATCGACCCGCTTGGGATCGAGCACGGCCACCGCGTCGGGAATGGTATCTCCGGGCAGATGATGATCGCAGACGATAAAGTCGATTCCCTTGGACTTGGCATAAGCCACCTTTTCCGTCGCCTTGATCCCGCAATCGAGCGCGATGATCAGCTTGACCCCCTTGCGCTGCGCATAGTCTATCGCCTTGATCGACACGCCGTACCCTTCGGTATAGCGGTCGGGGATGTAGAACAGCAGCGAAGGGTGGCCCTGCCGTCGCAGGAACGAATAGACGAGCGCTACCGCCGTCGTGCCGTCCACGTCGTAATCTCCGTAGACCATGACCGGCTCGCCGCGGCGTACCGCCTCGTCGACTCTGCGCACGGCCCGGTCCATATCCTTCATCAGGAACGGGTCATGCAGGTTCTCCAGTTTCGGATTAAAGAACTGCCATGCTTCCTCGTGTGTTTCGATGCCGCGCTGAACAAGTAGGTTGGCAAGCACCGGAGGAATGCCCAGCGCGGCAGAGAGATTCTCTACCTTCGCAGGATCCCCTTGGGGCTTGATCACCCATCTTTTTTCTGCTGACATAACCTTTATTTATTTTAACGTCTTATTTTCCAAATCGTCCGGCCGCATGTCCGGCTCGGGCCGGGCTAATAGCTCACCCGGCAGCCGGCAAGCTCGCCGAAATGCGCGGCGAAGCGACACGCCACCTCTTCCAACGACGGCCGGGCTCCCGTCTCTTTCTCGATCGAGGTAACCCCCTTGTCGACAAAGCCGCAAGGATTGATGTACGAGAAATAGCACAGATCGGTCGTCACGTTCAGCGCGAACCCGTGCATCGTCACATAGCGCGAAGCCTTGACCCCGATAGCGCAGATCTTGCGCGCGCGCGGCGTGTCGCCCTCGATCCAGACGCCGGTCGCCCCGTCGAGCCGCCCGGCCTCGATACCGTACTCGGCCACGGTCCGTATCACGCACTCCTCGACAGTCCAGACATACTCCTTGAGGCTCAGTCCGAGACGCTCGAGGTCCAAAATCGGATAGCCGACCAACTGACCGTATCCGTGATAGGTGATGTCCCCGCCCCGGTCGGTATGGAAGTAGCTCGCCCCGATCAAACGCAGGAATTCGTCGCTTACGAGCATATTGGACTCGTGACCGCTCTTGCCGAGCGTGTAGACATGCGGATGTTCCACCATCAGCAGCGTCTGCCCGGCCCCGATGCCTGCCTTTTTCGCCTCGAGCAGCTCGTTGAACATGCGCTTCTGCATCTCCCACACGGCTCCGTACTCCGCTCGCCCGACATACCTGTAAGTAACGTTTTCCACGATCCGTTTATTTTGGGGTACGACAGCTTCTCATGGCCTTCTCGGCCATATAGGACGAGCGGACCATAGGTCCGCTCTCCACGTAGCGCAGTCCCCGCGCAAAGGCCTGCTCCTTATACCAAGCGAATTTCTCGGGAGTTACGTATTCGGCCACCGGCAAATGGCGCAGCGACGGCCGGAGATACTGTCCGATCGTCAGAATCTGCACGCCTGCCTCGACCAGATCGTCCACGGCTTCGAGCACCTCGCTGTCGGTTTCGCCGAGGCCGACCATCAGGCCGCTCTTGGCCGTCAGCCCCCGGCGAGCTATGTGAGCGAGCGTCCGCAGACTCACTTCGTATCGGGCGCGCGAGCGCACCTGAGGCGTCAGCCTCCGCACCGTCTCGATGTTGTGCCCGAGAATGTCCGGACGCGCGTCGGCAACCAGGTCGATCAGCTCCTCGCGCGCGTCGAAGTCGGGAATCAGCAGCTCGATCGTCGTATCGGGATTCAATTCCCGCACCGCGCGCACGGACTCGGCCCACAAGGCGGCTCCGCCGTCGGGCAGGTCATCGCGGTCCACCGACGTGACCACGCAGTGTTTCAGTCCCATAAGTGATATGGAACGGGCGAGCTTCCGCGGCTCGTCCGGATCGGGCGGTAACGGCTTCCCCGTAGCTGTCGCGCAGAACTTGCACGAGCGAGTACATATGTCGCCCAAGATCATGAAAGTAGCCGTGCGCCGACTCCAGCACTCGGCCTGGTTCGGGCAACGGCCGCTGCTGCAAATCGTATGGAGCCCGTGCTCCCGGACGATGCGAGCGACCTCGCCGAACTTTTCGCTCCGGTGGAGCTTGATCTTCAGCCAGTCGGGTTTTCTATATCGCGTTACCTCATCATGGTAATCAGGCATTTGAGCGTTTTATTTACTTTCCAATTGCTACAAATGTAGCATTTTTTATTTTAAAACGGGAATAATCCGCCGGATTTATTGAGCGGTTCGGTCGGAGGAATGGCAGACGGCACATCGGGCAAGCGAATCCGCGTATTCCCCGCCCCGGACGATCGTCTCCGGTAAATGGCGGACCGCCCAAACAAGCGGACGGCCAAACGGAAACCAGTCGGACCGGACAAGAAGCAACGGTACGGAGATACACGCACTTAAGGAATGTACCAATCAACGGAGGAGAAGACGGCCACCGCTTCCGAGACAAAACGAAACGTCCTCCGGCACTGGCCAAAGGACGTTTCGAGCCCGGTGATTCCGGCGCGGTTCGAACGCGCGACCCACAGCTTAGAAGGCTGTTGCTCTATCCAACTGAGCTACGGAACCGTAGCGACACGGCAAAATTAGCGCAATTATTCCGAATATGCAATACGAGCGACCGGGTTTCGGCCACGGACCGAGGGACAAGCATCCGACGACCGGTCCTGCTCCCATACCCCCTGTCAAACTGCGCTCGGCCACATAATGAAAAGGCTCCGCAACGCCCCTCTTCCGCTTCATCGGACCGCCCGTCCTCACATAAGGAGAGTCGTCCGCATTACCCGCCGGAAAGCAGCTCGCCGTTCGGACGAAAAGCGGTCCTTCGGTCCGAACAGCGCGAAACGCAAAAAGAATCGCTCCTACCGCATCGCTCCCGATAGAGCGCATACCGATTCCGCGAAACGGACAAACGGCATTCCAACGCGCAGGCCCGACCGATCCGAAACGCATTCTGCAAAATCCGTCCTTATTACCTCATTCGCCCTTTTCGGTAACATATTATCGAAAAACCCGGCCACACTACTTATAAAACACACCTCATACGAGCCGAAACGATTACGAAGTGACGATTTCAAAAAAAAACCGGGCATAACCTCCTCATTCGCAGAATAACAAAAAAAAGCGTATATTGCCGCGCAAAAGAAGATTTACGAATTATTAAACATTGCTTTTATGAAATTTAATTTACGCTATTTGGCTAACCTGTTCGTCGCCGCTCTGCTTTTCTGTGCGACGGGCTGCAAGGACGACGACACGTCGGGTCCCGAAATGCCTGCCGTCAAGATCGCGCCGGGCGCGACGACCGCCAGCAGCATTTCCTTTACCGCAACGCCCGAGTATGCCGACGCGGCCGCATACGTCTGCGTGGAAAAGGGCATGCTGATTCCCTCGGCCGAAAATATCCTTGCCAACGGCACGGCCCTGACTCTCGACAAGGAATCGCTCGTCGAAGTGAAGAACCTGAAAGATACGACCGTATATGTCGTGGCCGCAGCAGCCAAAATGGGCGATCAGATCGGAAACGTCGTCTCCGTCGAGATCAAGACGGGGGCATACGACGGCGTGCTCAATATAATCGATGCCACGCAGTCCGTCATTTCGTACCATATCAAGCCGACGTCGGACAGCCGGTATTATCATCTGGCCATTCCGAAAGCCTACTGGGACTATCAGATCGAGGGCGAGAGCGCTTCGGAGGCCGAACGGATCAAGACCGCCATGCTGAAACAGCTCGGCTCGGTCGACCGGGGCGAGAAGACCTATACCCTGACCGATGGCGAAAAGGATGTTCACAAAAACCTGACACAAGTATTCCCGGCTACGGAGTATCTGCTGGTGAAGGCCGACTGCGATGCGGAAGGCAACCTGACGAGCGCTCTCGATACCCTGACGTTCGAGACAGCAGAAAATTCCGTTTCGGCCGCCGAAATAACCGTCGAGCTCTCCCGGATCACTTCGTCCGGCGTAACGATCCGCTGCGTGCCGGGCGCCATTCTGAACCGCTATTATATCGGTATCGAAGAAACGGCCGTAGTCAATCAGTACATCGAGAAGTACGGAAAGGAAGCATGGAAGCGCGTCCTGATGGCCGGCAGCCAACCGTTCGAACACACGATCAGCACCTCCGTCAGCGGCAAGAAACCGACCGTCGACTACACCGTGTATGCCGTCGGAATCGACGACGACCGGAACTTCACGGACCTGTTCCAGAAAAATTTCACGACGAAGCAGTCGGCGATGCCTACCGTCGCGCTCGATTACGAGCTTAAGGACGACGGACAGGGACGCAATCCGTACAACACTATTTTCTTCAATATCAAGACGACCGATGCGGACATGATCAAATACGTAACCGCCTCGACCGCCGAAATAACCGAAATCCGCAACGAACTGGGATTATCGGACGAAGAAATCGTAACGCTCGTCGGCGATACGCTGCCCGACAACTATACCGATTTGGCCAACGGCGAGAACGGGTTGCCGTTCAGTTATAGCGGACTCTCTTCCGGCACCTCCTATACGCTGATCGTTCAGGCGCTCAACGGCGAATACTCGAAGGTGGAGGTCCTGAGCGCTTCGACTCAAGAGATTCCGCGCGTAGAATCGCAACTGTTCGACAAGCTCCCGGGCGAATGGTCGGCAACGATAAACGGACTGGGCAGCCAGAATCAGGATTCGACCTACACGTTCGACGTGACGATCGCCGCCGGTGTCAACGAGGCGACAGCCGAAGAATATCGCAAGCACAATCTGCTCGTTTGTCTGGGACTCGCCGACTTCAACTATTACGGGCCGGAAGAATTGGTAGCCAACAACTTCCCGCAATCCGTCGCCAATGAGGCCTACGGTCCCAAATGGTTCCTCCAGATCGCCGAAGGCGACGAGGTGACCGTGCTGTGCGACACCGAACGCAACCTGTTCGACTGGGCGCAGCAAGGTACGTTCTATCTGATGGGCATCAACGAGCAGGTCGTCTTCGAGCCGTTCCCCGTCGAGGTAAGCGACGATTTCAACACGATCAAGGTAAAGACCGCCGTTTACGAAGGGGCTGATTACTTCATGGGAGCCGGCTATCTGGTCTCTTCCAACAGAGTCAGTCTTGCCTTCATAGGCACGTCGGAAATGACGCTGACCCGTAAGGCCGACGGCAATACGGTACTGAACCAGGGGCTCCGCATGCCCGGCCGCCATTCCGAATTCACGCTTAAGAAACCGGGCAGCCTGCTCGAACGGATTTCCTGCGAAAAGGTTCATTTCGACGTGACGCCGGCCGCAGAAGCCCACAGCTACGAAAGCTACGAGCAACCTCAAATGAAGCTGATGGAAGTGCCTTTCGCCGCATTCGACGAAATAAGAAAAGAGGTAAAATAGAACCGAGACCGATTCCCGCGCAAGCACGCGCGAGGTTAAAAGATACCTGCGGAAAACTCCGCAGGTATCTTTTTTATGAATACAACAGAGAACCGATACACAGACGGGGGTATCCCACGGGCCCCCGCCCGCCCGAAAGAACGTAACGCGCTTCGTCCCGGACCGGCCCGTAACCGGGAGAAACCGAAAGTGCCGAACGATAAAAACGGGACGAAAAGCCCGACCGGCAACCGGGAGTATGGACGGATCTCAAACGGCAAACCACTGAAAAAACGCATGACAGCCCGACATAACCGAAAAATCGACGAACGTTTCTTACTTTGGATATACCGATCCTATCGGAAGACCCGTACAGAAAACATCGTACGGCACGCTTATGAGATGAAAACGGTCATCGTCGATCCGGTCCTCGGCATCGGCACCCGATCGGACTCACCGCAAAAACCGGCGTATCCCTGACAGCCAACGGGTCCCGACGTCCGTATCGCGCTGAAACGGATATACGCCGGCACGACAAGACCGTTTCGCCGTCTCACACGGGACCGCCGCTGTCCGGCTTAGACCCGGAAATCAGAAAACCGATCGTTCTGAGAAATGCAGGACAATCGACCGAAAACAGAAATCGCCCCGGCCAGTTTGCCTTTGGTCGGGGTGAAATCGCAAGGGAGGATAAACGTTCCGGAGAACCTTGTCAAAACATATCTGCAAGCGCGACAGACAAGCGTCTCCGTCAGAGCACGATGTTGACGATCTTGCCCGGAACGACGATCACTTTCTTCGGAGTCCGGCCTTCGGTATATTTGCCGACGGCCGGGTCGGCCAGCACGGCCGCCTCGACCTCGGCCGGCGACAACGCGGCGGGCAGGCTTTTCTTGAAGCGGACCTTACCGTTGAACGACACGGGGTATTCGACGCTCTGCTCAATCAGGCAGCGCTCGTCGTACTCCGGGAAACGCGCGTCGAAAACGGAATCTTCGTGTCCGAGCTTCTCCCATATCTCCTCGGCGATGTGCGGAGCGAACGGAGCGATCAGCACCGCCAGCGGCTCCAGTACGGCCCGCTTCGTGCACTTCAGCGCGCCGAGTTCGTTCTGACAGATCATAAAAGCGCTGACCGAAGTATTGAACGAAAAGTTCTCGATATCCTCGGTCACTTTCTTGATCGTTTTGTGCAGCACTTTCAGCTCGTCGGCCGTCGGCTCGCCGTCGGTCACGACCGGACGGCCGTCGCGGTCGAAAAACATCCGCCAAAAGCGGCGCAGGAACTTGTGCACGCCGTCGATGCCGTTCGTGTCCCACGGCTTGCTCTGCTCGAGCGGTCCGAGGAACATTTCGTACATGCGCAGCGTGTCGGCTCCGAAGTCGCGGACGATCTGGTCGGGATTCACGACGTTGTACATCGACTTCGACATCTTCTCGATAGCCCAGCCGCAAACGTACTTGCCGTCCTCGAGCTCGAACTCGGCGTCGGCGTACTCGGGCCTCCAGCGGCGGAACGCCTCCAGATCGAGCACGTCGCCCCGAACCATGTTGACGTCGACGTGAATCTCCTGCGTGTCGTAGCGGTCCTTGAGGCCCAGCGAGACGAAACGGTTCGTTCCTTTGACACGGTAGACGAAGTTCGACCGGCCTTGGATCATGCCCTGATTGACGAGCTTGCGGAACGGCTCCGGCTCGCAGACATAGCCCAGATCGTACAGGAACATGTTCCAGAAGCGCGAGTACATCAGGTGTCCCGTCGCATGCTCGATGCCCCCGACGTACAGGTCGACGCTGCGCCAGTATTCGTTTGCCCGCTTCGAGACGAGTTCGCTGTCGTTATGCGGGTCCATGTAGCGCAAGTAATAGGCCGACGATCCGGCGAAACCGGGCATCGTGCTCAGCTCGTACGGATACCCTTCGGGCGTCTGCCATCCCTCGACGCGCGCCAACGGCGGCTCGCCCTCGGCCGTCGGACCGAAGTTCTCGATCGGGGGAAGCTCGAGCGGCAAGCAGTCCTCGGCGAGCGGGCGGGCGATGTCGTCCTTGTAGTAAATCGGGAACGGTTCGCCCCAGTACCGCTGGCGGCTGAAAATCGCGTCGCGAAGGCGATAGTTGACCCGGCGGCTGCCGAAGCCCCGGCGCTCGACCTCGGCGATCATCGCCGGTATGGCCTCCTTCACGTCCATACCGGTCAGGAAATCGGAGTTGATCATCCGGCCCGCTTTGGCATCGTACGACGCGACCGAAAGGTCGCCCCCCTCGACGACCGGAATGATCGGCAGGTCGAAATGCTTTGCGAAAGCGTAGTCGCGGCTGTCGTGCGCCGGAACGGCCATGATAGCCCCCGTGCCATAGCCCGCCAGCACGTAGTCGCTGATATAGATCGGTATCTCCGTCCCGTTGAACGGATTGATCGCATAGGCCCCGGTGAACTGTCCGCTCACGCGCTTCGTGTCGGCCATGCGCTCGCGCTCGGAGCGTTTTTTCGTCTCCTCGATATAGCGCTCGACCGCCTCGCGCTGCTCCGGCGCGGCGATCTTACCGACCAGCGCGTGCTCCGGGGCGAGCACCATGAAAGTGGCCCCGAAAATCGTATCGGCCCGCGTCGTGAACACCTCGAGCTTCTCGTCGAAGCCCTTCAGTCCGAAGAATATCTGCGCGCCCTCGCTGCGCCCGATCCAGTTGCGCTGGATCTCCTTGAGCGAGTCGCTCCATTCGAGAGTGTCGAGCCCGTCGAGCATCCGCTGGGCATAAGCCGTCACGCGCAGCAGCCACTGCTTCATCCGCTTCTGCACGACCGGATAGCCGCCCCGCACCGACAGGCCGTCCTTCACCTCGTCGTTCGCGAGCACGGTTCCCAGTTCGGGACACCAGTTCACGAGCGTGTCGGCGCGGAATGCGAGACGGTAGTTCTGCAACACGCCCTCGCGCTCGGCCTCGTCCATCGCTTTCCACCGGGCAGCCGTGAACGAAAGCTCCTTGGTGCACGCCACATTCAGTCCCTCGGTTCCCGATCGGTCGAACGCCTCGACGAGCCGTTCGATCGGCATGGCCCGGTTCTCGTCATAGCTATAGTAGCTGCCGAACATTTTCAGAAAGGCCCATTGCGTCCAATGGTAATATTTCGGGTCGCAAGTACGCACCTCGCGATCCCAGTCGAAACTGAAACCGATCTTGTCGAGCTGTTCGCGGTAACGCGCGATGTTGCGCTCGGTCGTGACGGCCGGATGCTGGCCCGTCTGGATCGCGTACTGCTCGGCCGGCAGCCCGAAGGCATCGTATCCCATCGGGTGCAGCACGTTGAAACCCTTCAGCCGCTTGTAGCGCGTATAGATGTCCGAAGCGATGTAGCCGAGCGGATGTCCGACATGCAGACCCGCCCCCGACGGATAGGGGAACATGTCCAGCACGTAGTATTTCGGGCGCGAGGGGTCTTCCTTCACCCGGTAAGTTCCGCGCTCGGCCCAGCGTTTCTGCCATTTCTTCTCAATTTCCCTGAAGTCGTATTCCATAGGTCTCTCGTTTATTGCTGTTTGCTTTTCATAATCGCCTCGTAGATGCTTCGCTCGTCGATGCCGCAAATTGCGCGGAGCTGCGACTGGGTCCCCTGACGGACGAAACGATCGGACACGCCGAACATGTCGATCTCGGGCGCATAGCCGTTGCGGTTCATGAACTCGAGCACGGCCGATCCGACGCCCCCGGCTATCGCGCCGTCCTCGACCGTGACGATGCGACGGAATTTCCGTCCCGTCGCATGCAGACGGTCCGTGTCCAACGGCTTGGCGAAACGCAGGTCGATGTGGGCGGCCGACACGCCTTCGGCCGCGGCGCGGCGTATGGCCGCCGCCGCCGCGTTTCCGACCGGACCGAACGTCAGCACGGCCACGTCCGAGCCGTCGCATAGCAACCGGCTGCGCCCGAGCGGTACCTCCTCGAACGGCTGCCGCCATTGCGGCGTGACGCCCTCGCCCTTCGGATAGCGGATCACGAACGGTCCCCGTCCCAGCGAGGCCGTGTACATCAGGTTCCGCAACTCGATCTCGTTCATCGGCGAGGCGATCGTCAGGTTCGGAATCGAGCGCATGCAGGCAATGTCGAACACGCCGTGATGCGTCGGTCCGTCTTCGCCGACCAGCCCTGCCCGGTCGAGGCACATCACGACGTTCAGATGCTGGAGCGCCACGTCGTGGATTACGTTATCGTAGGCCCGCTGCATGAACGACGAATAAATATTGCAGAACGGGATCATGCCGGCCGCAGCCAGCCCGGCCGAGAACGTGACGGCATGTCCCTCGGCTATGCCGACGTCGAAGCAACGCTCCGGCATCTCGGCCATCATCCGATTCAGCGAGCATCCGGTAGGCATCGCGGGCGTAATGCCGACGATACGGTCGTCGACCCGTGCGAGCTCCAGAATCGTCTCGCCGAAAACATCCTGATAGAGCGGGGGACGGCCGCTTTCGGCATGCTGCATCCGCTCCCCGGTCTCGGGATTGAATATGCCCGGCGCATGCCATATCCGCTGGTGCTCTTCGGCCGGCCGGTAGCCCTTGCCCTTGACCGTCAGCACATGCAACAGCTTCGGCCCGGGTATCTCCTTCAAATCGCCCAGCACGCGGGTCAGCTGGACTACGTCGTGCCCGTCGACGGGCCCGAAATAGCGGAAGTGCAGGCTCTCGAACAGGTTGCTTTGCTGTAAGAAACCCTGCTTCAGCGCTCCGCCCACCTTCTGGATCAGCCCCCGAAGTCGGGGCATCCGCTCCAAATGGGTCCACGTGCGGTTCTTAACTTTATTATAACGCTTCGACGTCGAGATGCTGAGCAGATACTCCTTCAGCGCCCCGACGTTCGGATCGATCGCCATGCGGTTGTCGTTCAGGATCACGAGCAGGTCGGTGTTCGCGGCTCCGGCGTTGTTGAGTCCCTCGAAAGCCAGTCCTCCGGTCAGCGCGCCGTCGCCGATCACGGCGATCACCTCGCGCTTCTCGCCCCTCAGAGCCGACGCGGCGGCCATGCCCAGCGCGGCGGAGATCGAAGTCGAGGCGTGTCCCGTGCCGAACGCGTCGTACTCGCTTTCGCTCATGCTCGGGAAACCGCTCAACCCGTTCAGCTTGCGATTCGTCAGGAACCGGTCGCGCCGACCCGTGATGATCTTGTGGGCATAAGCTTGATGGCCCACGTCCCAGATCAGCTTGTCGTTCGGCGTGTCGAAGACGTAGTGCAGCGCGGCGGCCAGCTCGACGACTCCCAAACTCGACCCCAAATGCCCCGGATTGGCCGAAAGCTGCTCGATGATGAAATGCCGCAGCTCGCCGCAATAGGCCCGCAACTCGTCCGCCGAGAGCCGTCGAAGGTCCCGGGGCGAATCGACCTGATAAAGATATTTGTACGGCGAAGCTGTCATGGCGAGATCCGAATTGACTGACAAAGATAGTAATTTAGTCGCACAATCGACTCTCCGGAGTCTCCCCCTGCGAGCGTTTCCGTACCGGCGGGCAGGCGATTTATCGAAAGAGCCGCCTTGCACATTGTAAATAGTTTTGTATCTTCGTGGCAAAATAGGCCCGCAGGGCCGCTCTCGTCTGAAAATCGGGAGCCGCCGCACTAAAACGACGCATGAATATGAAAAAGCTGATTGTCGCCGTGTTGGTTGTTCTGCTCGCATCGTCGTGCGTGTCGAACAAGAAGTTCAATTCGATGAAGGCCGAGGCGCTCCGCCTCGAGGGCGAGCTCGCCGCTTCCAGAAACCGATTGGACGACATGACCGGACAGAACGAGAAACTGGCCGCCGAAAAGGCGCGTCTGGTAGCCGACACGGTCCGTCTGTCGAGCGAGTTGAACGACTACCGCCGACGCTACAAGCAGCTGCTCGACGACGGATCGGCCGAGTCGGCCCGCATGCTGCGCGAGCTGGAGGACAAGGAAATGGCGCTCAGCGATCGCTCGCGCCGCGTAGCCGAGTTGGAAGGCATGCTCCGCAGCCGCGAGGAGGCGATCGACGCGATCCGCCGCAAGGTGACCGACGCGCTGACCGGCTTCGAGGGCAAGGGACTTTCCATTTCGATCCGGAACGGAAACGTGTACGTGTCTATGGATGACAAGCTGCTGTTCCGCTCGGGCAGCTTCGAGATCGACCCGAACGGCGCCCGCGCGGTGCGCGATCTGTCGGAAGTTCTGGCGCAGAATCCCGATATCAACGTCATGGTCGAAGGCCATACCGACGACGTGCCTTACCGCTCGAATGGGCAGCTGAAGGACAACCTCGACCTGAGCGCCAAACGGGCGACGACCGTCGTACGCCTGCTGCTGGAGAACAAGCAGATCGCGCCGAGCCGCATCATAGCCGCCGGGCGGGGCGAATCGCTTCCGGTCGATCCGGCCAAGACGTCCGAGGCCCGCGCGAAGAACCGACGTACCGAAATTATTCTGACGCCGAAGCTCGACGAGCTGATGCAACTGATGAAAAACGAAGAGTAGCCCGGCCGGATGCAAGTCGGCGCGACGGAGCCGTAGCGAAAACGGATACCGCATGCCGTGCCCTCGACGGACGAAACATCATACGAACGACAACGCAAGCCATGCCGATATATAAAAGAATATTACTGAAACTCAGCGGCGAATCGCTGATGGGAACCCAGAAGTACGGACTTTCCACGGAAGTGCTCGGCAGCTACGCCGAACAGATCGCCGCGATCGCGGCCGAGGGCGTGCAGATCGGAATCGTGATCGGCGGCGGTAACATTTTCCGGGGTCTGACCGGAGTCGGCCGGGGATTCGACCGAGTGAAGGGCGACCAGATGGGCATGTTGGCCACGGTCATCAACTCGCTGGCCTTGCAGGGCGCTCTGGAGAGCGCCGGAGCCAAGGCCCAAGTGCTCACGTCGATCCGGATGGAGCCCGTCGGCGAGCTTTATTCAAAGGCCAAAGCGCTGGAACTGATGGAAGAAGGGCGGATCGTGATCGTCGCCGGAGGGACCGGCAATCCCTATTTCACGACCGATACGGCATCGGCGCTGCGCGGCGTCGAAATCGAGGCCGAGGTACTGCTCAAGGGAACGCGCGTGGACGGAATCTACACGGCCGATCCGGAGAAGGACCCGACGGCGGAGAAATTTTCGCAGATCACTTTCGACGAGGTTTACCGCCGCCAGTTGAAAGTGATGGACCTGACGGCCTTCACGATGTGCAAGCAGAACGATCTGCCGATCGTCGTCTTCGACATGGATACGCCGGGCAACCTGCGCAAGGTAATCGACGGCGAGCAGATCGGCACCGTCGTGCGGAACTGATGCAAAACAAAACGACAAACGATATGACAGAGCCTAAAGAAATTCTGGACGCCGCGCAAGTCAAAATGGACAAGATCGTGGCCCATCTGATCGACGATCTGGCTTCCGTACGGGCCGGCCGCGCAAGCACGAACCTGCTCAACGGAATCACGGTGGACTATTACGGGACGCCTACTCCGGTCTCTCAGGTAGCGAGCGTGACGGTGCCCGATGCCCGGACCGTGCTCGTACAGCCGTGGGAGAAGAATATGATCGCGCCGATCGAGAAAGCCATTCTGGTTGCCAACATCGGCCTGACGCCATCCAACAACGGCGAGCATATTCGGCTGAACATTCCTCCTCTGACCGAGGAGAGGCGTAAGGAACTGGTCAAGCAGATCCGCGCCGATGCCGAGACGGCCCGGGTCGGCATGCGCGCCGTGCGACGCGACGCGGTCGAGTCGTTCAAAAAGGCCCAGAAAGACGGTATGCCCGAGGATATGGCCAAGGACGGAGAAGAGTCCGTACAGAAACTGACCGACAAGTATTCTAAAAAAGTAGACGAACTGCTCGCCGGCAAGGAGAAAGAGATCATGACCGTGTAATCCGGTCGCATGCAATAGGCAGCGAGCCAGAGCTCCGCTTTACCGAAAAGCCGTCAGATTTTTCTCTGGCGGCTTTTTTCGTCGGAAAAACGAACACGCACCGGCAAGCGCCACGAAATCGTGCGGAATGCCGGAGGCGAAGCGGACGCACGGACAAGCCAGGCCCTCGTACGGCCCCGGAGTTCCGGGAACCGGAGTTTTCGGGAATCCGCGAATTCCGTCGCATCGCAGCTTCCGGTCCCGGCTCCGGAACGCCGGCACAGAAATTCGAAGGCCGAAATCCGCAGGGGACGAAAGCTCGGGGGAACGATCCTCGTCGTCCACGCGGAAGGACCGTCCGCTGCCCGGCGGGCATCCGTTCCGTCGGCGTGTCAGGCTCGCGGATAGTCCTTGAAAAGGACGGCTCCGTACTCGAATTTCCGAAGCAGTCGACATCATGCTTCCGGCTATTCCCCTCGCAAACGTCCCTTGTTCCGAAAACCGGAGAACGGAAAACTGCCAGATCGTACCCGCCTGCGTACCGGCACGAACAGAGATTCTCAACCGACCGGCAAAAAACAGAGCCGTCGGACAACCGTCGGATCGCAACGAACAAAAATGGCAGAACAAAAATCGGCTTGGGCGGCAGGCCGTTCCGTCGCGGCGAACGGATACCCCGTTCCACAAAGAAGCCGGGAGGGCGTTACGGCACGAAACTTGGATCGTTTACAAGCAGGCGCCCGGACGAGGGTAAGATAGCTATCATTCTATCTTGGTATGTTTCGTGCATATGATTTTGTTATGTTTTTCTTATTCACTGGTGGATGGCAGGCAACCCTCACCGGGACCCTGCGATCCCTCGTCCGGGCCCTTTTTAGTTAGAATGAATCGTCCGACGACGGACGGCATCGGCAGGATGTCGTCCGTCCTTTATTTTCTCCGATCCGAATCCGAACAGCCCCTTCCTGCGATGCGAGTCGGGAAGCGGACGACCATGCCGGTCGGTTCCCGGACCGGTCATCGGCAAAACGAACCGGTTCGAACCCGATGCGACGTTCCGAGATCGCCAACAATATCAATCGCTACGCAACAACGAACTAACGAAACGAATCGTCCGTGCCGCATGGATTTATTTTATAAAAATATATTATTTTATTTTTATAAAAAATATAATTAATTATCAAACCTTTAACCGGTTCACATCCCGAAGTCCGCGCACACGGCGGAATCCCGGCGTTTTCTCATCGCCCTGTCGAGCCACCGGACATACGATCGACAGGCATTCGCCCCGGACACGCGAAATGCGTCCGGTTCTGCCCTTCCGGGCAGGTTTTGCGTCGAGCCTGCAACCGGTATTCCCCTCATTCCATGCCCATCGCGACCGTCTCCGGCCGAATCAAGATTCCGACAGGGCAGGACGGATACCGATGAAATTTTTATCGTATGGGCACGTTCTCTCCGGCCTCCGCAGGACATGCCGGGGAAACAATCATCGTGAAACGGCGGAACGGGAAATCAGGACTTGATCAGATGGATGAATTCTTCCCGGGTCTGCATCTGAGTAAGGAAGGCGCCGGTAAAAGCCGAGGTCGTCGTACTCGAACTCTGCTTCTCGACGCCGCGCATCTGCATGCACATATGGCTCGCCTCGATGACGACAGCCACGCCGAGCGGGTTGAGCGCCTTCTGAATGCAATCGCGGATCTGCACGGTCAGCCGCTCCTGCACCTGCAACCGGCGGGCATAAGCCTCGACGACGCGCGCGATCTTCGACAGCCCGGTGATATAGCCGTTCGGGATATAGGCCACATGGGCCTTGCCGTAAAAAGGCAGCATGTGGTGCTCGCAAAGCGAGTAAAGCTCGATGTCCTTGACGATCACCATCTGGCGGTACTCTTCCTTGAACTTGGCCGAGAGCAGGATTTCGCGCGGATCCTCGTCGTAACCCTTGGTCAGAAAGCACATGGCCTTGGCGACCCGCTCGGGCGTCTTGAGCAGTCCCTCGCGCGCAGGGTCTTCCCCAAGCAGTTTCAGAATAGCCTCATAGTGCTCGCCGAGCGCCCGGAGAGTGTCCGAGTCGAAACGCTCCTCTTTATCGTAGTTGCAGTTCATCGTGACGGTTTTACCGGGCAAAGGTAATACGATCGGAGCAGAAAAAAAACACGGAAGGGGAAACCCGCCCCCTCGCTTCCGTCTCCGTTCGGAACCGGACGGTTACCGGTCGCGCCGCTCCCCCGGACAGCGCCGTTTTTCACGGCAGAAATAGCCCGACGGCGACGGGCAGGCACAAGGCCGACGGGCGAAGAAACCGCCGCGGCCAGAAAAGAGGCGGATTTCGTCCCCGCGAGAGAATCCGGAATCTTCCGGGAAATCCGCTTTCCGTTATCTGCCGGAACTCCTTCCCCCCCCGACGACCTGAACGCGTCGAGCGACGATTCAGACAAAAGTCCCCAGCGACTTCCTCATTTGGGACAGAAACGTAAGGATCGGGACGAAAACAATTAAGGAACGCCGGCCGATTGCACCGGCAACGAGCCGATGCTTCGTTTTACCCGAAAGGATTATCAATCCCGTCCGGACAGCGCGGGCAGATTTTCGTTTTGCAGTTCGAGGCAGGCAACGTAGGAAGGGCACATATCAAAACGGCCGTCGGAAAGGACTTCCGGCGGTTTCGACGTGTTCCGGCATTTGGAAGCGCGGGACCGTGCGACGGCCGAAACCGTGCCGGCCGGCCGGATTTCTTCGCCGAGCGGCTGCATGTCAAAACGGTTGTGCCGGAGACGATTTCCGAAACATGTCCCGACACGGCTATTTCTGAGATTCAGAACCAAGAACAGGCCACAGCAGGTACGGCTATCGGCCGGACAAGAGCGGAGAGAGTACGGGAAATCGCCTCGCAGGGTCCGGTCGGCTTTATCCGTCCGCCGTATCGCTGTCGCACGACAGCGAGCTACGCACGTAAAGGACATCGCGGAACGAAACGTCGCTGCCGAGCGCCTCGCAAACCCGGGTCAGCGTTTCGCCGGGGTGGTCGCCGAGGTATCGTGCGATCGTCTCGATTTTGTCGGAGGGCAAGAAGCGCTCCACGCGGAGCACGCCTTGCCCGATCAGATCGGCGATATGCCGGGTAACGGTCATCGGCTGGAGTCCGCGCTCGCGGGCGATTGCCGGCACGTCCAAACCCTCCTCCAGCAGCCTCAGGGTAGCGAGCCGGGTATCCTCTCGCGTTTTGGAAGTCCGCCCGCCAGTCCGACGCTCTTTCTCGGCTCCGTTCTCAGTACGCGGGCTCTCCCGGTCGGAGGCCTCAGAGGCCTGGCGCCGGGTCTCGAAATCGAGGTCGTCGCCACGCTCGGCCCGATAAAGGGCGACGATCGAAAGAACCTGTTCCCCGTAGCGTTCGACCAATTTGGGACCCACGCCCTTGATACGTCCGAGCTCGGCACTCGACCCGGGCAACAGATTCGCAATGCCGAGCAGCGCCTGCTGGCTCATCACCACATAAGCCGGCACGCCCGCCTCGGCGGCTTGTTCGCGTCTCCACAGCCTCAGCCGCTCGAACAACTCGGGATGCAGCACGTCTTCTCCGGCCGTAGCCTTCGTCTCTTTCTTCGTCCGTATCGCCGCGCTTTCGGCCGCCACCCGAGCCCGCGCTTCCAAATGCCGGAACACGTCGAAACCGCCGGAGGCCGCCTCCAACGTGGCCGTCTTGACACGCAACCGCTCGCCGGAAAGATCGAGCAGGCCGGCGAGCGCCTTGCGCGTCTCCTTGCTGTCGGTTTCGACATAGCTGGCCTCGATCAGCGGGGCGACGACTCGCCCGCATTGTTCGGCGAAATAGGCCGCGCCCTTCACAACGCGCTCGCGCAGCCGTTCGCTTTCGTCACTGCGAAGCAGGCTCTCGAGTTGCAAACGGAATCGCCGGGCGACATCCGTCACGGACGCGCCGAACTCGGCGGTCCCCTGCTGCCACTGGAGGGCCAGCTTCGGATAGAGATTGCCGAAATGCTCGGCGACGAAATCCCCGAGCCGGCGGAGCGACGCGCCGAGCGAGTCGAAGTCGAACAGTTCGAGCAGCAAGTCGCGGTAATAAGCCCTGCTCCGCCGCTCGAGTTCCGTCCCGTCGGGTCGTTCGGACGACACCCGCTCGCAGAACCCTTGCACGGTCGGATCGCCGACGATGCAGCGCTCGTCGAGCGGCGAACTGAGCACGAGCCCGTCCAGACTGCGACACCGGCTCAGCGCGACATAGACCTGCCCGTGCGAAAACGACGCGGCGGCATCGATCACGGCCCGGTCGAAAGTAAGACCCTGACTTTTGTGGATCGTAATCGCCCAGGCCGTCCGCAGCGGATACTGCACGAACCGTCCTTCGATCCGTTCGGAAATCTCTTTCGAGTCGGGGTCGATCACGTATTTCGCATTCGTCCACTCGGCCGGTTCGACGGCGATCGGGACGCTCTCGCCCCGGGGAAGCACCTCGACCCGATTTTCGTCCAAAGCCGTGACCGTGCCAATCCGCCCGTTGTAATAGCGCTTCTCGGGCGACGGATCGTTCTTGACGAACATGACCTGAGCCCCTTTCCTCAGCGTGAGGGACGGATGCGTCGGGTAAAGATATTCGGGAAAGGCCCCCTCGATTTCGGCCTCGAACGTGTGCGAAGGAGCGTCGAGCTCGGCAAGCCGCCGCTCGTTGATCGCGTCGGCCGTATGGTTGTGCGACGTGAGCGTGATGTAGCCCTCGTCGTCCCCGGGACGGAAGCCGGGGACATAGCGGCGGTTCAGCTCGTCGAGCACGTTGCGGTCGACCCGGCCGTCGCGCACGCGGTTCAGCAGCTCGACGAAGCGGCCGTCGCTCTGGCGGTAGACGCGCTGCAGCTCGATACCGACGTAATCGGTTTGCTTCAGCGCCTTCGAGTCGAAGAAAAAAGGAGAGTCGTAAAATGTCCGCAGCAGCGCCCACTCCTCGTCGCGCACGACCGGAGCCAGCTGCTGCACGTCGCCGATCAGCAGCAGCTGCACTCCGCCGAACGGTTTGCGGCGGTCGCGGAAGCGGCGCAGCACGTCGCTCACGGCGTCGAGCACGTCGGCGCGCACCATGCTGATCTCGTCGATCACAAGCAGGTCGATGCTCTTGATAATAGCGATCTTCTGCCGGCTGAAGCGCACCGCTTCCCGCGGCCGGTCCGGCGCGATCCCCCGCTCCGACTCCGGAACGTAGGGGGCGAACGCAAGCTGGAAGAACGAATGGATCGTCACGCCGCCGGCATTGATCGCGGCTACGCCGGTCGGTGCCAGAACGATCATCCGCTTCGGACTGCGCGCGCGCAGCTCGCGCAGGAAAGTCGTCTTGCCCGTGCCGGCCTTGCCGGTCAGAAATACGCTGGTTGCCGTCCGTTCGACGAAGCGGCGGGCCAGTTCCAGTTCGGGATTCTCCATTTTCCTTTCGGGATTATGCGGGCGACCGACGTCCGGACGGAATGCGCCCGGGCGGCCAAAGCGGCGAACCGCGCCGAACGCTTACATTTTGTCGCCGTAGGCCAGATCGCCCGCGTCGCCCAGCCCGGGTACGATGTACGACTTGACCGTCAGCTCCGAGTCGACCGTGCCGCACCAGATCGACGTATCCTGAGCCGAAAAGTGCTTTTTCGCATACTCGAGACCCTCCTCGCTGGCGATCGCGGCGGCGAGAATCGTCCGGCGCGGACGGCCCGCCTTCTCGACAAGCGCCTGAAAGGTCAGCGCCAACGACGCGCCGGTGGCCAGCATCGGATCGACCAGCAGCAGCGTCTTGCCCGACAGCTCGCACGTCGAGATATACTCGACATGAATACGGAAGCTGCCGTCTTTGCTGTACTTTCGATAGGCCGAAACGAACGCGTTCTGCGCGTCGTCGAAATAGTTCAGGAAGCCCTGATGAAAGGGCAGACCGGCGCGCAGGATCGTCGCGATGACGATCTGATCGTCCGGCAGCGCGACTTCCGCCTCGCCCAGCGGCGTCTCGACCGTACGCATCGAATAGTGCAGCGTCTTGCTGATCTCGTAGGCCATTACCTCGCCCGTGCGTTCCAGATTGCGGCGGAACCGCATGCTGTCGCCCTGCACGCCGACATCGCGCATTTGGGCGATAAACTTGTTCAGCAGGGTATCATTTTCCCGGTCCAGTATTCTTATCATCATAGTCTGCTTCTGTAAGTTTCGGTTCGGTCAATACAAGAAATTGTTGAACGGATAGCGCCCGGCGTGTATCTCGCGCACCATGCCGTACAAATCGCGCCGGAACTTGTCGATATTCGTCCGCTTGCGGGCCGACAGGAAAATGCAGGGCGTGTTGGCCCGGGCGATCCAGCTTTTCTTCAGATCGTCGAGCGAGAGATTCTCGCGCGTGGACGGCGTCAGGTCGTCCTCGTCCTTGCGGACGTAGGTATAGGCGTCGATCTTGTTGAATATCAGAAATACGGGCTTGTCGCCGGCGCCTATCTCCTGCAGCGTCTGTTTCACGACGGCGATCTGCTCCTCGAAGCTCGGATGCGAAATGTCGACCACATGCAGCAGCAAGTCGGCCTCGCGCACCTCGTCGAGCGTCGACTTGAACGACTCGACGAGCTGATGGGGCAGCTTGCGGATGAAGCCGACGGTGTCCGACAGCAGAAAGGGCAGATTCTCCAAAACGACCTTGCGGACCGTCGTGTCGAGCGTCGCGAAGAGCTTGTTCTCGGCGAAAACCTCGCTTTTCGCTATGAGATTCATCAGCGTCGACTTGCCGACATTCGTATAGCCTACCAGCGCGACGCGCACGAGCGAGCCGCGGTTGCCGCGCTGAACGGCCATCTGGCGGTCGATCTTCTTGAGGTCCTCCTTCAGTTTGGCGATGCGGTTGCGGATGATGCGGCGGTCGGTCTCGATTTCGCGCTCTCCGGCGCCGCCGCGGGTTCCCGTACCGCCCCTCTGGCGTTCGAGGTGGGTCCATAGACCCGACAGCCGGGGCAGCATGTATTCGTAATTGGCCAGCTGCACCTGCGTCTTGGCGTAAGCCGTCCGGGCACGCGACATGAAGATGTCGAGGATCAGACGCGTGCGGTCCAGCAGACGGCAGGGCATCTCCTTTTCGATGTTGCGCGTCTGCGAGGGAGTCAGTTCGTCGTCGAAGATCACCACGTCGATTTCATGCTCCCGGCAATACGCGGCGATCTCCTCCAGTTTGCCGGGACCGACGTAGATGCGCGACGAAGGCTGCGGCAGCCGCTGCGTAAAGCGTTTCACACTCACGATATCGGCCGTTTCGGCCAGGAATTCGAGTTCGTCGAGGAACTCTTCGGCCTGCCGCGGATCCTGGTTGTCGCGGATAACGGCGACCATCACGGCGCGCTCTCTGCAATCGGGAACGGCCTCGGAGTTCAGGGTTATATTCTTATTCTCAGTCAAAGTCGTACACTTAATTTTAAACAGTCACATCGTGCCGCAACATGCGGCAGGGAAGGTGCTCCCTGCGGGGAGCAAACATTATGCTACAAAAAGGGTATCCTGCTTTCGGCGGATACCCTATTTATTAAATTGTCATGCAGAACATTCTCAACTCAAACCACATACATCGGTCAGTTCTGTACGCGGAAATCGACCGGGAGCGTGTATTTGACACGCACAGCCTGGTTACGCTGCTTGCCGGGGCTCCAT